>MTEW01003960.1_pt3 | contig 22662 bp, 22 predicted proteins | sample 1042681 | NCBI WGS metagenome assembly MTEW01 (sample SAMN06185811, study PRJNA358809) | soil metagenome | isolation source: soil biostimulated with citrate as carbon source | place: India | collected 2015-05-23
TACCCAGCGCTTGATGCGCTCGAGTACCGGGGTCTTGTTTTCGTCCTGGTAAGGACCGCTCACCGACATGGAAATGCCGTCGTTCTGCTTCTGCAGCCCGTACATCAGCAGCCCCACACCGGTGGAATAAATCGGGTTGCGCACCACGTCGGCCATGCCCTTGACGCTGTGCGGCACACCGAGGCGCACGGGCATGTGGAAGATTTCCTCGGCCAGCTCGACCGCGCCTTCCATCTTCGCCGTGCCGCCGGTCATGACGATGCCGGCGGGAATCAGATCTTCGTAGCCGCTGCGGCGCAGCTCGGCCTGGATCAGGGTGAACAGCTCGTCGTAACGCGGCTCGACCACTTCGGCCAGAGACTGGCGCGACAGGTCGCGCGGCGGGCGATCACCAACGCTGGGCACCTTGATGGTTTCGCCGGCACCGGCCAGCTTGGCCAGGGCGCAGGCATAGCGAATCTTGATCTCTTCGGCGTACTGGGTCGGGGTACGCAGGGCCATGGCGATGTCGTTGGTGACCTGATCACCGGCGATCGGGATCACCGCCGTGTGGCGAATCGCGCCCTCGGTGAAGATGGCGATATCGGTGGTGCCGCCGCCGATGTCCACCAGGCACACGCCCAGCTCCTTCTCGTCCTCGGTCAGCACCGAGTAGGCCGAGGCCAGCTGCTCGAGGATGATGTCGTCGACTTCCAGACCGCAGCGGCGCACGCATTTTTCGATGTTCTGCGCCGCGTTCACCGCGCAGGTCACCACGTGCACCTTGGCTTCCAGGCGCACGCCGGACATGCCCAGCGGCTCGCGCACGCCCTCCTGGTTGTCGATCACGTAGTCCTGCGCCAGGGTGTGCAGCACGCGCTGATCCGCCGGGATGGCCACCGCCTGCGCGGCGTCGAGCACACGCTCGATATCGGCACTGCTCACTTCGCGGTCGCGGATGGCGACGATGCCGTGGCTGTTGAGGCTGCGGATGTGATTGCCGGCCACGCCGACGAAGGCCGAATGGATACGGCAGCCGGCCATCAGCTGCGCCTCTTCCACGGCGCGCTGGATCGAGGCCACGGTGGACTCGATATTGACCACCACGCCCTTCTTCAGCCCGCGCGACGGATGGGTGCCGATACCGACGATCTCCAGCTGGCCGTCGGCCGTCACCTCGCCCACCAGCGCCACCACCTTGGAGGTGCCGATGTCCAGGCCAACGATCATCTTGCCGCTCTGCGCGCTACTCATTAGTCCTGCCTCTCCTCAATTCACTTTCTGCTCGGCCGCGGCCGGCTCCACCGGCTCGCGCCAGGCCACGGCCAGGCCGTTGGCGTAACGCAGGTCGATGCGCGCGATGTTCGCGCTCTGTTCTTTCAGTTCCCGCTCATAGATGGCGGCGAAACGACGCATTTTTTCCACCACGTGATCACGCCCCAGCAGGATGTCGATGCGCTGGCCGCTGGCGTTCTCGGTGGCCGAGAGAAACCAGCTGCCGCGCTCGCGCAACTGCAGCCCGACCACGGTGAAGCCCATCGGCCGCAGCAACTGACTGAGCATCTGGTACTGCTGCATTACCTTGGGCTGCGCCCGCTGCGGGCCGTACAGCTGTGGCAGATGCTGATAGTTGTCCAGCTCCTGCGGCGCGAAGGCCTGCCCCTGGTTGTTGAGCAGCGCCTCGTCGCCCCAGCGGGCGATGGGCAGTTGCTCTTCCAGACGCACGTCGATCTGGTCCGGCCAGACCCGGCGCACTTCGGCATGGGCGATCCAGGGCATGCGCTCCAGCTCTTCGCGCATGCCGCGCAGATCGGCGCTGAAGAAGCTCGCCTCGATGAACGGCGCGATCCGCCGCTGCACCGCCTGCTGACTGACGTAGGCCAGATCGCCCTGCACGCTGATGCGTGCGATCGGGCGGTCGGCGTAGGGCAGCAGACGCTGCGCACCTTCGTAGGCGCCAAAACCCAGTCCAACCAGCAGCAGCGGCCAGAGCAAACGCCCGACCCAGGAGAAATCCGGCTTGGGCAGACGCAGGCGCATCGGCTCCTTGGCCACCAGGCGGCTGGCGCCACGCGGCGCGGGCTTGCCGCGCAGCGGAGCCCTCAGCGTGTCCTGGTGACGCAAAGCCACTGTCATGACTTAACCCCTCGCCTCGACGCTGTCGGCCAGGATCGCCAGCACCAGCTGCTGGAAATCCAGACCGGCGGCGCGCGCGGCCATCGGTACCAGGCTGTGATCGGTCATGCCCGGTACGGTGTTCACTTCCAGCAGCCAGAACTGGCCACTAGCATCCTGCATCACGTCTGCACGCGCCCAGCCCTGGGTGCCCACGGCCTCGCAGGCGCGCGCGGTCAGCTCTTTCAGTTCCGCCTCCTTCTCGGCCGAGAGGCCGCAGGGAATGCGGTACTGGGTGTCATCGGCCAGGTACTTGGCGTCGTAGTCGTAGAAGGTATGCGGCGTGCCCAGGCCAATGGGCGGCAGCACTTCGCCACGCAGCACGGCCACGGTGTACTCGGGGCCGGCGATCCACTGCTCGACCAGTACCTGACTGTCGTAGCGCGCGGCGTCCTGCCAGGCCGCGATCAGCGCCTCGACGCTCTCGACCTTGGCCATGCCGATGCTGGAGCCTTCATGGGCCGGCTTGACGATCAGCGGGAAGCCCAGCTCGGCAGCCGCCGCTTCGCAGTCGGCCTGCGACGTGAGCACGGCGTGACGCGGCGTCGGCAGGCCGAGGCTGTGCCAGACCTGCTTGGTACGCAGCTTGTCCATGGCCAGCGCCGAGGCGAGGATGCCGCTGCCGGTGTAGGGAATGCCGGCGCACTCGAGCAGGCCCTGCATGGAGCCATCCTCGCCACCACGGCCGTGCAGCACGATGAAGGCGCGGTCGATCTTCTCGCTGGCAAGGCGCGGCAGGAAATCATCGCCCACGTCGATGCCGAAGGCGTCCACCCCGGCCGCCTGCAGGGCGCTGAGCACGGCATTGCCGGATTTCAGCGACACCTCGCGCTCGGCGCTCTTGCCGCCGAACAGCACGGCGACGCGACCGAAAGCCTTGGGATCGAGGCTACTGTGCAAACTCATTTCGACTCCCCCACGAACAGCGGGTGCTTGATCAGTTGCGGCGCCACCGCGCCGATATCGCCCGCGCCTTGGCACAGCAGGATGTCGCCGGCACGCAGCAGCGGCTTGAGCAGCGGCGCCAGGTCCACGCCGCGCTCGACATAGATCGGATCGAGCTGGCCGCGCTGGCGGATGCTATGGCACATCTGCCGGCTGTCGGCACCGGGGATCGGCTCCTCGCCGGCCGGGTAGACCTCCACCAGCAGCAGCACGTTGGCTTCGCCGAGCACCTGCACGAAGTCGTCGTACAGATCGCGGGTACGGCTGTAGCGGTGCGGCTGGTAGACCATCACCAGACGGCGCTCCGGCCAACCGCCGCGTACGGCCTTGATCACCGCGGCCACTTCACGCGGGTGATGGCCGTAGTCGTCCACCAGCATCACGCTGCCGCCATCCACCGGCAGTTCGCCGTAAACCTGGAAGCGCCGGCCGACACCCTGGAAGCCCGACAGACCGGCGACGATGGCGGCATCGTCGATGCCTTCGTCGGTGGCGATGGCGATGGTCGCCAGGGCATTGAGGACGTTGTGATTGCCCGGCATGTTCACCGACACGTCGAGCGGCTCGCAGTCCGGGCGCAGCACGGTGAAGTGGGTACGCATGCCTTCCTGCCGCACGTTGATCGCGCGCACGTCGGCGTCTTCGGCAAAGCCGTAGGTCACGGTCGGGCGGCCGACCTGCGGCAGCAGCTCGCGCACCACCGGATCGTCCACGCAGAGCACGGCCAGGCCGTAGAACGGCAGATTGTGCAGGAACTCGATGAAGGTCTTCTTCAGCCTGTTGAAGTCGCCGCCATAGGTGCTCATGTGGTCGGCGTCGATATTGGTGACCACCGAGACCATCGGCTGCAGATGCAGGAAGCTGGCGTCGCTCTCGTCGGCTTCGGCGATCAGGAAGCGGCTGGAGCCGAGTTGGGCATTGGTGCCGGCGGCGTTCAGACGGCCACCGATGACGAAGGTCGGATCGAGACCGCCGGCGGCGAACACCGAGGCCAGCAGGCTGGTGGTGGTGGTCTTGCCATGCGTGCCGGCCACCGCGATGCCATGGCGGTAGCGCATCAGCTCGGCGAGCATCTCCGCACGCGGCACCACCGGAATGCGCCGCTCCAGGGCGGTGGCGACCTCCGGATTGCTGGTGTTGACAGCGCTGGACACCACCAGCACGTCGGCCTGCTCGGCGTTCTCGGCAGCGTGGCCGATGAAGATCTTCGCACCGAAGCTTTCCAGGCGCTCGGTCACCGCCGAGGCCTTGAGGTCGGAGCCGGACACTTCGTAACCCAGGTTCAGCAGCACCTCGGCGATACCGCACATGCCAACGCCGCCGATACCGACGAAATGGATGCGGCGGATACGGCGCATGCGCCGTACTTCGGCCTTGACCGCGGCAGGCGACTTAGCCACGCATCACCTCCTGACAGATGTCCACCACCGTGCGGGTGGCATCGGGCTTGGCCAGACGACGCGCGGTGGCGCCCATGACATTGAGTTTTTCCAGGTGCATCAGAACCTCGGTGAGCTGCGCGGCGAGCTTGGCCGCGTCAGTGGCATGTTGCGGGAGAAGGACGGCGGCGCCCTCCTTCGCCAGGTATTCGGCATTGCGGCTCTGGTGATCGTCGATGGCGTGCGGCAGCGGCACGAGAAACGACGGCAGGCCGGCGGCGGCCAGTTCGCTGACGGTGAGCGCGCCAGCGCGGCAGATCACCAGATCGGCCCAGCCGTAGGCGCGCGCCATGTCCTTGATGAAGGGCGCGACCTCGGCTTCGACCGCAGCATCGCGATAACGCTCCGCAGTGACCTCTGCGTGCTGCTTGCCGGCCTGGTGGAACACCTGCGGACGCAGCTCGGCCGGCAGTTCGGCCAGCGCGGCAGGCAGCAGCTTGTTCAACGGCTCGGCGCCCAGGCTACCGCCCAGCACCAGCAATTTCGGCTTGCGCCCGACCAGCGGCTCGCGCGGCGTTTCCAGAAACAGCTCCCCACGCACCGGGTTGCCGGTGGTGCGCCGCTTGTCGGAAGCGCCGAAGGTATTCGGGAAGGCTTCGCAGATGCGCGTGGCGATACGCGACAGCAGACGATTGGCGGTACCAGCGACGGCGTTCTGCTCGTGGATCACCAGCGGCACGCCGGCCAGGCGCGCGGCCAGACCACCAGGCCCGGTGACGTAGCCGCCCATGCCGAGCACGCAGACCGGCTGCAGCTCACGCACGATGCGGCGCGCCTGCAGCAGCGAGCGCAGCAGCTGGAACGGCGCCTTGAGCAGCGACAGCTTGCCCTTGCCGCGCAGACCGCTGACGTTGATCAGGTGCAGCGGCAGACCAGCCTGTGGCACCAGCTCGTTCTCGATGCCGCGCGGCGTGCCCAGCCAGTGCACGGCATAACCGCGAGTCTGGAACTCGCGCGCGCAGGCCAGCGCCGGGAATACGTGGCCGCCGGTGCCGCCGGCCATGATCAGCACGTTACCGCGCATGGCTGGCCTCCTCGGCGAAGTCCGCTTCGGTGAAATCCACGTCTTCGTTGCCCAGCACGTTGCGCCGTTCCCACTCGATGCGCAGCAGCAGCGCCAGGCTGACGCAGCAGATCACCAGCGACGAGCCGCCGTAGCTGAGGAACGGCAGGGTCAGGCCCTTGGTCGGCAGCAGACCGGTGTTCACGCCGATGTTGATCAGGAACTGACCGATCCACAGGAAGGCCAGACCGTAGGCCACATAGGCGGAGAAGAACTGCTTGGCCTTTTCCGCCCACAGCCCGATGTACAGCGCACGCACGCTGACGAAGACGAACAGCCCCAGGGTAGCGAGCGCGCCAACCAGACCAAGCTCCTCGGCCAGCACCGAGAAGACGAAGTCGGTGTGCGCTTCCGGCAGGTAGAACTGCTTCTGAATGCTGTTGCCCAGGCCGACGCCGAACCATTCGCCGCGGCCGAAGGCGATCAGCGCCTGGGTCAGCTGATAGCCGGAGCCGTACTGGTCGGCCCAGGGATCGGTAAAGGTGATCAGACGCTGCAGGCGGTACTCCTGGGTCTGCACCAGGACGAACACGGCGCCAACCGCCAGCGCCACCATCAGACCGAAGCGCAGCATGCCGACGCCGCCGAGGAACAGCATGGCCATGGCCGAGCCCATCATCACCACGGTGGCGCCGAAGTCCGGCTCCAGCAGCAGCAGGCCCGCCATCGGCAGCAACACGACGAAGGGCTTGAAGAAGCCGGCCCAGCTCTCGCGTACCTCTTCCTGACGGCGCACCAGGTAGCCGGCCAGATAGACCACCACGAAGACCTTGGCGATCTCCGAGGGCTGCACGTTGAATGCACCGAAACCGATCCAGCGCCGCGCACCGTTGACCTCGCGGCCGATGCCGGGAATCAGCACCAGCACCAGCAAAGCGAAGGCAGCCAGCAGCATCATCCAGCCGTAACGCTGCCAGAAGCTCATGGGGATCAGCAGCACCACACCCGCCGCACCCAGCCCGACGATCAGGTAAATCAGGTGGCGAATCATGTGGTACAGCGGGTTGCCCGACAGCGCTGCAGCCACCTCGGAGGACGCCGAGGTGATCATCACCAGGCCCAGACCCAGCAGGCCCAGGCAACCGGCGAGCATCGGAAAGTCGACGTCGAGGCCGCGGCCGAGCAGTGGCGAGGGACGCACGTGGAGGAAGGCCAGCATCAGACGAGCCCTCCCACGGCCTGGGCGAACAGACGTCCGCGCTCTTCGAAGTTCTTGAACATATCCAGGCTGGCGCAGGCCGGCGACAGCAGCACGGCATCGCCGGCCTCTGCCAGTTCGCTGCAGCGCTGCACCGCTTCGTCCAGGGTTTTCACCCGCACCAGCGGCGCGGCATCGCCCAAAGCGGCGGCGATCAGCTCGGCATCGCGACCGAGCAGCACCACCGCGCGGCAGAATCGCGCCACCGGCGCCTTCAGCGCGGAGAAGTCGGCGCCCTTGCCGTCGCCACCGGCGATCAGCACCAGCTTGCCGGCGATATCGGCACCGAGGCCTTCGATGGCCGCCAGCGCGGCACCGACGTTGGTGGCCTTGGAATCATCGTAATAATTGACCCCGGCGCGCTCGCCGACCCACTGGCAGCGGTGCGGCAATCCGGCGAACTGGCGCAGGGTGGCGAGCATGGCTTCCATCGGCAGGCCCACTGCATGGCCGAGCGCCAGCGCCGCCAGGGCGTTGGACTGATTGTGCGCGCCGCGGATCTTCAGCTCGCTCACCGGCAGCAGCGCTTCGAAGCGAAACGCCAGGGACTTCTCGCCGTTTTCCTCGAGCAGACCGAAGCGTTTGAAGTCCGGTTTGCCCAGGCCGAATTCCCAGCAGGTCACCTGATCGGCGATCAGCGGACGCGACAGGGCGTCGTCGCGGTTGACCACCACCTGACGCGCGCCGCGGAAGATGCGGTGCTTGGCCAGGTGATAGGCCGGCAGACCGCTGTAGCGATCCATGTGGTCTTCGCTGATGTTCAGGCAGGTGGCCACTTCGGCGTTGAGCTGATCGGTGGTCTCCAGCTGGAAGCTGGACAGCTCCAGCACGTACAGCTCGACATCGTCGGCCAGCAGATCCAGCGCCGGCGTGCCAAGGTTGCCGCCGACGGCGACGCGCTTGCCGGCTGCAGCGGCCATTTCGCCGACCAGGGTGGTAACGGTGCTCTTGGCATTGGAGCCGGTGATGGCCACGATCGGCGCCTTGGCGTGGCGGGCGAACAGATCGATATCGCCGGACAGCTTGACCCCGCGCGCGGCGGCCGCGGCCAGGGCGGGCGTGGAAATGGCCAGGCCCGGGCTCACGTAAAGCTCCGAGGCGCGGCAGAGGAACTCCACGTCCAGCTCGCCGCAACGCACTTCCACCTGCGGGTAGTCACGCTTGAGCGTTTCCAGCTCCGGCGGGTTCGCGCGCGTGTCGGCCACGGCGAAGCGCACGCCCTGCTGCGCCAAAAAGCGCACCAGGGACATGCCGCTCTTGCCGAGGCCGACAACGATGCGGAACTGGTCGGAAGCGATCAGGGTCACGCTCTATTACCTCAGTTTCAGGGTGGCCAGGCCGATCAGCACGAGAATCACGGTGATGATCCAGAAGCGGACGATCACGCGCGGCTCAGGCCAGCCCTTGAGTTCGAAATGGTGGTGAATCGGCGCCATGCGGAACACGCGCTTGCCGGTCAGCTTGAAGCTGGCGACCTGGATGATCACCGACAGGGTTTCCATCACGAACACGCCGCCCATGATGAACAGCACCACTTCCTGGCGCACGATCACGGCGATGGTGCCCAGCGCGGCGCCGAGCGCCAGTGCGCCGACGTCGCCCATGAAGACCTGCGCCGGGTAGGTGTTGAACCACAGAAAGCCCAGGCCGGCGCCCACCAGTGCGGCGCAGAACACGATCAGCTCACCGGCACCCGGCACGTAGGGAATCAGCAGGTACTCGGCGAAATTCACGTTACCCGACAGATAGCAGAACACCGCCAGCGCACCGGCCACCATCACCGTGGGCAGAATGGCCAGGCCGTCGAGGCCGTCGGTCAGGTTCACCGCATTGCTCGAGCCGACGATGACGAAATAGGTCAGCACCACGAAACCGATGCCCAGCGGGATGCTGACGTCCTTGAGCAGCGGCAGGATCAGGGTGGTCTCCACCGGGCTCTGCGCGGTCATGTAGAGGAAGATCGCTGCGGCCAGGCCGAACACCGACTGCCAGAAGTACTTCCAGCGGCTCGGCAGGCCGCGCGAGTTCTTCTCGATTACCTTGCGGTAGTCGTCGACCCATCCGATGGCGCCGAACAGCAGGGTCACGGCCAGCACCACCCACACGTAGCGGTTGGACAGGTCGGCCCACAGCAGGGTGCTGACGGCGATGGCGGTGAGAATCAGCGCACCGCCCATGGTCGGCGTGCCTTTCTTCGACAGGTGCGACTGCGGACCATCGTTGCGCACCGCCTGGCCGATCTGACGCACCTGCAGGGTGCGGATCATCCAGGGCCCGAGCCACAGCGACAGGGCCAGGGCGGTGAGCACGCCGAGGATGCCGCGCAGGGTCAGGTACTGAAAGACCGCGAAGCCCTTGTGGAACTGTTGCAGGTACTCCGCCAGCAGCAGCAGCATTTAGTGAATCTCCCCAGATACGCCACACAGCGCCGCCACGACCTTGTCCATGGCAGCGCTGCGTGAACCCTTGATTAGTAGTGTGCTGCCGGCCTGTTCGGCACGAAGTGCTTCGATCAGTTCGGCCTGGTCGACGAAGTGACGGCCTTTTGAGCCGAACTCCTCGACAGCGAAGCGCATCAGCGGACCGACCGCATAGAGCGCGTCGACCTTGCCGGCGGCATGGCGGCCGACATCGCGGTGGCCCTGTTCGGCCCACTCGCCCAGCTCGCCCATGTCTCCCAGCACCAGAACGGTGCGACCGGAGAAGCCGGCGAGTATATCCACCGCCGCGCACATCGACACGGGGTTGGCGTTGTAACTGTCATCGATCACCCGCATGCCGTTCGGCGCCAGCTGCGCTACGGCGCGGCCTTTGACCGGTTGCAGGTTTTCCAGGCCCTTGGCCATGGCGACCAACGGCAGGCCCAGGGCATGGGCGGCGGCGCAGGCGGCCACGGCGTTGGCCACGTTGTGCTCGCCCAGCAGATTGAGCTGAATGCGCACGCTACCGACCGGGCTACGCAAGGTGAAGCCCTGGCAACCGCGCTCGTCGCGGGCCAGGTCGCTGCCGTGGAAGTCGGCCCGGGTGTCGCGCAAGGCGAAGCTCAGGACCTGATGACCGGCGGCGCGACGCTGCCAGGTGGAAAAGGCCTTGTCGTCCAGATTCAGTACGGCCACGCCGTCCTGCGCCAGGCCTTCGAGAATCTCGCCCTTGGCCTGGACGATCTTCTCCGGCCCGCCGAACTCGCCGACATGGGCATTGCCGGCATTGGTGATGATGGTCACCTGCGGACGGGTCAGGCTGACGGTGTAGGCGATCTCGCCGACATGGTTGGCGCCCAGCTCGATTACCCCGGCGCGGTGCTCCGGCGCCAGTTCGAGCAGGGTCAGCGGCGCGCCCAGATCATTGTTGAGATTACCGCGGGTGGCCAGCACCGCGCCGTTCAGGCCGGCGCGCAGAATGGCGGCGAGCATCTCCTTGACGCTGGTCTTGCCGCTGGAGCCGGTCACGGCAGCCAGCGGGCCGGTGAATGCCTGACGGTTCAATGCCCCTAGCTGCCCAAGGGCCAGGCGGGTATCGGCCACCAGCAGTTGCGGCAGCGGCGCATTGGCCACTTCACGCTCGACCAGCGCGGCAACCGCGCCCTTGGCGGCAACCTCGGCCAGGTAGTCATGGCCGTCGAAACGCGGCCCGGTCAGCGCCACGAACAACTGGCCGGGGGCGATGGTACGGCTGTCGGTGCCGACGGCGGAGAAGGCGACGTCGTCGCCGATCAGGCGCGCGCTGAGATCAGCCGCTATTTCGCTGAGCAGCCAGGGCTTAAGCATGGGCCGCCCCCCAGGCCGCCAGGGCCTCGTTCGCTTCGATCAGGTCGGAGAAGGGATGGCGCACGCCCATGATCTCCTGGTAATCCTCGTGGCCCTTGCCGGCCAGCACCAGTACGTCGGCGGCCTCGGCCTGGGCGATCAGGCGGGCGATGGCATCGCCACGGCCGTGAATGAACTGCACCTGCTCCGGCGCGCAGAAGCCGGCACGGATATCCGCGACGATCTGCGCCGGATCTTCGCTGCGCGGGTTGTCGTCGGTCACCCACACCACATCGGCCAGGCGCTCGGCCACCGCTGCCATCAGCGGGCGCTTGCCGCGGTCACGGTCACCGCCGCAGCCGAACAGGCAGAGCAGACGACCCTGCACATGGGGGCGCATCGCCTCGAGCACCTTTTCCAGGGCATCCGGCGTGTGGGCGTAATCCACCACCACCAGCGGCTTGTCGCCACCACCCAGGCGCTGCATGCGGCCGGCCGGCCCCTGCAGTTGCGGCAGCACCTTGAGGATTTCGTCCAGGCCATAGTCCATGCCCAGCAGCGCACCGACCACCGCCAGCAGATTGCTCAGATTGAAACGGCCAAGCAGGTTGCTGCGCAGGACGCCCTCGCCCCGCGGCGTGACCAGGCGCGCGCGCACGCCGTGATCGTCGAACTGCGCTTCGCTGCAATAAAGGAAGGCGCTGGCGTCGCTCAGGCTGTAGCCGATAAGCCGCGAGTCATGCGCCTGCTGCGCCAGCTCCCGGCCGAAGGCGTCATCCAGATTGATCACCCGGCAACGCAGGTTCGGCCAGGCGAACAGCTTGGCCTTGGCGGCGCCATAGGCCTCCATGCTGCCGTGGTAATCGAGGTGATCGCGCGACAGGTTGGTGAACACCGCCACGTCGAACTCCAGCGCCGCGACGCGGCCCTGATCCAGACCATGGGAGGAAACCTCCATGGCCACGGCACGCGCACCGGCCTGCTTGAGCGAGGCCAGGGTGGCCTGCACGCCGACCGGATCGGGCGTGGTGTGCTTGCCCTGCTCCAGCGCGCCATGGAAGCCGGTGCCCAGGGTACCGACGATGCCGCAGCGTTCGCCGAGCATATCCAAGGCCTGCGCCAGCAGCTGGCTGACGCTGGTCTTGCCGTTGGTGCCGGTGACGCCGATCAGATGCAGAGCGCGGCTCGGCTCACCGTAGAAGCGTCCGGCAATGGCAGAAAGCTGGCCAGCCAGCCCCTTGACCGGTACCAGCACAGCACTTTCAGCATGCATGGGTGCAGCGCCTTCGGCTTCGAAGGCGACGGCGGCGGCGCCACGCGCCACGGCATCGGCGATATGCACGCGGCCGTCCTGCTGGGTACCCGGCACGGCCAGGAACAGATCGCCCGGACGCACCTTGCGGCTGTCCAGGGTCAGTTCACGAATCAGCACGCCGCTCTCGGCGGCTGGCAACAATTGATTGAGTGGCATGGGCATCAGTTGCGCCCTCCTTGGCCAACGGCCGCCATCTTCTGCTCGGGCGGCGGCAGATTGTCTGGCGCGATGTTCATCAAACGCAGCGAGCCTGCCATCACCCGGCTGAACACCGGGGCGGAAATCAGGCCGCCGTAGTAGGCGCCCTTGCCTGGCTCGTCGATCACTACCACCAGCGCGATGCGCGGGTTCTGCGCAGGGGCGAAACCGGCAAACAGCGAACGGTAGGAGTTGGCCTGGTAACCCTTGGTGCCGACGCTGGTCTTGCGCGCCGTGCCGCTCTTGCCGGCCACGTGATAACCGGGAACCCTGGCGCGCACGGCACCGCGCGGCGATTCGGTGACTTCCTGCAGCATGCCCTGCATGGTCTTGGCGACCTCGCCCGACACCACCTGCAGCGCGGCCGGCTTGCCGTCGACGCGAATCATCGACAGCGGCGTCATGCCACCGCCGTTGGCCAGTGCCGCATAGGCATGCGCCAGCTGCACTGCCGTGACCGACAGACCATAGCCGTAGGACAGGGTCGCGGTTTCCGCCTGACGCCACTGCCGGTGATTGGGCAGATTGCCGACCCGCTCGCCGGGGAAGCCCAGGCCGGTATCGCGCCCGAAGCCCAGCTTGGTGAAGACCTGGAACAGCTGATCGCCACCCACGTCGAAGGCGATCTTGCTCATGCCGACGTTGCTGGAGTTGATCAGGATGCCGGTGAGATCCAGCGCCGGCCCCTGGGTACGGGAGACGTCGCGAATGCTGTAGCGGCCGATCTGCAGCGTACCGTTGCCCACCTGCACGATGTCGCTGGGCTTCCAGCGACCGGTTTCCAGCGCAGCGGCCATCGACAGCGGCTTGATGGTCGAGCCGGGCTCGAACACGTCGATCATCGCCCGGTTGCGCATGGCCGCCGGAGTGAGGTTGCGGCGGTTGTTCGGGTTGTAGGTGGGATGGTTGACCATCGCCAGCACTTCGCCGGTCTTGACGTCGACCATCACCAGGCTGCCGGCCTTGGCATCGTGCTCGAGCAAGGCATTGCGCAGCTCGCGATGCGCCAGATACTGCAGACGCAGGTCGATGGACAGGGCCAGCGCCTTGCCAGCCTTGGCATTCTGCGCAACCTGCACGTCCTTGATCAGCTTGCCGCGACGGTCCTTGAGCACCTGACGCTTGCCCGGCACGCCAGCCAGCCATTCTTCGTAAGCCAGCTCCATGCCCTCGCGACCGCGGTCGTCGATATCGGTAAAGCCGACCACATGAGCAGCCACTTCGCCGGCCGGGTAGAAACGGCGGAATTCCTCGATGGCGTACACGCCCGGCACCTTCAGATCGAGCACGCTCTGGCCTTTCTCCGGCGTCAGGCCACGCACCAGATACATGAACTCGCGTTCCTTGTTCTGCTCCAGGCGAGCGGCGAAGTTGGCCGGATCCTGACCCAGCGCCGCAGCCAGCACCGGCCATTGGGCGCGACCGGCCTGCAGCTCCTTGCCATTGGCCCACAGGGTGGTAACCGGCGTACTGACCGCCAGCGGCTCGCCGTTGCGATCAGTGATCAGGCCACGATGCGCAGGAATCGGGATATGCCGCACGCTACGGGCATCGCCATGCGCCTTGAGGAAGTCATGGTCCAGCACCTGCAGGTCGAGCATGCGCCAGGCGATGGCGCCCACCATCAGCGCGAGCAGCACCAGCACCAGGCGAAAACGCCAGGGATAGAGCGCGCCTTCGAGACCGATCATGGCCGCACCATGCGCACGTCGGCGGGATCGGGGATGTGCATCTTCAGGCGCTCGGTGGCCAATGCCTCGATGCGGTTATGCGCGGTCCAGGTGCTCTGTTCGAGAATCAGCCGGCCCCACTCGGCCTGCGCCTTGTCGCGCACGCTCAGCTCGCCGTACAGCTCGTTGAGCAGCAGACGATTCCAGTGCGCGCTGTAGGACACCGCAACCGCGGACACCAGAATGGCGATGAACAACAGCAGCATCAGGAAGCTGCCGTTGGGCATGGATTTGATCAGCCGGCGGCTCACCGCAATTTCTCCGCGATGCGCATCACCGCGCTGCGCGAGCGCGGATTGGCCTTGAGCTCGGCGTCACCGGCGTAGACCGGCTTGCCGATCAGCTTCAGACGCGGCTCGAACGCCTTGGGGATGATCGGCAGGTCGCGCGGCAGCTTGTCCGCCTCGCCCTTGGCCTGACGCTTCATGAACTGCTTGACGATGCGGTCTTCCAGCGAGTGGAAGCTGATCACCACCAGGCGACCACCGACTTCCAGCGTCTCCAGCGCCGCATCGAGACCGCGCTCGAGATCACCGAGCTCGTTGTTGATGTAGATGCGGATGCCCTGGAAAGCGCGGGTGGCCGGATTCTTGCCCTTTTCCCAGGCCGGGTTGGCCTCGGTCAGCACCTTGGCCAGATCGGCGGTGCGGGTGAAGGGTTGCTGCTCGCGGCGCTGCACCACGGCACGCGCCATGCGCTTGGCGAAACGCTCCTCGCCGTAATCCTTGAGCACGCGGGCGATTTCGTCTTCTTCCGCGGTGGCGATCCAGTCAGCGGCGCTGACGCCGACATCCGGGTTCATGCGCATGTCCAGCGGGCCGTCATTGAGGAAGCTGAAACCACGCTCGGGATCATCCAGCTGCGGCGAGGACACGCCGAGGTCCAGCAGGATGCCGGAGACCTGACCGGAAATGCCGCGGACAACAGCCTCGTCGCCGAGTTCCGCAAAACTGCGCTGTACAACGACAAAGCGGCCGTCTTCGGCCGCCAATGCTTCCCCGGTGGCTATTGCCAGAGGATCCTTGTCGAACCCCAGGAGCCGCCCACCTGGCCCGAGCTTGTGCAGGATCAGCCGGCTGTGCCCGCCGCGCCCGAAAGTGCCATCGATGTAGCAGCCGTCGGCGCGCACGGCGAGCCCCTCGACGGCCTCGTCGAGCAGCACGGTGATATGGCGCAAGGTGCTATCGGTCATGGTCACAGGATCAGGTCACGCAAGTCATCGGAAAGGGCGCCGGGCTGCTTGATGGCAGCGAGGTCGGCTTCGGCTACGGCATTCCAGGCATCTTCATCCCAGAGTTGAAACTTGTTCAGCTGACCGACGAGCATCGCCCGCTTGTCCAGCTTGGCGTACTCGCGCAGGCGTGGCGGCACCAGGAAACGGCCACTGGCATCCAGCTCGAGGTCGACGGCATTACCGATCAGCAAACGCTGCAGGCGACGGTTCTCTTCACGAAACGAAGCCAGTTCGCGCAGCTTGTTTTCGATCAATTCCCATTCGGCCAGGGGATAAACGCAAAGGCAGGGGTCAACGGCGTCGATGGTCACGATGAGCTGGCCATTGCAACGCGCAACGAGCTCGTCACGATACCGACTCGGCATCGCGAGGCGCCCTTTGGCGTCGAGACTGATGGCGTTAGCTCCGCGAAACACGGCTGCGCTTCCCCTGTAATTAGCTTTCCCTGCCCAAAAAAACCCACTTCATGCCACTTCTCACCACTTGCGCACACTATAGGAACGCCCACACCCCACCGTCAAGGCGCGCCAGAAGGGAAAAATCCTTACAGGACGGAGATTTAGCGAATTAAAGGGAGGGAAAAAGCGATGACCGAAGCGGCAAATGGCACACAAAATCCTGCCAATCCAGCGAGCTGAAAATCGAAGTTAAAGTAGTTTCTTAAGAGTAAGATTTTTTCGGTATCAGACGAGCGGGAAATAGAAGCGCGAACCGAAGAAAAGAAGGGAGGAGAGTCGATCTGTAAGCCGGGTTCTGTCGAGGACAGCCATTCCTCTACGACGTACATCACTGCACGCCTTTAGCAACCTACCCGGTTCCAGCGCGGGCCACGCCGATGGAACCCTATTTGGTCTTGCTCCGAGTGGGGTTTACCTAGCCACGGACTGTTGCCAGCCGTGCGGTGCGCTCTTACCGCACCTTTTCACCCTTACCGGCGCCGAAACGCTTAGGCGGTTATTTTCTGTGGCACTTTCCGTAGGCTCACGCCTCCCAGGCATTACCTGGCACTCCGCCCTATGGAGCCCGGACTTTCCTCCCCCTTCTTGCGAAGGCAGCGACTGTCCGATCGACTCTCCGCCGCCAAGATTAACAAAGCCGCAAGCCGCAAGCCACCAGCGGCAAGAAAAAGCAGGCGGGCTCCAGCTCAGCCCGCGAACTCCGTCACCGCGCAAGCTGCGCGAGCGGAGCGTGCCTGCGGCCTCATCCCTGGCGCGTCAGCGCCACCTGGTAGAGCAGGTTCTTGCGCACCCCGGTGATTTCCGCCGCCAGCGCTGCCGCACGCTTGAGCGGCATTTCCGCCAGCAGCAGATCGAGCACCCGCAGCGCCTCGGCACTGACCGCCTCCTCGCCCTCAGGCGCCTGCCAGCCCGCCACCAGAACCACGCACTCGCCCCGCTGCTGATTGCTGTCGGCGGCCACCCAGGCGCACAGTTCGTCCAGTGGCAAGCCCTTGAGGGTTTCGAAGGTCTTGGTCAGCTCGCGTGCCAGCAATGCCTGACGCTCGCCACCGAAAACGGCGCGCATGTCCTCCAGGCATTCGAGAATCCGATGCGGCGCTTCATAGAAGATCAGCGTGCGTGGCTCCTCGCGCACCTGCTCCAGACGCGCACGGCGCCCGGCAGCCTTGGCCGGCAGAAAACCTTCGAAGATGAACCGATCCGACGGCAGCCCCGCCGCCGACAGTGCCGCGATCAGCGCGCAGGCGCCGGGCACCGGCACCACGGCAAACCCGGCAGCACGTGCCTGACGGACCAGGTGATAGCCCGGGTCGGAGATCAGCGGCGTACCGGCATCGGAAATCAGCGCCACGTCCTCGCCCGCCTCCAGCCGCGCCAGAAAGCGCCCGCCCTGGTCGCGCTCGTTGTGTTCGTGACAGGCAGCCAGCGGCGTCCCGATGCCGAAGTGCTGCATCAGCCGCGCCGAGTGTCGCGTGTCTTCGGCGGCGATCAGCGCAACCTCGCGCAGGATCCGCAGCGCACGAGCACTGATATCGTCCAGATTGCCGATCGGCGTGGCGACCACGTAGAGGGTGCCGGGCTGGACGCTGGCGACGGCGGACTGACTCACTGGAAACACCTCGTTAATTGAAAGAGCGCTCATTCTAGCCCGTTCCGCCCCAGTGGCATCGCACCGATCTCGGGCGTTGGGTACAATCGCCGCTTGATTTGCTCAAGTATCAGGATGACCCGATGATCGCTAGCCTGCGCCCTCTTTCCGCCCTTTGCCTGGCCGGCCTGCTCGCCGCCTGCGCCAGCTCGCCTTCCAACAATCTGGGCCAGCTGCCACGCACCCCGCAGGCCAGCATCGAGCAGATGCTCCAGCAGGCCGCCGAGAGCAAACCGGAACAGGCTGCGCTGCTGCGCCTGTCCGCGGCCGATCAGGCCTACAAGCAGAAGGACATGGCCCGCGCCGCGCGCATTCTGGAACAGATCGATATCGCCAGCCTGCAACCGGCGCAACAGATCTTCGCCAGCACCCTGAAAGCGGAACTGGCGATGGCGCGCAAGCAGCCCAAGAGCGCCCTGCAGGCCCTGCAGCACCCCAGCCTTGAGCGCCTTGCCGAGCTGCCAGTAGAGCAGCAGATTCGCACCCAGCTGGTCCGCGCCCGCGCCCTCGAAGCCGACGGTCAGACACTCGCCGCCGCGCGCGAGCGCGTCTTCATCGCGCCTCTGCTGAGTGGTCAGACCGCTCGCGACAACCACGAGAACATCTGGGCACTGGTCTCCACCCTGCCGGCACAAACCTCGGCCGGCGCCGACAGCGACCTGGCCGGCTGGCTGGAACTGGCCCGAGTGACCAAAAGCAGCGCCACCCTGGAACAGCAGCAAGCCGCCATCGACCAGTGGGTAGCGCAGAATCCGCAACACCCTGCTGCCGAACAGCTCCCAGAAGCGCTGGGCAAGCTACGCGAACTGGCCAGCCAGCCGCTGAACCGCGTCGCCCTGCTGCTCCCGCAGGAGGGCCAGCTGGCCAGCGTCGCACGCGCCCTGCGCGATGGCTTCCTGGCCGCTCATTACGAAGCCCAGCAGGCCGGGCAGAACCCGCCGGAAATCAAGCTCTACGACAGCGCGCGCATCGGCTCGCTGGACGCCTTCTACCAGCAGGCCCAGGCCGATGGCGTGCAACTGGTGGTCGGGCCGCTGGAAAAGCCCCTGGTCAAACAGCTCAGTGACCGCGAGCAGCTGCCGATCACCACGCTGGCGCTGAACTACAGCGACGCCGGCCAGGAAGGCCCGGCACAGCTGTTCCAGTTCGGCCTGGCCGCCGAGGACGAGGCTCGCGAAGTCGCCCGGCGCGCCTGGAACGACGGCATGCGCCGCGCCGTCGCGCTGGTGCCGCGCGGCGAATGGGGCGATCGCGTGCTCGACGCCTTCCGCCAGAACTGGCAGGCCCAGGGCGGCACCCTGATCGCCGCCGAACGCGTCGACCAGCCGGTTGAGCTGGCCCGGCAGATCGCCGAGCTGTTCCAGCTGCGCGAGAGCGAGGCACGCGCCCGTCGCCTGCAGAACACCCTGGGCACCAGCCTGGACGCACAACCGGCACGCCGCCAGGACGTCGACTTCATCTTCCTTGCGGCCACTCCGCAGCAGGCTCAGCAGATCAAACCGACCCTGGCCTTCCAGTACGCCGGCGACGTGCCGGTGTACGCCACCTCCCACCTGTTCACCGGCGCCCACAGCCAGGCGCAGTATCAGGACCTGGAAGGCATTCGCTTCTGCGAAACGCCCTGGCTGCTGGACGCCCACGCCCCGCTGCGCCAGCAGGTCAGCAACCAGTGGCCGCAGGCCGGCGGCAGCCTCGGCCGGCTGTACGCCATGGGCGTCGATGCCTATCGCCTGGCACCGCGCCTGGGCCAGCTCAAGGCCCTGCCGGATTCGCGCATCGATGGCCTGTCAGGCAGCCTCAGCCTCAACGCCACGCAACGCATCGAGCGCCAGCTGCCTTGGGCCGAGTTCCGCGGCGGTCAGGTCCAGCGCCTCCCCGACAGCCTCAATTGAGCAGCCATAACGATCTTGGGCGAGCCTCCGAACTGGCGGCTCGACAGCATCTGGAACGCAACGGCCTGCGCCTGATCCAACAGAACTGGAGCTGTCGCCGTGGCGAGCTCGATCTGGTCATGCTCGACGGCGATACAGTAGTATTCGTCGAAGTCCGCGCCCGCCGCCACAGCGCCTGGGGCGGCGCCCTGGAGAGTGTCGATGCGCGCAAGCGTGGCAAGTTGGTCATGGCCGCCGAGCTCTTTCTCCAGCAAAACTCCCGCTGGGCCCGCCACCCCTGCCGCTTCGACGTGGTCGCCATCAGTACCGAGGGCGCCACTCGCCTCGACTGGATCAAGAACGCCTTCGATGCCTGACGGCCGTAAACTCAAGGTTTAACCGATGGACATGCAATCCCGAATCCGCCAGCTCTTCCAAGCCAGCATCGACACCAAGCAGCAGGCCATGGAAGTCCTGACCCCCTACATCGAGCATGCCAGCCTGGTGATGGTCCAGGCCCTGCTCAACGAGGGCAAGATTCTCTCCTGCGGCAACGGCGGCTCGGCTGGCGACGCCCAGCACTTTTCCTCCGAGCTGCTCAATCGTTTCGAACGCGAGCGGCCCAGCCTGCCGGCCATCGCCCTGACCACCGACAGCTCGACCATCACCTCGATCGCCAACGATTACAGCTACAACGAGGTGTTCTCCAAACAGATCCGCGCCCTCGGCCAACCCGGCGACGTGCTGCTGGCGATTTCCACCAGCGGCAACTCGGCCAATGTCATCCAGGCCATTCAAGCTGCCCATGATCGCGAGATGACCGTCGTCGCCCTCACCGGTCGCGACGGCGGCGGCATGGCCTCGCTGCTGCTGCCCGAGGATGTGGAAATCCGCGTTCCAGCCAAAGTCACCGCACGCATCCAGGAAGTCCATCTGTTGACGATCCACTGCCTGTGCGACCTGATCGACAGTCAATTGTTTGGGAGTGAAGAATGAAGCGTTCCGCCCTGATTCTGGCCGCCCTGGCCGTTACCCTGACGCTTGCCGGCTGTGGCAGCCGCAGCATTGGCAACAAGATCGACGACCAGTTCCTCGGCCCGAATGTCGCCACGCAGGTCAGCAACGCCCATGCCGACCTGGCCAGCCCCACCTCGCGCATCGTGGTGACCGCCTACAACGGCGTGATCCTGCTCGCCGGTCAGACGCCGCGCAGCGAGCTGAAGGAGGCTGCCGCGCAGGCCGCTCGCCGCGTGCAGGGGGTCAAGAAGGTCTACAACGAGCTGCAGGTGCAGCAGCCAGCCTCGCTGCTGGCGCGCAGCAACGACTCGCTGCTGACCACCAAGATCAAGACCCAGATGGTTGCCGACGCCACGGTGCCCAGCGCACGGATCAAGGTGGTGACCGAGAACGGCATCGTCTACCTGCTCGGCCTGGTCACCCGTGAAGAAGCCAACTCCGCCACTCGCGTGGTGCAGGGCGTTTCCGGGGTGCAGAAGGTGGTGCGCCTGTTCGAGTACACCAACTGAGAACGCTGCAGCCCCTCAGGCTGCAAGTAAAAACGGGCGCTCTGGGGCGCCCGTTTTCGTTCTGATCGCACAGCGGCGGCTTACTTGACCACCTTCAGGCTTGGCCGGCCGCTGGGACGCGGCGGTTCGCCACCGGACGGACCGTCGTCATCCGGTCCCGACTCTTCCGGGCCGCCGGCCATTGGCGGCTCCATGTCGAACACCATGCCCTGGCCATTTTCCCGCGCATAGATCGCCAGGACCGCCGCCGCCGGGATGTACAGGCTGTGCGCCACACCACCAAAGCGACCCTCGAAGCTGACGGCCTGGTTATCCATATGCAGATGGCGAACGGCACTGGGCGAAGCGTTCAGCACGATCTGGCCGTCGCTGGCGAAACCGGACGGAACCTGGACACCGGGGAACTCGGCATTGACCAGCAGGTGTGGTGTGCAGTCGTTATCGACTATCCATTCGTAAAGAGCACGGATCAGGTAGGGACGACTGGAATTCATGGTTATCCTCCTTCTCAGCGCATTGCGCGTTCTGCAGCGGAAAGGCTGGCCTGAAAGGCCTCGCGGGCGAACTGGCGCTCCATGTAGTCGAGCAGCGGCTTGGCCGGTCGCGGCAGCTCGATGCCCAGCAACGGCAGGCGCCAGAGAATAGGCAGTAGACAGCAATCCACCAGGCTCAGCTCATCGCTGAGAAAGAATGCCTTGTCGGCGAACAACGGCGATACACCGGTAAGGCTCTCGCGCAGCTCCTTGCGCGCCAGCTGACGTTCGGCCTCCTTGCTGCGCTTGTCGAGAATACGATCGACCAGTGCACACCAGTCGCGCTGAATGCGGTGCATCAGCAGACGGCTGTTGGCGCGTGCCACGGGATAGACCGGCAACAGCGGCGGATGCGGATAACGCTCGTCCAGATACTCCATCACCACGGACGACTCGTACAGCGCCAGATCACGATCGACCAGGGTCGGCACGCTGCCGTACGGATTGATCTCCGCGAGCTTGGGCGGGCAACGGCCCAGTTCGACATCGACGATCTCGACGCTGACACCTTTCTCGGCGAGCACCAGACGCACGCGATGGGAATAGTGGTCGGCGGGGTCGGAGTAGCAGGTCAACCTATTGGTCACCGCCATGGCGATCCTCCTCGCTTTTTTGATTATCCAGAAACACAGAAAAATTGCCGGGGCAATTTTTGACGTCGCTGGCAGCTGACCTCTCGGACCAGGCACCAGGATGGTAGGGCACAAAAACCTGCGCGCCCATCAGGGCGCGCAGGTTCTGCGACAGGTGAACGACTTAGTGAACGTCCTTCCAGTACTCACGCTTGAGCAGGTAGGCGAACACGAAGAAGAACGCCAGGTACAGCAGCACATAGGTACCGATGCGCTGGGACTTCAGCTTGACCGGGTTGGCCGAGTAGGCCAGGAAGGTCACTAGGTTCTTGATCTTCTCGTCGAACTCGGCCTCGCTCAGCTTGCCGGTGTTCGGCTCGATGGTCAGCTGATCGCAGGCTTCGTGGGTGATCGGCGCGCCGGTCAGCGGGTCGAACTGCTTCTTGCCGTTCTCCACCACCTGAACCTGCTTGCAACCGATCACCTGCTTGCCCTGCAGGCTGACCAGCACGTTCGGCATGCCGACGTTGGGGAATACCTTGTTGTTGGCTCCCAGCGGACGGGACGGATCGTCGTAGAAGGTACGCAGGTAGGTGTACAGCCAGTCGTTGCCGCGCACGCGAGCGACCAGGGTCAGGTCGGGCGGCGCCGCGCCGAACCAGGCCTTGGCGTCGTCGGGGCGCATGCCGATCTTCATGTGATCGCCGATCTTGGCGTCGTTGAACACCAGATTGTCGAGCATGATTTCGTGCGGGATGCCGAGGTCATCGGCAACGCGCTCGTAACGCTGGTACTGGGCGGCATGGCAGCCCATGCAGTAGTTGGCGAAGGTGCGCGCGCCGTCCTGCAGGGCAGCCTGGTCGCGCAGATCGATATCTACCTTGTCCAGCGGATAGTTGCTGGAGGCGCCCATGGCCAGAGCCGGCAGCGCAGCGAAAACAAATGCAGCGAAGAGCTTTTTCATCAGCCAGTCACCCTTTCCGGAACCGGTTTGGTCTTCTCCATCCTGGTGTAGAACGGCATCAGGATGAA
>MTEW01001328.1_pt1 | contig 22577 bp, 22 predicted proteins | sample 1042681 | NCBI WGS metagenome assembly MTEW01 (sample SAMN06185811, study PRJNA358809) | soil metagenome | isolation source: soil biostimulated with citrate as carbon source | place: India | collected 2015-05-23
GTTACGACGATGACTTCCAACGCCTGCGCGATGAGGTCAATCGGCTCTCAGGCGCCGACGCCGAGTTGGTGGCGCAGTTGGCGGAGAAGCTGATTACCCAGCGTTGCAAGGACCTGCGGGTGGCGACCTATTACCTGTGGGCGCGTTTGCAGAGGGATGGCGAGGCGGGCCTGGCCGATGGGCTGAGCCTGGTGGCCGCGCTCGTGGAGCGTTTTGCCGCGGATGTCCTGCCGATTCGGCCCAACAGCCGGCGCATGGCGCTGGAATGGCTGGCCAGCAGCAAGGTGCTGGACAGTCTGTCGCTCTACCCGGAAGTGGTGAAGGCCGAGGCAGAGCGCACCGTGGCGGCGCTGGCCTGGCTGGAACACGGCCTGGGTGCCTGGCCGGCGGACCAACGCCCGGCGTTGGGCGCGCTGTACGATGCGCTGTCGAGCCGATTGGCGCAGTCCGGTGGGGTCGACGCCCTGGTACCGCAGAACAGCGCTGCCCACGAGCCCCACAAGCCGAGCGCTGCACCGGCGGTTTCTGCCATCAGGTCCGGGCGTGACCTGCTGGACAGCGGCCGCGCATTGGCCGGCTATCTGCGCGAGCAGCCGCAGGGTTGGCTGGCGGCGCACCGGCTGATGAAGAGCCTGCGCTGGGACAGCGTGCATCAACTGCCCCCTGCCGAGAGCAGCGGCAACACTCGCCTGGAGCCGCCCCGCAGCGATTACCGGGCGCAGCTCAAGCGCCTGCATCGGCAGCAGAGCTGGAGTGAGCTGCTGGATCAGGTCGAGCGTATCTATGCCGAAGGGGTGAACCATTTCTGGCTCGACCTCCAGTGGTACTTGTGCCAGGCACTGGGCAAGCAGCCGGCGCCCCGGGATGGCTGGGCCGACATCGTCAAGCGCGACCTCGGCATGTTTCTCGACCGCTTGCCGGGGCTTGAGTCCCTGCGCTGGCGTGATGGCTCGCCGTTTGCCGACGAAAACACCCGCCACTGGATCGCCCAGCAGGTGAGCGGCAACCACGCGGCGCAATGGCTGCCCGCGCCGGCGGCTCCGGCCTCGGTGGATGCCGACATTCTTGCTCTGGAAGATCAGGCGCTGGCCCAGGCCGACCGTGAAGGCGTGGACGCGGCAATCGCCTGGCTCGCTGCGCAGCCTGGCGTGCAGAGCGGGCGTCAGCGTTGGTTGCTACGCCTGCTGATCGCGCGGGTCGCCGAGCAGTGCGGCAAAGCCGACCTGGCCATTCACTTGCTGGCGGAGTTGAAGGCCACGGCGCAGCGCCAGGCCTTGGCGGAGTGGGAGCCCGACCTGTTCTTCGAGGTGCAGGCACGCCTGCTCAAACTGCTGCGCCTGAAGAGCCAGCGCAACGATGTGGACAAGCTCGCGCTTGGACGACGCCAGGACGCCCTGCTGGCCGCCCTGGTCAGCATCGACCCGGTACGGGCCGCAGTGCTATGTGGCTGAACCCTATTCAAGACAGGACGCCTGTGTGGACATGGATAATCTGACGCTGCGTTACTTCGATGCAGAAATGCGCTACCTGCGCGAGGCCGGCCAGGAGTTTGCCGAGGCCTTTCCTGATCGGGCCGCGCAGCTCAACCTGGATCGTCCGGGGGGCCGTGACCCTTACGTCGAGCGCTTGTTCGAAGGCTTTGCCTTTCTCATGGGGCGCCTGCGCGAAAAGCTCGACGATGATCTTCCAGAGCTGACCGAGGGGTTGGTCAGTCTGCTATGGCCGCACTACCTGCGGACCATCCCATCGCTGTCGATCCTGGAGCTGGCGCCCGACTTGCAGCAGATGAAGCGCAGCGAGCGGATCGAGCGGGGCTTCGAAGTTCTGTCGCAGCCGGTGGGGCCGCAGCGCACTCGCTGCCGCTATACCACCACCCAGGACGCTACCTTGCAGCCTCTGGCAGTGGATGCGCTGCGCCTGACCTACGAGCCGGATGGGCGGGCGGCCCTGCGCCTGCGCTTTGCCTGCGGCGCGTTGGCGGAATGGCCGCAGGTGGACTTGAGCCGGCTGTCCCTGTACCTGAACGCCGAGGCACCGCTGGCCAGCGCCTTGCACCTGGCCCTGACGCGTCAGGTGCATGCCTTGTACGTGCGCCTGCCCGGCGCTTTGGAGCGCGTGCCGCTGCAGGGGCATTTCGCGGCCAAGGGGTTTGGTGAGGAGGATCGCCTGTGGCCCAAGGGGGAAAGCGCGTTCAGTGGCTACCAACTGTTGCTGGAGTACTTCAGCTTCCGTGAGAAGTTCATGTTCGTCACTTTGCACGGCCTCGAGCAACTGAGCGTGCCGGAGGGCACGCCCTGGTTCGAGCTGGAGGTGCTGCTGACCGAAGGTTGGCCCCATGATTTCGAACCACGCGCCGAGCATGTCCGCCTGCACGCCGTGCCGGTGATCAATCTGTTCGCGCTGGAGGCTGACCCGCTGCGCCTGGACCCGCTGCAGAGCGACTACCTGCTGCGCCCCATGCGCCTGCAGGACGGGCACACGGAAATCTATTCGGTGGACCAGGTCACCGCCTCGAAGAACGCCAAGCGAGAGGACTACGTGCCCTTCACCAGCTTCCGCCACAAGGGTGGGATGTTGCGGGACGACGCGCCGGAGCGCTACTTCCACACCCGCCTCAAGCGCGGCGCCAACGGCTTGCACGACACCTGGCTGATCCTCGGTGGCGAGCGGTTCGACACCGATCGCCTGGTGGCCGGCGAAAGCCTTTCGCTGCGTCTGACCGGCACTAACGGTCAGCTACCGCGCAAGGCGTTGCAGAGCACGCTGCTCGACACCGCGGTGCAATCCACGCAGACCGGCCTGCGAGTGCGCAACCTGTGCGCGCCGACCTTGCCCTGCTACCCGCCCAACCGCGACCGCTTCCACTGGCGGGTGCTCAGTCACCTGGGCTCGAACTTCCTGCCCATGCTGGGCAATGCCGAGGTGCTGCGCGGCACCCTGGCGCTATACGACTGGACCGGCTGCGAACTGAACCGGCGTCGCCTGGAGGCCATCGTCGAGGTTCGTCATCACCTGATTCAGCGCTTCGAGAAGGGCTTCCTGCTGCGGGGTGTGGATATCGAGGTCACGCTGGATGCCAATGGTTTCAGCGGCGAAGGCGACATTTGTCTGTTCGGCGAAATGCTCAGCCGCTTCTTCGCCCTCTACGCCGATATCCACCTGTTCAACCAGCTCACGCTGATCCTCCAACCCACTGGCAAGAGTCTGCGATGGAACGAGAACCACAGTCAGCGTATTCCCGGCTGAACGCCAGCGGATTGCTGCCCGCCTTGGAAGGACGGATTGCCGAAGCCAATCTCTACCGCTTCTGCCAATTGCTGGAACAGGCCCTGCCGGGTCATCCGCCCCTGGGCAGCACAGCACGCCCTACGGACGACCCGGTGCGCTTCCGACCCGACCCCGGCATGGGCTTCCCCGCGAGCGAGTTGAAGGCCATCGAGAACGACCTGGAGCGTCCATCGGGTCCGGCCACGGTGCGCACGCGCCTGCTGGGGCTCTATGGCGTCGACTCTCCGCTGCCCACCGCCTACCTGGACGACATCGCCCAGCGCCGCGACGGGCACGAGGCCCTGGAGGCCTTCCTCGACATCTTCAACCACCGTGTGTTCACCCAGCTCTACCGCATCTGGCGCAAGTACTCCTACCCGGCGACCTTCCAGCCCGGCGGGCACGATGCGACTTCCCAGTGTCTGCTGGGGCTGATCGGCCTCGGGATTCCCGGCACCGCCGATCATGTCGAAACACCAGTTTCCCGTTTCCTCGCATTGCTTGGCGTGATGCGCCTGCCCACCCGCAATGCCGAGGGCGTGACGGCGCTGGTGACCCTGCTGGCGCCCGGCACCCGGGCAACTGTCACGCCGCACTGGCCGCAGCGGGTGGTACTGGCGCTCCCGGCCAGCCTCTCGGCGACCCGCCCGGTAAGCCTGTCCCAGGGCACCCCGCTGGGCAGCGTCGGCCTCGATGCCAATAGCCAGCTGCACTTGGCCCTGTTCACCGAGGATCCAGAGGAAGCCCAGGGCTGGCTGCCGGGCGCCTCCCTGCACGGCGACCTGCTGGCGCTGCTGCGGGTCTACCTCGGCTGGCGCTGCACGGCGCGCCTGCAACTGTCGATGCCGGTCCACTGCCTGCCCCGACCCGTGCTCGGACAGGCGACGTTGAGGCTCGGCATGACCGGGCTACTGGGTCTGGGCAGCAGCCGGCAGGCGGAAGCGCCGGGCACCGTCACCATCAGCTTGGGCCGCTACCAAGGCCTGCTGGGCAACCCCGAAGAAAGAGAGACACAGCATGTCGCATACCGTTTTTAAACCTCTGCTGCTGGCCGGCTTGATCTTGCTGGTCGGCGGCTGTGGCCTGTACCAGAGCGTGGGGGACAGCTCCGCGACCTTCGCCCGGTCGATCTTCTACAAGCCGGTGAAGACCCTGCACCTGGATATCAGCGGCCGCGCCGCGATCAACACCGACAACCGCGACATGTCCGGGCTGTCGGTGACCACGTTGGTGCGCATCTATGCGCTGCGCGACGGTAAGTCCTTTGAGCGGGCCTCCTATGACAGCTTGCTGGGAGACAGTCAGGACCTGCTGGGCGCCGACCTGCTGGACGAGCGGACCCTGGTAATCGGCCCCGGCGAGGGCGCGCAGCTCAGCGTGCCCCTGGACGAGGCCGCACAGGTGGTCGCGGTGGCCGCGCTGTTCCGTCAGCCGGACACCGCAAAGAACAGCTGGCGCCTGCTGTTGCGACGCAACGAGCTGGACCCGGACAGGCCGCGGGTGATCGAGCTGGCCGACAACCACCTGAGCCTGCGCCCGATGGCCGAGGAGTGATCGATGACCGAGCACGCGCCGTCGCTCTACGAAACCCTGCTGCAGAACTTCACCGGCGAGCTGGAGTTGCACCGGGTGCGGGAAGAGGACCAGCTCGTCCTCTCGGTGCTGGACAACCTCCAGCGCATCCTCGGCAGCCGCGCCGGATCGCTCAGCCATCTGCCGGACTACGGCCTGCCGGACCTGGGCCAAGTGCTGCAGGGGCTGCCCGCCGCCGCCCACGGCCTGATCGGCAGCATCACCCACACCCTGCTCACCTACGAGCCGCGCCTGGCGGAGCTGCACGTCCGCCTGCTGCCGCAGTCGCAGCCGGGGCAGCTGGAATACGCCCTCGATGTCCGCCTGAAGAACGGCGAGCAGGCGACCTTCGGCACCACCCTGGCGCCGGCGGGCAAGGTACTGCTTCGCCACCTGAGGCGGCAGGATTATCTGTAACGGTTGACCCGGGAGACTGACCCCCATGAACGGACTCGTTGGACACAGCGGAACTGAGGCCTATGAGCGTGGCGACTTCACCGCCCTCTACGACGAACTGGCGAAGCTGCACCACCCCGCCTGCCCGGATGTCGACTGGCGCAAGGTCGAGCAATGGAGCCGGGAGCTGCTGCGGGACAACGGCAGCGATCTGCAGGTCGCCGCCTTTCTTGCGCTGGCTTTGGCCCAGCGCTACGGGCTGCCGGGCCTGGCCGAGGGCATGGCTCTGCTAAGCCGGCTGCTGGCGGCGGCCTGGGACCGCCTCTGGCCGCGCAAGGCGCCGGAGCGTATGGATATCCTCGCCTGGCTGTTCACCCAGTTTCAGCCGTTGCTGCGCGGGGTTGAGGTGGGCGAGAAGGACGCGCCGACCATCCGCAGCCTGGAGGCTGACCTGGCCCGCCTGCAGGAGGCGCTCGGCCAGCATCGGCTACCTGCGATGACCGCCATGCGAGCCCTTGGCCAGCAGATAGCGGCGTTGGCCGGCCGCGTCGAAGGCGAAGCAGTGCCGCTGGCGCGGAATTCCAGTGGGAGTGGTCGTGCCGCGCATGATGGGCCGCTCAGGGTGTTCGTCTCGATGCCCGAGGGCGGCATGGTCGCTCCCGTGGTGTATGTGGATGGCAGCCCGCCCCGGCGTTGGCGCCGAGTCGTGCTCGGGCTGTTGCTGGGTATCGTCGCGCTGCTGCCCCTGGGCGTGCTGGCCTGGAACCACTGGTGGCTCGCCCAGGAGGACGCGCGGGCGGCGACGGAGTCGGTGCGGCTGGACAGCCTCCAGCTATTCGGCTCCGGCAGCGCTCAGTTGAAACCGGACTCCACCAAGCTGCTGATCAACGCCCTGGCCAACATCAAGGCGCAGCCCGGTTGGCTGATCGTGATCACCGGGCACACCGACGCCACCGGCGACCCCGTCCGAAACGTCGAGCTCTCGCGGGCCCGGGCCGAAGCCGTTCGCGACTGGATGAAAAGCATGGGCGACGTACCCGACGATTGCTTCGTCATCCGCGGCCACGGCCCAGGCCAGCCCATCGCGGACAATGGCACTGAAGCGGGGCGTGAAGCCAATCGGCGCGTCGATATCAGCCTGGTACGGGAGGCGGGGGCCTGCTTGGCCGGGCTGTGATCACAGCCCTCGACGCGGCGCTTGATTTCTCCATGCTGCCCATCCCGCGTTGCTTGACATTGACGAGTCCAGCGTGCTGCTGACGACCCAGGCCATCCATGGTGAAACTGTCGCCAGCACCACTGGCGAAGTGCGCTCACGCGGCATTGAGCTGGGCGTTTCTAGGTTGGCGCCGGGCGAAGCGAGGCCCAACGTTTCCCTTCGGCATCGATGCGTTGGGCTTCGTGGACTCAGACCAACCTACGAACTTCAAATCCACCTGGCGGACAAGGGCCCCTGCTGCTGTGGGAGCGAATTCATTTGCGAAGACCGCGAAGCGCGCCGTGGCCTCGTTTCGCGAATGAATTCGCTCCTACAAAAAATGCGGCTCTGCGTGCGGCCCGATCGTTAACCTGACCGTAACGATTTCGCGACGGGCTTGATTGATGACCACCCGGTCGCGCTCCTAAGGTTCGCTCCACGACAGCGGAACTCGTGGAGCCACCATGACAACAAGACCTTCTCCCCCGCCGCAGTGGTCGCGTCGGCGCGCCGAAAAGCAGCGTCGCCTCGACCGGGTGCAGAACCTCGCCGATGGCGTCGTGCTGCCCAGCGAACGGATCGTCGAAGCCCTCGAAGCGCTGATCGCCCCCGGCGACCGTGTGGTGCTCGAAGGCAACAACCAGAAGCAGGCGGATTTCCTTTCCCGCTCCCTGGCCAAGGCCGATCCCGGTCGCCTGCACGACCTGCACATGATCATGCCGAGCGTCAGCCGCGCCGAGCACCTCGATCTCTATGAACGCGGCATCGCCCGCAAGCTCGACTTCTCCTTCGCCGGCCCGCAGAGCCTGCGCATCGGCCAGTTGCTGGAAGACGGCCTGCTGGAAGTCGGCGCCATCCACACCTACATTGAGCTCTACTCGCGCCTGCTGGTGGACCTGATCCCCAATGTCGCCCTGGTGGCCGGCTTCATGGCCGACCGCGACGGCAACATCTACACCGGCCCCAGCACCGAAGACACCCCGGCACTGGTGGAGCCCACCGCCTTCAGCGATGGCATCGTCATCGTCCAGGTCAACGAGTTGGTGGACGATGTGCGCGACCTGCCGCGTGTGGATATTCCGGCGTCCTGGGTCGACTTCGTGGTGGTGGCCGACAAGCCCTTCTACATCGAGCCGCTGTTCACCCGCGACCCACGCCATATCAAGCCGGTGCACGTGCTGATGGCAATGATGGCGATCCGTGGCATCTATGAGAAACACAAGGTCCAGTCGCTCAACCATGGCATCGGCTTCAACACCGCCGCCATCGAACTGATCCTGCCCACCTACGGCGAATCCCTCGGCCTCAAGGGCAAGATCTGCCGGAACTGGACGCTCAACCCGCATCCGACCCTGATCCCCGCCATCGAGACCGGCTGGGTGGAAAGCGTGCACTGCTTCGGCACCGAACTGGGCATGGAGGACTACATCGCCCAGCGCCCGGACGTGTTCTTCACCGGTCGCGACGGCTCGCTGCGCTCCAACCGGATGATGTGCCAGTTGGCCGGGCAATACGCTGTGGACCTGTTCATTGGCGCCACCCTGCAAGTGGATGGCGACGGCCATTCCTCCACCGTCACTCGTGGCCGCCTGGCCGGTTTCGGTGGTGCACCGAACATGGGCCATGACCCGCGCGGCCGCCGCCATGCCACGCCCGCCTGGCTCGACATGACCGAGCCGGTGACCCTGCTGGAGCGCGGCAAGAAGCTGGTGGTGCAGATGGTCGAGACCTTCCAGGAAGGCGGCAAACCCACCTTCGTCGAGACGCTGGACGCCGTCGATGTCGCGAAAAAGGCCGGCATGCCCCTGGCGCCGGTGATGATCTACGGCGATGACGTCACCCACCTGCTCACCGAGGAAGGCATCGCCTACCTCTACAAGGCGCGCAGCCTCGAAGAGCGCCGCGCGATGATCGCCGCAGTCGCCGGCGTCACCGCCATCGGCCTGCGCCACGACCCGAAAGAGACCCTGCGCATGCGTCGCGAAGGGCTGATCGCATTGCCGGAAGATCTCGGCATCCGTCGTACACAAGCCTCGCGGGAACTGCTGGCGGCGAAGAGCATCGCCGAACTGGTGGAGTGGTCCGGCGGCCTTTACAACCCCCCGGCCAAGTTCAGGAGTTGGTGATGAGCGCACTGATTGCACGCAATGCCGACCTGCCGCTGGCCGACTGGCTGGCGGACCTGGCGGTGGACGCCCTGATCGACGAGGCCGACCTCTCGCCCAAGCCGGCCCTGGTGGACCGTCGCGGCAGCGGCGCCCACAGCGACCTGAACCTGGGGTTGATGCACGCCTCGGCGCTGTCCCTCTGGCCCTGCTTCAAGCAGATGGCCGAGGCGGCGCTGGCGCATGGCGAAGTCGGTCAAACGCTGCGCGAAGCGCTTGGCCGCATCGGCCGTGAAGGCGAAGCGGCGATGCTCGGCATCACCGGCGGAGTGAACACTCACCGCGGCGCCATCTGGGCCCTCGGCCTGCTGGTGGCAGCCATGGCGCTGAAACCCGAGAGCCGCGATGCCCATGCCATCGCCCTGCGCGCGGCGCGTATCGCCCTGATCGACGATCGCGCGGCGCCCCACAGCGACAGCCACGGCGCCCAGGTCGCCCGGCGCTATGGCGCCCGTGGCGCGCGGGAAGAAGCCCAGCTCGGCTTCCCTGCGGTGATCGAGCAGGGCCTGCCGCAACTGGCCCGCAGCCGGGCGGCGGGTGCCGGCGAACAGAACGCCCGCCTCGATGCGCTGCTGGCGATCATGGCCACCCTCGCCGACACCTGCGTGCTCTGGCGCGCCGGCTTCGAAGGCCTCGATGCCATGCAGCAGGGTGCCCGTGCCGTGCTCGATGCCGGTGGCAGTGCCAGCCTCGCCGGCCGTCGCCAACTGCGCGCGCTGGATGCCCGCCTGCTGCAACTCAACGCCTCGCCAGGTGGTGCCGCCGATCTGCTGGCTGCCTGCCTGTTCCTCGATAAAGCCGGGAGCCTGTGACCATGGAAACCCTGTCCTTCCAATTCCCCGCCGGGCAGCCGGCACGCGGCCGCGCACTGGTTGGCTGCGTCGGCTCCGGCGACCTCGAAGTGCTGCTGGAACCCGGCAGCGCCGGCACTCTGTCGATCCAGGTCGTGACCTCGGTGAACGGCAGCGGGCCGCGCTGGCAGCAACTGTTCCAGCGCCTGTTCGACGGCCAGTCGCTGCCGGCCCTGAACATCGACATCCATGACTTCGGCGCCACCCCGGGTGTGGTGCGCCTGCGCCTGGAGCAGGGCTTCGAGGAGATCGCTCATGACTGATACCGCACGCCTGCTCGAAGCCCGCAGCTTCGTCGAACTCGGTGCCCGCCAGCGTGCCCGCGAGTTGTTGGATGCCGGCAGCTTCCGCGAGCTCATCGGTCCCTTCGACCGGGTCATCTCTCCCTGGCTGCCGCAGCAAGGCATCGTGCCCCAGGCTGACGACGGCGTGGTCGTCGCCAAGGGCAGTATCAAGGGCCAGCCCGCAGTAATCGCCGCCATCGAAGGCGCCTTCCAGGGCGGCAGCATGGGCGAGGTTGGCGGCGCGAAGATTGCCGGGGCGCTGGAGTTGGCGGCCGAAGACAACCGCCAGGGCATCCCGACCCGCGTCGTGCTGTTGCTGGAAACCGGTGGCGTGCGTTTGCAGGAGGCCAACCTGGGTCTGGCCGCGATTGCGGAAATCCATGCCGCCATCGTCGAGCTGCGCCAATACCAGCCGGTGATCGGCCTGGTCGCCGGTCCCGTGGGTTGCTTTGGCGGTATGTCGATTGCCGCCGGACTGTGCAGCCACCTCATTGTCACCCGCGAAGCGCGCCTGGGCCTCAACGGCCCGCAGGTGATCGAACAGGAAGCCGGTCTCGCGGAATACGACTCCCGCGACCGACCCTTCATCTGGAGCCTCACCGGTGGCGAGCAGCGCATGGCCAGCGGACTGGTAGATGCCTATGTCGCCGATGACATCGACGCCATCCGCGAAACCCTGCAAAGGTTACTCGCGCAACCCGAACAGGGCCTGCCGCGCAGTCGACGGCATGCCTGGTTCCTCGAACGTCTGGCGCAACTCGGGGATGACTGCGAACAACTGGACGCTGCCGGCGTGCGTGCCCTCTATCAAGGAGACCGGACATGAGCCGAGGACTGAACTGGCTGCAAGGCCTTGCCGGCGGCGCAACCCTGCAAGGCTTCCCGGCCTCGGTGAAGGTGATCGACGGTGAGCTGGGCAATCGCGCCGCGCGCTTCATCGCCGTCGTGCCCGATGCGCAGAACCCTTTCCCTCGCGCCCGCAATGGCGAGGTCGGCCTGCTGGAAGGCTGGGGCCTGGCCAAGGCCGTGGATGAGGCCATCGAAGCCGACCGTGAGGGCGCCAAGCGCGTGATTGTGGCGCTGGTAGATGTGCCCAGCCAGGCCTATGGCCGCCGCGAAGAAGCGCTGGGTATTCACCAGGCCCTGGCCGGTGCCGTGGACGCCTATGCACGCGCCCGTCTCGCCGGCCATCCGGTGATTGGCCTGCTGGTGGGCAAAGCCATGTCCGGCGCCTTCCTCGCCCATGGCTACCAGGCCCAACGCCTGATTGCCCTGGATGACAGCGGCGTGATGGTCCACGCCATGGGCAAGGCCGCCGCCGCGCGCATCACCCTGCGCAGCGTGGAAGAGCTGGAAGTGCTGGCCGCCAAGGTGCCACCGATGGCCTACGACCTGGAGAACTACGCCTCGCTCGGATTGCTGTGGAAGCGGGTTGCGGTGGGCGATGCGGAGCAGCCGAACGAAGACGATATCGGTCGCGTGCGCGAGTGCCTGCTGCGGGCGGTGGAGGACATTGGTTCGAGTACCGATCTTGCCGGTCGACTGGGCGCGGAGAATCGCGCGGCGTCTTTGCGTGTGAGGGAGATGTTGCGCGCGCAGTGGTAGCAATCGTTGGGCTTCGCTGCGCTCAGCCACAACCTACGGGGCCTGCGTAGGTTGGGCTGAGCTACGCGAAGCCCAACATCCCGCCGCATAGAAACACCAAGGAGCCACGAATGAACAAGACTCCAAAACCCCACGACCTGCTCTGGGGCATGACCATCGACCAACTGCCTGCCGAAGCCCCTGTCTGGGCGCAGCAGGCCCTGGCCGCTGGTCATCCCGTGGTGGTGCGCCGTGGGCTTTGCGAACCCGGCCTTGTCGCCGTCGGCATTCGTGGCACCAGCCGCAACCAGCGCCTGGCGGCCTTCATGCCGATTCATTCCATCCAGCGTGTACTCAGTCCCGAACAACTGCGGCCTCGCGCTGGCGCCGATTTCCCTGCGCTGCGTGCGCTGGAAACCGTCGCGCCGATACTGGCTGCCACCGGCTTGCCCTGGGGCCCCACTGGCAGTGTTGGCTTCCAGCTCGCCACCGGTATTGCCGTACTGCGCGAGACCAGCGACCTCGACCTGATCCTGCGGACTCCGAATCCCTTCAGCCGCCAGCACGCCCGTGTGCTGCTGGCTGAATTGAACGACGCGCCTTGCCGTATCGACCTGCAACTGGAAACACCGAATGGCGCCGTGGCCTTGCGCGAGTGGTCCGGCGAGGCGCGTCGGGTGCTGTTGAAATGCGCCGAAGGAGCCCGTCTTGTGGATAACCCCTGGCTGCCCCTGGAGTGCGCGGCGTGAGCAACCTGTTCGCCTTCCCCGGCCAGGGCGCGCAGCAGGTGGGCATGCTCCGTCAGTTGCCGCCGGAGGTCGCCGCCAGCCTGGTCGAGGCCAGCGATGTGCTGGGAGAGGACGTGCTGGCGCTGGATTCGGAAGTAGCCCTGCAATCCACCCGCGCGGTGCAACTCTGCCTGCTGGTGGCCGGTGTTTCCTGTGCACGCTTGCTGCTCCAGCGCAGTCCGGCGCCGGATTATGTGGCGGGTCTTTCCATCGGCGCCTACGCTGCAGCGGTGATCGCCGGTTCGCTGGATTTTGCCGATGCCCTGCGTCTGGTGGCCCTGCGTGGCGAACTGATGCAGCGGGCTTATCCACAGGGCTTCGGCATGACCGCCATCCTCGGTCTCGAGCAGGCGACCATGGAACGGCTGCTGGCCGAGTCTGAAGGGCCGGTTTATCTCGCCAACATCAACGCCGAGAACCAGCTGGTGATTGCCGGAAGCGAGACGGCCATGGCCGCCGTCGCCGAACGTGCCCGTGGGCTTGGCGCCGGTGCGGCGAAACGCCTGGCGATGAGCGTGCCATCCCACTGCGAACTGCTCAACGAACCCGCCCGCGAGCTGGCTGCCGCCTTTGCCAGTGTGGAGTTGCGCCGCCCGGCCATTCGCTACCTCAGCGGCACAACAGCGCGGCCGGTGTTCGACCCTGAGCGCCTGCGCGACGACCTCGCGTTCAACATGTGCCGCGTCATCGATTGGCACGGCACGCTGCGCACCGCCTATGAACGCGGGGTGCGCCTGCACATCGAACTACCGCCCGGTGCCGTACTCAGCGGACTGGCGCGACGGGTGTTCGACCAAGGTACGGTGATCGCCTTCCAGGGCGCCCGTCTGGATACGCTGGACGCCCTGCTGCGTGAGGAGGAAAGCCGGACCCGCTAACGCCGTGCGCTTCGAAGGCCGGTCGGCGAGAGGGCCGTACTAGTAGAACGTCAATTCTATTTCGGTCCTGTACACCGCGAAGGTCGTCACCATGCAGGCCTGAGCCAGGGCTAAGGTAACGAGGTGGGCGCGCCTATAGCCCGCAGCATCCCGCTCAGCCTTCGTTGTGCAGGCTGTACATCCGGCACTCCGCGACCAGCGCCAGCAGGTTCGGATCACGCTCGCGGGCCTTCAGGAATACGACGCCGATGTGCTGTTGCACGCGATAGCGTTCGCGCAGGCGGATCAGCTTGACGCGGTTCTCGTAGACCGCCGCGATGCGCCCCGGCAGTAGCGCGTAGCCGACGCCTGAGCTGACCATGCTGAGCAGGGTGAAGATGTCGTTCACCTGCATGGCCACCTTGGGTTCGAAGCCGGCCTGCTGGAACACCTGCGCGCCATCGCGGTGGGTGGCAAAGCCCGGGGTCAGGGTGATGAAGGTGGAGCCGGCGAGGTCCGCCAGGTCCACTTCTTCCTGGTCGGCGAAGGGCGAATCGGTGGGAACGGCGAGGAAGATGTCGTCGGAGAACAACGGCAGATGCTCGCAATCCGGATCGCTCACGCTCTCATCCAGCGAGACGAGGATGGCGTCCAGTTCAAGGTTCTTCAGGCGGTAGAACAGGTCGACGTTGGAGCCCAGGGTCAGGTCGATGTTCAGCTCGCTGCGCCGTAGTTTCAGGCCCATCACCAGTTGCGGCACCGTCTTCACCGTCAGCGAATAGAGCGCGCCGAGCTTGAAGCGCTCGGCGGAAAAACCGGCCGCCTCGCGGGTCAGGCGCACCATGTCGACGGCGTCCTGGATCAGCTTCTGCGCCTTCTCTTCCAGCACAAAGGCGCTTTCCAGTGGTGTCAGGTTGCGGCCTTCATGCTTGAACAGCGGGCAGCGCAGGGCGCTTTCCAGGGAATGGATGGCGCGGTGCACGCTGACGTTGCTGGTGTTCAGCTCGGCCGCTGCGCGGGACAGATTGCCGCTGCGCATGAAGGCGAGGAAGGTCTCCAGCTTCTTCAGGGTCAGTTCTTCGTCGATCTGCATGGGCACTTGGATGCCTTCCGTAGGATGGGTGGAGCGGAGCGATACCCATCCTACAGGGCGGGCTTCCTGGCGCGGAGGCGACCTTTAGTGAATAAGCTAATAATGCATAAGCAAATAAATTCTTATTCCTTAACAGATATATGAAGAGCACCTAGACTGCCCAACATCGAAATTCAGCAAGGAGGGCTCGCCATGCGCAGCCAGGCCATTCGCTACTTGATCCTGCCGGGATGGCAGGGCTCCCCCGACGAGCATTGGCAAAGCCATTGGCAACGCAGCCTGCCCAATGCCAGCCGGGTCGAGCAGGCCGACTGGAGCAAGCCGGACCGCGCGTCCTGGGTGGAGGCGCTGGAGCGCGCCATCGATGCCGAACGTACCCCCGTGATCCTCATCGCCCACAGTCTGGGCTGCGTGACCGTGGCCCACTGGGCCGCCCAGTCCGACCCGGATGTACTGCGCCGCGTGCGCGGTGCGCTGCTGGTGGCCCCGGCGGATGTGCAGCGCCCCGGTTGCCCCGAGCCGCTCAAGGGCTTCGCGCCCATTCCGAAGGACTTGCTGCCGTTCCCGACCCTGTTGGTGGGGTCGGACAACGACCACGCCGCCAGTCCCCAGCGGGCGTTGGAGATGGCCCGCAACTGGGGGGCCGAAGCGGCCATCCTCACGGGTGCCGGGCACATCAATGTGAAGTCCGGACACCACACCTGGGAACAGGGGTTCGCCCACCTGTACCGCCTGCAGGCGCGTGTGGAACAGTTGGCTCGCCGCCGCGCCTGAGAACCTGCCCAGGACCGGCTGCGCGTCGGAATAACTGCGTTGAAAACGACTTCGGGCTTGCTCATTTACAGCTCGTAAACTCCGCGCCCTCAGCCGTTTGATTCGCTGGCGCTCTCCCTTCGGGCCAGCTTGTAAGCTGTTACTCCCGTTGGTCGTTGCGCCTTGTTCTTCTCTAGCTCGCTCAATCCTGAACAGGTTCAGTCCTTTTTATTTTTGTTACGCCAGGGCCCGCTGCGTTGCAGCCGGGCCCGGCGGGAGATTTCGTCATGAGCAAGGAAACCCCCGGCCAGCCACTGCTGACCTTCGCCGACGCCGACCGCAGCCCCCTGAGTATCCGGGCCCGCGCCCTGGTATTCGTCGATGCGCGCTCGCGCCAGTTGCGCGAAGAGGTCGACCAGCTCGCGCCCAGTGCGCTGCCGGTGCTGATCCAGGGTGAAACCGGTACCGGCAAGGAGTTGCTGGCCCGGCAGATCCACCGTTCCAGCGACCGCCCCGGCCTGTTCGTGGCGGTGAGTTGCAGCGCCATCAGCAAGGTCTACGCCGAGGCTGAACTGTTCGGCCACGCCCCCGGCGCCTACAGCGGTTCGGCCAGCAGTCGCGCGGGTTGGTTCGGTTCTGCCAACGGCGGGACGCTCTACCTGGATGAAATCGGCGACTTGCCGCTGCCCTTGCAGGCCAAGTTGCTGTCTGCGCTGGAGAGCCGCGAGGTGATTCGCGTCGGCGCCCAGCAACCGACGCCGGTGGACGTGCGCCTGGTGGCGGCCACCAGCATCGACCTGGCCAAGGCGGTGAATGCCGGCAAGTTCAACGCACGGCTGTATCAGTATCTCGATGAAGGCCGAGTGGAACTGCCGCCGCTGCGCGAACGCCCGGACGACATTCTGCCGTTGGCCGAGTACTTCCTCGGCATCTACGCCCAGCGGCTGGACTTGCCGCTGCCGCTGATCAGCACATCAGCCCAGGCGGCGCTTGAGGCCTACCCCTGGCCGGGCAATACCCGAGAACTGGAGAACAGCGTGCACTTCGCGCTGCTGGTCAGCGCGGGCGACGAGATCCTGCCCGAGCACCTCAACCTGCCCCCGTTGCCGGGCTATGCGCAGCTCGCGGTGCAACTGCGCCGGCTGGCGGCAAACGACGCCGAGCGCGATCACCTGCGGCAACTGCTGACCGAAGTGCTGGCAGGCTAGTCAGGGACTACGCGGGTGGGCCATTGGTGGATGTGAAAAGCGACATCCACCCTACGCGTGGATTGGGCTCTGCGTAGGGTGGACCACGCTTCACCGGTCCACCATGCGGAGTCTCAGCGGGCGCTATTCGTGCAGGTAGTAGAGCTTGTTGATGATGGTCCAGCGACCGCCGATCTTCAGCAGTGACAGGTAGTCGGTGAAGCGCATGTCGGCGTAGTCATCGACCACCTTGGCCGAGGCGCTGTCGCCGGTGATGTCCAGCGACTGGACTTCCCAGACAGGCGTTTCGCCTTCTGCCAGCACCGGCCCGGCATCGCCCAGGGCACCTGCGAACTCATCCACCGAGAGCCATTCGAGGTCGCCTTGGAAGTGGCCGATGATGCGGCAGTCCGGGTGAAAGGCGCTGCGCAGGCGGTCCAGGTCCGCGAAGACCATGCCCTCGACGTAGTCACGCAGGATCTGGTGAATGCTGTCCCGATCGGTTTGCTGGGTGGTCATTTCACGCGCTCCTCCGCTGCCGCCAAGTCAGGCAAATCGAAAGATTAGCCGCCCCATCGCGAGGCGGCTGATCCGTTCGGCATAAGGGCTAGTCGGGCCCGGAAGCACAGGGCTCCTCCCATCCTCAGAAGTGACTGTCAGTGGAGCTGCCCGGTGGCTTTCAAGTGGTCCTTCACCGAGCGCAGGCGCGGCAGCGGCAGGCAGACGAGGATGGTCAGGGCTAGCACGCCCACGCCCATCAGCGGCAGGTTAGACAGACCCATGTTGGTGCTCAGCCACAGTCCGCCGACGAAGGCGCCGCTGGCGTTGCCCAGGTTGAAGGCGGCGTGGCTGAGGGTGGCGGCGAGACTCGCCGATTCGCCGGCCTGCTCCACCAGCAGCAATTGCAGCGGCGAGGAAATGGCGAAGCTGGCCACGCCCCAGAGGAAAAGGCAGCCCAGCGCCAGGGCCGGAATTTGCGCGAAGGCATACAGGCCCAGCAGGCACAGCGCGCTCACGATGAAGGCCAGTGGCAGCGAGTAGCGGAAGCCCTTGTCGGCCAGACGCCCACCCAGCAGATTGCCCACGGTCAGGCCGATGCCGAACAGCAGCAGGGCGAAGTTGGCGTGCTCCGGGCTGAAGCCGGAGACATCGCGTAGCAGCGGGCTGATGTAAGTGAACACACCGAATAGCGCCACCGACGACAGGCTGCAGACGAACAGCGCGTGCAGCACCGGCCGCCGCAGGATGCCGTCCCAGGCACCGGCGGCATTGGCTTGCGGCTTCGGCGTGGCGGGCAGCCAGAGCGCTTGCGCCAGCAGGGTCAGGAAGCCGAGGCCCGCCACCACCATGAACGTCACTCGCCAACTGGTGGCCTGGCCCAACCAGGCGCCGGCCGGAACACCGAGGACGTTCGCGATGGTCAGGCCGCTGAGCACCAGGGCCATGGCCGAAGCACGGCGGTGCGGCGGGGCCAGTTCAGCGGCGAGCAGGGTGGCGCAACCGAAGAAGCCGGCGTGGCTGAAGGCGGTGAACATGCGCATGGCCATCAACCACTCGTAGTTCGGCGCCAGGGCGCAGCCGAGGTTGCCCAGGGCATAGGCGCCCATCAGCCAGAGCAGTGCCTGGCGGCGCGGCAGGCGACCGAGCAGCGGGCCCAGCAATGGCGCACCAATCACCACGCCCATCGCGTAGGCGCTGACCAGCAGGCCAGCGTCGGACAGGCTGACCTGGAGGTCGTTGGCCACTTCAGGCAGCAGGCCCATGATGATGAATTCGCTGCTGCCGACGACGAAGCCGCCGAGGGCGAGGGCCAGTAGCGGCAGGGAGAGGAGGGTGCTCGGGTTCATGCGGGTTCCGGTGGCGGGGCTGTATTGCGAGGGGCGCGGATTCTACGCGCATTTCCTTGCAGGGGGCTTACCGCTGGAGCAGGTGGGGCGGCTCCACCTGTAGGGGCGAATTCATTCGCCAAGGGCAGCGAAGCCGCCCCATTGAACACACGAATGGCAGACCTTCGGCCTGCTTGGCGAATGAATTCGCCCCTACAAGGATTCTCCTCGCGGGGCGATCAGCCGTTGATGAACTTGCTCAGGAACTGCTTGGTGCGCTCTTCCTTCGGTGCACTGAACAGCGCCTTGGCCTCGCCCTGTTCGACGATCACACCCTTGTCGATGAAGATCGCGCGGTTGGCCACGTCGCGCGCGAAGGTCATTTCGTGGGTGACGATCACCATGGTGCGGTTTTCTTCGGCCAGGCCGCGAATGGTGGCGAGCACTTCGCCCACCAGCTCCGGGTCGAGCGCCGAGGTGGGCTCGTCGAAGAGGATCACGTCGGGTTCCATGGCCAGGGCGCGGGCGATGGCCACGCGTTGTTGCTGGCCGCCGGAGAGGCGCTTGGGATAGGCGTCTTCCTTGCCCGCCAGGCCGACCTTGGCCAGCAGCTTGCGGGCCTTCTCGACGGCTCGCTCGCGGGGTTCCTTCTTCACTACCACCGGGCCTTCGATGACGTTCTCCAGCGCAGTGCGGTGGGGAAAGAGGTTGAAGTTCTGGAAGACGAAGCCGACGTGCTGGCGCAGCTTGCGGATCAGCCCTTGCTGCTGCTTCAGCGGCTTGCTCGCGTCGATCTCGATCTGGCCCACCTTGATGAGTCCGCCGCTGGGCACTTCCAGCAGGTTGAGGCAGCGCAGGAGGGTGGTCTTGCCCGAGCCGCTGGGGCCGATGATGGCCACCACTTCGCCCGGCTCGATGGTCAGGTCGATGCCCTTGAGCACCTCCTGGCCCTTGAAGGATTTGGTTAGGTTACGGACGGTGATCATCAGCTGTCCTGCTCATGCTGGTTGACCCGTGCCTCGAGGCGGCCCTGGAAGTGCGACAGCACGGTGGCCAACACCCAGTAGATCAGCGCGGCGGCCAGGTACATGGTGAAGATTTCGAAGGTGCGCGCGGTAATCAGCTGCGCCTGGCGGAACAGTTCCGGCACCTGGATGGTGGCGGCCAGGGCGGTGTCCTTGACCAGCGAGATGAAGCTGTTGCCGAGCGGCGGCAGGGCGGTGCGCGCGGCCTGCGGGAGGATGGCGCGGACCAGCGTCTGGGTGCGGCTCATGCCGATGCTGGCGGCGGCTTCCCATTGGCCCCGGTCGATGGAGGCGATGGCGGCGCGGAGGATTTCCGAGGTGTAGGCGGCCATGTTCAGCGAGAAGCCGATCAGCGCAGCCGGCAGCGGTTCGAGCTGGATGCCCAGCTGCGGCAGGCCGTAATAGATCATGAACAACTGCACCAGCAGCGGCGTGCCACGGAAGAAGGACACGTAGATTCGCGAAATCCACTGCAGGGCGGTGAAACCGTAGAGGCGCATCAGGGCGAGGACGAACCCCAGCAGCAGTCCGAAGAACATGCCGCCGAGGCTCAGTACTACCGTAAAGACCGCGCCCTTCAACAGGAAGGGCGCGGAATCCAGCGCAAGTTGAAGGCTTGCGTCGATCATTGGGTCACGTCAGCCTTGAACCATTTCTCGGAGAGTTTCTTCAGGGTGCCGTCGGCTTTCAGCTTGGCCAGCGCCTTGTCGATAGCGGCCAGCAGTTCCGGGTTGCCCTTGCGCAGGGCGATGCCGGCTTCCTGGCGGGAGAAGGGTTCGCCGGTCACGGCCAGCTTGCCACCGGTTTTCTCGACCATTTCGAAGGCGGCCAGGCGGTCAACGAGGATGGCGTCGATGCGGCCGACATTGAGGTCCTGGAACTTGGTGGGGTCGTCGTCGTAGGTGCGGATGTCAGCCTGCGGGACGTTTTCCTTCAGCCACTGCTCGTAGTTGGTGCCCAGGCCCACACCGACTTTCTTGCCAGCCAGGTCAGCCGCGCTCTTGATGCCGCCCTCGGTGCCCTTGCGCACCAGCGCCTGGATGCCGGAAACGGTGTAGGGGGTGGAGAAGTCGTACTTCTTCTTGCGCTCGTCGGAGATGGTCACCTGATTGATCACCACGTCCAGGCGCTTGGATTCCAGCGCCGCGAGGATGCCGTCCCACTTGGTGGGCTGGAACTCGGCCTTCACGCCCAGCTCCTTGGCCAGTGCTTCGGCCAGTTCCACTTCGAAGCCGGTCAGCTTGCCGCTTTCGTCCTGGTAGTTGAAGGGCGGGTAGGTGCCCTCCAGGCCAACCTTGATGGCACCTTTCTGCTGGATGTCCTGGAGCAGGTCGGCGGCGGAGCTGGTGCCGACGAAGCTGGCGCCGAGCACCAGGCTCAGGCTGCCGAGGATGAACTGGCGACGCAGGGTAGCAAATGTCATATGAGCCTCACGGGGCAGGGTGGCTAAAAGTGTCGCAACTCTAGGGATTTGGTTATATGCAATAAAATAATTAAAAATTATTTATTGCTTTCAATTGAGCATAAGCAGGCGTTACGGGGTACCCGCTGGATGATAGGCGAACAGTGCCGGCGAGCCACCGGTGTGCAGGAACAGCACTGGGCCGTCACCTTCAAATGCGCCCTTGGCGATGCCATCCAGCAAGCCTGCGAAGGCCTTGCCGGTGTACACCGGGTCCAGCAGCAGGCCTTCAAGGCTGGCGGCCTGGCGCACAGCGTCGAGGGTTCCGGCGTTCGGTTCGCCATAGCGCGGGAAGAAGTACTGGTCCCACAGCTCCACCTTGAGTCCGGCCGGGACCGGTACGCCGAGCAGGTCGGCGGTGCGCTGCAGCAGGCCTTCCACTTTCGGGCGCTGGGTGGCGTCCGGGCGCGAGACGGTGACGCCGACCACGCGCGTGCCGGGCAGGGCGTATTCCAGTGCCAGGGCGAGTCCGGCATGGGTACCGGCGCTGCCGGAAGCCAACACCACGGCGGAGAAGTGCTCACCGCTGGCTTTGATCTGCTCGGCCAGTTCCAGGCCGGCGCGCACATAGCCCAGGGCGCCCAGGGCGTTGGAACCGCCGATGGGGACCAGGTAGGGACGTTTACCGGCGGCGCGCAGGCGTTCGCCGGTGGCGGCGAGGAGTTCGTCGGCGTTGTCCAGGTTGGGCACGAGTTCGACCTCGGTGCCGAACAGGTCCAGCAGCAGGCGGTTGCCGTTCTCCAGGTAGTTGCGGTCGGCGGTGCCGATGGGGTTTTCCAGCAGGGCGACGCAGCCAAGGCCCAGGCGTGCGGCGAGGGCGGCGGTCTGGCGCACGTGGTTGGACTGGATGGCGCCGGCGGTGACCAGGGTATCCGCGCCCTGGGCCAGGGCTTCGGCGGCGAGGAATTCCAGCTTGCGCACCTTGTTGCCGCCCAGGGCGAAGGGCGTGATGTCGTCGCGCTTCACATAGACGTCGCGGCCGAGCTTCTGCGACAGGTGTGCGAGCTTCTCCAGCGGCGTGGGTGAGGGAACCAGTTCCAGGCGGGAAAAGCGGGCGAGGGCGGCGTTGAGCATGACAGCGGCTCACTGGGCAGTTACGAAGCCTGCCACTCTAGTGAGCCGGGGCGTTGCAGGCAATTCGCAGACGCGACATGAAAGTACTGGTCAGTCAGGGCGGGGACGACGTAGGGCGGTCTGTTCTCATATTCATAATGGAATATAAAAATAAGAAAACGATATTTGTTAGTTATAAAAAATCTTCGTAGTGTCGGCATCAACCCGGCGCACCCAGACCGGGCATCCCAACACTTGCTCGCGGCTGAAGATCCAGCCGGAGCCGCAGAATTGAAAAGGATCATCATGAAGAAGACCCTGCTGTTGACCGCTCTGGCTGCCGCCTTGTCCGTCACCTTCGCCCAGGCTGGCGAGAAGCTCGTCGTCGCCGCCACCCCGGTACCGCACGCCGAAATCCTGGAGCTGATCAAACCCCAGCTGGCCAAGGAAGGCGTGGACCTGGAAGTGAAGGTCTTCACCGACTACGTGCAGCCCAACGTGCAGGTCGACCAGAAGCGCCTGGACGCCAACTACTTCCAGACCAAGCCCTACCTGGACAACTTCAACAGCGGCAAAGGCACCCATCTGGTGATCGTCAAGGGCGTGCACGTCGAACCCTTCGGCGGCTACTCCAGCAAGTACAAATCCCTGAAAGAGCTGCCGGACGGCGCCACCATCGCCCTGCCCAACGAAGGCAGCAACAGCGGCCGCGCCCTGATCCTGCTGCAGAAAGCCGGCGTGATTAAGCTGAAAGATCCGAAGAATGCCCTGGCGACCCCGAAGGACATCGCCGAGAACCCGCACAACTTCAAGTTCAAGGAACTGGAATCGGCCCTCCTGCCGCGCGTGCTGGACCAGGTCGACCTGGCCCTGATCAACACCAACTACGCGCTGGAAGCCAAGCTGAACCCGACCAAGGACGCGCTGGTGCTGGAAGACCGCACCTCGCCCTACGTGAACTACCTGGTCGCCCGTCCGGACAACAAGGACAGCGACGCCATCAAGAAACTCTCCGCCGCGCTGACCAGCCCGGAAGTGAAAGCCTTCATCGAGCAGAAGTACTCCGGCGCGGTCGTGCCGGCGTTCTGATCACCTGCTAGCCACGGTGGTGCACTGGCCAGTGCACCCCTCCTCACGCCGACGAGTCTCGACTATCGTCGGCGTTCTTTTTTCTGCTGCGGCTCCGTAGGGGCGAGGAAACTTGTAGGGGCGAATT
>MTEW01004935.1_pt5 | contig 22304 bp, 15 predicted proteins | sample 1042681 | NCBI WGS metagenome assembly MTEW01 (sample SAMN06185811, study PRJNA358809) | soil metagenome | isolation source: soil biostimulated with citrate as carbon source | place: India | collected 2015-05-23
ACCGTCGGTGTCCTGGCCGACGATGATGAAGCCCTTCTCGGCGCGCAGCACGTGCATGGTCTCGGTGCCGTACGGGGTCAGGCCGTGCTTCTTGCCCGCCTCGATGATCTGCTCCCACACGCCCAGGGCGTAGTCGGCCTGCACGTTGACTTCGTAGGAGAGCTCACCGGTGAAGGAGATGCGGAACACGCGGGCCGGTACGCCACCGACCTTGCCTTCCTTCCAGCTCATGAAGGGGAAGGCGTCCTTGTCCAGATCGATGTCGGTGACCTCGGCCAGCAGCTTGCGGCTGTTGGGGCCGGACAGGGTCATGGTCGCCCAGTGGTCGGTGACCGAGGTGAAGTACACCTTCAGCTCCGGCCATTCGGTCTGGTGGTAGATCTCCAGCCACTCCATCACGCGGCCGGCGCCACCGGTGGTGGTGGTCATGACGAAATGGTTGTCGGCCAGACAGGCGGTGACGCCGTCGTCGAAGACCATGCCGTCTTCCTTGCACATCAGGCCGTAGCGGGCCTTGCCCACGTCCAGCTTGGTCCAGGCGTTGGTGTAGACGCGGTTGAGGAACTCGCGCGCATCCGGGCCCTGGATGTCGATCTTGCCCAGGGTCGAGGCGTCGAGGATGCCCACCGCGTTACGCACGGCCAGGCACTCGCGGGCCACGGCGGCGTGCATGTCCTCACCATTCTTGGGGAAGTACCAGGGACGCTTCCACTGGCCGACGTCCTCGAACTCGGCGCCGTTTTCCAGGTGCCATCTCTGCAGGGCGGTGTAGCGCTTGGGCTCGAACAGCTCGCCGCAGTGACGGCCGGCGATGGCGCCGAAGGTCACCGGGGTGTAGTTCGGGCGGAACATGGTGGTGCCCATCTCACTGATGCTGATACCCAACGACTTGGCGGCGATGGCCAGGCCGTTGATGTTGCCCAGCTTGCCCTGGTCGGTGCCGAAGCCCAGCGCGGTGTAGCGCTTGACGTGCTCGACCGACTCGAAGCCCTCACGGGTGGCCAGCTCGATGCCCGCGGCGGTGACGTCGTTCTGCTGATCGACGAACTGCTTCGGCGCCCGCGCGGTGCCCTTGTCGTGCGGCACCTGGAACAGCGCGACCGAGGCTTCCTCGATGCGCTTCTCGGCCTTCGGCAGGCTGCCGGTCACGGCCTTGAAGCCGACTTCTGCTGCAGCCTTGGCACCGGCTTCGAAACCATCGGCCAGGGCGTCGCCGAGACCGAACACACCGTTCACGGCACCGGCGCAGTGACGCTTCTGGAAGCCTTCACCCGGGACGAAGGCGAGGATGTCTTCACGCCAGATCGGACGGCCGCCCAGGTGCGAGGCCAAGTGCACCACCGGGCTGTAGCCGCCGGAGCTGACGATCAGGTCGCAGTCGAGCACTTCGCCCGGGCTGGTGACCTTGTGCGTGACCAGGTCGATGGCGCAGATGCGCGCGCCGGTGACGCGCTTGCTGCCACGCGCCTCGACCACGGCACTGCCGGTGAGTACGCGCACGCCACGCCGGCGCGCTTCTTCGACCCAGCTGCCACGCGGGTTGCTGCGCGCGTCGGCCACGGCCACCACCTGGCGCCCGGCGTCGAGCCAGTCGAGCACCACACGGTAGGCGTAATCGTTGTTGGTCGACAGCACCAGCTTCTGCCCGGGGGCCACACCGTAACGACGCACGTAGGTCGACACGGCATCGGCCAGCATGTTGCCGGGCACGTCGTTGTTGGCGTACACCAGCGGGCGCTCGTGGGCACCGGTGGCCAGCACCACGCGACCGGCACGCACACGGTGCATGCGCTGACGCGGCTGGCCCATCGGCGCGACTTCACCGAGGTGATCGGTGAGGCGCTGGTGAATGGTGAGGAAGTTGTGATCGTGGTAGCCGTTGACCGTGGCACGCGGCAGCAGGGTCACTTCCGGCATCTTTTGCAGCTCGGCGATGGCCTTGGCAGCCCAGTCGGCGGCCGGCTTGTCATCGAGCATCTCGCGGGTGGACAGCAGGCTGCCGCCGAACTCTTCCTGCTCGTCGGCGAGGATCACCCGCGCACCGCTGCGCCCGGCGGCCAGGGCCGCGGCCAGACCGGCAGGGCCGGCACCGACCACCAGCACGTCGCAGTGCTGGTTCATGTAGTCGTAGATGTCCGGGTCGTTTTCCTTCGGCGAGCGACCGAGACCTGCGGCCTTACGGATGTACTTCTCGTAGGTCAGCCACAGGTTCTGCGGGTACATGAAGGTCTTGTAGTAGAACCCGGGCGGCATCATGCCGCCGCCGACCTTGCCGAGGATGCCCATCAGGTCGGTGTTGACGCTCGGCCAGCCGTTGGTGCTGGTGGCGGTCAGGTTCGCGTACAGCGCCTGCTGGGTGGCACGCACGTTGGGGATCTGCGCCGCCTCGGTGGAGCCGATCTGCAGCACGGCATTGGGCTCTTCGGCACCGGCGGCAACGATGCCGCGCGGACGCGAGTACTTGAAGCTGCGGCCGATCACGTCGACGCCGTTGGCCAGCAGCGCGGCGGCCAGGGTATCGCCGGCATAGCCCTGATAGGTCTGGCCGTTGAAGCTGAAGGTCAGGGGCTGGCTGCGGTCGATGCGGCCACCCTGGGCAAGACGATTGACCTGGCTCATGCCGTTACTCCTTGGTCGACGGTCTTCTTCGCGGCAAGCGATGCCTCGGTCACGCTGGGGCGCTCGCCGATCTTGTAAGTTTCGAGAATCTCGTAGCTCACCGTGTGGCGAGTGACGTTGAAGTACTGACGGCAGCCCGCCGCGTGAATCCACAGCTCGTGATGGATGCCGCGCGGGTTGTCGCGGAAGAACAGGTACTCGCCCCACTCCTCGTCGGTGCAGGCGTTCGGGTCCAGCGGGCGGGCGATATGCGCCTGACCGCCGACATGGAATTCTTCTTCGGAACGCAGTTCGCCACAGTGAGGGCAGAAGATGTGCAGCATGGTTGCTACCTCCGGTGAATCTTCAAACCCGCTCGGATGACCGCGCGGGGCAAGCTTGTCTCCCCTCTCCCGCGGGAGAGGGGTTGTGGGATAGGGTTGCGGTGTCGACCGCACCACCCTCTCCCGGCCCTTCGGGCCACCCTCTCCCGCAAGCGGGAGAGGGTCATCAGCCGTCGCGCTACGCGCGACCTTTAGTGGGCCACACCGGCTGCGCCGTGCTCGTCGATCAGCGCACCGTTGTGAAAGCGCTCGATGGAGAAGGCCTTGGCCAGCGGGTGCATCTCGCCCTTGGCCAGGCTGGCGGCGAACACGTGGCCCGAACCCGGGGTGGCCTTGAAGCCACCGGTGCCCCAGCCGCAGTTGAAGTACAGGTTCTTCACCGGCGTCTTGGCGATGATCGGGCAGGCGTCCGGCGTGGTGTCGACGATGCCGCCCCACTGGCGGTTCATGCGCACGCGCGAGAGCACCGGGAACATCTCGACGATGGCCTGCAGGGTGTGCTCGATGGTCGGGTAGGAGCCGCGCTGGCCGTAGCCGTTGTAGCCGTCGATGCCGGCGCCGATGACCAGGTCGCCCTTGTCCGACTGGCTGATGTAGCCGTGTACGGCGTTGGACATGATCACGGTGTCGATGATCGGCTTGATCGGTTCGGAAACCAGCGCCTGCAGCGGGTGCGACTCCAGCGGCAGGCGGAAGCCGGCGAGCTTGGCCAGGTGCCCGGAGTTACCGGCAGCGACAACGCCGACGCGCTTGGCGCCGATGAAGCCCTTGCTGGTTTCCACGCCGATCACCGCGCCGTTTTCCTTGCGGAAACCGATCACTTCGGTCTGCTGGATCAGGTCGACGCCCAGGGCATCGGCGGCACGGGCGAAGCCCCAGGCCACGGCATCGTGACGGGCGACGCCGCCACGGCGCTGCAGCGAGGCGCCGAGAATCGGGTAACGGGTGTTCTTCGAGCAGTCCAGGTAGGGAATCATCTCCGCCACCTGCTTGGCGTCCACCACCTCGCCATCGATGCCGTTGAGGCGGTTGGCGCTGACGCGGCGCTCGATGTCGCGCATGTCCTGCAGGGTGTGGCCGAGGTTGAACACGCCGCGCTGGGAGAACATGACGTTGTAGTTCAGGTCCTGGGACAGGCCTTCCCACAGCTTCATCGCATGCTCGTACAGGTGCGCCGACTCGTCCCACAGGTAGTTGGAGCGCACGATGGTGGTGTTGCGCGCGGTATTGCCGCCGCCCAGCCAGCCCTTCTCGACCACGGCGACGTTCTTCACGCCGAACTCCTTGGCCAGGTAATAGGCGGTGGCCAGGCCGTGGCCGCCACCGCCGACGATGATCACGTCGTAAACCGGCTTGGGCGTTGGATTACGCCACATGCGCTGCCAGTTCTCATGGTGACTGAACGAGTGCTTGAACAGGCCGAAGCCGGAATAACGTTGCATGGGCATGCTCCAGGGTTCTACTCCCCTCTCCCGCTTGCGGGAGAGGGGCCGGGGGAGAAGGTTGGCTTAGCGATACACCGGGTAGTCCGCGCACAACCCGGCCACCAGCTTGGCCACCTGCGCCTCGACATCGGCATCGCCGAGGTGGTCGAGGATGTCGCAGATCCAACCGGCCAGCGCCTGACACTGGGCGACCTTGAAGCCGCGGGTGGTGACGGCCGGGGTACCGATGCGGATGCCCGAGGTCACGAACGGCGATTGCGGGTCGTTCGGCACGGCGTTCTTGTTCACGGTGATGCCGGCACGACCGAGCGCGGCGTCGGCCTCCTTGCCGGTCAGGCCCTGCTTGATCAGGCTGAGCAGGAACAGGTGGTTGTCAGTACCGCCGGACACCACCTCGTAGCCACGCTCGATGAAGACCTTGGCCATGGCCTGGGCGTTGTCGATCACCTGCTGCTGGTAAGCCTTGAACTCGGGCTCCATGGCCTCCTTGAAGCACACCGCCTTGGCCGCGATCACGTGCATCAGCGGGCCGCCCTGGGCGCCGGGGAACACGGCGGAGTTGAGTTTCTTCTCGATCTCCTCGTTGGCCTTGGCCAGGATCAGACCGCCACGCGGACCACGCAGGGTCTTGTGGGTGGTGGTGGTGACCACGTCGGCGAAGGGAATCGGGTTCGGATACAGGCCAGCGGCAACCAGGCCGGCGACGTGCGCCATGTCGACGAACAGCAGTGCACCGACCTTGTCGGCGATGGCGCGAAAGCGCGGGAAATCCAGGGTCTTGGAATAGGCGGAGAAGCCGGCCACGATCATCTTCGGCTTGTGCTCCACGGCCAGGCGCTCGACCTCGTCGTAGTCGATCAGGCCGGTGGCGGGGTTCAGCCCGTACTGCACGGCGTTGTACAGCTTGCCCGAAGACGACACCTTGGCACCGTGGGTCAGGTGGCCGCCGTGGGCCAGGCTCATGCCGAGGATGGTGTCGCCGGCATTGAGCAGCGCCAGGTACACGGCGCTGTTGGCAGACGAGCCGGAGTGCGGCTGAACGTTGGCGAAGTCGGCGCCGAACAGCTGCTTGGCACGATCGATGGCGAGCTGCTCGACCTTGTCGACATACTCGCAGCCACCGTAGTAGCGCTTGCCCGGGTAGCCCTCGGCGTACTTGTTGGTCAGGCCGCTGCCCTGCGCTTCCATCACGCGCTGGCTGCAGTAGTTTTCCGAGGCGATCAGCTCGATGTGCTCTTCCTGACGGCGTTCTTCCTGATCGATCGCCGCGAGCAACTCGTCGTCGTAACCCTGAATCTGATCTTGCTTGCTGAACATCTCGGCTCTCCTGCGGCGCCTGTGAGCGGCGGTCTTGGACGGAAGGGCCGGCAAGGCCCTGTGCAGCGATGGTAGGGCCGCCCCTGCCCCCTCAAATGCCTGCCAACGCCGCGAGAGCATTCGTTTGCGACATGGCCTTGTCGCAAATAGGCGCCTGGCTTCCGGGGCCTGCCTTGGCGCCGGATAACGGGGGGAAGCCAAGGGCGCCCGCCGGGCGCGACGGGAAGTCCGATAGAGGGAAGTTTTCGTAGATTTATCAAACAGTTAACAAGAAGGATCATGCACAGAAGAGGTGCATCAAGCTGTGCATAAGCTGTCAGCACATGGCTGCAGCCAGGAAGCGGCGAGGGCTTGCGTCGATTGCTCGATAATTGTCCAGGTTCGCTGCACGGGACTTATCCACTCGTGAAACGACGGACGGGGCTGAAGGCGCTGGGGATATGCACAGAAGGTGTGGATGAAACTGTGCATAGACTGTTCGGCGCAGGCCACAGCCCAGAAGCACCGAGGCTTTCCGGGGAGCGAACAAAAAACGAACAGAATCAGAGGGTTGCGTCAGGCTTGTGCACAAATCCTGGGGGCATTGCTGTGCATTGCCTGTGGACATCCGGCGCCACGCCAGGGCCCACGGGGCCCCGGCGCAGATGCATGCGTTCTGCTCAACCGACTGTCACGGCTTGAGCTTGTCGCCACAGCTGCTGGATGCGTTCATCATGCGCTGCTGCATGGCGGGATCCGGCGGCGACTGACGGCTCATTTCCTGCAACTCGGCCTCGGTGAATTCCTGACTGACCTTGGTGGCCGCGCAGTCGCAATAGGCACGCAGCTGTGGCTCCTCGTAGCCTGCCGGGGCGCCGGCCACGCACTGCTGAACGAACTCGTTCTTGGCCTGCGCCGACCACTCGGCAGCGCTGACGGGAAGCGCCACGGCCAGCGGCAGGGCAACGGCGAGCAGGTGACGATAAGTCATATGAAACTCCTTCTCTGATTGCGAAAGAGGGCCGATTGCCGACCCTAGAAGTGTGAGCCCGGCAGGACCCGCCGAGTTCCATTCCCTGGCCGAACGGTTGTTCACGACCGGACCGGCCAGTACGCATCGACACAACAAGTCGTCGCCGCAGCGGACGTCTGCCACTGCGGCCACGGAGTAAAGTGACCCCTTTGCCGGCAGATTCGCCGGCCGGCTTTTCAGAAGGAACGCGCCAATGCCCGACAATGCCCAGCAATTCGCCAGCGACAACTACTCCGGCATCTGTCCCGAAGCCTGGGCCGCCATGGCCGAGGCCAACCAGGGCCACCAGCGCGCCTACGGCGACGACGAATGGACGGCGCGTGCCGCCGATCACTTCCGCCGCCTGTTCGAGACCGACTGCGAAGTGTTCTTCGCCTTCAACGGCACTGCCGCCAACTCCCTGGCCCTGGCCTCCCTGTGTCAGAGCTACCACAGCGTGATCTGCTCGGAGACCGCTCACGTCGAGACCGACGAATGCGGCGCGCCGGAGTTCTTCTCCAACGGCTCCAAACTGTTGCTGGCCAGGACCGAGAACGGCAAGCTGACGCCGCAGGCCATCCGCGAAATCGCCCTCAAGCGCCAGGACATCCACTACCCGAAACCGCGTGTGGTCACCCTGACCCAGACCACCGAAGTCGGCACCGTGTACCGCCCGGAAGAAGTCCGCGCCATCAGCCAGACCTGCAAGGAGCTCAATCTCAACCTGCACATGGACGGCGCGCGCTTCTCCAACGCCTGCGCCTTCCTCGGCTGCAGCCCGGCCGACCTGACCTGGAAGGCCGGCGTCGACGTCCTGTGCTTCGGCGGCACCAAGAACGGCATGGCCGTGGGCGAGGCGATCATCTTCTTCAACAAGGCGCTGGCCGAGGACTTCGACTACCGCTGCAAGCAGGCCGGCCAGCTGGCCTCGAAGATGCGCTACCTGTCCGCGCCCTGGGTGGGCATCCTGCAGGACGACGCCTGGCTGAAATACGCCAACCATGCCAACCGCTGCGCGCAACTGCTCGCCGAGCTGGTGGCCGATGTCCCCGGCGTCAGCCTGATGTTCCCGGTCGAGGCCAACGGCGTGTTCCTGCAGCTGTCGGAACCGGCCATCGCCGCCCTCACCGCCCGCGGCTGGCGCTTCTACACCTTCATCGGCGCCGGCGGCGCGCGCTTCATGTGCAGCTGGGACACCGACGAGGCGCGCGTGCGCCAGCTGGCGGCCGATATCCGTGAGGTGATGAGCGCCTGAAGCCGGCCCGGCTGACGCCGGGCCGCTGCTTACATCTTCCAGCGCAGGTTGAAGGCGATGTTGTTGGCGTTGCTGCGGTCGCTGAATACGCCGTTGTAATCGATGTCGAGGACGATGTTCGGGGTGATCGAGTAATCGGCATTGAGCTCGACCAGGAAGCTGTTGCGCGGCAGCTCGGTGCCCAGCACGCGGAACCTGTCGCCCCCCTCCAACTGCAGGTCCAGCTCCGGGCGCAGGTCACCGTTGATCTGCCGCCAGGTGAACGAGCCGTTTAGCAGCAGGTCGCGCTCGGCCACCTGGAACAACTGCTGGCCGCGTACACCGAGACTGGTACTGAGCAACTCGTTGCGCTGGCTGCTCGCAGACAGCGCCGCCGCCCCACCCTTCTCGCTGAAGCTGTCGCTGCGCTGGTCGATCAGCAACAAGCCGACGAAGGGCTCGACATAGGCCGGCTCACTGAATTTCAGGTGCCAGGCCAGCTCGCCGAAGCCCTGCGCGGTATTGACGTTGTACTGACGAGTCAGGCGTTCGGGGCCGTCGATCAGGCGGACGTCGCGACGGCTGTCGATCTGGTGCTGGCTATAGCCGCCGCCGCCGAAGATCTTCAGCGTGCCCTGCGTCAGCGCCACGTCACGCCCACCGTAGAGAGCGTAGCGATAGCTGTCGGAATCGGCCTTGGCGTCACGCGAGTTGACGTCGAGACGCTCCTGACCGAACCCGAAGGCGCCACCCAGACGCCAGTCGCCATATACCGGCCAGTCTCCGCCCAGCAGCATGCTCTCGTGATCCTGAATGATCTCGCCAGCGTTGCCGTCGTCGTCGATGCGCTGACGCCCACCGCCCACCTGTACCCAGTAGGGCAGCGCACGCTCCGGAGAAGCAAGGTTACGCCGCAGGTTGCCCAGCGGCGCCCGTGACAGATTGAGATCGTCGAACAGCACCGACGAGGCGATGCTGGCGTGGGCATCGCCGGACAGCTTGTTGAAGGTGTCGGCGACCTCGTCCTCGCCCAGGTCGAGCAGGGTGCGATAGACCTCGTTATCCTCGTCGAGGCGCTCGGCGGCTTCGGCGAATGCGCGCTGGTTGGGCGTACGCGCCAGGCTGGTAAAGCTGGTGTCGTTGCGTGCCAGCGTCAGAGTGACGGCATTGCCCTCATAGCTAAGGCTGGGTGTCAGGAAGGCCAGATTGGAACTGACGCTGTCGAACTGGCCGCTCAATTGTCCCGCACTGAGGATGTTGTAGCTGGTGCTCGGCGCATAGCTGCCATTCTCCGCCAGAACCTGTACGGCTCCGGCGAGACTGGCCAGGCCACTGACCACCACCCGGTCGGCGTTGCCCGCCGCATCCGTCTCCACCTGATAGACCGAGTTCGGACCGAAGACCAGGTCGCCATCGACATCCAACGTACCGATGGAGTTGCCAGGTGCCAGGGTGCCGCCAGCGTTTATCAGTACATTGCCGACGCTACCGGTGCCACTCAGCGTGGCGCCGCTCTGTACCTGGATAGCGGAAAGCAGTGAGCCGTTGACCGCCAGGGTGCCGCCGCGGACATCGGTGATACCCGCGATGCCGTGGCTACCGCCCAGATCGAGCGTACCGGCACCGTCCTTGATGAAGGCGCCCGAACCGAGGATGGAGCCGGCGAAGCTGGTATTGCTCGCCTGGTTGACCACCAGATCGGCGCTGCCGAGCAACACTTGGCCGCCGCTGCCGGACAGCGATCCCATGCTTAGACCGACGCTGTTGAGGTCGAGCGCGCCGCCATCGATCACATAAGCGCCGTTCTGTACAAAGCCGCCGGCGCTGCCCTGACGCAGGGTACCGGCCTGGACGATAGTGGCACCGCTGTAGCTGGCCGCCCCCTGCAGGACGAGTACGCCGGCGCCAACTTTGGTCAGCGAGCCGCTACCACCAATGGCGCCCGAGAGCAGCACATCGTTGCCGTTGGTATCGAAGGTGCCGCCTGCCGCCCCCAGCGCATCGATCCGCGGGGAGATATCGAATGAGGAATTATCAGCCCACTGCAGTCCACCGCCGTCGAGCACGATACCGCCGCTGCCCAGGCTGTCCCCTTCATCGAAGTTGATCAGCCCGCCCTCGATGCGAATGGCGCTGGCGAAACTGTTGGCGTTCTCGCCGCGCACCGTCAGCGTACCACTGCCGATCTTGATCAGGGTGCCGTCCACGTCGCCACTGAGGGAGCCGATTACCTGCGTATCCAGGTTGTTGCTGCCGACGGCCACCACCGCCGAGCCGAATTCGAAGCTACCGTTGCCCTCGATCGAGCCGACGGTGAAGCGCCCCCCACCAGCAGGCCCCTGGACTTCGGTGAAGTCGACGAAGCCACTATCCTCCGCCACCAGCCGGGCCGTGCCCCCGTTGCTGCTGCCGGTGAAGAACGTGCCACCCTCCTCACCGCTGACGATCAGCGCGTTGCCGGCGCTGCTCTGCCCGGTGAAGATCGTCGCGCCACCGTTCTCGCTGCGTATCGTCGCATTACCGGCCGTGCTCTGATCGTTGAAGAAGGTCAGGCCACTGAAGCTGTTGTTGATAGTGGCATTGCCGGCCGTGCTCTGGTCGTTGAAATTGACGCCATCGATGGTGTTGTCGATGACGGCATCGCCGGCCGATTCGCTGCCGTTGAAATCGATGGCTGCCACTGGCGCCATCGCATTCAAGGCCACCCCGCCACATACCAGTACCGCAAAGGGAAGACGGCCACCGGCCCGCACCGCCCCTCGCCCGCGCCCGTTGTTGCACCCCATCCCGAGGCCCCCTGCACGCAATATGGGGAACAGCCGTGCGCCCTAGGCGTGGCAGCATCCCCAGCAAAGAGAACGGACACCGTCCGTTCCCACCCATGCCCCTGGGAACACTTCTACTGCGGGATGAAGAGCACGCGCCGGGAGCCCTGTGAAGACTAGTCAAATCCCCGCCAGCCGCCAGCGTCGCCTGCCACTCAATAATCGATCGCCACGTCCCCCTTCGGCACGCTGCAGCAAGACAGGATGTAGCCCTCGGCGACGTCCTCGTCGGTGATGCCACCGTTGTGCTCCATGTCCACCTCGCCAGCGGTCTTCATGACCTTGCAGGTGCCGCAGATGCCCATGCCGCAGGCCTTGGGGATATGCAGGCCGAGCTTGGCGGCGGCGGCGTGCACGGTTTCGCCGGGGGCGACGCGGATGCTCTTGCCGGTGCTGATGAACTCCACCTGGTGCAGATCGGCAACGGGCACCTCCGGCGCCTCGGCCGCTTCGGCGGCCAGTTCCTTGACCTCGGCGCGAATCTCCGGCGGCGTCGGGCCGAAGGCTTCCTCATGGTAGCGGCTCATGTCGTAGCCGTTACCCTGCAGCAGGTGCTTGATCGCGCTCATGTAGGGCGTCGGCCCGCAGCAGAAGATCTCGCGTTCCATGAAGTCCGGGGCGATCAGCTCCAGCATCCTCTGGTTGAGGTAGCCGCGGTAGCCGGCCCAGGCCTCGCCCAGGCCGTGCTTCTCGCAGATCAGGTGCAGGCTGAAGTTGGTGATGCGCGAGGCCATGTGTTCCAGCTCGCGGTGGTAGATGATGTCCTTGGGCGAACGTGCGCTGTGCACGAAGACCATGTCGACGTTGGCGTTGGTATCGAAGAACCAGCGCGCCATCGACATCACCGGGGTGATGCCCACGCCACCGGAAAGGAACAGCACCTTGTCGGCCGGGAAATCGATGGCATTGAACAGCCCCACCGGACCATGCACCGGCAGCTCGTCACCCTCCTTGAGGTTGTCGTGCAGCCAGTTCGAGACCTTACCGCCCGGCACCCGCTTGATGGTGATGGAGAAGCTGTAGGGCACCGAAGGCGAGCTGGAGATGGTGTAGGAACGCATGATCGGCTGTCCGTCGATCTCCAGCTCCAGGGTGACGAACTGCCCCGGCTTGAAGAAGAACAGCACCGGCTGATCGGCCATGAAGCAAAAGGTGCGCACATCCCAGGTTTCCTGGATCACCTTGACGCAACGCACCAGATGGCGGCCGTTGGTCCAGGTTTGCGTCGTAACCGGGTTGAGGAAGGCGTTGGTGGTCATGAACGGCTCTCCACACGGCCGGACATCGGCCTATATGGCAGCGATTGTGCGAAAGGCCACCGAGGATCATTTATCTAACTGCGACATCCGCATGCTTATCGCGACCTGCCCGATGGCACGGGGCCTGCCGCGTCGGAAACGCATTCGGCCGTGTCGCCCATGGATAAGGTTTTCCCACTTGCCGGATCCACACTCCTCACCAGATGGACCACAACAGATCGCGCCACGCATCGCGCCGATTCCAGGCGACGCAGCGGCCGACGAACGTCTTGCGTCATACACCGTATCAGCCACATGTACGGCTGCCGCACCCGCGCCAGCCATGAGGAGTCACCGATGGACTGCACCCATACCCTGAGCCTGGGCGACCCGCTGGAGCCCGCACGCAAGGCCACCGCCCGCATGCTGCACGAGCGCGAACGCACCTTCTCGCTGCCACAGCCCTTCTACAACGACGAGCGCCTGTTCCAGATCGACATGCAGGAGATCTTCCACAAGGAATGGCTGATCGCCGGCATGACCTGCGAGATCCCGACCAAGGGCAACTTCATCACCCTGCAGCTGGGCGACAACCCGATCCTCGTCGTCCGCGGCGCCGAGGGGCAGATCCACGCCTTCCACAACGTCTGCCGTCACCGCGGCTCGCGTCTGTGCGTGAGCGACAAGGGCAAGGTGGCCAAGCTGGTCTGCCCCTACCACCAGTGGACCTACGAGTTGGACGGCCGCCTACTGTTCGCCGGCACCGAGATGGGCGCGGACTTCAAACTCAGCGACTACAACCTCAAGCCGGTTCACTGCAAGAGCGCCGGCGGCTTCATCTTCATCAGCCTGGCGGAGAATCCGCCGGCGATCGACGAGTTTCTCGCCGGCCTGGCTCACTACATGGAGCCGTACGACATGGAGAACACCAAGGTCGCGGTGCAGAGCGTGATGCCGGAGAAGGCCAACTGGAAGCTGGTGATCGAGAACAACCGCGAGTGCTACCACTGCAACGGTTCGCACCCGGAGCTGCTCAACACGTTGCTGGAGTGGGACGACACCAACGACCCGCGCGCAACCCAGGAATTCAAGGATCACGTCGCCGAATGCGCCGCCGCCTGGGACGCGGAGAAGATTCCTTACGTCCATGCCGGCTTCGGCCTGCGTAACCGCATCGTGCGCATGCCGCTGCTCAAGGGCACCGTGTCCATGACCATGGACGGCAAGCCGGGCTGCAAGAAGCTGATGGGGCGTATCCAGAACCCGGACCTGGGCTCCATGCGTATCCTCCACCTGCCGCACTCGTGGAACCACTGCATGGGCGACCACCTGATCAACTTCACCGTGTGGCCGATCAGCGCCCAGGAGACGGTGGTGATCACCAAGTGGCTGGTGCACAAGGATGCGGTGGAAGGCGTCGATTACGACGTGGAGCGTCTGCGCCAGGTGTGGGACGCCACCAACGACCAGGACCGTCGCCTAGGCGAGGAAAACCAGCGCGGCATCAACTCCACCGCCTACCAGCCCGGCCCGTACTCCAAGACCTACGAGTTCGGCGTGGTCAACTTCCTCGACTGGTACAGCGAGCGCATGCTCAACAACCTCGGCGACACCCCGGCGCAGTCGCTGCGCCAGGCCTCGGGCGAGTGATGTCGCTCAGCTTGCTGCTGGTGATCGGGCTGGCGATCTACGGATTGCTGGCCTGCAGGCCCGATGCGGGCTGACGGAGGCAGAAAACCCTTCGCCCCCGCAAGGAGGTCGGGAACGATCTTGCTCCAGCCAGACAGGCGCCAAGAAAAAAGCCCCGCCAGATCGCTCTGGCGGGGCTTTTCATTTCAGCCTGGGGAGACTCAGACCTTGGCGCGTTCGAAGCGCTTGCGGTCGTTCTCGTTCAGGTACTTCTTACGCAGACGGATCGACTTCGGCGTCACTTCCACCAGCTCGTCATCGGCAATGAATTCCAGCGCCTGCTCGAGGGTGAACTTGATCGGCGGAACCAGGGCGATGACTTCGTCCTTGCCGGAAGCGCGCATGTTGTCGAGCTTCTTGCCCTTGGTGGGGTTGATCACCAGGTCGTTGTCACGGCTGTTGATGCCGCACAGCTGGCCTTCGTAGATGTCCTGACCCGGCTCGAGGAACAGCTTGCCGCGCGCCTGCAGGGTTTCCAGCGAGTAGGTCAGCGCGGTGCCGGTGGCCATGGAGACCAGTACGCCGTTCTGACGGTTGGTGACTTCACCGGCCTTGATCGCGCCGTAGTGGCTGAAGGTCGAGGTCAGGATGCCGCTGCCCGAGGTCAGGGTCAGGAAGTTGTTACGGAAGCCGATCAGACCGCGTGCCGGGATGGTGTACTCCAGGCGGATACGACCCTTGCCGTCGGGAACCATGTTGGTCAGATCGCCCTTGCGCAGGCCCATCTGCTCCATCACCGAACCCTGGTGCTGTTCTTCGATGTCGATGGTGACGTTCTCGTACGGTTCCTGCTTCTCGCCGGCCTCGTTCTCGATGATCACCACTTCCGGACGACCTACGGCCAGCTCGAAGCCTTCACGGCGCATGGTTTCGATCAGTACCGACAGGTGCAGTTCACCACGGCCGGAGACCTTGAACTTCTCCGGGGTCTCGCCCGGCTCGACGCGCAGGGCGACGTTGTGCAGCAGTTCCTTCTCCAGGCGGTCCTTGATGTTGCGGCTGGTGACGAACTTGCCTTCCTTGCCGGCGAACGGCGAGTCGTTGACCTGGAAGGTCATGCTCACGGTCGGCTGGTCAACGGTCAGCGGCGGCAGAGCCTCGACGTTGTTCTGGTCGCACAGGGTGTCGGAGATGTACAGCTCGTCCATACCCGATACGCAGACGATGTCGCCAGCCTGGGCTTCCTGAACCTCGACGCGCTGCAGGCCGGAGTGACCCATGATTTTCAGGATACGGCCGTTGCGCTTCTTGCCGTCGGCGCCGATGGCGGTCACCGGGCTGTTGGCCTTGATGGTGCCGCGGGCAATGCGGCCGATGCCGATCACGCCGAGGAAGCTGTTGTAGTCCAGCTGCGAGATCTGCATCTGGAACGGACCGTTGACGTCGACGACCGGCGCCGGGACGTGATCGACGATGGCCTGGAACAGAGCATCCATGTTGTCGTCCATCTTCTCGTGGTCCATGCCGGCGATGCCGTTCAGGGCCGAGGCGTAGACGATCGGGAAGTCCAGCTGCTCGTCGGTGGCGCCGAGGTTGTCGAACAGGTCGAAGATCTGGTCGATGACCCAGTCAGGGCGCGCGCCCGGACGGTCGATCTTGTTGACCACGACGATCGGACGCAGACCGGCCTTGAACGCCTTCTGGGTCACGAAGCGGGTTTGCGGCATGGGGCCGTCCTGGGCGTCGACCACCAGCAGCACGGAGTCGACCATGCTCATCACGCGCTCTACTTCACCGCCGAAGTCGGCGTGCCCGGGAGTGTCGACGATGTTGATGTTGTAGTCGTTCCACTTCAGCGCGGTGTTCTTGGCCAGAATGGTGATGCCGCGCTCTTTTTCCTGGTCGTTGGAGTCCATGACGCGCTCGTTTTCCGCTTCTTTGCGGTCGAGGGTGCCGGACAGACGCAGGAGTTTGTCGACGAGGGTGGTTTTGCCATGGTCGACGTGGGCGATGATGGCGATGTTGCGCAGTTTTTCGATCACTGTGTGTATCTCGATCAGAGGATTCGGTGTGCCGTCCAGCCTGGACGACGAATATGAAGAAAACGGGTTCAGCGAACCTGAATGGGCGCGCCTGAAAGCCAAGGGTCGGGAGGGCGATGGCGGATACTGCCGCCATTCAACCCCGGCGTCCTATGCCGGACGATAAACGCGCACATTGGCATGCCCCTCGCTCAGCAGGTGATGGGCATGCAGGCGACTCATGACGCCCTTGTCGCAATACAGCAGGTACTGGCGGTTCTCATCCAGTTCCTTGAATTTGTTGTTCAGCGCGTAGAACGGCAGCGTCTGCACCTCGACACCCGGCACGTCCAGCGGCTCGTCTTCGGCGGCATCGGGGTGACGGATGTCGATGACGATCTGCCCGGCCAGGGCCTCGCGCACTTCCTCGACCTGCACGTCCTTGCCCAGCTCGTCGATCACCCGATCGATGGGCAGCTGGGTGGCGCGCTCCAGAGCGCGCTCGAGGACGGCCATGTCGAACTGCGCTTCCTCGCGCTCGATGCGATAACCGCGCGCCTTGGTGGTCGGGTTGACCGAGATCACGCCGCAGTACTCGGGCATGTTCTTGGCGAACTCGGCGGTGCCGATCTGCGTGGCGGTGTCGATGATGTCCTGCTTGTGGCTGGCGATCAGCGGGCGCATCACCAGCATGTCGGTGGCCGAGTCGATCACCGCCAGGTTGGTCAGGGTCTGGCTGGACACCTGACTGATCGCCTCGCCGGTGACCAGCGCCTCGATCTCCAGGCGTTCGGCCACCCGGGTGGCGGCGCGCAGCATCATGCGCTTGAGGATCACGCCCATCTGACTGTTGTCGACCTTGCCGAGAATCTCGCCGACCACTTCCTCGAACGGCACGCTGATGAACAGCACGCGCTGCGAGCGGCCGAACTTCTGCCAGATATAGTGCGCCACTTCCATTACGCCCAGTTCATGGGCACGACCACCGAGATTGAAGAAGCAGAAGTGGCTGACCAGGCCGCGGCGCATCATCTGATAAGCCGCCACGGTGGAGTCGAAGCCGCCGCTCATCAGCACCAGGGTCTGCTCCAGCGAACCGAGCGGGTAGCCGCCCAGGCCTTCGTGGCGGTTGTGCACCACGAACAGGCGCTGATCGCGGATCTCCATGCGCACTTCGACTTCCGGCTTCTTCAGATCGATGCCGGCGGCATTGCACTCCTGGCGCAGGCGCGAGCCGACATGGCGCTCGACGTCGATGGAGCTGAAGGGATGCTTGCCGCCGCGCTTGCAGCGTACGGCGAAGATCTTGCCCGGCAGCTGATCGGCGTAGTGGCGCTTGCAGTGCTCGGTGATGTCGTCCAGATCGCCCAGCGGGTATTCGTTGACTTCGAGGAACAGACCGATGCCCGGGGTGTTACGCAGGCGCTCGGTCATCTCGGCGAGCAGCTTGGGATCGTCCAGGTCGGTTTCCACCTCGAGGTTGTCCCAGACACCGGTGACCCGCAGCTCAGGGTCGAGATCGCGCAGCACGGCGCGGATGTTCTTCCCCAACTGGCGGATGAACTGCTTGCGCACCGGGCGACTCTTGATGGTGATTTCCGGGAAAACTTTGACGATCAGCTTCATGAATAAAGCGCCCGCTCGAGGCGACGAAAAAACAGGGGCGCGGATTATAGCGGAAATTGCTCAAGCTTTGACCAAAAATACTGCAGCATCGAGAGCGCGCACCAAAATAGGTCTTTCCAATATTTTGCAGCCCTTAAATGGTGCAAATATCCGCGCAGATTTGCCGCGCAGGCGGCGCAGCGCCTGAGTTTCGCGGCCTCTGCCCAATAAAGGGCACTGGCATGCAATTTGCTCCCTTGTGAGGCAGGTCGCCCTGACGGACTATCCCGCCGGGCTTCACCGCACATATTGGGGCTCATCGATACGAGCCTTTTCCACCTGGAGGACAACATGTCTAAGGCTGTTCAACTGATCAAAGAACACGACGTGAAGTGGGTAGACCTGCGCTTCACCGATACCAAGGGCAAGCAGCACCACGTGACCATGCCGGCCCGTGACGCCCTGGACGAAGACTTCTTCGAGCACGGCAAGATGTTCGACGGCTCGTCCATCCATGGCTGGAAAGGCATCGAAGCCTCCGACATGATCCTGATGCCGGTGGACGACACCGCCGTGCTGGACCCGTTCACCGAAGAGCCGACCCTGATCCTGGTCTGCGACATCATCGAGCCGAGCACCATGCAAGGCTACGACCGCGACCCGCGCTCCATCGCCAAGCGTGCCGAAGAGTTCCTCAAGACCACCGGCATCGGCGACACCGTATTCGTTGGTCCGGAGCCCGAGTTCTTCATCTTCGACGAAGTGAAGTTCAAGTCCGACATCTCCGGCTCGATGTTCAAGATCTACTCCGAGCAAGGCTCCTGGATGACCGACGGCGACGTCGAAGGTGGCAACAAGGGCCACCGTCCGGCCGTCAAGGGCGGTTACTTCCCGGTTCCGCCGTGCGACCACGACCACGAAATCCGTACCGCCATGTGCAACGCCATGGAAGAAATGGGCCTGGTCGTCGAAGTGCACCACCACGAAGTGGCCACTGCCGGTCAGAACGAAATCGGCGTGAAGTTCAACACCCTGGTGGCCAAGGCTGACGAAGTTCAGACCCTGAAGTACTGCGTGCACAACGTCGCCGACGCCTACGGCAAGACCGCGACCTTCATGCCGAAGCCGCTGTACGGCGACAACGGCTCGGGCATGCACGTGCACATGTCGATCTCCAAGGACGGCAAGAACACCTTCGCCGGCGAAGGCTATGCCGGTCTGTCCGAGACCGCCCTGTACTTCATCGGCGGCATCATCAAGCACGGTAAGGCCCTGAACGGCTTCACCAACCCGTCGACCAACTCCTACAAGCGTCTGGTTCCGGGCTTCGAAGCACCGGTGATGCTGGCCTACTCGGCTCGCAACCGTTCCGCCTCGATCCGTATCCCCTACGTTGCCAGCCCGAAAGCCCGCCGTATCGAAGCGCGCTTCCCGGACCCGGCTGCCAACCCATACCTGGCCTTCGCTGCCCTGCTGATGGCCGGTATCGACGGTATCCAGAACAAGATCCACCCGGGCGATGCAGCCGACAAGAACCTGTACGACCTGCCGCCGGAAGAAGGCAAGCTGATCCCGCAGGTGTGCGGCAGCCTGAAGGAAGCCCTGGAAGAGCTGGACAAGGGCCGCGCGTTCCTGACCAAGGGCGGCGTGTTCTCCGACGACTTCATCGATGCCTACATCGAGCTGAAGAGCGAAGAAGAAATCAAGGTGCGCACCTTCGTGCACCCGCTGGAATACGACCTGTACTACAGCGTCTAAGCCAGACTCGCGCCGTCTGACGGCGCGCTTGAAAGCCCCGCCCGGCTCTGCCTGGCGGGGCTTTTTTCATTTCCCACCTGTAGGGTGCGCCGCGCGCACCGAAAGCCACAGCGCCAGAGAATCTGCAGAATAGGCTGCGCACAGCCTGGGCGGCCCCATGGCCCGAACCGATTTGTAGCCAAACATCACAGCCACAGCGCCCCGCGCTTGCCAGGAACCCATAGCAGTGCAAGGCTTAGGGCACCACCCGAGGAAGGACCGGCCCATGCGCCCATTACTCGCCTGCCTGCTGCTCGCCCTGGCTCTGCCAGCCAGCGCGCAGATCTACAAGTACACCGACGCCAACGGCAATACCGTGTATACCAACCAGCCGCCGGACGGCACGGCGGCCGAGAGCGTCGACCTGCCGCCGACCAACACCGTGGAAATGCAGGTTCCCAAGGCGCCGGCCGAGAGCACCGGCGCCAGCTCGCCGCAGTCCGAGGCACCCTATTCGGTGCTGCGCCTGACCGGCATTCCGGACGACGAAGCCATGCGCGCCAACAACGGCACCTTTATCGTCAGCGTCAATATCGAGCCCCGCCTGCAGCCGGGCCATCGCCTGCGCCTGATCCTCGATGGCGAGCCCTACGGCCAGGCGAGCAACGTACCCAGCCTGCAACTGACCAATGTCGACCGCGGCGAGCACAGCCTGGCGGTGGCGGTCGTTGCAGGTGAGCGCATCATCCAGCAGAGCGCGACCGAAACCTTTACCGTGCAGCGCATCAGCCTGAACAGCCCGGCGCGCCAGACACCGCCGCCCCCCCGTCCAACACCGAAGCCCGCCAATTGAATATGCGTCTGCCGTTAGTCCTCCTTCTGCTCATCGCGCCGGCCGCATTGGCCCAGGTCTACACCTATATCGATGCTGAGGGTAACCGTGTCTTTACCGACAAGCCGCGCAGCGGCAACGCCGAACGGGTGATCCTGCCGCCATCCAACAGCGTGCAGCTGAACCAGGCTGCGCCCACGGTCAAACTGGCGCCGACGCAGCAGCCGGTGACCAAGGCCACCGTGCACTACCAGCTGCTGCGCGTCCTGCTGCCCGAGCCGGACGCCTCGATCCACAATGGCTCGGGCGACATGATCGTCACCCTGACCAGCGAGCCCGCCCTACTGCCGGGGCACAGCTACCGTCTGCTGCTGGACGGCGAAGTGCAGGGCGAGGCGAGCCGCAGCCCGGTGTTCTCCCTGCGCCATGTCGACCGTGGCACGCACCAATTGGTGGCCGAGATCATCGACGCCGCCGGCCTGATCGTCGAGCGCACCCCGGCGCAGCCCTTCCACATGCATCGCATGACGCTGGCGCAAAAGCGCAAGGTCAACCCCTGCAAGAAGGACGACTACGGCGTTCGTCCCGAATGCCCCCTAAAAGACAAGCCCAAGGAAGAGGTCAGCATCCTGCCCTTCTTCTGAGCCGCTACGCACCTTTATGGTGCAATCATCCGCACCACCTCCTAAGCTCTCCCTGTTTTGGGTCGCTTCTTCCTACCCAGCCTCGCCGTCTCGGCTGCGCCTCCCGGCAAAACGCCCCAAAAGCAGCCGGGAGCGACGCCTGAGCCGGCTGGCAAGCGCCCAAAGACGGGCCGCCAGCACTGGCGGGCGACAAAAAAATGCGTCTTTTCGGGGCCTTGGTTTGCTTCTTGCATTTTCCTGCCCATTGCCGGAACGCACTGCCTATGACCATCAACGACGCGCTGCACCGCCTGCTACTCGACAACCTGACCACCGCCACCCTGCTGCTCGACAGCCAGCTGTGCCTCGAGTACATGAACCCGGCGGCGGAAATGCTCCTGGCCGTCAGCGGCCAGCGCAGCCACGGTCAGTTCATCAGCGACCTGTTCACCGAATCGCCTGAAGCGCTATCGTCGCTGCGCCAGGCAGTGGAGCAGGCGCATCCGTTCAACAAGCGTGAAGCCGTGCTGACCTCGGTCACCGGCCAGACGCTGACCGTGGACTACGCGGTGACGCCGCTGTTCAGCAAGGGCGAGACCCTGCTGCTGCTGGAAGTGCACCCACGCGACCGCCTGCTGCGCATCACCAAGGAAGAGGCGCAGCTGTCCAAGCAGGAAACCACCAAACTGCTGGTGCGCGGCCTGGCCCACGAGATCAAGAACCCGCTCGGCGGCATTCGCGGCGCCGCCCAGCTGCTGTCGCGCGAGTTGCCCAATGAAGAGCTCAAGGACTACACCAACGTCATCATCGAGGAGGCCGACCGCCTGAGAAATCTGGTCGACCGCATGCTCGGCTCGAACAAGCTACCGTCGCTGGCGATGACCAATGTGCACGAGGTGCTCGAGCGCGTCGCCAACCTGATCGAGGCGGAAAGCCAGGGCGGCATCACGTTGGTGCGCGACTATGACCCGAGCATTCCGGATCTGCTGATCGACCGCGAGCAGATGATCCAGGCCGTGCTCAACATCGTGCGCAACGCCATGCAGGCCATCGCCGGGCAGAAGCACGACATGGGCCTGGGTCGCATCAGCCTGCGCACCCGTACCCTGCGCCAGTTCACCATCGGCCACACCCGCCACCGCCTGGTGGTCAAGGTCGAGATCATCGACAACGGCCCCGGCATTCCGCCGGAGCTGCAGGAAACCATCTTCTATCCCATGGTCAGCGGGCGTGCCGACGGCACCGGCCTGGGCCTGGCGATTACCCAGAACATCATCAGTCAGCACCAGGGCCTGATCGAGTGCGAGAGCCACCCCGGCCACACCGTGTTCTCGATCTTCCTGCCACTGGAACAAGGAGCGACCACGCCATGAGCCGCAGTGAAACCGTCTGGATTGTCGACGACGATCGTTCCATCCGCTGGGTACTGGAAAAGGCCCTGCAACAGGAAGGCATGACCACCCAGAGTTTCGACAGTGCCGACGGTGTACTCGCCCGCCTGACTCGCCAGCAGCCGGACGTGATCATCTCCGACATCCGCATGCCCGGGGCCAGCGGCCTCGACCTGCTGGCCCGCATCCGCGAGCTGTACCCGCGCCTGCCGGTGATCATCATGACCGCGCATTCGGACCTGGACAGCGCGGTGGCCAGCTACCAGGGCGGCGCCTTCGAATACCTGCCCAAGCCGTTCGACGTCGACGAAGCCGTATCGCTGGTCAAACGCGCCTTCCAGCATGCTCAGGAACAGCAGAGCCTGGCCGCGCCCGCTGCGCAGGCGCGCACCCCGGAAATCATCGGCGAGGCGCCGGCGATGCAGGAGGTGTTCCGCGCCATCGGCCGCCTGTCCCACTCCAATATCACCGTGC
>MTEW01005407.1_pt2 | contig 21950 bp, 16 predicted proteins | sample 1042681 | NCBI WGS metagenome assembly MTEW01 (sample SAMN06185811, study PRJNA358809) | soil metagenome | isolation source: soil biostimulated with citrate as carbon source | place: India | collected 2015-05-23
AACCGCCACCTTTGACAAAGCGACTCGGGGCGCTGATGCCGTCGCGGAACTCGTACTCATTGGTAAGCGACGGTTGGCCATCGACTACCAGTGCTGCCTTGGCGGTGGTGCCGCCCATATCGAAGATGATCTGGTTGCTGTCGCCGGCCAGTGCCCCGATACGGGCTGCCCCAGTCACACCACCTGCGGGGCCGGAGGCAACTGCGAATACTGGTTTTTCGCTCGCTGAAGCGATACCCATCATGCCGCCGTTGGAGGCCATAACCTGCAACGAGGCGCGGACACCCATCGCTTCCAGGTCTTGGCGCAGTCGGGCCAGATAGGTTCGCATGGCTGGGAGAATGTAGGCGTTCACCACGGTGGTACTGGTGCGCTCATACTCTTTGATTTCTGGGAGTACTTCGAATGAAGCGCTGACTAACACCTGTGGGAAGTGCTGTTGGAGGAGCTGTTTGGCGCGGCGCTCGTGCGCTGGGTTGATGTAGCTGTTGATGAAGGCGATCGCGATTGCCGTTACGCCTTCGTCGATCAATGATTTGGCTTCACGCAGCAGCTGTTCTTCGTCCAGTGCGGTGACCACATCGCCGGTGGCGCTCATTCGCTCGTGAATACCCCGCCTCCAGCGGCGAGTAGCCAGGGGTTCAGGCTTACTCCACGACAAGTCGAACATCGTGGGCGTACGGATGCGGCCGATTTCCAACACATCCCTGAAGCCCGCGGTAGTGAGTACACCAGTCTTCGCCCCAACCTTCTGAAGGATGGTGTTCGACGCAGTGGTCGTGCCATGCACGATTTCGGTAATTTCTTCAGGCGCTACGCCTGCTTGCTGGAGCAGCACGCTTAGCCCTTGAACGATCGCTTCGCCCAGGTTCTCTGGGGTGGTCGAGGTCTTGTTCACGAACAGGCGGCCGTCCGGCATTGCAAGTACAACATCGGTGAACGTACCACCGATATCGCATCCCACCCTTACGCCTCTGCTGTTTTTTGTTTTTGGTGCAGTGCTCATGATTGCTCCATCAGCTGGTTGATCATTTGTGCTAACTAACTGGACGTTCAGTTAGTTAGTGGTAAGCTAGGATCAATTTCCGGAGCTGTCAAATGGAACGTTGATGAAGGATGATCAAGATTGGCGCTGGTACACTCGCCAGGTATGGCTAGAACAAGGACCTCATCGGCAATGAAAAATGACGCCCCTACGGCTGCCAAGCCAAGGACTCGCAATGCCGCGCTGACGCGGGAAAACATTCTGAAGGTCGCCACCCAAGAATTTGCCGAGCGCGGCTACGACGGAGCCAGCATCGAAGCGATCGTTTTGTGCTGCAAGATCAGCAAAAACCTGATCTACCACTACTTCGATAGCAAGGAGGGCTTATTCATCGAAGTCATGGAGCGGGCTTACGGTGCTATGCGTGAGCGGCAGAACCAGCTGACTCTGTCAGGCGATCCTGTGCGCGACATGCGCGAGCTGGTCGAGAAGACCGTACAGCACTTCATCGACCAACCCGATTTTCACCTGCTGCTTTCGACCGAGAACCTTCACAAGGCGGCCCATATTCGCAAGTCCAGTGTCATTTCGCAGATGTTCAACCCGTTGCGGGCGGCACTGTCGGAGATTTTGCAGCAGGGCAAGGACCAAGGGGTATTCCGCCAAGACGCGGATTGGGTTGACCTTTATGTGTCGATTTCCGGCCTTGGTGCTTACGCCATCACAAATCGCTACACCCTTTCCTACGTTCTCGATGTGGATCTCAATTCGCCTGAGCGAAAAGCATCTCGTTTGAAGCACGCCTCTAACGTCGTGATGAGTTACCTCTGCGACCTTCGTACGACCGCCTAAGCTTAAGCATTCTCTTCTCCTGAAGAACTGGATGACAGGTGTGCATCGCGCCCTCAGCGTGATGCACCGTTTTGCTGCGTCCAGACTAAATGTCGTCTCTACCTTCCAAGGTCTCGTGCTCAGGCCGGCGCTAAAGCCCAGCTAGCGCGGGTAATTGTGAGCGGCGTAATAAATTGAAATCTCTGCACTCAAATGGGTCTTCATGTTTGTATGCTGTGGTGCATGCATGCGACAATCTGTCCTTCGGTAACCTTGGAAGGACTTTAAACGTGGTAAACGATGTGATTCCGAGCCGCGTGGGACGCGTGTGGCTCGCGACCCTCGGCGCGATAATTCTGCTGGCGGGTCTTTACTTTGTCGGTGGCGGTGCGTGGCTGGCGTCGCTGGGCGGTAGCTGGTACTTCATGATCGCCGGCGTCCTGTTGATTGCAGCAGGTGCCATGATCATTCGACGCCGTTTCCTCGGCGTACTGCTAATTGCGATAGTCGTTTCGTACACCGCTATCTGGGCTCTGCTTGATGTCGGCCTGAAGTTCTGGCCGCTTCTTTCGCGGGTGTTCGCTTTCGCGTTCATTGGTGCTGCCGTAGCGTTTTCGGTACCGCTTTTCACGCGGGCCCGCAAAGCCCGAATTACCGGCATGGCACTAGGGGCCGTCGCGTCGGTTGGTATCGTGATCACGGCGTTCAGCGCTTTCCAACCCAAGAACATCATTCGTGATGCTGAGTCGGTCGCGGCTGCGCAGGACGTTGCAGTAGAGAAGGCCGAAGGCGAACCAGGCGACTGGAAGGCCTGGGCGGGGGATACTCACGGTTCGCGCTTCTCGCGTCTGGGTGACATCACGCCAGCGAACGTCAGGGACTTGCAGGTGGCCTGGACTGCTCACACCGGCGAAGCTGTAGTACCTGGTCTTGGTGACGCAGAAGACCAGAATACGCCGCTCCAGATTGGTGACAGCCTCTATGTCTGCACGACCTACAGCACTGTCATCTCCTACGACATCGATACGGGTAAAGAAAACTGGCGCTTCGCTGCCGGCAAAGGCAATTCGACCTACCAGCGTTGCCGAGGGATGGCGTACTTCGACGCCACCACCGCGAAGAAGGTCGTTGATGTTCCAGGCGCTGAACCAGGTGCTGCGCTGGACGCATCGGTCAGCCCACAGCGTCTGATCTTCCCGACGGGTGATGGTCGTTTGATGGCCATCGACGCTCACACCGGCAAACCGGTCGCCAACTTCGGCGACAACGGCGCGGTCGATCTGAAAGTCGGCATGGGCGAAGTCAAACCTGGTTACTACCAGCAGTCGTCTACCCCTCTGCTGGCAGGCAACCTGGTCATCGTCGGTGGCCGTGTGATCGATAACTTCGAGACCGGTGAGCCACCGGGAGTCGTGCGTGCCTATGACGCTGTCACCGGTACCCTGGTATGGGCATGGGATCCGGGCAATCCTGAAGTGACCCGTGAACCGCTGTCGCCAGAAGGGTACACCCGTGGCACGCCGAACGTCTGGGTTGCAGCCTCGTACGATGCCGAGCTCGGCATGGTGTATCTGCCTACCGGCAACGCCACGCCTGACTTCTGGGCGGGCTTCCGCACTGAAGCAGACGATAAGTATGGCTCCTCGATTGTAGCGGTCAACGTTGCCACCGGTCGCCCAGTATGGTCTTTCCAGACCGTTCACCATGACATCTGGGACTTCGACGTCACCGGTCAGCCGCTGATCTATGACATTCCGAACGACGATGGCTCCGTGTCCAAGGCAGTTTCGGTCACTTCCAAGACCGGCATGATCTACCTGCTGGACCGTACCAACGGTAAACCGCTTGCCGACATCAAAGAGCTTCCGGTGCCGCAGGGCAACCTGCCCGGTGAGCGTTACTCGCCGACTCAGCCGCACTCCGTGGGCATGCCGAACATCGGCAACGAAACGCTCAAAGAGTCCGACATGTGGGGCGCAACGCCGTTCGATCAGCTGATGTGCCGCATCATCTTCAAGTCGAGCCGGTATGACGGCATCTTCACACCGCCGGGTGAAGATTGGGCAATCCAGTACCCAGGCTCGCTGGGTGGCATGAACTGGGGCGGCGTATCGGTCGACCCGACCACCAACCTGATGTTCGTCAACGACCTGCGTCTGGGCCTGCACTACAACATGGTCCCGGCCAAGGACATTCCGCCTGGTACCGGCAGCAGTGAAGGCATGGGCATCATCGTGCAGAAAGGGACGCCGTTCGGCACCTGGCGTGAACGCTTCATGTCGCCGTTGGGCGTACCTTGCCAAGCACCGCCTTTTGGCACGCTGTCGGCCATTAACCTGAAGACCCATAAACTGGTCTGGCAGGTCCCGGTAGGTACAGTGCAGGACACCGGTCCGCTGAACATCGCCACTGGCCTGCAATTGCCGCTCGGCATGCCGACGCTCGGCCCATCGCTGGCCACCAAATCCGGTCTGCTGTTCTTCGCTGGCACCCAAGACTTCTACCTGCGCGCCTACAACAGCCGCACCGGTGATGAAGTGTGGAAGTCGCGCCTGCCTGCTGGCAGTCAGAGCGGCCCGATCACTTACCGTTCGCAGAAGACTGGCAAGCAGTACGTGGTTATCTTCGCCGGTGGTTCGCCGCACTCTGACAAACGCAGCGACAGCGTGATTGCCTACGCCTTGCCATAAGCAAGACTAACGGCATTGTCACGGACGGCCCAGGCTCGGCGACATACCGACCTGGGCCGTTTCTTCTTCCAACGATTCGATTCTGTCTTATGCACCAAACTTCTTCATCTTTGCCTGTCTGCCTCAGGGCAGGCCTCACCGTGCTCTTGGCCGGGAGCGTGAGCGCCCAGGTCCACGCCGATTCGAACAGCCCGACAAGCGTTGTCGTCGAGCCGACCGTAGTTACCGGGTCATATGCGCCGACCGCCAGTTTCGACTTGCCGTTTTCAGTCGATACCGTGGACCTGTCCCAAGGCACGGGTGGCCAGCTTGGCGTCAATCTGTCAGAAGTATTGACCAAAGTACCTGGGCTGGTGGTACAGAATCGCCAGAACTATGCCCAGGACCTGCAGATATCCTCGCGGGGCTATGGTGCTCGCTCAGCATTCGGGGTGCGCGGCATCAAGTTGCTGAGCGATGGTATTCCAGCCAGTACGCCGGACGGGCAAGGCCAGGCAGCCACGCTCAACCTGGATGTGGCCGACCGGCTTGAGGTGCTGCGCGGTCCGGCCGCGACGCTGTATGGCAGCAACGCCGGCGGCGTGATCCAGATGTTCAGCCGGGACGGGCAGGGGCCGGCCCATGTGGGTGCCGAAACCACCTTTGGCAGCGACGGTTTCAACAAGAACCACTTGTCTGCCGAGGGTGGCAGCGATACCGCCGGTTTCGTGCTGGATGCCTCGCGCCTGGATACCGATGGCTACCGCGACCACAGTGCCGCGCGCCGTGACCAGACCTTTGCCAAGGTCCATTTCAAGCCTGATGAAGACTCGCGCATGGCGCTGATCTACAGCAGCCTGGAGCAGAACAATACGCAGGACCCGCTGGGGCAGACCTGGGAGGCCTACAAGCATGACCCGCGTTCCACGGCGGCTGTGGCTGAAACCTACAACACCCGCAAAAGTATCGACCACCAGCAACTGGGCATGAACTACGAGCGCTACTTTGGCGATGCCACGCTGCAGTTCAACCTGTATGCGGGCCGGCGCACCGTGGTGCAGTACTTGTCCATCCCCCGAACGGTGGCCTCCAACAGCCAGCGGGGTGGCGGAGTGGTGGACTTCGACCGTGAGTTCCACGGCGGTACGCTGCGGTGGATCCAGCCGATTGCCGACGTGCCTGGTAACTTCACCCTTACCGTGGGCGTCGACTATGACCAGAGCAAAGACGACCGCCGCGGGTACCAGAACTTCAGCGGCGACCAACTGGGCGTGAAGGGCGAACTGCGCCGTGACGAGCAGGACACCGCCACCAGCCTGGACCCGTACCTGCAGGCGCATTGGGAAATCGGCAACTGGACCAGCGAATTGGGGCTGCGCTACAGCACCATGGAAATGCGTGTTGACGATCATTACCTGGCCAACGGCGACTCCAGCGGCTCGAAGCAGTACCAGCAGGCGTCGCCATCCTTGTCGGTGATGTACGCGTTCACACCCGACCTGCGCGGCTATGTGAGCGTTGGCAAAGGCTTCGAAACCCCCACGCAGGCCGAGATGGCCTATGCGCCAGGCGAGGTCGAAAGCTTCAACTTCGGTTTGAAGCCAGCCACCAGCATGCAGTACGAAATAGGTTTGAAATACCGGCTTGGCGAACGCACGCGCCTGAATGCGGCGGTGTATGAGATTCATACCGGTGACGAAATCGTCGTGGCCAGCGCGACCGCGGGGCGAACCAGCTATCGCAATGCGGGGCGCACAGTACGACGCGGCTTTGAGGCAAGCCTGCAGAGTGACTTGAGCGAGCAGTGGCAGACCACATGGGTGTATACCCGCACCGACGCCCGCTATGCCGATGACGTCAGCCAGACCATAGAACGTGGTAACCGGCTGCCAGGTGTGCCGCTCGACAATCTGTATGGCGAGCTGGTGTGGAAGCCTGTGTCGTCCATCAGCATGGGGGTTGAAGGGCAGTACCGCAGTAAGGTGTACGTGGACGACAGCAACAACGCCAAGCCGGCGCCGGCGTATGCCGTGTTCAACTGGCGCACGCGGTTCGAGCAGCATGTCGGGGCGTGGACCTTCCACCAACTGGTGCGGCTGGACAACCTGCTTGACCGGCAGTACGTCGGTTCGGTAATTGTCGGGGACGGAAACGGGCGCTATTACGAGGCAGCGCCCGGTCGTTCCTGGTATGCCGGGACAGGGTTTGAGTATGCGTTTCGATAGTTTGTGAGCTGTCTAAGCTTGCCCTGTCGCATTGATTGCGACAGGGCGCAGTTCAGTTAGGCTACGGCCTGTGCGCCTGTGATCTCAACCAGTGAGCCGCACATGAAGGCCGCCTCGTCGGAGGCCAGGAAGGCAACCAATGCAGCGACTTCCTCAGGCTTACCGATGCGTCCGAACGGTACCATTTTGTCCAGATCGGCGATGGTCCGGCCTGACCTGACTACACCTGCTTCGAGCATTGGAGTGTGTATCTCGCCCGGGCACACGGCGTTTACGCGAATGTTCTGAGGCGCATAGTCCCGCGCCAGGTTCTGGGTGAATGAAGCCACAGCTGCTTTGGTTACGTTGTATGCGATGTGGCCAGGTGCAGGGTACAAGCCCCACTGCGAGGCAGTGTTGACGATCGCGCCGGCACCATTCTGGATCATGACGGGCAGCACTGCGCGGCAGAGGTGGAACATCGAGTCCAGATTAATGGCGAAACTGGTGTGCCAATCCTCCTCACTCACCGCCAGGAGATTTCCGCGCCGATTGACACCGGCATTGTTGACCAGGATGTCGATGCGTCCGAATTTAGCAACGACCGACTCAACGAGTCCACGACAAGCCTCACCCGAACCGATGTCCGCTGCCATGGCAATTGCCTTGCCACCGGAGCCCTCGATCGCTTTGACAACGCCTTCTGCTGCTAGCACGTTTACGTCACTGACTATGACGGTCGCGCCTTCGCTTGCAAGGCGTGTAGCGATTGCGGAGCCGATACCGCCAGCGCCTCCAGTTACGATCGCTACTTTGTTCTCGAATCTGTTCATTCTGAACTCCCAGTAAACAGTGATCGGTACATTATTTTTGTGTGTGCAGTGCTGCGTGCAAAAAGTATCGAGTAATACGAGAGTCTGTCAATCGCCGTTAACAGGCAAAGTACAATCAACTGAGTCGCCCGAAAAAAGCCTGGGATGAACGGAAGCTTGCCATTTTTTGACATGCCCCCGAACTGTCGCCATGGCTGACTTCAGCAGCATCGTCAGGCCACTGACATGATCTCTATATAGGGGATTGCCAAAGGAGAGAAAGGTTGAGCTGTCGAGAAAGCGGCAGGTCTTTGGCGGGGCCATCATTGGGCAACGGAGTTGGCGACGTCGACAGCATCGCATGACATGGCCAATACAGACGCAGACAATTAGCGGTTAAGCGAAAAGGTGGGGTGTACAGCATCTGACGATGGGGAAAGGTTGCGTCAGGGTAGGAGCGCGCGGTTTTCAGCTCATTAGTTGAGCCTTCTGTCCGCGCTTGAAGAATTCATCCTTAAGCAACCGACATGCGCGCAGTGAGATTCTGCTGCATGTAATCCAGAAAACGCCGCTGGAACAACATGGTGTGCTCATGCGCAGCTGCTTCAGCGGCATCGGCATCACGTGCAGCAATAGCATCGATAATTTCATCATGGTCACGACCCAGTTTGTGAGTACTGGCCGAACTTACGATATGGTCGAAGTGCAGGTGTAGCAAACGCTGACCTTCGCCCAACAGACGTTCGTAGTAGTTGATGAAATAAGGGTTGCGTCCTGCGTGCGCAATGGCCATGTGAAAAGCCTTGTTCAACTCCGACATGGACTGGAAGTCACCCGCTGTTACTGCTTTGAGGTAATCGGCGTCGGCTTTGCGAATTTTTTCGAGGTCTTCCGCACGATGTTGAATGGCTGCCAGGCGAGTGACCGCACGTTGCATCAGGTCCAGCGCCGAGATGTAGTTTGGAAACTCTTCGATCTCGAAGGGTGTCACCAAGGTTGTACGGTTTGGCAAGATGACCACCAGCCCTTCAGTGATCAGCCGAGCCAGTGCATCGCGCACAGGGGAGCGGGAGAGGCCGAATTGAGCGGCAAGGGACACTTCGTCCAGCTGCACCCCGGGTTTGAGTTTCAGGGTCAAAATCTGCTTGCGCAGCTCTTCGTAGATGTAGCGCCCACTGTGGCGGCGGACGCCACTTTCTTTATCGTTATCTTTAGTCATCATCAGGTCTCGTATGCGCTTGGCTCATATCATACAGGCCAAGGCTTGTCATGAGGCAACTCCTGTCGGCCGCCCTAATGAATTGGTAGGCACTGGATCAAAAACCCTTCATCCAGGTAATGGACAGTATGGAGCCCTCTTCATTTGTGCATGGCTACGGTTTGTTTTGGGCATTATTAACGAGCCTGGCCATAGGCCAGGCTCGTTTGTAGGGTCATTGGGGCAAACCTTCTCCCCAAGTATCACTCAGCATGAAGCCTGCGCCGAGCGGGTCATCTGGGTCGACGCCCAGCTGCTGAAGACCATACAACCAGGCCCGCCCGGTCACGCGAGGCAGTACCGCCGGCTTGCCAGCGACTTCCGTGTCGCCGAGCAGGGCCACCTGGAACTGACCGCCGATGGTCGAGCGTGACACCAGATGGTCCCCGGCCTTCACTTTGCCGCGTGCCGCCAGGGTGGCCAGGTTTGCCGAGCTGCCAGTGCCGCAGGGCGAACGGTCAACCCGGCCCGGGGGCAGGGTGGTGCAGGTCTGGTAGGTGCGATCATCCAGGCGGTTGCGGAACATCACATACGCCACCTCGTTCACAGAGGGAAGCAAGGGGTGCTGGATGTTCAGTTGCCGGTTGATCACGGCCCTCAACGCTACGCCAGCATCAGCCAGCTGCCGGGCATTTTCCGGTGCGATCGAGAGGCCGACTTGCTCGACGTCGATCAGGGCGTAATACACACCGCCGAACGCCACATCGATCTTGATCGTGCCGAAGGCTTCGGTCTCAATCTCCAGGTCTAGGTGCTCGACAAAGGCCGGCACCATGTCCAGCGACACGTTCAGGCAGCGGCCGTCCGCGCACTGGGCGCGAGCGGTAACCAGGCCTGCCGGCGTATCCAGAACCACCGTGGTCTCCGGCTCCTGCATCGGCACCATGCCCAGTTCGAGCAAGGCGGTGACGACGCAGATGCAGTTGCTACCCGACATAGGGTGAGCCTTGTCGGCCTGAAGCACGATGAAGCCGGCGTGGGCCTCGGGTCGAGTGGGCGGCAGCAGCAAGTTGACCGACATCTGCAGGCAGCCGCGCGGCTCCAGGGTGACCAGGCGGCGCAGGCTGTCGTCGACTTCGTTGATGTAGTTCATCTTGTCGAGCATGGTGGCACCCGGGACGCCGATGACGCCCCCGGTGATGACCTTGCCGATCTCGCCTTCGCAGTGCACCTCAGCCAGCTGAAGCGTCTGTTTCCAACGCATGGGTGTTACCTCACTTGATGTACCAGCCCCAAGGCTGTTCGCTGTCGTAGCGGGTGATCTGCTTGGTTTCCAGGTAGTTGTTCAGGCCCCATTCGCCCAGCTCGCGACCAATGCCGCTGGTCTTGTAACCACCCCACGGTGCTTCGGTGAAGGTTGGTTGCGAGCAGTTGATCCAGACGATACCGGCGCGGAACTTGCGTGCGACGCGTTCGCAGCGCTCGATGTCTTTGGACATGACTGCGGCACCCAGACCGAAGCGAGAGTTGTTGGCCGACTTGACCGCTTCCTCTTCGGTGTCGAACGGGCGGATGCACACGACCGGGGCGAAGATCTCTTCGTTCCAGATCCAGCTGTCTTCCGGCACATCGGCGAATACGGTCGGTTGCAGGTAGAAGCCTTTGTCCAGGTGCGCCGGGCGCTCGCCGCCGCAGACCAGACGTGCGCCTTCTTCCTGGCCGCGGGAGATGGCTTTCAGTGTACCTTCGTATTGGCTGCGGTTGACCAGCGGGCCCAGCAGCACGCCTTCTTCCATGCCGTTGCCGATCTTGATCTTGCGGGTTTCCTCGGCCAGGCGAGCGAGCAGCGGCTCATAGGCCGAGCGCTCGACCAGCACGCGGGAGGTGGCGGAGCAGACTTCGCCCTTGTTCCAGAAGATGCCGAACATGATCCACTCGACGGCTTTTTCGATGTCGCTGTCGGCGAAGATCACGAACGGCGACTTGCCGCCCAGCTCCAGGGTGACATTCTTGATGTCCTGCGCGGCGGCTTGCATGATGCGGCTGCCGACCGGCACGCTGCCGGTGAAGGCCAGCTTGTCCACGCCAGGGTGCGCGGTCAGGGCGGCACCGACCTTGGAGCCTGGGCCGGTAACGATGTTCAGCACACCCGGTGGCAGGCCAGCTTCATCGGCGATGCGGGCCAGTTCCAGGGCGGTCAGCGAGGTCTGCTCGGCGGGCTTGAGGATGATGCTGCAACCGGCGGCCAGCGCAGGGGCGATTTTCCACGAAGCCATCAGCATCGGGAAGTTCCACGGCACGATGGCGCCGGCAACACCGATCGGCTCCTTGCGGGCGATGGAGCTGAAGCGGTCATCGGACAGCGCGACGTCTTTCTCGCGATGGCGGTCGAGTTCCTCGGCCAGTTTGGCGTAGAAGTCGAAGCAGCCGGCAGTGTCGCCGATGTCCCACATGGCTTCCGGGAACGGCTTGCCGTTGTCGCGCACTTCAAGTTCGGCCAGCTCTTCCTGGCGGGCGCGGATGCCGTCGGCAATCTTGCGCAGGTACTCACCACGCTCAGCACCGCTCAGGCGCGGCCACGGGCCCTCGTCGAAGGCGGCGCGGGCAGCCTTGACCGCGATATCGATGTCTTCTTCGGTACCCGATGCCACGCTGGTGATCAGGCTTTCGTCGCTTGGGTCATACGAATTGAAGCTGCCACCTTTGACAGGGCTGACCCATTGGCCATTGATATAGAACTGGTCGTAGCGGTTCATGCAGTACCTCCAATAAGGGCGAAGCGACGAGCGCTAAATGCGGACAGATTTTGTGCCGGTGTACGGTTTGCAGCCAGGTCGGCGACCAGGCGGCCGGTGGTGGCCCCCAGGGTCAGGCCGAGCTGGCCGTGGCCGAAGGCCATGATCACGTTTTTCAGGCGGGGCGAGCGGTCGATGACCGGTTTGGTATCAGGCAGGAACGGCCGGTAGCCGACGCCGAACTCCATCCCCTGGGTATTGAGTTGTGGCAGTACTCGACGCGCCTTTTCCATGATTATTTCGGCGCGCTTGAAGTTCGGTTCGGCGCCAGGGGCAGCAAACTCGATGGTGCCGCCGATCTGCAGGCCGCGGGTCATCGGGGCGAAGCAGAAGCCGCCGTCGGCGTAGATCACCGAGTGGCGGATTTCGACATCGGGCGTGGGCAACACGGCCTGGTAGCCGGCAATGCCGGCCAGCGGGATGTTCACCCCAAGGCTGTCGAAGAACGGGCGTGCGCCTGTCCCCGCCGCGACTACCACGTGGTCGGCTGGCAGGCGGGTGCCGTCGTCTAGGGTTACACCCGTGGCACGGTCGTGGTTTTCATCGATTTTCACGGCCTTCTGACGCAGGCGCACGCCACCTTGGACGATGAAGCTTTCGGTCAGCGCGGCAATGAAACCTTCGGTGTCGCTGACGGCGCGCCAGTCAGGGAACATCAGCCCATGCTGGAACTTGCCGGCCAGTGCCGGCTCCAGGTCGCCGATGGCGGCTCCGTCCAGTTCTTCGGACTTGAAGCCCAGTTGTTTGCGCAGCTCCAGGTGCGGGCGTTCATGAGCCAGGCCAGCTGGCGAGTCGAACACTTCGAGGATGGGCCGATCACCGAGCAGGGATTTGTCCGGGCAGGCATCCAGCAGCGGGGCGTAGTCGGTGTAGACATGTTGAGTCAGGCGCGCCATGTCCTCGGCGATCTCGTTGATCTTCGACGAACGTGCGCAGGCCAGAAAACGCAGGAACCAGGGCAGGATGCCCGGCAGCGCGCTCGGGCGCAGCGCCAGGGGGCCCTTCTGGTCCAGCAGCCAGCCCGGGATCTTCATCAGGATGCCAGGCTTGGACAGTGGAATGACTTCACTGACCGCCATCTGACCGCAACTCCACTTGGCGGTACTGTCGCCCGGTGCGGCGGGGTCGATGAGCGTGACCTTGTGGCCTTCGCGCTGCAGGTACAGCGCGCAGCAGACACCGACGATACCGCCGCCGATGACTACGGCGTTCTGCGATGACGATTGTGGGGTGTTCATGAGTCTGTCTCGTATCAAGAGAGATTGCGAAGGGGCCGCCAGGCGGCCCCGTGTTGCTTTACTGCTGCGAAGCTTCGAACACTTTACGGAATTCGGCTTTTTCATCATCGGTCAGCGGCAGCAGCGGTGCACGCGCGTTGCCGACCTTGAAGCCGGCCAGTTCGGCGCCGTACTTGACCTTCTGCACGAACTTGCCGCTTTCCAGGTTGGCCATGGCCGGGAACAGGCTGCGCATGACTTGCTGGGCACCACGGATGTCGCCGCTGGTGAAGGCTTTGTGGAAGGCAACGACCTTCTCCGGGAAGATGTTGGCTGGGCCACAGATCCAGCTGTCGGCGCCCCACAGGTAGAAGTCCAGGGCCTGGTCGTCGGAGCCGCAGGACAGCTGGATGCCTTTGTATTTTTCACCGATTTCGATGGCGCGCAACAAGTTGCCGCTGCTCTCTTTGATGCCAATCACACGCGGGTGCTCATGCAGCGCAGCAATCACGTCCAGGCCGACCTCGACGTTGGTGCGGATCGGGTAGTTGTAGAGCACAACATTGATCTCGGGGAAGGTTTCGAGAATGGTGTTGTAGTGGGCCAGCAGCTCTTCCTGGGACGGCAGTGCGTAGTAAGGCGGGGCGATCAGCAGGTTGGTGTAGCCAGCGTCGACGGTCTGCTTGATCTGCTCCAGCACTTCACGGGTGCACGAGCCGTTGGCGCCGGCGATCAGGGTGCCGCGGTCACCGACCACTTCCTTGACGGTCGCCAGGATCTGGCGGCGTTCTTCGTTGGCCAGTGCGTAGTATTCACCAGTCGAGCCCAGCGGAACGAAGCCGCTCACGCCTGCCTTCAGTTGATGCTCAAGGATCGAGGCCAGGGTGTCGTGGTCGACTTTGCCTGCGGCGTCGAATGGGGTAACCAGGGCTGGCAGGATACCGTTCAGTTTCATGTTGAATCTCCGTAGGGTTATTACAGTAGTCAAGACCGGTCAGGTCGCGTCAGTAGGCATAGCGGCGCAGCAGGCGCCCTTCGACCACACCGACCAAGCGGGTCAGTGGGAAGGCTACGAGGAAGTAAATGACCGCCACCGCCGAGAGAAACTCGACTGGGCGTGCGGTACTGTTGGAAATGTTCTGGCCGACGAACATCAGGTCGGCGACGCCTACCGAGGAGATCAGCGCGCTCTCCTTGAACAGGCTGACCACGTTCGACAGCAGTGGCGGTACGGCACGCAACAGGGCCTGAGGGAAGATCACGTACAGCACCTTCACCTTGGACGTCAGCCCCAGGGCGGTGCAGGCGTCATGTTGTTCGCTGGCAATCGACTTGAGCGCACCGCGGAACGTTTCGCTGGTGATCGCGCCCATGAACAGTGTTAGGGCGATCAGCACCGAGACGTACGGCGGGATATCCAGGCCGAACACGACCGGGAAGCAGAAGAACACCCAGAACAGCTGGATCAGCAGCGGCGTGCCGCGGAAAAACTCCACGTAAAGCATCAGTGGCAGCTGCACTACCTTTAGCTTGACCTGGCGTAGCATGCTGACCGTGAAGCCGAGCAGGCTTCCCAGCAACGCGCAGGCGCCAGTGAACGCCAGGGTCAGGGCCAGGCCCTTGAGCAATACCGGCCAGTAGCCCAGTACAACCGAGAAATCGAGTGGCATGGTTATCTCCTCAGCGCTGTCCGGCCAGTTCCTGGCGACGCTCGAACCACTGCACCAACTGCGCGATCGGCAGCGACAAGGCGAAGTAGATGAGGGCGATCAGGGTGTAGGTTTCCAGTGGGCGGTACGCCTCCGTGGCGAGGCTCTTGCCCACGTACATCAGGTCCGCCACTGCGACGATGGCCACCAGTGCGCTTTGCTGCAGGGTGCCGATGCCATTAGTGATAAGCACCGGAAGGGCGCTGCGCAGCGATTGCGGCAGGATCACGTACAGCGTGCGTTGCCACGACTTCAGACCCAGGGCGATGGAAGCATCCAGGTGCTCGCGCGGCACCGCCTGCACACCGGCGCGGTAAGCCTCGGCGTTGAACGCGGTGAGGTTCAGGCCCAATGCCAGGAAACCCATGGCGATGGGGTCGATGAACACGTTGAACAGCATCGGTACGCAATAGAAGAACCAGACGATCTGCAGCAGTGCCGGGGTGCAGCGGAAAAACTCGATGAACAGCTGTGCCGGCCAACGAATGAAGAACCAGCGGCTCAGGGTCATCAAGCACAGCAGGAAGCCGCAGACGATACCGATGAGGTTCGAGACCAGCGCCAGTTCCAGCGTTACCTTGAGCCCGTCGAGCAGCGCCGGCAGGCTGCCGCTGAGGAAGTGGAAGTCAAATTGGTAGTTCATGGCAGTGCCCTCAATCGAACTGCACGACCTTTTCCAGGAACTCGCGGGTGCGGGCTTCCCTGGGTTGGGTGAAGATTTGCTCGGGATGGCCCTGCTCGACGACCTTGCCATTCGCGCAGAACACCACGCGGGTGGCGATGTGGCGGGCGAAGTGCATATCGTGGGTGACGATGATCATCGCCATCTTCTGCTCGGCCAGTTGCATCATCACGTTTTGCACTTCGATGACCATTTCCGGGTCCAGCGCCGAGGTCACTTCGTCGAAGAGCATCAGGCGGGGTTCGAGCATTAACGCGCGGGCAATCGCCACACGCTGTTTCTGGCCACCTGAGAGTTGCGAAGGATAAGCATGCAGTTTGCTTTCCAAGCCCAGACGTGCGAGGTAGGTACGGGCTTTTTCAGTCGCTTCGGCCTTGCTCAGACCATGCACCTTGACTGGCGCCAGAATCAGGTTGCCCAGTACCGATAAGTGCGGGAACAGCGTGTAGTGCTGGAACACCATGCCGATCTGCTTGTGCAAGGTTTCATCCAGCGGCTTGCCCTGTTTGCGCGCGCCGTCGATGTAAGGTTTGCCCTGGAACTGAATGCTGCCGCCCTGGATGCCTTCGAGCCCCATCAGAACGCGCAGCAACGAGCTTTTGCCGCTGCCCGATGGGCCGATGATGACGAGGCGATCATCGGCACGCATGTCCAGGTTCATCTGGTCCATGACCACCAGCTGCTCGCTGTAGGCTTTGCGCACGCTGCGCAGTTGGATGAAATTGCCGTTCATGTCTGAATTCGGGTTGAGCGAAGCCTGTGGCTGGGAAGCCACCAAATGAGGTGTGGTCATTACAGTCGTCTCCGAAGGGCCTGCTGCGAGGCCCTCTATATGTCCGCTGGAGTTACTGGGCTTTGCCGCCCGCGATGATTTCGGCGCTGGCCTTGTCCACCAGTTTGTCGATTTCACCGGACTCGCGACGCTGAGTCAGGTAGGCATCGAGCTGGGCAAGGTCTGCAGCAGGCGTGTCATGGGCGAGGGCGAAGGACACCCCCTGCTTGGCCATGGCGGGGACAGGGAGCACTTCCTTGACCCAGCTGTTGGCCATGGCGAACAGGTGGTTGGTGTCGTTCGCGTCAGCCAGCACATCGGCGCGGCGCGACATCAGCGCCATGCGCGTTTCGTCCGAACCAGGCAGGCGCATCAACGTGGCGTTCTTGATGGCGGCGGTGACGGCTTTGTCGGCGGCGGTACCGGAGATGACCGCAATGGTGACGCCAGGTTTATCGAAATCAGTGATGGCGTTACCGGCACCGCTGAACTTCGGGTTCTTCTCGTTGATCAGCAACGAAACCTGGTAGTCAGTGGCTGGGGTAGAGAAGGCCACTGCTTGTGCACGCTCAGGCGTCATATTGAGCGCCATAGCCATGTCCCACTTACCGCTTTGCAAGCCAGCCACCTGGTTATCCCAGCTGGTGTCGACGAACTGCGCTTTTACCTTGAGCACGTTTTCAGCGAAGTCGCGGCACAAATCAACGAAGTAGCCGCTGTATTGGCCTGAGGCCGGATCGCGCATCACATAGGGTGCCGCGACAGCTGCGCCGCAACGCAGTACGCCGGCTTTCTGGACGTTTTGCCAGGTTTGGGTGTCGGCCTGTGCCGCAGGTTGCGACAGCAACGCCAGCGCTGCGGTAAGGCATGCAACGCCGGCGCTGACTTTGCGTGAAAGGGACCGTGCCATGTTGAATCTCTCCGGTAATTTGTTTTTGTAGGCAGAAGAGCAAGCAAACGAATCGCTGTGTTTTATTTGAGTGCCACACTGTGTGCAGCGATGCATTCAGGCTATTGCGACTTTGCGCAACCTGTCAACACGCTTGAAAGAATTTTTTGAAGCAAAGCGTCCCCGACCACCTGTCAAAGTGATTGGGGACATGTGCGGGAGGAATGGAGGGAGGTGGAGCTAGGTGGGGCTGCCGGTCAACTGTAATTCGTTGAGAAAGCGCTCAAGGATCATGTTCGGTCGGCGCCCCTTTCGGGTGGCGATGGCGAGCTTGGCATCGAAGTGCAGGCGATCGGGGTCAAGCGCTGCCATGATGCCTTTTTCCACCCAAGCGGCGGCGTAGTGATCGGGCAGGAAACCGATGTAGCTGCCAGTCAGGATAAGAAACGCAATACCCTCACGGTCAGTCGCCGAAGCCCCGAAGTTGAGCAGTTGGTGCAAACCGATCGCCTCGGCTGTCAGGCGGTAGGTCGGCACCACGGCATCGGCCTGCGCCAGTTGCTCGTCAGTAACACTGGCGGCATGGGCGAATAGCGGATGCTCATGGCTGCAATACAGGTTCGAACGCTCCTCGTAGAGCAGGCTGTAGTCCAGACCGGAGAGGGGTGAGATCAGCGGTACGGCGCCGACATGCAGGTGGCCATCGAGCAGGCCGCGCTCGATTTCGCCAGGGGTGCTCATGCTCAGGTTGATGCGCACGCCACTGCCCTCGGCGCGCACGGCTTTGAGCGCATGAGTGATGCGCATCTTCGGCTGTGTGACAAGATTGTCGATGATCGCCACGTTCAGGTCGCCGCGCAATTGCTGGTGCATCTGGTTCACTTCGCTGCGAAAGCCCTCGATGGCCACCAGCACGGTTTCGCTGGCGCGCAGCACCTCACGGCCTTCGTCGGTGAGGGCAAAGCCTGCTCGACCGCGCTGGCACAGGCGCATCCCCAGACGTTTTTCCAGGTCGCCCATGTGCAAGCTGATGGCCGACCGAGTGATGCCCAGCGCACTTTCGGCACCGGAAAAACTGCCGCATTCGGCGACGGTTTTGAATACCCGCAGCAGCCTGAGATCAAAATCACTTACCTGATGCAGGGGCGTCTTCTTGGTCATGCGTGAGTTATCCAATAACTGAGTGCAAGAAAATATAGATTTATCGCATATGACTTTCCAGCACAAGCTAGACCCATCACTCCACGCTCAGGATTACCGTCATGAACCAGGCCTTGCAGACATCTCTCTCCTTGGCCAGTGGCCTCCAGCTCGAATCGCACTGGATGCCATTTTCCTCCAATCGGAATTTCAAGAAAGACCCGCGCTTCATCGTGGGTGCCAAAGGTAATCGCCTGATCGATGAGCATGGCCGAGAGGTGTTCGATAGCCTCTCGGGATTGTGGACCTGTGGAGCGGGCCATTCCCGGCAGGAAATTGCTGACGCGGTCGCGAAGCAATTGGTGTCCCTCGATTACTCGCCAGCGTTTCAGTATGGCCACCCACTGTCGTTCCAGCTGGCCGAAAAGATTGCCGGCCTGGTACCGGGCAATCTCAATCACGTGTTCTTCACCGGGTCAGGTTCGGAGAGCGCCGACACCTCCATCAAGATGGCGCGTGCGTACTGGCGCCTGAAAGGGCAGCCGCAGAAGACCAAACTGATTGGTCGTGCCCGCGGATACCACGGCGTGAACGTCGCCGGCACGTCGCTGGGCGGGATCGGTGGCAATCGCAAGATGTTCGGCCCGCTGATGGATGTCGACCACCTCCCGCACACCTTGCAGCCAGACCTAGCCTTCACCAAGGGGGCAGCCGAGACGGGCGGTGTGGCCTTGGCCAATGAATTGCTGAAGCTGATCGAACTGCAGGATGCCTCCAACATCGCAGCAGTCATTGTCGAACCGATGTCGGGCTCGGCGGGTGTCATCGTGCCGCCGCAAGGCTACCTTCAGCGCCTGCGCGAGATCTGCGACCAGCACAACATTCTGCTGATTTTCGATGAGGTGATCACGGCCTTCGGGCGTATGGGGACCATGACCGGAGCCGAGTACTTCGGCGTTACCCCGGACCTCATGAACATCGCCAAGCAGGTCACCAACGGTGCCATCCCAATGGGTGCCGTGGTTGCCTCCAGCGAAATCTACAACACCTTCATGTACCAGGCGTCTCCCGAATACGCCGTCGAGTTCGCCCATGGTTATACCTATTCCGCCCATCCAGTCGCTTGCGCAGCTGGCCTGGCCACCTTGGACCTGCTGGAAAAGGACAATCTGGTTCAGCAGTCGGCGGAACTGGCACCGTACTTCGAGAAGGCCATTCATGGCCTTAAGGGTAGCCGGCATATCGTCGATATCCGCAACTGCGGCCTGGCCGGGGCGTTGCAGATTGCGCCACGGGATGGCGATGCGCTGATTCGCCCGTTCGAGGCGGGCATGGCGTTGTGGAAGGCAGGTTTTTACGTGCGCTTCGGAGGCGACACCCTGCAGTTCGGCCCAACGTTCAATACCAAACCCCAGGAACTGGATCGTCTGTTCGATGCCGTGGGCGAAGCCCTGCAAGGTATCAACTGATCAGCACGCTCTCGCGTGGCGGGAGCTTCCTTAATACAACAAATAGTCAGCTTGTCACCAAACTTGAGGAAAGATGATGACCACTATCAAGCACTTGATCCACGGTGAACACGTCGCAGACGCTGCACGCACCACCGACGTATTCAACCCCGCTACCGGCCAGGCGATCCACAAGCTGGGTCTGGCTAGCCGCACCACTGTGCAGAAGGCCATCGACTCCGCCCAGGCAGCGTTCCCGGCCTGGCGCAACACGCCGCCGGCTAAGCGCGCGCAGGTGATGTTCCGCTTCAAGCAACTGCTGGAAGCCAACGAGCAGCGCATCGCCCATCTGATCAGTGAAGAGCACGGCAAGACAATCGAAGACGCCGTGGGTGAACTCAAACGCGGTATCGAGAACGTCGAATTTGCCAGTGCCGCTCCCGAGATCCTCAAGGGCGAGTACAGCCGCAACGTGGGCCCGAACATCGACGCCTGGAGCGACCTGCAGCCAATTGGCGTGGTCGCCGGCATCACCCCGTTCAACTTCCCGGCCATGGTGCCGCTGTGGATGTACCCACTGGCCATCGCTTGTGGCAACTGCTTCATCCTCAAACCGTCGGAGCGTGACCCAAGCTCGACCCTGCTGATCGCCGAACTGCTGCACGAAGCCGGCCTGCCAAAAGGCGTGTTGAACGTTGTGCACGGTGACAAGGAAGCCGTGGACGCACTGATCGAAGCGCCTGAAGTGAAAGCCCTGAGCTTCGTCGGTTCGACCCCGATTGCCGAGTACATCTACGCCGAAGGCACCAAGCGCGGCAAGCGCGTACAAGCGCTGGGCGGCGCCAAGAACCATGCGGTGCTGATGCCGGACGCCGAACTGGACAACGCCGTCAGCGCGCTGATGGGCGCCGCCTACGGTTCGTGCGGCGAGCGCTGTATGGCGATCTCTGTGGCTGTGTGCGTGGGTGACCAGGTGGCAGATGCCCTGATCGCCAAGCTCGAACCTCAGATCAAGGCGCTGAAGATCGGTGCCGGCACTTCCTGCGGTCTGGACATGGGCCCGCTGGTCACCGCTGCTGCGCGTGACAAGGTGCTGGGCTACATCGATGACGGGGTTGCCGCCGGTGCCAAGGTGGTAGTTGACGGCCGTGGCTTCAAAGTAGCGGGCAACGAAGACGGCTACTTCGTGGGCGGCACCCTGTTCGACCGCGTTACCCCGGAAATGCGCATCTATAAAGAAGAGATCTTCGGCCCGGTACTGTGCGTGGTGCGCGTGAACAGCCTGGAAGAGGCGATCAAACTGATCAACGACCACGAGTACGGCAACGGCACCTGCATCTTCACCCGCGACGGTGAGTCGGCGCGCCTGTTCTGCGACGAAATCGAAGTCGGCATGGTCGGTGTCAACGTGCCGCTGCCGGTACCGGTGAGCTACCACAGCTTCGGCGGCTGGAAGCGTTCGCTGTTCGGCGACCTGCACGCCTATGGTCCAGACGGTGTGCGCTTCTACACCCGCAAGAAAGCCATCACCCAGCGCTGGCCGAAACGCACCAGCCATGAGGCTGCTCAATTCGCTTTCCCTAGCAACAGCTAAGGCAAGCCCCTGGTTCGAATGCCTGCGCCGTTCACTGTTCTGACGGAGAACCGCGATGGCGCAGGCGTTCGTCACTCTTCACGCAATTAGCAGGTCGAAAAGCATCATGGCGATTACCAATCAATACGTGAAAGATCTTGATCGCGAGTACGTATTTCACTCGTGGTCTACGCAAGGAACACTCAACCCTCTGGTGATCGCCGGGGGCGAGGGTAGCACCGTCTGGGACTACGACGGCAAGCGTTACCTGGACTTCTCGAGCCAACTGATTAACACCAACCTGGGGCATCAGCACCCAGCGGTCATCACGGCCATTCAGGAACAAGCCGGCGCTCTGGCTACTATTGCCCCAGCAACAGCCAACCTGGTGCGCGGCGAAGCCGCCAAACGCATCATCGAGCAGGCCCCGGCCGGCTTCAAGAAGGTCTTCTTTACCAACGGTGGCGCTGACGCCAACGAAAACGCGATCCGCATGGCGCGTCTGTTCACCGGTCGTGACAAAGTGCTGTCGTCCTACCGTTCCTACCACGGCAACACCGGCTCGGCGATCGTCGCCACTGGTGATCCGCGTCGTGTGCCGAACGAGTACGCCCGTGGCCATGTGCACTTCTTCACCCCATACCTGTACCGCAGCGAGTTCAACGCCCAGACCGAGGCTGAAGAAACCGAACGCGCCCTGCGTCACCTGCGCCGTGTGATCGAATGCGAAGGCGCGAACTCGATCGCCGCCATTCTGCTGGAAAGCCTGCCGGGTACTGCCGGTGTGCTGGTGACCCCGGCCGCCTACATGCAGGGCGTGCGTGAACTGGCCAACGAGTTCGGCATCATGCTGATCCTCGACGAAGTCATGGCTGGCTTTGGTCGTACCGGTAAGTGGTTCGCCTTCGAGCACTACGGCGTGGTGCCGGACCTGATCACCTTCGCCAAGGGTGTGAACTCGGGCTACGTACCTGTCGGCGGTGTGGTGATCTCGGAGCAACTGAGCAGCTACTTCGACACCCACTT
>MTEW01000512.1_pt2 | contig 21572 bp, 18 predicted proteins | sample 1042681 | NCBI WGS metagenome assembly MTEW01 (sample SAMN06185811, study PRJNA358809) | soil metagenome | isolation source: soil biostimulated with citrate as carbon source | place: India | collected 2015-05-23
CCCCTTGCAGGTAACGCTGGTCGTTCAGCTCAGGCAAACCCAGGCAACCCAGCCGGCTCAACAGCCGTTGGTAGATCAGCACATGGTTACAGCGCGGATCACCGCCGCCCAATTCTTCCAGATAGGTGCGAATCAGGCCGTGATAACGCGGATCGCCCCAATGTCGCAAGGTACTGTGCAGCCATGCCCCGTCCACTGCCTTGGTGGGCGCCACCTGTTGCAGGAACCACAAAGCCTGGGCGCGGTTGGCAAAATAGCGCCGCGGTGCGCCTTGGCGTCGTTGCTCGAGGTAACTGGCATAGGCTTCGGCCACCCGGCTTGCATGGCAAGCGCTCCACGCCTCCAACTGAGCAGGATCGGCAGGCAGGTCATCCGGCAAACGCTGCGCGCGTGCCAGTTGTTCGCTCAGCCACGCTGCGCTCGTGGTGTCGTGGCCCATGAGCAACTTGTGGTAACGCTCCTTCAGGCTTGGCCCATTTGCCGAAGCCGGTATCACCGCGCCGGTCTTGCGGGTCATTACCGTCATGCCGTAGTCCTTGTCCGCGTTTTATTGGCTGGGTTTCTGGCCGGGCATCGGCTCAGGGTCCGGCGCAGGTTGGGGAGCAGGTTTGTCGCCGGGTTGCTGCATCTGCAGCGAAGGTTTGCTCTGGTCGGCATCCTTTGCCGGGTGGTCGTTGTCCCGGTCGAAACAGCCACCCAGCACGCCAAGCGTGCCCACCAGCGCCATCAGAGGGATCAATCGCATGGGGTTCTCCTCTTGTGCAGAATCGCAGTGCCCGATCACCCGGGCACTGCGTAGCCTCACTTACGAACGGCCGCCCTTGCGGCCCGATTCGCTGGTACGGCCACCTCCGGATTGCTGGCCGCCCTTGCGCCCAGCTTCGGAGGCTTTTTCGCGGTCATTGGCAAAGTTGCCCGGGTTCTTGTTGCCACCCTGGCTGCCTTGCTGGTTGCCGGTGCGGCTGTTCTCTTTGTTGGCCATGGTCTTAAACCTCGTATGACTTCGGAATGCACGGCATTACCTGCCGTACACCTGTTGGGAGTGCGGTCATTTCGGCGGATTCGGTTTAATGCGAAGCGTTCGGACCAGCGGCATTAAATAAGCGGCATCAGCATATTTTGCGCGCCTGTCAGTCGTGCGATGTGCTATCCAGGCGTGCCTGTCGCCTTCCCAGCCAAGCTCCGGACATCGCCCAGCCCAAGGCAATCAGCGTACCGATCAGCATCGCCAGTTGCGGGTGCTCGCCCATTACGTCCAGCACCCGTTTGAGCCAGCCACTCAATGCATCACCGCCGCGGTAGACGACCGTGTCGATGAAGTTCTTGGCCTTGTACTTGTCCTCGGCGGGCAGCACGGTGAACAGCATCTCCCGCCCCGGCCGCACCAGCGCGTATTCACCGGCCCGGCGCACCACCATCACCACCACGAACACGGCGAACACCGGGGCCAGTGCCAGCCACATGAAACCCGCGGCCATCACCAGCGGCACCGCCACCAGCAGCACGCCCACCCCCATTCGGCGGGCCAGGCGACCGGTGAGAAACACCTGGGTAAGGATGGCCAAGGCCTGTACTACGGTGTCGATCAGGCCGAACACCTGGGTTTGCCGGGTACGGTCGGTGAAGGTTTCGCTGACGATGCGCGCCTGTTCGAAATACAGGAAGGTGCTGACGCTGGCGAGCAACACCACGAACAGGGCGATGCCCAGCAGGTAGGGCGAGCGCAGTACGGCAGTGGCACCGGCAAACGGGTTGCCGCCCAGTGGCCGGGAATCTGCCCGCTCGGCTTGCGCAGGCAGTGGGTGCCGCGTTCGCCAGCGTTGCAGGTACAACGTAGCGCCGATGCTGCCCAGCAGAAACGCGGCGGCCAGTACCAGCAAACCGGCATGGCCCAGCGGCGCCACCAGCAACGTACCCATGATGGGGCCACTGAGCCCACCCAGGCTGGCCCCGGCCGCCAGCAGGCCGAACAGGCGCTTGCCTTGCGCGGTTGAGAAAAGGTCGGCGAGCACGCTCCAGGCCAACGAGATGCTCAGCAGGTTGAACACCGACAACCAGATATAGAATGCCCGAGCCGTCCACGAAGCATCGGGATTGCGGGCAAACAGCACGGCGAACAGCAAGAGGTTGCTGGCGAAAATGCCGTAGGTCCAGGGCAGGATGCGTCGGCGCGGCACCTTGGAGGCCAGCCAGCCAAACAACGGCAGGCACGCCAAGGTGGCAATGAAGGTGCCGGTGAACAGCCATTGCAGGTTGTCCACGCCACCGGCAACGCCCATGGTTTCGCGCACCGGGCGCAGCATGAAATAGCCAGTGAACAACAGGTAGAACAACAGCAAACCGGCGGTAACCGCCGGCCATTCGCCGGGCTGGATGTTCAACCCCTGATCCAGGCGCCGCCGCCAGGCTGCCATGGGGTCAGGCAAACTGCTTGATCAGCGCCTGTTGCTGCGCCTGGGTCAGCAACGGCCCGTGCCCGGCCCTGAGCTGGTCAAGTTGGCGCTCGGGCCGGCTGGTCGCTGGGATGACCGTGGTCACCGCCGGGTGGCTGATGGCGAACTTCAGAAACAGCTGCGCCCAGCTGCCGATACCCGCCTCTGCCGCCCAGCCGGGCAAGGCCTGGTCCTTCACCCGGGCGAACAGGCGGCCATCGTCGAATGCCCGGTTGATCAGCACGGCAACACCCTTGTCCTGGCACAGTGGCAGCAGTTCGCGGGCCGCGTCGGGGGCATTGACCGAGTAATTGATCTGGATGAAGTCCAGCGGTTCGCTGCGCACGATCCGGGCGACCTCGTCCTGGCCGCTGTTCAGGTAATGAGTGATACCGACATAGCGGGTCTTGCCTTGCTGCTTCAATTCGCGGGCATAGGCCAGCTGGGTCTGCCAGTCCCGCAGGTTGTGGATCTGCAGCAAGTCGACCTTGTCGGTGCGCAGGCTCTCGAGGCTGCCGGCCCATTGCGCTTCGGCGTCTGCCCGGCTGTCGGCGGCGATCTTGGTGGCGATGAAGCATTGCCGGTGCCAGCCGCCCTCTTCCAGCAACTGGCCGAGAATGCTGTCGGCGCCGCCGTAGTTGGGCGAGGTGTCGATGACCCGGCCACCGCCTTCGAAGAACGCCTTCAGTACAAGTTTCAGCTGCTGGTACTGAGCCGAGCCGGCTTGCACTTCGAAACTGCCGGAAGTTCCTGCACCGATCACCGGCAGCGCTTCACCGGTAGTCGGCACGTTGCGGGTCAGCAAACCCTCCGGGGCAGCGGCGTGCAACCAGGGGCTGGCGGCCAGCAAGCCAAGGGTGGCACCCGCGCGTAGGACATCACGACGTGCGTACATGGAAAAGCTCCCGTCATGAAGCGGAAACTTCCAAGGCTAGCCGCTGTACCCCGCTGCGTCCGGTGTTTCTGTATCTGGATGTTTAGCGATCAGACGTGCAGCAGCAGGCTCAGGTCGATACCCGTCTCGCTCATGGGCGGGCACCAGTAGTACCCACCGGTCAGTGGCCGGCTGAAGCGGTACAGGCCGTCGATGATGCCGTCCTCCAGGCCGCTCATGCGCCGCAGCTGCACCTCGAACGCATCGAAACTATGGCCCAGGGCCACGAAGGCCAGGCCAGCGCCACGTTGGTCGGCCCAGGCCACCGAACGACGAACCATGAACGCTTCTGGTTCGAAACTTTCCTGGGCAGTGCGCTTGACGTGGGCGGACTCGGGGGCGTCCTCGAGCTCTTCGTTGTCGCTGAGGCGACGGCCGATGATGTTGTCCTGGTCGGCCTGGGGCAGCGACTTGAAGTACTCCAGGTCGTGCTTCCACAACTGGAAAGCGGCAAAGCTGGAGCCATCGGCGCCAATGGCCGCCTGCACGGCCTCCTGGTCCACCGGGTTTTCGGTGCCGTCCTCATAGCCGGTCAGGTCATGGCCGCCACGGTGCAGGAAGCCGTCGACGCTGTCGGCCAGGCGCAAGGCCGGTGCCAATGCCTGCTCCAGGGCCTGGGCCTGCAGCAGCAGGTCACCGCGCTGGTTGCCACGCAGCCACAGCCACAGGGCGTGTTGGGTGCTGGGGTTCTCGACCGCAGCATCCAGCTGAGGGAACGCTCGCAAGCCAGGTACTTCACGGCCCAAGGCCTTGGCCAGCGGGGCGCCGACACCCATGATCAACTGTTCGCCATCGACCTGCGGCAGCAAGGCATCGAGCGCAGCAGGCAGGGCCTCGGGCGACTGCAGGGTGAAGAACAGGTGACGGGCGTGGGCCGGCACCGGGGTGGCAAGCAGACCTTGCTGGAACGGCATGACAGGCTAATCCTCGGTAAAAAGCAGGAATGCTACTGTGCCAGCAGGCCCACTGCAACGAGGCATACAGCCTCACCGGCCGCTGCACTTGGAAACAAACGGTTACCAAGTGATGGCGCTTTGCAATTAGCTATCAATCAGGGCCGACCTACACTGCTCGGGATCCTTCGTCCGAGTGACTGCCCATGACCGCCTCACCTTTGCTCACCGCCTTTCTGCCGCTGGCCTTGGGCATCATCATGCTCGGCCTCGGGTTATCACTGACCCTGGCCGACTTCGCCCGCGTGGTGAAGTACCCCAAGCCGGTGGTGGTAGGCCTGGTTTGTCAGATCCTGCTGCTGCCGCTGGTGTGCTTCCTGATTGCCAACGGCTTCGGCCTGGAGTCGGCCCTGGCGGTGGGGCTGATGCTGCTGGCCGCCTCGCCAGGCGGCACCACGGCCAACCTGTTCAGCCACCTGGCCCATGGCGATGTGGCGTTGAATATCACCCTGACGGCGGTCAACTCGCTGATCGCGATCCTGACCATGCCACTGCTGGTGAACCTGTCGTTGAGCTGGTTCATGGCATCGGACCAGGCCATACCGCTGCAGTTTGCCAAGGTGATGCAGGTGTTCGCCATCGTCCTGCTGCCGGTGGCGCTGGGCATGCTGGTTCGCCGCTTCGCACCCGCTTTTGCCGCGCGCATGGAGAAGCCGATGAAGCTGGTGGCCGCATTGTTCCTGGCGTTCACCATCGTCCTGGCGCTGGCCAAGGATTGGCAGACCGTGGTTGCGTATGCGCCGGTAGTGGGCCTGGCGGCGCTGCTGTTCAACCTGCTGAGCCTGGGCGTGGGCTACTGGGTGCCGCGCCTGTTGAACATCCCCAAGCGCCAGGCGATTGCCATCGGCATGGAGATCGGCATCCACAACGGCACCTTGGCGATTGCCTTGGCATTGAGCCCTTCGCTGCTGAACAACGCCACCATGGCGGTGCCGGCGGCGCTGTACAGCCTGATCATGTTCTTTACCGCAGCGGCGTTCGGCTGGTGGGTAAGCCGCGGGCATGTGGCGACGCAGCCCAAGGGTGAAACCGTAAATTGAAGGTACCGCTTGTGGCCCTATCGCCGGCAAGCCAGCCCCCAAAGGTACAGTGCTGGGCTGAGGGCTGGCGCTGTCCTTGTGGGAGCCGGCTTGCCGGCGATAGGGCCGGTACAGGTTTTTACAAATGGCTGCGCTTACGCCGCATCTGCTGCTTCAGCACTTTCAGCGGCGGAGCATAGAAAAACCCGAACGACACACTCCCCGTACGCCCCTTCACCGCATGATGCAACCGGTGCGCGCGATGCAAACGCTTTAGGTAGCGGTTGACCGGCCGTGGCTTGCGTGGCCAGTGCCGGTGAAACAACCCGTCGTGGGCCACGACATACAGCACGCCGTACCCCGCCACCCCACCACCCACCCACTGCAAGGGTGCAAGGCCACTCTTGCCCATGGCCACCAGCAGCGTGGCGATCAGCCCCAGGGCCACAAGGTACAGGTCATTGGTTTCGAGCATGCCCAGTTGCGGCTCATGGTGCGAGCGGTGCAGCCACCAGCCCCAGCCATGCATGATGTACTTGTGAGCCAGCGTGCCAACGCCCTCCATGGCCACCAGGGTGCCGAACAGTACGGCGAGATTGAACAGCATGGAACGGTCCGGGGGATGGCAAGGGAAGGCGCAAGGGTACCGATTGCCCGCGTTTTTTTCCATGCAGGCGTGACCGGATGACGAAAGGTGTAAGCTCGGTGCGCTGGCAATTGCAGCCACAGGTGCTGACGGCAGGCCAGGACGTACAACTGGAAAGGACTTCTTCATGCGCATTCGCCCTACCCTCGAGCACGACATTCCATGGCTACCGGGCGTCGAACGCTCGGCTGCCCAGGCCTTTGCCGCCCGGCCGGCGCTGGCATGGCTGGCGCAAGGAGATGTGATGGACTGCGGCGCCCATCAGGCATTTGTCGAAGCTGGCGGTAGCTGGGTGGCCGAAGAGCCGGATGGGCGCATTATGGGATTTGCCTGTGCCCGGATCGAGGATCATGCGCTGCATCTTCATGAAATTTCGGTGCACCGGGAGGCCCAGGGGCAAGGTATCGGGCGCAAGCTGCTGCTGCAGGTGATCGATGCGGCGCGTCAGGCCGGGGTGCGGGAGCTGACCCTGACCACCTTTGCCGATGTGCCATGGAATGCGCCGTTCTACGCGCGCATGGGTTTCGAGGTTATCGATGAGGGGCTGCTGGATGCACGCTTGCAGCAGATTCTGGCCAGCGAGCTTGCCCATGGCCTTGAGGGCCGCTGTGCGATGCGCCTTGGCTTGGATAACTAGACCCACGGCTGCTCTGCAGCCCCATCGCCGGCAAGCCAGCTCGCACGGGGACCGCGCAGTGCAAAAGAGCTGCACATTACCTGTGGGCTGGCTTGCCGGTGATGGGGCCGGTACAGGCACCAGGGCCTTCATTCATCGACACTGACCACTGAACCTTCTGCCACACAATACCTGTCCCGCCCTTGGCGCTTGGCCTGGTACAGCGCCGCATCCGCTGCCGCCATCAGGCGCTCGGCCGTCACTCCCTCCCGCGCCAGGTCACCCACGGCAATCCCGGCACTGAACGATACCCGCCCCAGTGGGCTGCCCGCATGCTCCAGCGGCTGCCGACGCAACAGCTGTTGTACTTCCTGCACCAGCAGTTCCGCCCCGCGAGCATCGGTATCAGGCAGCAGCAGTGTGAACTCCTCGCCCCCATAGCGCACAGCCAGGTCGGCCGGCCGCTTCAGTGCTTGCTGCAGCATCTCGGCAAAGCGCCGCAGGCACTGGTCGCCCGCTGGGTGCCCGTAACGGTCGTTGTAGGCCTTGAAGTAATCCAGGTCGAGCATCACCAGCGCCAGCGGATAGCCCTGGCGTCGTGCACGGCGCAGCTCCGGCTCGAACACGGCATCCAGCCGACGGCGGTTACCCAGGCCGGTCAGGCTGTCGGTCAGTGCCAGGGCCTTCAGGGTCTGGTGTGCCTGGAGCAGCGCCCGCTCGATGACGATACGCTCGCGCAACTGGCGCAGCACCACGCCACCAAAGGCCGCCAGCCCCACCAGCAACAGCAGCAACACCGCCACCGACTTGATAGCATCGTGCCGCCAGGGCGCGACGATCGATTCCCGCGACAACCCCGCCTCCACTACCAGTGGGTAGCTGCCCAGCGCGCGATAGCCATACAACCGTGGCGTACCGTCCACCACGGCGACCGCTTCGGCCACCCCTTCGCTTGCGTGCGGCAGGTGGTTGCGGAAGATCTCGCTGCTGCTCAGGCTGCGGCCCACCACCTGCTCGACGAACGGCCGCCGTACCAGGATGGTGCCGTCACGCTTGGCCAGCACCAGCGCGCCGCGTTCGTCGATCTTGAAGTCGCCGTAGTAACGCACGAACCACTCCACCTTGATGGTGCCCAGCAACACCCCGGCGAAGCTGCCATCGGCATATTGCAGGCGCCGTGAAATGGGGATGATCAGGTCGCCAGTGGAACGGCTGCGCACCACCGAGCCGATGTGTACGCCACGGTCTGTATGGTCGCGGTGGTAGATGAAATAGTCGCGGTCGCCATTGTTGGCATTGGGCGGGACTACCGCCTGGTCGGTCACGATCCAGCTGCCATCCGGGCCATACACGAACAACCCGTGCAATTGCGGCATGATGCTTTTCTGCTGCACCAGCAAGGCATGCAGACGCGGCCGGTCGATGTGCTCGAAGCCGTCGCCCTCCAGGCGCTCGGCCAGCGCCGCGGTAATTGCATCGACCTGGCGGATGGCGTCTTCGGCATGCTGTGCCGTGGCCCGGGCCAGGTTGGTGACCATGTTCTCGGCGTTGGTGAAGGCGTGCCGGTAATCGCGCCAGATACGCCAGCCTTCAACCACGACGAAGGCCAGCATCACCACCAGCATGAACGCCAGTACCAGGCGGAACAGCGCCACGGCGCGGCCCTCGCCGGTTACCGCGAAGAACCCGTCCTCATCCTGTTTCCTGGCTGCACACATTGAAATCCCTAGCCATACCGCGTTCGCCGCCTTTCACTATAGTTCAGCGCCACCTGGGCGCAGCCGGCCAGGAAAAAGATTAAACCTTTGCCCTCGGTTCACCCTCAACCGTACGCGACACTGAGGTCGCGCCACGGTTTAAGGAGTGAAGCATGAGCAGTCTCTTCATCAAGCGCGTCGGTTTCTCGATGGTGTTGGGCTTGGCATCGGTACAGGCTATGGCGGCGAGTTCCGATGACTTCGTCGAAGCGGCCACCGAGGCCGGTATTGCCGAAGTGGTCACTGGCAAGCTGGCTCTGGAGAAAACTCAGAATGCCGAAATCAAGACCTTCGCCCAGCAGATGGTCACCGACCACACCCAGGCCAATCAGAAACTTGGCGACATCGCTCGCAAGCTCGATATTTCCGTACCCGATGAGGCGGCAATAACCGACAAGGTCAAGAAAATGATCCTGGAATGGCGGGAGGAGTCGTTTGACAAGTCTTACGTCAACAACCAGGTCGACGCTCACGAAAAGGCGGTGGAGTTGTTCAAGAAGGAAGCGGCATCTTCTGACAAGGCTGAATTGAAGGCCTTTGCCAGCGAAACCCTGCCCAAGCTGGAACAGCATCTGGAGCACGCCAAGGCGCTTCAGGCCAAACATGCCAAGTGAGGGCCGCCATGAGTAACGATGCATTGAAAGCCGAAGTGCTGACTCGCCTGCTGCATGCTCACCCCCAAGGGCTCGGCAAGGAAGTGCTGGACAACTACCGGGGCGAGAAAGCCGTGGCCGGTATGCTCAAGACGCTGCAGGAGGCCGGTTTGATCCAGGATGGCAGCGTTGCGGTGAGCAGCGACCACCAGATCAGCGTGAACTACCCCATCAAACTCTCGGCTGCGGGCGTGGAGGCAGCCAGGCAGGCAGAGTCCTGAGTCAAGCGAGCTTAGCTTGCCTGGCCAAGGCCTCGAGACAGCCTGCCCCAAGCAGTGCCATGTTGATCGCGAGGGCCGCTGAGCGGCCCTTTGCGACAAATGCTACCTTCACGGTGCTTTTTCGACGTCCCGCGGTGGCTTGGCAGGCCCTTGAGGGTCGACTTGCGGATCCTCCACATCTGGCGAATCGGGGTCGAAACCCAAGTCCTGGCGTTTGTTCGCCTGCTCGGACGAATGCGGCCCTTGGGGATGTTTTCCTGGCTGTTGTGGTTCAGGCATGAGGCTTTCTCCAGTGAGTGTCTAGGGAAGAAACCACCGGCCTGGAAAAGTTTGATTAATCTGTATCCACAGCTAGCTGGGCACGGCATTGAACCAACGCTTCATCACGTTGCTTCAGCTGCTCCTCGAGCTGCTGCAGTTGGCGAGCCTGTTCCGTGCACAAGTCGCGCCTGGCCTCCAGGTTCTGGGCCTGCACATCCAGCTGCCGACGCATTTCCTCGCTGGCACCCTGCGCCTGGGCCAGGATCGTTCGCAAACCCTGGATCTGCGCGTCGCGCTGCTCCAGCAATTCGTCCTGCGCCCTGCAGGCGCTGGCGGCCTGGCGGTGCTCGCCCAACAAGCGCTCGTTGTCGCGGTGCAGTCGGGTCAGCTCGTCCTGCTTGACGATCATGCCTTGCTGCAGCTGACGCACCTCCACCTGCAACTGTTGCAGCTGTGCTTCGTGGCGACGTTGCTCCTGTTCACGCTGTTCGCGGCTGGCGTTGCGGTAGTGTTCCAGCGCATCGCGGGCATGACGGTGCTTGTCTTCCAGTGATCTTACCTGCTCGTCCTTGTCGGCCAGGCGTACCTGCAACTCGCCCAGCGACTGGTTGAGGCTGGCACTGCGCAGCTGTTCGGCCTGCAGGGTGCTTTGGGTGGAGAGCAGCTTTTCCGATTCGGCGGCCAGTGCGGCCACATCGATCTGATGCTGTTGGTGCGCCGCTGCCAGGGCCTGCTGGGCAATCGCCAGCTGTACCTCCAGCTGTTCGCGCTGTCGAGTGAAGGTGCTTTCGGCCTGCTCGATCTTCAGGTCGGCCTCGTCCTGCAACTGGGTTGCCAGTTGCCCGACCATCCGGCTCAGCACATCACTCAGCGCAATGCCGCCCTCGGAAGCCACGGGCTGCTGGCCGTTCAATTCTTTCAGGTAGCGGTGAATCGTGGTCTTGGAGCCGGTGTTGCCCAGCTCGATACGTATGGCATCGATGCTGGGGTTCTCGCCCCGGGCAATCAGCGCCTGACGTGCCTGCTGCACTACAACCTTGTTTATACCGCCCCGGGCCATGCTTGCTCCTACGATTTTGTACCGTGTTATGTAGTATGTATTTACATACCAATTATGGAGACAGACCATTGCCCGTGCAAACATTTCCTATGGTGGAATAATCACGGCTTATCACATGTGATTGGTTCATGAAGGCCATACAAGGGAACAAACCAGTACGCCAGACAGCAAAACGCCCCGCTCGGCTTGAAGCCGGCGGGGCGTTGCAGAGGGCTGAGGCAGGCAGCGTCAGGTGTAGTGCTCGACCCTGGCAGGTGTTCTACGCATCAACACCTTGCCGTTGCGTATCGACACAAGTGCATGTCCCTGGCTGCGCACCATTTCGTAATCGTCCGGCGCCGACAGCAGCAACAGGTTCGCGGGCCGCCCCACCTCGATGCCGTAGCGCTCGCCCAGGTGCAGGGTGCGGGCGCTGTTGTCGGTAATCAGGTCCAGGCAGCGTTGCAGGTCTTCGTAGCCAAGCATGTGGCAGATGTGCAGGCCGGCCTCGAGAATACGCAGGATGTTGCCATTGCCCAGCGGGTACCAGGGGTCGACGATGGAATCCTGGCCAAAGCACACGTTCATCCCGGCCCGGTCGAGCTCGGCCACGCGAGTGACGCCGCGGCGTTTCGGGTAGTTGTCGAAACGCCCTTGCAGGTGAATGCTCTCGGTCGGGCAAGACACGAAATTGATACCCGATTGCTTTAACAGGCGAAACAGCTTGTAGCAGTAGGCATTGTCGTACGAGCCCATGGCCACGGTATGGCTGGCTGTCACCCGGGCGCCCATGTCGCGAACCCGCGCCTCTTCGGCCAGCACTTCGAGAAAGCGCGACTGCGGGTCGTCGGTCTCGTCGCAATGCACATCCACCAGGCAGCCGGTGCGCTCGGCCAGGTCCATCAGGAACTTGACCGAAGACACGCCCTGATCGCGGGTGTTCTCGAAATGCGGGATGCCGCCAATCACGTCGGCACCGATCTCCACCGCTTCGGCCATCAGCGCCCGGCCGTTGGCGTACGACTCGATACCCTCCTGGGGAAAGGCGACGATCTGCAGGTCGAGCAGGTGACGCACTTCTTCACGCACTTCGACCATGGCCTTGAGCGCGGTCAGGGTGGGGTCAGTGACATCGACATGGGTACGGACATGCTGGATGCCATGGTCCACCAGCATGCCGATGGTCTTTTTCGCGCGGTTCTTGATGTCGTCGTGGGTTGTGATTGCCTTGCGCTCGGCCCAGCGCTCGATGCCTTCGAACAGGGTGCCGCTCATGTTCCAGCGCGGCTCGCCGGCTGTCAGCGTGGCGTCCAGGTGGATGTGCGGCTCGATGAAAGGCGCCACTACCAGGTTCTGCCCGGCATCCAGGCCATCGGCAGCGCGCACCGCCACCCCTTCGGCCTGGGGCACGATGGCGGCGATGCGTTCGCCGTCGAGTTCGATGCGAAACAGGCCGGACCTGCCGCGCAGGCGTGCGTTGATGATGTTCATGATGCTTCTCCCTGGGCTTTGCGGGTGGCCCCTACCAGCATAGTGGCCCAAGCCTTGTGGTATTTGCTACTGGCCCTATCGCCGGCGCAGGCAGCAAATCAGGCTCCGTCCAACCCCATCTGCCAGAAGTCCGCCTCCAGGCTGGACGCCTGGCCGAAAATCCCCACCAGCTCGGCAAACCGTTGCTCGGTCATGCTCCGCGCTGCCAGCTCGTCCAGATGCTTGCGCGCCGCGGTGGCGACACCCTGGTAGCCTTCACCGGCATACTCGGCGATCCACTCGCGGTACGGGTGATTGCTCAGATCGCCAATGCGCTCGGACAACGCACGGCCAATCTCGGCATAGCCGATTACACAAGGCGCCAAGGCCACATGCAACTCCAGCAGGTCACCCGCGGCACCACAGTCCAGCACATAGCGGGTATAGGCAACCGTGGCCTGGTGTTCAGGCGCGGCCTCGATATCGGCCTGGGTCAGACCCCAGCGTGCGCACAGGCGCAAGTGCAGCTCGGTTTCATCCAGAATCGCCGCCAGCCCGGCCTGCGCGGCGCGGATGTCGGCCGGGCGCCGGCTCTTGTAGGCGGCCAGCGCCCAGGCGCGGGCGAACTGGATGAGGAACAGGTAATCCTGTACCAGATAGGTGCGAAAGGCGGCTTCGCTCAACGTACCCTCGCCCATCTGGCGCACGAATTCGTGGTCGACGTAGCTGTTCCACTGCGGCGTGGCGGCAGCCTTGAGGCGGTCGAAGATATCCATGCTCATTTTTCCTCCGGGTAGACGGCATCGAAGAAGGCCAGCTCCAGCGCCACGGTGCGCAGGTAGAAGTCAGCTGCCAGCGCGGCTTCCTGCGGGCCGACCCGGTCGAGTTCGGCTTGCAGGAAGGCAACGAAGTCCTGGAATGCCGGGTTGTCGTGCAGGGTGATCCATTCGGCATGGACGAAGTTGTCCGGCATCGGTTTTGGCGCCTTCAGCGCCCAGTCCAGGTACAGGCCTTCGGCGACGTTGAGTACTGCCAGTGCGGCCGCATAGGACCGGGTGGCCGCCGCTTCGCGCATGATCGCCTTGAAGCCTGCGGTTGGCACGGTGTCGGCCGGTTCGCTGCGTTGCGTGGGGCTCACCCCCAGGGCCTCGAAGGCGCGCAGGAAGTAGGTGTTCTCGTCACTGGAGATCATCCCGGCAAAGCGGCCGAAGCGCAGGCGCGCCTCGAACGTGTCGGCGGTGGCGATGGCCGCGCCCAGCAGGGTCAGGAAGCTGTCGAGGAAGCGGTGGTCCTGCACCAGGTAGTCGACCATGATCGGGTCCGGCAGGCTGCCATCGCACAATTGGGTGACGAAGCGGTGGCCAACGGCCGCCGACCAGGTCGGCTCGCTGCGGCGGCGCAGGGACTGGCTGAAGCGTTCGGTCATGTTGCTGTCCTTGATGGAGAGTGACAGCGAGACCGCGGTGGTTGGCATGGACGGGCCTCGCAGTGAGGCCGGCAAAAAGGCAGGTTTCAAGTCCCATCCCTTCGCCGGCATGATCCGGATCAGGTTCGAAGGGTCACCGCGCTGCAGCGTCCAGCGGTTTCTCAGCCCGTTGCCGGGCTCCCCTTGGTGGCGCTCAGGTATACCCCAGGGCGCCGCTGCTGTCACCACCCAATCTGGGGGAAATGGGTGACCCACAAGTGGGGAGCTCACCCATTTTTGACGCCATGGCCATTAGCTCACATCAGGCGCCACAAGGGTTTGTTTAGAAACACATTCCTCGCATTTGGGTTGGCACAGCCGTTGCTCCAGCCCCAAAAACGGGCAAAACGCCACTGATGGCTGAAAGCCATAAGGCCGCGAGCGAGGCATAAGGCAATGAAAACACCTGCCGTGATCCACCCTGCCAGGCATGCATTCCAGCTATCCACCCTCACCACGCTGATGCTCGGCCTCGGGCTGGTGACGGCGACCGCCGCTCCCCTCGACGACAACAGCATGCCACCGCCGACCGACCCGTCGGCCTACACTGACCAGCCAGCCGACCCGACAAAGGCCTTGCTGGACCTGTTCAACATGCCGCCGGCCAACCAAGATTCGCTGGAGCTGACCAATGGCGTGTACGGCAACCGCGACACGGTAAGCGCCAACAACGTGTTGCCACCGGCCCTGCAAACCGACAACAAATACCCCACCAATGGCAAGCCCAGCCCGCTGTTCGGGGCACTGCCGTTTACCCAGCAGCTACTGCTGTTCGAGGAATTCGGCACGGAAAAACTCGACCCCACGCTGCCGCCGCCAACCCTGACCTTCCCGGTGCCCACCCTGGGTGCGGCACCGGCGCAGGACCCCAACGTGGTTGCGCGCAGCGGCCCTAGCGGCACGGCCCTGGAAGCCTTCCTCAAACAGCCGGGCCTGTACCCGTTCCCGACCCAGTATTCCAATGTGCTCGACCGCAACCCGTGGAAGGCGCAGATCGAGATGTTCCTGAACCGCAAGCCGGTCGGCTCGCCGGCGGAAGGCCGGCCACCAGGAAAAGGCTGGTCGCACCAGCGCTGGAACGAGTTCTACCCGCAGGCCGGCTTCAAGACCGCCCAGGCTGGTGCACGCATCAACCAAGGACTGCGTGACCGCAAGCAACTGCACAACTATGCAGTCGGTGAATTTGCCCCGGGAGGTCTGTACTACCAGACCTCTGACATCCCGAACACGCTCGGCACCACCAAGGGCATCGACACCCGATTCCATCCGAAGATGCCATTGCAAAACCACAAATCGGTATGGACCTTCGACGGTACGTTCCCGCCCAAACTGCTGATGGCGCGCCATGGTCAGCCGATCCTGATGCGCCATTACAACGCCCTGCCGATCGACCCAGCAGCCAACAACGGCTTTGGCCTGCACACCCTCTCCACCCACGAGCACAACGGCCATTCGCCGGCCGAGAGCGATGGCTATGCCAATGCCTACTTCTTCCCCGGCCAGTATTACGATTACCGCTGGCCGTTGCAGCTGGCTGGTTACGACACCATCAACACCCGCGCCCAGGACCCACGCGCGGCGTTCCCCTGCTCGCCGGGTGAAACGCTGTTCGTCAATGACGCCTCGCCAGGGCTGAAAACCTGCCAGAACGGCAGCATCAAGATCCGTGGTGACTGGCGCGAAACCATGAGCACCCACTGGTTCCACGACCACATGATGGATTTCACGGCACAGAACGTCTGCAAAGGCAACGCCGTGATGATGAACTACTACAGTGCCCTGGACCGCGGCAACGAGGCCCTGCAGGATGGCGTCAACCTGCGTTTCCCCAGTGGCTCGGGCATGCCGTGGGGCAACCGCGACTACGACGTCAACCTGGTGATCGCCGACAAGGCCTGGGACGCCAACGGCCAGCTGTGGTTCAACCCGTTCAACACCGATGGCTTCCTCGGCGACCAGATCCTGGTCAACTGGCAGTACCGGCCCACGCTCAAGGTGCGCGCGCGCAGCTACCGCTTCCGTATCCTGAACGGCTCGGTGTCGCGCTACTTCAAGTTCGCCGTGGTGCGTGAAATTGCCGGTACCAGTGGCGAATTCAAAGGCCCCACCGGCTCCAACCTGTCGTATGCGCGAGTGCCGTTCCACATGATCGCCAACGACGGCAACATCATGGAACACACCGTTCCGTTCGACGGTACCCTGGACCTCAACGGTGACGGCAACCTGCAGGACAACAACGGCATCCTGCCGCTGCAAGGCATCGCCGAGCGCTACGACATCATCATCAACTTCGCCAAGAACGGCATCAAGGTCGGCGACAAGCTGTACTTCGTCAACCTCGAGGAGCACCAGAGCGGCAAGGGGCCGGAAGGCGCCATCTCGCTGGCCGACGTGCTGTCGGAAAAGTACAAGCCAGTGATCAAGCAGACCACCAAAGGCCCGCGTTGGGAAAATGGTGATCCAGCAATCGGTAAGTTCCTGCAACTAGTGGTACAGCCCTACAGCGGCCAGGACTTGAGCATGAACCCGGCAGACTATGAGCCCGCCAAACCAGGGAAGGCCGCAGGCATGAAGATGCTGCCGCTGCCGATCGACCGCAACTCTGCCACCGACCAGGCCAAACTCCAGGCTGCCCGACACCGCGAGTTCATCTTCGGTCGCTCCGACGGTACCGACACCCAGCCCTGGACCATCAAGACCGATGGCGGCTTTGGTTACTCCATGGACCCACGGCGCATCAGCGCGGCGCCACAGCTGGCCCAGCAGTCGACCGACGGCGGTTTCAGCGGCGACGGCACCCTGGAAGTGTGGAAGATCATCAACGGCGGCAATGGCTGGAGCCACCCGGTGCATGTGCACTTCGAGGAAGGCGTGATCCTCAGCCGCGACGGCAAGGCACCGCCGGAATGGGAAAAATGGGCGCGCAAGGACGTGTTCCGCATCGGGCCGGATATCGACTCTTCGGAAGAAGTGGAAGTGGCGATCCGCTTCCGCGAGTTTGCCGGCACCTACATGGAACACTGCCACAACACCCAGCATGAAGATACCTCGATGCTGCTGCGCTGGGACCTGGAGCACCCAGGCCAGTTCCAGGTGATGCCGACCCCGCTGCCAGGCTGGGATGGCGTGGAGTACGTCGCTTCGGTTGGCCTGCCGACCTTCCGCACCAAAGACCGTGGCGACGACGACCCCATCAACAAGCCGCCAGTCGCGGCCAACGACAGCGCGGCTACCACGGCCGGCAAGCCGATCACCCTGAACGTGCTGGCCAACGATACTGACCCGGAAGGCAACCTGCCGCTGACCGTCGTCGGGCTCAGCCAGCCAGACTCCGGCCAGGGCAATACCAGCACGGATGGCACCAAGGTGACCTACACCCCGCCGGCCACTGTCACCACGCCGTTCACCGCCAGCTTCAACTACTCGGCGCGTGACGCCAAGGGCGCCGAGTCGGTAGCGCCGGCCACGGTCAGCATCGCGGTAGGTTCGGCAGCGGTGGTCGACCAGATCCAGGTCACCAGTGCCACGGTACAGGTGCTCAGCAGCAACCGTTTCACCTGGGAAATTGCTGGCACTACCTCGGTGGCCACGGGCAACAGCATCACTGTGACCGCGGCCACTACCGGCGGCCCGGTGAACCTGGGCACCGCCACGATGACCGCCTCCGGTAGCGGTGCCAGTTGGCGGTTGGTGGCAACCACCTCCGGCTACGGCCCGGCCACGCCGGCGACGGTGACCGTGAAGTCGGCGCTGGGGCAGAGCGTGACCGCGCCAGTCAGATACAAGTGAGGGTAAAGCGGGGCTGCCATGCAGCCCCGCTACCGTTATCGACGAGGGTCCATAATGTCCGGCTCATGGCGTTTCCTGCTGGTGCTCTCGCTGTTCGCCGCCAGTATCCCGTTCTGGCCGCTGCAACCGCAGCAACCAGTGGCCGACGAAGCTGCAACGCCCTGGGGCGCCGACTACTTCCCCAACATCCCGCTGCTCACCCAGGACGGTGAAAAAGTGCATTTCTTCGACGACCTGATCAAGGACAAGGTGGTCGCCATCAACTTCATTTTCACCGGCTGCTCCGATTCCTGCCCGGTGGAGACTGCTCGCCTGCGCCAGGTACAGAAAATCCTCGGTGACCGGGTTGGCAAGGACATCTTCCTCTACTCCATCAGCATCGACCCCTACAACGACACCCCCGCCACCCTCAAGCGCTACGCCGAAAAGTTCGGTATCGGCCCCGGCTGGACGCTGCTCACCGGCGAACCAGCCGATATCGAACAATTGCGCCGCAGCCTGGGGCTGTACATCGATGGCCTGGAAAACGGCCGTTCCAAGGACCACAACCTGAGCCTGATCATCGGCAACCAGGCCACCGGCCGCTGGATGAAGGCATCGCCCTTCGAAAGCCCGTACATCCTCGCCGACCGCCTGGGCAACAGCCTGCACAACTGGAAACAGGCCAGCGCCATGGCCAACGACTACGCCCAGGCTCCCGAGGTGCGCGCCCCCAGCAGTGGCGAGCAGCTGTTCCGTACCCGCTGCTCGTCCTGCCACACCTTGGGCAACGCCGAGCCAGGGCAGCCTGGCATCGGCCCAGACCTGCTGGGCGTGACCCGCCAACGTGATGCCAACTGGCTGACCCGCTGGCTGAAGGAGCCTGACCAGATGCTGGCCCAGAAAGACCCCCTGGCCATGCTGCTGTACGAACAGTACAACCGCGTGGCCATGCCCAACATGCGCCTGGGCGATGCCGAAGTCAGCGCGCTGATGAGCTACATGGAGGAAGAAACCGCGCGCCTGCAGACGCCTCTGGCCGATAAGGGCAATCCTTAAAGGCAATTAGCCATCAGTCATTAGACTGTCATCTAACTGTCGTATTTTTCGACCATCACCCAGGGTCGGGAACTATCAGCAGTGATTCGCCGTTCGCTTTCATCCGCCAGCCTTCTGCGGCTGCTGATCCTGATGCTCTGTGCAGCCACCCTGGCCTTTCTCTGGGGGCTGCACGTTTCGCAGAAGGCCGCCGCCCGCCAGGACGCGCTGTCAGCCAAGGCCGCCGAGCACCTGAACCTGGCCAGTATCGTCAGCGAAAGCCTGCGCCAGCTGGTGGATCGCGCCCAGGCCGTGGGCCGGGTCACCCAGGACGACATGAAGGTGCTGCGCCAGGGCAGCGCAAGCCTGGCGCGAATGCTTGCCGAAGACCCGGTTTTCAAGCGCATGAGCCTGTACGACCGGCGCGGCCGGCTGTTATCGGCCAGCCATGCCGACGAGGCCGACGAGCTGCCCGAAGACTGGTTGCGCCAGTTGCAGCGGCACGTTGCCCGCTACGGTTTCAAACCGTTCCTGCCCAGCGTGCAGCCCCCAGGCCAACCGGTCACCGAGCCCAACTGGCGCCTGCCCTTCCTGCTGCCGCTGACCAACCTGCCCGGCCGCGAGATCGACAGTATCCTGGTGGTGCAGCTGGACATCGGCTACCTGGCCGTGCTGCTGCAGCACATCGACCTGGGCACCAGCGGGCTGGTGCGCCTATTGCAGGATGACGGCCTGGAGCGGTTGCGCATCGATCGCAGCGGCGTGGTGGTAGCCGATGACGCACTACTGCCAGGGCTGCCGGACAACGGCAGTGAAGCGGGCATGCTGACCCAGTACGCGGCCGGCGCCCCGTACCAGAGCCTGTACCGGCGCCTGCCCGGGCGGGGTTTCAGCGTGGTGGTCAGCCAGCGCCAGGAGGAAATCCTCGCGCCCTCCACGCTGGCCTATTCCCGGCAGTTCTGGCTGAACCTGAGCATGACCCTGATGATCCTCGCCAGCCTGCTGTGGACCTTGCGACTGTTGCGCAAACGCCAGGAGGCCTTCAGCGCGCTGGAACAGGCCCAGCAGGTCAACCAGCAGTTGATCGGCCGCCTCGAGGACGAACACCGGCGCAGCAGCCACGCTGCGGCCACCGACCACCTCAGCGGCCTGCACAACCGCCGCCAGTTCGTCGAGGTGGCCGGCCAGGTGCTCACCCGGCAACGCGGCAAGCGCCGGCTGATGGCGATCCTGTTCATCGACATGGACCGCTTCAAGTCGATCAACGACTCGCTCGGGCACAAGATCGGCGACTTGCTGCTGCAGGCCGTGGCCGGGCGTATCCAGCGCCTGCTGGAGCCCGGCGACGAGGCCTCGCGCTTTGGTGGCGACGAGTTCGTGGTGCTGCTGGCCGGCGAGCGCAGCGAGGAACAGATCAATGCCTGGGTCCGCGTACTGGTGCAGAGGCTGTCGGCCACCTACGCGCTGGACGGCCAGGAGGTCAACACCAGCCCCAGCGTGGGCGTGAGTATCTGCCCGCGCGATGGCCAGGACATCGACAGCCTGATCCGCAGTGCCGATGCCGCGATGTACTCGGCCAAGCAGGCCGGCCGAGCCCAGTACCGCTTCTTCGACCCGTCGCTGAACCTGGCCGACATCCACGCCTTCACCCTCGAACAGGCCTTCGGCAGCGCCCTGGCCGAGCGCCAGTTCGTGCTGCACTACCAGCCACAGATCCGCCTCGACACCCAGCAGGTGCTGGGCTACGAAGCGCTGGTGCGCTGGGACCACCCCGAGTTCGGCCTGCTGTACCCGGACCGGTTCATCGGCCTTGCCGAACGCAGTGGCTTCATTGTCGAGCTGGGCTGGGAGGTGTTGCGCCTGGCCTGCGAGGCGTTGTCGGGTTGGGGGGCTCAGGGCCGGGACACGCGGCTGGCGGTCAATGTCTCCGCCCTGCAACTGCGCCAGCCGGATTTCGCTGCACGGCTATTGAGCAAACTGCAGCAGTACGCCATCGCTCCGCAGCGGCTGGAGCTGGAAATCACCGAAACCACCATCCTAGAGCCCGAAGGCACGGCGGTGGCGCACCTGCACACCCTGCGCAACGCCGGTTTGGGGGTCAGCCTGGACGATTTCGGGCGCGGCTACGCCGGCTTCGCCCACCTGCACTCGCTGCCGCTGAGCAAACTGAAGATCGACCGCTCGCTGATTGCGCCGCTGTCCAACAGCCACGACGACAGCCCGATCGTGTCGTCCACCATCATCCTTGCCAAACGTCTGGGCCTGGAGGTGGTAGCCGAGGGCGTGGAAACCCGCGAACAAGTGGTGTGCCTGAAGCTTGCTGGCTGCGATATCGCCCAGGGCTATCACTTCAGCCGGCCGCTGTCGTCGGCGCAGCTGCGCGACTACCCGCTGTTCAACGGTATCGAGGACAAGGCCTGCGTGTAACAGAAGCTCTGGCCGGGAGCAGAGAATGAGTGATGGTCGTCGGCACGCCAGCATCGCAGCCGGGACAGGCAATTCATTTCGGTTTATCGTGTGCCCATCACCCACTTGCACCTGCACCATGACCGACATCGAGCGCTACGTCCGCGCCGCCACCCGTGACAACACCCGGCGCAGCTACCAGGCCGCCATCGAGCATTTCGAAACCCACTGGGGCGGTTTTCTGCCGGCCACGGCCGAGAGCATCGCCCGCTACCTGGCCGACCACGCCGACCAGCATGCCGTGAGCACCCTGCGCCAGCGCCTGGCGGCGCTCAGCCAATGGCACGTCGCCCAAGGTTTCCCCGACCCGACCAAGGCGCCGTTGGTGCGCCAGGTGCTGCGCGGCATCCGCACCTTGCACCCGACGCCGCCCAGGCAGGCCGCGCCGCTGTTGCTGCAGCACCTGCAAAGCGCAGTGGAATGTTTCGAAGAAGAAGCCCGCCAGGCCCGGGAGCAGCGTGACCTGGCCACCCTGCGCCGGGCGCGTCGCGACGCTGCGCTACTGTTGCTGGGCTTCTGGCGCGGTTTCCGTGGGGATGAACTGGCCCGCCTGCGCGTAGAGCACATCCAGGCCGAGGCCGGTGTCGGCATCACCCTGTTCCTGCCGCGCAGCAAAGGCGACCGCGAAGCCCTTGGCGTGCAACACCGCACCCCGGCCCTCAAGGCGTTGTGCCCGGTCACGGCCTACCTGCAATGGCTGGAAGTCGCCGGCATCGCCCATGGGCCAGTGTTCCGCAAGCTCGACCGCTGGGGCAACCTCGGCGACACCGCGCTCAACAGCAACAGCCTGGTCGGCCTGCTGCGGCGCATGCTGGAACGCGCCGGGGTACCGGC
>MTEW01002733.1_pt3 | contig 21499 bp, 21 predicted proteins | sample 1042681 | NCBI WGS metagenome assembly MTEW01 (sample SAMN06185811, study PRJNA358809) | soil metagenome | isolation source: soil biostimulated with citrate as carbon source | place: India | collected 2015-05-23
GAAACTGCTGGATATCACCTTGACCGCGCGCGGCCAGTCCGCCGGTCAGTCGATTCCCATGTGCGGCATTCCCTTCCACTCGGTCGAGGGCTACCTGGGCAAGCTGGTCAAGCTCGGCGAGTCGGTGGTGATCTGCGAGCAGATCGGCGACCCGGCCACCAGCAAGGGGCCGGTGGAACGCCAGGTGGTGCGCATCATCACCCCCGGCACCATCAGCGACGAAGCGCTGCTCGACGAGCACCGCGACAACCTGCTGGCCGCCGTGCTCGGTGACGAGCGCCTGTTCGGCCTGGCCGTGCTGGACATCACCAGCGGCCGTTTCAGCGTGCAGGAGATCAGGGGCTGGGAAAACCTGCTGGCCGAGCTGGAGCGCCTGAGCCCCGCCGAACTGCTGATCCCGGACGACTGGCCGCAGGGCCTGCCGGCTGAAAAACGCAAGGGCTCGCGTCGGCGCGCGCCTTGGGACTTCGACCGCGACAGCGCCTTCAAGAGCCTGTGCCAGCAGTTCGGCACCCAGGATCTGAAAGGCTTTGGCTGCGAGAACCTGACCCTGGCCATCGGCGCCGCCGGCTGCCTGCTGAGCTATGCCAAGGAAACCCAGCGCACCGCCCTGCCCCACCTGCGCAGCCTGCGCCACGAGCGCCTGGACGACACAGTGATCCTCGATGGCGCCAGCCGCCGCAACCTGGAGCTGGACGTCAACCTTTCCGGCGGTCGCGACAACACCCTGCAATCGGTCATGGACCGCTGCCAGACCGCCATGGCCAGCCGTCTGCTGGGCCGCTGGCTGAACCGTCCGCTGCGCGATCGCGCGGTGCTGGAGGCACGCCAGGACGCCATCGCCTGCCTGCTCGACGGCTACCGTTTCGAAACCCTGCAGCCGCAGCTCAAGGAGATCGGCGACCTGGAGCGCATCCTCGCCCGTATCGGCCTGCGCAACGCGCGCCCGCGCGACCTGGCACGCCTGCGCGACGCCCTGGCCGCGCTGCCGGACCTGCAGCAGGCGATGACCACACTGGACACGCCACACCTGCAGCAGCTGGCCACCTCCATCGCCACCTACCCGGAACTGGCCGACCTGCTGGCCCGCGCCATCATCGACAATCCACCGGCGGTGATTCGCGACGGCGGCGTGCTGAAGACCGGCTACGACGCCGAACTGGACGAGCTGCAGGCGATGAGCGAGAACGCCGGCCAGTTCCTCATGGATCTGGAAGCACGCGAGAAAGCCCGCACCGGCCTGGCCAACCTCAAGGTCGGCTACAACCGCGTGCATGGCTATTTCATCGAGCTGCCGACCAAGCAGGCCGAATCGGCGCCGGCCGACTACATCCGTCGGCAGACCCTGAAGGGCGCCGAGCGCTTCATCACCCCGGAACTCAAGGAATTCGAAGACAAGGCACTGTCGGCCAAGAGCCGCGCCCTGGCCCGCGAGAAGATGCTCTACGACGAGCTGCTGGAACGCCTGATCGGTCACCTGGCACCACTACAGGACAGCGCTGCAGCACTGGCCGAACTGGACGTGCTGAGCAACCTGGCCGAGCGTGCGCTGAACCTGGACCTGAACCGCCCGCGCTTCGTCGACGAGCCGTGCATGCGTATCGATCGGGGTCGCCACCCGGTGGTCGAGCAAGTGCTGACCACCCCCTTCGTGGCCAACGATCTGGATCTCGACGACAACCGCCGCATGCTGATCATCACCGGGCCGAACATGGGCGGTAAGTCCACCTACATGCGCCAGACCGCCCTGATCGTGCTGCTGGCCCATATCGGCAGCTTCGTCCCAGCCGCGGCCTGCGAGCTGTCGCTGGTCGACCGCATCTTCACCCGGATCGGCTCTTCCGACGACCTGGCCGGCGGCCGCTCCACCTTCATGGTGGAGATGAGCGAAACCGCCAACATCCTGCACAACGCCAGCGAGCGCAGCCTGGTGCTGATGGACGAAGTCGGTCGCGGTACCAGCACCTTCGATGGTCTGTCGCTGGCCTGGTCGGCGGCCGAGCACCTGGCGCGCCTGCGCGCCTTCACCCTGTTCGCCACCCACTATTTCGAGCTGACGGTGCTGCCGGAAAGCGAGCCGGTGGTGGCCAACGTGCACCTTTCGGCCACCGAGCACAACGAGCGCATCGTTTTCCTCCATCACGTCCAGCCCGGGCCGGCGAGCCAGAGCTATGGCCTGGCGGTGGCGCAACTGGCGGGCGTACCGGGCAGCGTCATCAGCCGCGCGCGCGAGCACCTGGCGCGCCTGGAAGCCACCAGTCTGCCCCATGACCTGCCGCGCCAGGAGCCCGGCCAGCCGCAGGTGCCGATGCAAAGTGACCTGTTCGCCAGCGTGCCGCACCCGCTGCTTGAGCAATTGCACAAGATCAACCCGGATGATCTAACGCCACGCAAGGCACTGGAGCTGTTATATACCTGGAAGACGCAGATCTAACGCTCACTACAACAAGCTGCTAGAATCGCGCGCAATTTTACGACCGCCCGGTTTATAGCCTGAGCCGCGGCCACAGACAGAGCGCCTGACAGCCCTTCGCAGAAAGGGCGCAGGCCGCCGCCCGAGGAGAGAATCAGACATGACCTTCGTCGTTACCGACAACTGCGTCAAATGCAAATACACCGACTGCGTGGAAGTCTGCCCGGTTGACTGCTTCTATGAAGGCCCGAACTTCCTGGTGATCCACCCGGACGAGTGCATCGACTGCGCCCTGTGTGAACCCGAGTGCCCGGCTCAGGCGATCTTCTCCGAGGACGAAGTGCCCGAGGACATGCAGGAATACATCGAGCTGAACGCCGACCTGGCAGAAGTCTGGCCGAACATTACCGAGAAGAAGGACTCGCTGCCGGACGCCGAGGAATGGGATGGCGTGAAGGACAAGCTGCAGTATCTGGAGCGCTGAGTTCGCCTGAAAACACGAAGACCCGCCGAGTGCGGGTCTTCTCGTTTCTGCGGGGCAATTTTTTGATCGTTGCCGCGGCGAAACGGGCTGCCTCAAGAAATCGCAGGCAAAAAAAGGGGCGGCTTGCGCCGCCCACTTTTATTCCCTAGTCCCTTTGTTTCCCAACTCATCGTCCTGATGGATCGCATCTTGCGACAGTCCTGATCATCATCCTGATGACCTGTGCTTGTCCCTGAGCACGGGTGTGATATTAGCCGCTACAGCATTCAGCACAACCCGATCGAAATACTCCGCAAGGGTTCGTGTTCATTCGTCGAAAACTTAAAATTTCTTGATAATCATGAACTTATAAAAAATATCGGCTCATGGAAGCCAGATATCCTAGGCCACGCGGCACAAACACTGACAACATCTGTAAGCAATGGCTTACATGCCTGCGCATAAAAAACCCGGCCGAAGCCGGGTTGGTGATCAGGACAGGGCCTACTGGAACAACGCATCGCTGGACAGGCCATTCTTCTCAAGAATTTCGCGCAGACGCTTGAGCGCCTCGACCTGGATCTGCCGCACACGCTCGCGCGTCAGGCCGATCTCCTGTCCCACCTCTTCCAGGGTACAGCTTTCGTGCCCGCGCAGACCGAAGCGGCGCACGACGACCTCTCGCTGCTTGTCAGTCAGGTCCGACAGCCACTGATCGATGCTTTGCGACAGATCATCGTCCTGCAACAGCTCGCAGGGATCGGTCGGTCGATCATCGGTCAGGGTATCGAGCAGGGTCTTGTCCGAGTCAGGACCGAGCGAGACGTCCACCGAGGACACCCGCTCGTTGAGGCCGAGCATGCGCTTGACCTCGCCCACCGGTTTTTCCAGCAGGTTGGCAATTTCTTCCGCAGAGGGCTCGTGGTCGAGCTTCTGGGTCAGCTCGCGAGCCGCACGCAGGTATACGTTGAGCTCCTTGACCACATGAATCGGCAAACGGATGGTTCGCGTCTGGTTCATGATGGCCCGTTCGATGGTCTGGCGGATCCACCAGGTCGCATAGGTCGAAAAACGGAACCCCCGCTCCGGATCGAATTTTTCCACGGCGCGGATCAAGCCCAGATTGCCCTCCTCGATCAGGTCGAGCAGGGAAAGGCCGCGATTGACGTAACGCCGAGCAATCTTCACCACCAGGCGCAGGTTGCTTTCGATCATGCGCTTGCGCCCGGCAGGATCGCCCTTCTGCGCCAGACGCGCGAAGTGCACTTCCTCCTCGGGAGTCAGCAGGGGGGAGAAACCGATTTCGTTGAGGTACAGCTGAGTGGCGTCTAGCGCCCGGGTGTAGTCGATGTACTTGTGCTGCTTGGAGGGGGTGGCGTGCTTGGCCTTGGCGCGCGCGACCGGTGTTTCCACCTCATCGCTCTGAACCTCGCCCAAAACGATGCCTGGCTCCATGAGGAGCAGTTCATCGTCGACGTCAAACTCCGGCGCTTCTTTTTTGGTGAGAGCCATTGTTGTTGTCCCTAGCTGAGTTCGACAACAGACTCTGGCGGTACCTTCCTGGCCACACCGGAGCCCGTCCCTCCTACGCGATGGGACGGGCCGGCGGCGGATCAACGACGTGGCAGATACTGCAGCGGATCGACAGGTTTACCTTGGCGGCGAATCTCGAAGTGCAGTTTCACCCGGTCGGCCCCTGTAGACCCCATCTCGGCAATGCTCTGCCCGGCTTTGACCTGCTGCCCCTCCCGTACCAATAGCCTGCGGTTATGACCGTAGGCACTTACGTAGGTATCGCTGTGCTTGATGATGATCAACTCGCCGTAGCCCCGCAAACCACTCCCGGCGTACACCACTGAACCATCAGACGCAGCTAAAACAGGCTGTCCTAATTCCCCCGCGATATCAATGCCTTTATTCAAACTACCGTTTGAGGAGAAACGGCTGATGACCGTGCCCTGCGTCGGCCAGGCCCAGCCACTGGCCGAGCGGCTCACCGGCGTGACCGGTGTGGTGGCAGGCGCGCTGGCCACAGGCGGTCTGGTCGGCGCTGGCGTGGGTTGCGTACTCGGCGTGGTAGCTACCGGTGGACGGCTGGGCGCCGGCTGCGTCGCTACCGGAGCACTGCCAGCCGGAGGCGCCGAGGCTATCGGCTGAGCCGGGGTCGGGCGGTTGTCGAAGCGGATGACCTGGCCGACACGAATCAGGTAGGGGTCACGCAGGCCATTGTGCGCGGCCAACGCCTTCCAGTCCCAACCGAAACGAAAGGCAATGGAATAGAGCGTATCGCCACGCTGCACCACGTAATGACCGCTGCGTACCGGCTGACGCTGCACCACCGGAGCGCTGCCCTGATTATGCCCGCGGTCGACCACCTGTACGCCACCCGGCGGCGGACTGGCGCAACCGGCCAATGCGCTGGCGGCAAGCAAGGCGAGCCACAGGCGAAAGCCTGCAGCTCTGCGAACTAGCACGTGAACGGCAGTGCAACTCACCCAACTGCTCCCTGAACGATTCCGAATATGGCGGCTATTGTGCCGGATTTATCTGGCACGACCATCATCGGCCGGCTGGCGCCCGGCCAGCCATTCCAAACCCAGCACCAGTGCGATACCGCCTGCCGCCAGCAGCACGGCCAGCAGCAGCTGCGGGTCCTGACCACTGACCTCGGCGAAATGCCCGGGCAGCAGATTGTTCTGCAGCAGCGGTACCTGCGCACCCTTGCTGTCGATGCGCCAGCTCAGGGTCTCCTTCCAGGGCCATACCTTGTTCAGAGACCCCAGCATCAACCCGGTGAGAAACGCCAGGCTGAGGTCGCGCCAGCGTGCCAGCAACCAGCTGAGCAAACGCGCAAAACTCAGAAGCCCGACCAGGCAGCCAGCGGCAAACACCCCCAGTACGGCAAAGTCAAGCTCCTTCACCGCCCCCAGCACCACCGAATAGAGCCCGAGCAGCAGCAGGATGAAACTGCCGGAAACCCCCGGCAGGATCATGGCGCAGATGGCGATGGCGCCCGCAAGGAACAGCGTCGGCAGGTCGCTGCCCCACTGCACCGGCGCGGCCACGGTAATCCAGTAGGCGAAGGCCATGCCGAGCAGAAAACTCAGCGCCCGGCTCCAGTTCCAGCGCCTGATTTCACGGCCGACCAGATAACAGGACACCAGGATCAAACCGAAGAAGAACGACCAGACCGGAACCGGATGATGCTCCAGCAGATAGGTGATCACCCGCGCCAGGGTCACGATGCTGGTCAGGATGCCGCCGAAGAGCACCAGAAGGAAGGTCGCATTGGCCATCTGCCAGGCGTCCTTGAGCTTCCCGCGCAGCAGCAGCACGAGCGCCTCGGGAATACTGGCGATGGAACGCAACAGCTCGTCGTAGATGCCGCTGATAAAGGCGATGGTGCCACCGGACACGCCCGGCACCACATCGGCAGCGCCCATGGCCATACCCTTGGCATAGAGCAGGAAGTGTTTCTTCATGGATCCTTCCAGAAATGAAAGAGCGGTCAGGCCAGCGGCCCGTTGAGTAAGGGGACGAAACGCACCGCATCCAGCACATGGCGAGAAAAACCATGCTCTTCGCGCACGATCAGCAGCAGTTGCTGCACATCTCCCGCGCCGACCGGGATGACCAGACGGCCACCGGGCGCCAGTTGGTCGAGCAGCGCCTGCGGAACCTGCGCCGCCGCCGCGGTGACGATGATGCCGTTGTATGGCCCCAGCGCATTCCAACCTTCCCAGCCATCACCCCAGCGAAAGACCACGTTGCGCAGGCTGAGTTCGGCCAGACGCTCCTTGGCGCGGTCCTGCAGCACCTGGATCCGCTCGACCGAGAACACCCGCTCCACCAGTTGCGCCAGCACGGCGGTCTGGTAGCCGGAACCGGTGCCGATCTCCAGCACCTTGTCCAGCGGGCCGGCAGCCAGCAGCAGCTCGGTCATGCGGCCGACCATATAAGGCTGGGAAATGGTCTGGTTGTGCCCGATGGGCAGCGCCGTGTCCTCGTAGGCACGGTGCGCCAGCGCCTCGTCGACGAACAGATGGCGCGGCGTGCGCCGAATCACCTCGAGCACCCGCGCGTTGGACAGCCCCTCTTCGTAAAGACGCTGAATCAATCGCTCACGGGTGCGCTGCGAGGTCATGCCGATCCCGCGGCGCTGCATATCGTCCTGGCCACGCATCAGAAGATGCCCTCCAACCAGCCATCCATAGTTTCGAGAGCCTCATTGAAGGTGCGATCGAGCCGTAACGGCGTGATCGATACATAACCCTGCATCACGGCATGGAAATCGGTGCCCTGGCTGCCGTCCTCGACATCGCCGGCGGCGGCGATCCAGTAGCCTTCCTTGCCGCGCGGGTTGACCACCTTGACCGGCGCCGCCGCGCGTGCGCGATGGCCCAGGCGGGTCAGTTGCACGCCACGGATATGCTCCAGCGGCAGATTCGGCACGTTGACGTTGAGCACGGTACGCGGCGGCAGTTCGAGGCGCTCGTGCGCTTCGACCAGCTTGCGGGCGAAATAGGCGGCGGTGGGCAGATTGTCGGGAAGACGCGAGAGCAGCGAAAAGGCGAACGCCGGCCTGGCCAGGAAGCGGCCTTCCAGCGCGGCGGCGACGGTGCCGGAATAGAGCACGTCATCACCCAGGTTGGCGCCCAGGTTGATGCCGGAGACGACCATGTCCGGCGTCTGTTCGAGCAGGCCGTTGAGCCCAAGGTGCACGCAATCGGTCGGCGTGCCATTGAGGCTGATGTAACCATTGCTCAGGGCCATGGGATGCAGCGGACGGTCGAGGGTCAGCGCACTGCTGGCACCGCTCCTGTCTTCGGCAGGGGCGATCACCACGCACTCGGCATAATCGGCCAGCGCCTGGTGCAACGCGGCGATGCCGGGTGCGTTCACCCCGTCGTCGTTGGAAATCAGAATTCGCATGGAGTATCCGTCTGCCCTGCTGGCACCAGATCGAGAAGTTCGCGCACCACCACGGTGGCAAAACATCCGGCCGGCAGGACGAATGCAAGTTGCAGAATATCGGGTTCCGGATAATGCCATGACAGGCCGCCGATGGGGAGGCGCAGAATGCGCCGTTCGTGCGCCATGTCCGCCTTGACCAGCCAGTCCACCAATTGCCCGGCCTCGTCGGCCACGCTCTGCTCCAGCATCTGCGTAGCGCCGCCGGTCGGCAGCGGCCCGTCGCCCCACAGCGGCCCGGTCGGATGCAGATCGAGAATGGCCAGGCGCGGATCGCTGCATTCGGCCGCGCCAGCCAGGAAGAAACTGCGGCTGCCGGTAAAGGCCAGCAGGTCGCCGATCTGCGCCTGGTTCCAGGTGCCTGCGGCGACGCGACGGGCCAGTACCTGATTGAACAGGTGGCTGCGCGCCGCGGAGAGCAGGCGCGAACGCAGGTTGCGCTGCACCGGCAGCTCCTGGCGGGCGGCGAAGTCTCGGGCCTGCACGACGTTGCCACCGTCGAAGCCGAAGCGCTGCAGGCCGAAGTAGTTGGGCACTCCCTGCTCGGCGACGCGCTGCAGGCGTTGCTCCAGGGCATCGCGGTCCGCCTCGAGGGCTGTCAGGCGCAGGGTGAAACCGTTGGCGGCATGGGCGCCGCGCTGCAGCTTGCGGTTGTGCCGCTGGCTGCGCTGGATGACTAGGTCATCGCCCTGTGCAGCGGTCAGGTCGGGATCGGCCTTGCCCGGCAGGTGCAGGCTGAACCACTGCCGAGTCAGCGCCTGTCGGTCCTTGAGCCCGGCGTAGCTGACCGCCTTGAGCGGCAGGCCGGCGGCGCGGGCGATGCGCCGCGCCGCCTCCTCGGTATTCAGACCGCGTTTTTCCACCCACAGCCACAGGTGTTCGCCCTGCCCCGTGAGCGGAATGTCCAGCACCTCATCGACCTGAAAATCCTCGGCACTGGCCTTGAGCACGGCGCGCCCGCAGGCTTCGCCATGGGCCCGCGGCCCCAGCAGCTGCAGCTCGTTCATGCCTTGACCAGCAAGGCCACGGCGTGCACCGCAATACCTTCCTCGCGCCCGGTGAAGCCCAGCTTCTCGGTGGTGGTAGCCTTGACGTTGACCTGATCCAGCTCGACGCCGAGGTCTTCGGCAATGCGCTCGCGCATGCTCTGGATATGTGGCGCCATCTTCGGCGCCTGGGCGATGATGGTGGCGTCGACATTGCCCACGGCGTAGCCCTTGCCCCGCACCAGGCTCATCACATGGCGCAGCAGAGCGCGGCTGTCGGCGCCCTTGAAGGTCGGATCGGTATCGGGGAAGTGCTTGCCGATATCGCCCAGCGCCACCGCACCGAGCAAGGCATCGCTCAGCGCGTGCAGCAGCACGTCGCCGTCGGAATGAGCGACAAGACCGAATTTATGGGGAATCCGTACGCCGCCGAGGGTGATGAAATCGCCTTCGCCGAAGCGGTGTACGTCATAGCCATGACCGATACGCATAAAGAACAACGCCCTGAAAAAGTCAGGGCGTGATTCTACATGCACAGACTGCAGTAGGGTGCGCCGTGCGCACCACCGAGAACCGGAGTCCGCCCTGTTGCACGCAACCTAGGCGGCCCCGCCCCCCCTACGCCCCCCCCTACGCCAGCGCTTCGGCGTGATGACGCAGGTGCTCGTCGATAAAGCTGGCGATGAAGTAGTAGCTGTGGTCATAGCCCGGCTGCATGCGCAGCGTCAGCGGATGACCGGCGGCCTTGGCGGCAGCCTGCAATGCCTGGGGTTTGAGCTGGCCTTCAAGGAAGTCGTCGCGATCACCCTGATCGACCAGGATCGGCAGTTTCTCGCTGGCTTCGGCGATCAGCACGCTGGCATCCCACTCGCGCCAGCGCGAACGCTCCTCGCCCAGGTACAGCGAAAAGGCCTTCTCACCCCAGGGGCAGTTCATCGGGTTGCTGATGGGGGCAAAGGCCGATACCGAGCGATAGCGCCCCGGATTCTTCAGCGCACAGATCAGCGCACCGTGCCCGCCCATGGAGTGGCCGGCGATGCCGCGCTTGTCCGAGACTGGGAAATTGGCCTCGATCAGCGCCGGCAACTCCTGCACCACGTAGTCGTACATGCGGTAATGGCGCGCGAAGGGCTCCTGGGTGGCATTGACGTAGAAACCCGCGCCGAGGCCGAAGTCATAGGCGCCATTGGCGTCGTCGGCCACCCCTTCGCCGCGCGGGCTGGTATCCGGCGCGACGATGATCAGCCCGAGTTCGGCGGCCATGCGCTGGGCGCCGGCTTTCTGCATGAAGTTCTCGTCGGTGCAGGTCAGCCCGCTCAGCCAGTACAGCACCGGCAGCTTGGCGCCCTGCTCGGCCTGCGGCGGCAGGTAAACGGCGAACACCATGTCGCAGTTGAGGCTGCTGGAGCGATGGCGGTAGCGCTTGTGCCAGCCGCCGAAACTCTTGTTGCTGGAAACGATTTCGAGGGTCATGACCACTCCGTAGGGTGCGCCGTGCGCACCAGGGTTAGCGGTGCGCGCAGCCCAGGTGGCCCCGCGCACCCTACGAAAGAATCCGCACGACCATCGGCCGTGCGGCGCGTCATCAGAAATGAATGACGGTACGAATGCTCTTGCCTTCGTGCATCAGCTCGAACGCTTCGTTGATCTGATCCAGCGGCAGGTTGTGGGTGATGAAGGTATCCAGCGGAATCTCGCCGCTCTGCGCCTTTTGCACATAACCCGGCAGTTCGGTACGGCCCTTCACACCACCGAAGGCGCTGCCGCGCCAGACGCGACCGGTGACCAGCTGGAACGGGCGGGTGCTGATCTCGGCACCGGCCGGCGCCACGCCGATGATGGTCGACTCGCCCCAGCCCTTGTGGCAGCACTCCAGCGCGGCGCGCATCAGCTGCACGTTGCCGATGCACTCGAAGCTGTAGTCGACGCCACCGTCGGTCATCTCGACGATGACTTCCTGGATCGGCTTGCTGTGCTCCTTCGGGTTGACGAAGTCGGTCAGCCCCAGCTCACGCGCCACGGCTTCCTTGGCCGGGTTGATGTCGATGCCGATGATGCGCGCAGCCTTGGCCATCTTGGCGCCGATGATTGCAGCCAGGCCGATGCCGCCCAGACCGAAGATGGCCACGGTGGAGCCTTCGGTGACCTTGGCGGTATTGAGCACGGCGCCAATGCCGGTGGTAACGCCGCAGCCGAGCAGGCAAACCTTCTCCAGCGGCGCCTCCTTGGGAATCTTGGCCAGGGAGACTTCCGGCAGCACGGTGTACTCGGAGAAGGTCGAGCAGCCCATGTAGTGGTAGATCGGCTCGCCGTTGTAGGAGAAGCGGCTGGTGCCGTCGGGCATCAGGCCCTTGCCCTGGGTGGCGCGCACGGAGCTGCACAGGTTGGTCTTGTTGGATTTGCAGAATTTGCACTCGCCGCATTCGGCGGTGTACAGCGGAATCACGTGATCGCCGACCGCCAGCGAGGTGACGCCCTCGCCCACCGCCTCGACGATACCGCCCCCTTCATGACCGAGAATGCAGGGAAACACGCCCTCGCTGTCCTGGCCGGACAGGGTGTAGGCGTCGGTGTGGCAGACGCCGGTCGCGACGATGCGCACCAGCACTTCACCGGCCCTGGGCGGCGCCACATCCACTTCGACGATTTTCAGGGGCTCGTTCGGGGCGAAGGCGACGGCGGCGCGAGACTTGATCATGACAGCTCTCCGGGGGAGTCGTGGACAATGGCCGGCAGTCTAGTTCACATACCAGGCGAGACAATCAGCAGAAGAGCAAAACATTATTGCCGTACAGGGATAATATTTAGCCTCATGCAGGACCCGTGTTTGTCGGCGATCGCCCGCAAGCGGGCTCCTACAAGCGTAGCCCGGATGCAATCCGGGATCTGCTATTCCCCGGATTGATCCGGCTACAGGAGAAGGAGCATCGATGAGTCGCTGGGAAGGGCTCGACGAATTCGTCGCCGTCGCAGAATGCGGCCAGTTCAGCGCCGCCGCCGAGCGCCTGGGGCTGTCCACGTCACAAGTCAGCCGCCAGGTGGCACGCCTGGAAGAACGCCTGCAGAGCCGCCTGTTCTACCGCAGCACCAGGCGGGTGGCGCTGACCGAGGCCGGCCAGTTGTTTCTGCAACACTGCCAGCGCCTGCAGGATGCCCGCGAGGAAGCCCTGCGCGCGGTTGGCGATCTCGGCGCTGAACCCAAGGGGCTGCTGCGCATGACCTGCGCGGTGGCGTATGGCGAGCGTTTCATCGTGCCGCTGGTCAACGACTTCATGGCGCGGCATCCGCAGTTGCGCGTGGAGATCGAACTGTCCAACCGCCAGCTCGACCTGCTGCACGAAGGCCTGGACCTGGCCATACGCCTGGGTCGCCTGCAGGACTCGCGCCTGATGGCCGCGCGCCTGGCCCCGCGAGAAATGTACCTGTGCGCGGCCCCCGAGTATCTGCAGCGCTACGGGCGCCCGCACTCGCTCTCCGAACTGGCCCGGCACAACTGCCTGATCGGCAGCAGCGATCACTGGAGCTTCGTCGACAACGGACGGGAGACGCAGTTGCGCGTGCAGGGCAACTGGCGCTGCAACAGCGGCCAGGCGGTACTCGATGCGGCGCTGCGTGGTTTCGGCCTGTGCCAGCTACCCGATTACTACGTGCTGGAGCATCTGGCCAGCGGCGCACTGGTGTCCCTGCTGCAACAGCACCGCCCGCCGAATACGGCGGTCTGGGCGCTCTACCCGCAGCAACGGCATCTCTCGCCGAAAGTGCGCCAACTGGTCGACCACCTCAAGGCGAGCTTGAGCGAGCGCATCGAGTACCGCCCGCAACAGAATGTCACAGCCAACGGTTGAACCGCGGGGGATCGGCAAGGCCATACTGAAAGCAGGACTCTTTCAGCGGCGCTGACGCCGCGTTCCCCCTGGCAACAGAAGGAAAGCCTCATGCAAGTCATGGTCAACAGCGATAACCACATCCACGGTTCTGCCGCCCTGGAAGACCGAGTACGCGGTCGGGTCACCGACAAACTCAAGCGTTTCGAGGATCATCTGACCCGCATCGAAGTGCATTTCAACGACGAGAACAGCCACAAGAGCGGCGGCCAGGACAAGCGCTGCCAACTGGAGGCTCGCCTCAAGGGTCGAGACCCGGTCTCGGTCAGCCATAACGCCGATCAGTTAGAACAGGCACTGGAGGGCGCCATCGACAAGCTCGGTACGGTGCTGGAACGCAATATCGGCAAGCAGCGCCCCAGCTGATCTCAGCGCTGCCGGTCGCGTTCGACCCAGGCCTGGCGTAACCAGGCCAGGTCCTCGGGGCGGGTGATCTTGAGATTGTCCGCCCGCCCTTCCACCAGACGCGATGATTGCCCGCACCACTCCAGCGCGGAGGCCTCATCGGTGATTGGTACGCCAGCCGCCAGCGCGCCACGCAGCGCCTGGCTCAGCGCCCCAAGGCGGAACATCTGGGGCGTATAGGCCTGCCAGATCTGGCTGCGATCGACGGTTTGCGCCACCCGCCCATCCGCGTCGGCACGCTTGAGGGTGTCACGCACAGGCACCGCGAGCAGACCGCCGACCGGGTCGTCCGCCAGAACGGCCAGCAACCGTTGCAGATCTTCGCGCGCCAGATTGGGCCGCGCTGCATCGTGCACCAGCACCCAGTCTTGCTCACCCGCGCCGGCAGCCTGCAACGCATCGAGCCCCGCCAGTACCGAGTCGGCGCGCTCACGCCCGCCAGGCGCACGCCTTACGCGCGGATCACTGGCTACTGCCAGTTGCGGCCAATAGGGGTCGTCCGCAGCCAGGCACACCACGGCGCCCAACAGGTCGGGATGATCGAGAAAACGGTCGAGGGTGTGTTCGATGATGCAGCGCCCGCCGACTTGCAGGTACTGCTTGGGCCGATCGGCGGCCATTCGCGCACCGACGCCGGCGGCCGGGACCACCAGCCAGAATTTCGTGCTCATTCGGTCAGCAGATAGAGGGTTTCGCCCTCTTTGAGCATGCCCAGCTCATGACGCGCCCGCTCTTCCACGGTTTCCATGCCGCGCTTGAGCTCCATCACCTCGGCCTCAAGGATGCGGTTGCGTTCCAGCAGGCGCTCGTTCTCGCCCTGCTGCTCGGCGATCTGTTGCTGCAGACGGCTCGCGGCAGCCAGACTGCCGTCGCCTATCCACAGTCGATACTGCAGACCGGCCAGCAAAAGGATCAGCACGATGAACAGCCAATACGGACTACGCATGGAGCGGCTCGCAGATTGAGTCATCGGCATGGTAGGGGCTGCATTCATGCTTGAAAAGAAGCCGTCTGATGAGTGACATGGGGTTTCGGTACCTGCATCCGTGCAATGGTTCCCAGGGATCGACGAAGCGTTCACGAAAAAGGGCGACTTGCGTCGCCCTTTTCTACCACGCAGTGATCAGCCGCGGAACTCGGCACGGCCCTTGTACGGAGCCTTGCCGCCCAGCTGCTCCTCGATGCGCAGCAGCTGGTTGTACTTGGAAACGCGGTCGGAACGGCACAGCGAACCGGTCTTGATCTGACCTGCGGCTGTACCCACGGCCAGATCGGCGATGGTGCTGTCTTCGGTCTCGCCGCTGCGGTGCGAGATCACCGCGGTAAAGCCGGCGGCCTTGGCCATCTGGATGGCTTCCAGGGTCTCGGTCAGCGAGCCGATCTGGTTGAACTTGATCAGGATCGAGTTGCCGATCTTCTCGTCGATGCCGCGCTTGAGGATCTTGGTGTTAGTCACGAACAGGTCGTCGCCAACCAGCTGCACCTTGGCGCCGATCTTGTCGGTCAGCACCTTCCAGCCGGCCCAGTCGGACTCGTCCATGCCGTCTTCGATGGAGATGATCGGGTAACGCTGGGTCAGGCCAGCCAGGTAGTCGGCGAAACCGGCGGCGTCGAATACCTTGCCCTCGCCTTCCAAGTCGTACTTGCCGTCCTTGAAGAATTCGCTGGAAGCGCAGTCCAGCGCCAGGGTCACGTCGTCACCCAGCTTGTAGCCGGCGTTGGCCACGGCCTCGGCGATGGCGGCCAGGGCGTCTTCGTTGGAGGCCAGGTTCGGCGCGAAACCACCTTCGTCACCCACGGCAGTGTTCAGGCCACGGGCCTTCAGTACGGCTTTGAGGTGGTGGAAGATTTCGGCGCCCATGCGCAGGGCATCGGCGAAATTCTTGGCACCGACCGGCTGGACCATGAATTCCTGGATGTCGACGTTGTTATCGGCATGCTCGCCGCCGTTGATGATATTCATCATCGGCACCGGCATGGAGTAGACGCCCGGAGTGCCGTTCAGGTCGGCGATGTGCGCATACAGCGGCACGCCCTTGGCCTGGGCAGCGGCCTTGGCAGCGGCCAGGGACACGGCGAGGATGGCGTTGGCGCCCAGCTTGGCCTTGTTCTCGGTACCGTCGAGCTCAATCATCGCGCGGTCCAGCGCCTGCTGATCGGTCGCGTCCTTGCCCAGCAGCAGGTCGCGAATCGGGCCGTTGATGTTGGCGACAGCTTTCAGCACGCCCTTGCCCAGGTAACGGCTCTTGTCGCCGTCACGCAGCTCCAGCGCCTCGCGCGAGCCGGTGGAGGCACCGGACGGAGCGCACGCGCTGCCGACAATGCCACCTTCCAGAATTACATCGGCTTCCACGGTGGGGTTGCCACGGGAGTCGAGAACCTCACGACCCTTGATGTCGACGATCTTTGCCATTCTTGATAACGCTCCAAAGGTTGACGATAAGACGGCAGCAGCAGGCTGCGCTGGGCCGCCGCTACCCGAGGGCAGATCGGCGGCTCACTCTGACTCACGGGTCAGGGGATTTTTCTCGGGCGGCACTTTACCGGATTGCGTCGGCTTCAGGCAGTCTCGATTGGCGGAAAACTCTTCACCAGATCGTCAAGCTGCTTGAGCTGGGTGAGGAAAGGCTCCAGCTTGTTCAGGCGCAAGGCGCACGGGCCATCGCACTTGGCGTTCTCCGGGTCCGGATGGGCTTCGAGGAACAGACCGGCCAAACCCTGGCTCATGCCGGCCTTGGCCAGGTCGGTGACCTGGGCACGACGGCCACCAGCGGAGTCGGCACGACCACCCGGCATCTGCAGGGCGTGGGTCACGTCGAAGAACACCGGGTACTCGAACTGCTTCATGATGCCGAAGCCGAGCATGTCCACCACCAGGTTGTTGTAACCGAAGGAGGAACCGCGCTCACAGAGGATCAGCTGATCGTTACCGGCCTCTTCGCACTTGGTGAGGATGTGCTTCATTTCCTGCGGGGCGAGAAACTGCGCCTTCTTGATGTTGATCACCGCACCGGTCTTGGCCATGGCCACCACCAGGTCGGTCTGCCGCGAGAGGAAGGCCGGCAGCTGGATGATGTCGCACACTTCGGCCACGGCAGCCGCCTGATGCGGCTCGTGGACGTCGGTGATCACCGGTACGCCGAAGGTCTTCTTCACCTCTTCGAAGATCTTCATGCCCTCTTCCAGGCCAGGGCCGCGGAAGGAGGTGATGGAGGAACGGTTGGCCTTGTCGAAGCTGGCCTTGAACACGTAGGGGATGCCGAGTTTCTCGGTCACCCGCACGTATTCCTCGCAGGCCTGCATGGCCAGGTCACGCGACTCGAGCACGTTGATGCCACCGAACAGCACGAACGGCTTGTCGTTGGCGATCTCGATATCGCGAACCTTGATGATCTTCTGCGCCATGTCTTAGGCCTTCTTCGCTTTCTGCGCCAGCGCGGCGTTGACGAAACCGCTGAACAGCGGGTGACCATCACGCGGCGTGGAGGTGAATTCAGGGTGGAACTGGCAGGCGACGAACCACGGATGATCCGGCGCCTCGACCACTTCCACCAGCGCGCCGTCGCCGGAACGACCGGTGACCTTCAGGCCAGCCTCGGTCAGCTGCGGCAACAGGTTGTTGTTCACTTCGTAACGGTGACGATGACGTTCGACGATCACGTCCTTGCCGTAGCAATCGTGCACCTTGGAGCCGGCCTGCAGCTGGCAGTCCTGCGCACCCAGGCGCATGGTGCCGCCCAGGTCGGAGTTCTCGCTGCGCTGCTCGACGCTGCCCGCGGCGTCCTGCCATTCGGTGATCAGGCCGACCACCGGGTACTGGCTGGCCATGTCGAATTCGGTGGAATTGGCATCAGTCCAGCCCACCACGTTACGGGCATATTCGATGACCGCGACCTGCATGCCGAGGCAGATGCCCAGGTAAGGGATCTTGTTCTCGCGGGCGTACTGCACGGTCTTGATCTTGCCTTCCACGCCGCGCAGACCGAAGCCGCCCGGCACCAGGATGGCATCGACGCCTTCGAGCAGGCCGGTGCCCTGGTTCTCGATGTCTTCGGAGTCGATGTAACGCAGGTTGACCTTGGTGCGGTTCTGGATGCCGGCGTGGCTCATCGCTTCGATCAGCGACTTGTACGCATCGAGCAGCTCCATGTACTTGCCGACCATGGCGATGGTGACTTCTTTCTCCGGGTTGAGCTTGGCATCGACCACGCGATCCCACTCGGACAGGTCGGCGCCGCCACACTCCAGGCCGAAACGCTCGACGACGAAGTCATCCAGACCCTGGGCGTGCAGCACGCCCGGAATCTTGTAGATGGTGTCGACGTCTTCCAGGCTGATCACCGCGCGCTCTTCGACGTTGGTGAACAGGGCGATCTTGCGGCGCGAAGACACGTCGATCGGGTGGTCGGAGCGGCACACCAGCACGTCCGGCTGCAGGCCGATGGAGCGCAGCTCCTTGACCGAGTGCTGGGTCGGCTTGGTCTTGGTCTCGCCGGCGGTGGCGATGTACGGCACCAGGGTCAGGTGCATCAGCATGGCGCGCTTGGCGCCCACTTCCACGCGCAGCTGGCGAATGGCTTCGAGGAACGGCTGCGACTCGATGTCGCCAACGGTGCCGCCGATTTCCACCAGGGCCACGTCGGCATCGCCGGCACCCTTGATGATGCGACGCTTGATCTCGTCGGTGATGTGCGGAATGACCTGGATGGTCGCACCCAGGTAGTCACCACGGCGCTCCTTGCGCAGCACGTCTTCGTACACGCGGCCGGTGGTGAAGTTGTTGCTCTTGCTCATCGTGGTGCGGATGAAGCGCTCGTAGTGACCCAGGTCGAGGTCGGTCTCGGCGCCGTCATGGGTGACGAACACCTCACCGTGCTGGAACGGGCTCATGGTGCCCGGATCGACGTTGATGTAAGGGTCCAGCTTGAGCATGGTGACCTTCAGGCCCCGCGCCTCCAGGATGGCCGCCAGTGAAGCCGAGGCGATGCCTTTCCCCAATGAAGAAACAACACCACCCGTGACGAAGATGTAGCGCGTCATGAAAAACCCTAGAAGTCTGCGTTTAAGCGGTCAGTGCCGCCGGGGAAAGCGAAGGAGCGCCATCGACAACACAATGGCAAGCTCGCCAAGCTCCCTGAGGGAGTCGGCAAAAGCTGTAGTAAGACGGGAGCGTAGTCTACCCGAAAGGCCTTACCAGCTCAAACCTCGATCACCGATAGGCGGCGACCAGTGCAGACGCACCCCGCTCGCCGCCATTCCTGGCGCTTGCGTCAGGTTCGCCACCGCCACCAGCTCATCGCCATCGAACAACAGCGGCAGACGCGAGCGCACGAATGGAGGCACGCGCATCTCGTTCAGCAAGCGTTTGAGATCACGCCGACCACGTCCCGGCACCTGCAGCGACTCGCCGCCGACGCGGTAACGCAGATGCCAGTGACCTTGAGGCAGTTCGCCAGACAGGTTCACACGACCATTGCCGGGGAGCTCGACCGAATCGGTAAGGGCAGCGTTGAGCAAACCCAGCGGTTGCGGCGGCTTCAGCCAGTCACCGCTGAGCCACCAGAGCCGACCCTCCGCCCTGCGCAGCTCGCCATCGGCCAGTTTCCAGATCGGCGTCGCATCCACAGCCGCATCACGCAGGTCATACCAACCGGCCCAATGGTCGCTGTCGGGCATTCGGCTCAGGGGCGCCAACCAATACCGCAGCAGATTGCGCTGACGCGCATCGCTCAGCGCGGCCACGGCCGACAAATCCAGAGAAGGCAACGGCAACCAGGGCAAAGCACAAACGCCACGAGCAGCCAGCAGATCCATCTCGGCCAGCTCTTCCAACAGCTGCTGGGCCTCGCCCAGATGGCCGGCGCTGCGTGAAAGGCTTGCAGCCAGCTGCGGCCAGCGCTCGGCCAGCAGCGGCATCACCTGCCTGCGCAGGAAATTGCGACTGAAACGCTCGTCGGCATTGCTCGGATCCTCGACCCAGGCCAGCCCATGGCACTGCGCGTAGGCATGCAATTCGGCCCGCGAGCAGCCGAGCAAGGGCCGAAGCAGAGTGCCGCAACCCAGTGACCGGCTGACCGGCATGGCCGCCAGGCCGCGCACGCCAGCCCCACGCAGCAGGCGAAACAGCAGGGTTTCAGCCTGGTCGTCGCGATGCTGGGCACCGAGCAAAATCTCGCCAGGGCCCAGCCGCTCAGCGAACGCCGCATATCGCGCCCGCCGCGCGGCCTGCTCCAGACTGGCCCCCGGCGCCACCTGCACCCTGACGATGTCCAGGGGAATATCCAGCCGCGCGCAGACCTGCGCGCAATGCTCCGGCCAGGCATCGGCAGCCGGCTGCAGGCCATGATGGACATGAATGGCGGAGAGCGGCGGCAACTCCTCGTGCTCGGCCCAGTCGGCGAGCAGATGCAGCAGCACGCTGGAATCCAGGCCACCGGAGAAGGCGATACGCCAGGCAGGAGCCGTGCTCCACGGCTGCATGGCCTGGCGCAGGCGAATGGTGAGATCGGTCATCGGCCAAGCTTAAACAACAACGGGCCCGAAGGCCCGTGGTGGTGTGCGATAGATATCGCAGGGTGCGCCGTGCGCACCAAGATACCGGCGCTACAGCCATTGGTGCGCACAGCGCACCCTACAACAGCCGTTGAGAGAACTCAGGCGATGCCGTAGCTCATCAGGCGCTGGTAACGACGCTCCAGCAGCGCCTTGGTGTCGTGCTTCTGCAGGTTGGCCAACTGCTTGGTTAGCTCCTGACGGATCGACTCGGACGCGGCAGCCGGATCGCGGTGTGCGCCGCCCAGCGGCTCGGCGATCACCTGGTCGACGATACCCAGGTCCTTCAGACGCTCGGCGGTGATGCCCATGGCTTCGGCGGCATCCGGGGCCTTCTCGGCGGTACGCCAGAGGATCGAGGCGCAACCTTCCGGCGAGATCACTGAGTAGGTGGAGTACTGCAGCATATTGAGCTGATCGCAGACGCCGATGGCCAGCGCACCACCGGAGCCGCCTTCACCGATCACGGTGGCGATGATCGGGGTCTTCAGACGCGCCATGACGCGCAGGTTCCAGGCGATGGCCTCGCTCTGGCCGCGCTCCTCGGCATCGATGCCCGGGTAGGCGCCGGGGGTGTCGATAAAGGTGAGGATCGGCATCTTGAAGCGCTCGGCCATCTCCATCAGGCGGCAGGCCTTGCGGTAGCCCTCGGGACGCGGCATGCCGAAGTTGCGGCGCACCTTCTCGCGCACTTCGCGGCCCTTTTGGTGACCGATGACCATCACCGGCTGCTCACCGAGACGCGCGACACCACCGACGATGGCGGCGTCATCGGAGAAGTGACGGTCGCCGTGCAGCTCGTCGAACTCGGTGAAGATGTGCTGGATGTAATCCAGGGTGTAGGGGCGGCGCGGATGGCGGGCCAACTGGGCGATCTGCCAGCTGGTGAGGTTGCCGAAGATGCTTTCGGTCAGCGCACTGCTCTTGTCCTGCAGGCGGGCGATCTCGTCGCCGATGTTCAGCGCGTTGTCATTGCCAACCAGGCGTAGCTCTTCGATCTTGGCTTGCAGGTCGGCGATCGGCTGTTCGAAATCGAGGAAATTCGGGTTCATAGTCATCCGTCTTGCGTCGACGGCCAAGTGGCCGGGGAGCTTTATCCATGTGGCGCCCTACCTTAAGGGATGGGGCGCTGCGGGTCGAGTCTGCTGCGCGAAGAGGGAGACCAGCCCCCTCTCGCATCAGCGGTAGTGCAAAAAGACGTTGTCGCGCCCGAACTGGTCACGCAATGCCTGAATCAAAGTGTCGGCCGGGTCGATTCGCCAGGCATCGCCGAATTGAAGCAAGGCGCGTGCCTCCTCGCCACTGTAGTCGACGGTCACCGGGCAGGCGCCCCTGTGCTTGCTGCACAACTCGGCCAGCCAGCGCAGGCGATCGCCCTTGAGCGCTTCGCTGGCTACCCTCACGCGCAGGCTGTCGGCCAGACCGGTCCGCGCCTCTTCCAGGCTCATCACGCGCTTGGCGCGCAGACGCAGGCCACCGGAGAAGTCGTCATTGCTGACTTCGCCCTCGACCACCACCAGCGCATCGTTCTGCAGCAGCGCCTGGTTGCTGGCGAAGGCGTCGGCGAACAACGAAGCCTCGATCCTCCCGGAGCGGTCGTCCAGGGTGATAAAGCCCATCTTGTCGCCCTTCTTGTTCTTCATCACCCGCAGGTTGACGATCATCCCGGCGATGGTCTGGGTGTCGCGCGCGGGCTTGAGCTCGACGATGCGCTGGCGGGCGAAACGGCGAATCTCGCCTTCGTATTCGTCGATGGGGTGGCCGGACAGGTAGATGCCCAGGGTGTCCTTCTCGCCTTTCAGGCGCTCCTTGATCGGCAGCTCGC
>MTEW01000429.1_pt2 | contig 21373 bp, 22 predicted proteins | sample 1042681 | NCBI WGS metagenome assembly MTEW01 (sample SAMN06185811, study PRJNA358809) | soil metagenome | isolation source: soil biostimulated with citrate as carbon source | place: India | collected 2015-05-23
TTGTTCTTCCGCAACGAAACCGGCTTTGGCGGCAATAACGGCTTTACCGGCTTTACCCGCATCCTCGGCTTCGATATCACCGCCGCCGGCACCCGCGCCGCGCTGTTTATCGCCACCGTGGCCCTGCTGGTCGGCAGCCTGTACCTGGGCTTTCGCCTGGCGCGCAGCAAGTTCGGTCGGGTACTCACCGCATTGCGCGACGCCGAGAACCGCCTGATGTTCTGCGGCTACGATCCGCGCGGCTACAAGCTGTTTATCTGGGTGCTCTCTGCCGTGCTGTGCGGCCTGGCCGGCGCGCTGTACGTGCCGCAGGTGGGCATCATCAACCCCAGCGAGATGGCACCGACCCAGTCCATCGAGGCCGCCGTCTGGGTCGCCCTGGGCGGGCGCGGCACGCTGATCGGCCCGCTGCTCGGCGCCGGCCTGGTCAACGGCATGAAGAGCTGGTTTACCGTGGCCTTCCCGGAATACTGGCTGTTCGCCCTGGGCACGCTGTTTATCGTGGTCACCCTGTTTCTGCCGAGGGGCGTGGTGGGTCTGCTGCGCAAGGAGAAGGATCAATGAGAACCGCCCCCGTTCCCGAAGCCATGCTCGAAGCGGCCTTCGATCCCACCGGCCTGGCGCTGGATACCGGCAAGAACGTCGGCAAGGGCGTCAACGTGCGCCACGGCACCATCCTTACCCTGGAAGCGATCAACGTCAGCTTCGACGGCTTCAAGGCGCTGACCGACCTGACCCTGTATATCGGCGTCGGCGAACTGCGTTGCATCATCGGCCCCAACGGCGCCGGCAAGACCACCATGATGGACGTGATCACCGGCAAGACCCGCCCGGACAACGGCGTGGCCTACTTCGGCGAGCAGTACGACCTGACCGCCATGAGCGAGGTGCAGATCGCCCAGGCCGGCATCGGCCGCAAGTTCCAGAAGCCGACGGTATTCGAGGCGCTCTCGGTGTTCGAAAACCTGGAGCTGGCGCAGAAGACCAACAAGTCGGTGTGGGCCAGCCTGCGCGCGCGCCTGTCCGGCGAGCAGAAGGACCGCATCGACGAGGTGCTCGCCACCATTCGCCTGGACGCCTCGCGCCACCGCCCGGCCGGCCTGCTCTCCCACGGCCAGAAGCAGTTCCTGGAGATCGGCATGCTGCTGATGCAGGAGCCGCACCTGCTGCTGCTCGACGAGCCGGTGGCGGGCATGACCGACGCCGAAACCGAGTTCACCGCCGAGCTGTTCAAGTCGCTGGCGCGCAAGCACTCGCTGATGGTGGTCGAGCACGATATGGGCTTCGTCGGCTCCATCGCCGACCACGTCACCGTGCTGCACCAGGGCAGCGTGCTGGCCGAAGGCTCGCTGGAACAGGTACAGAACGACGAGCGGGTGATCGAGGTGTATCTCGGTCGGTAAGGGATTCGTAGGGTGGATGACGCTTTTTTCATCCACCAATGGCATCGCACGGTGGATCGATAGCGCGTGAGCTACGTGCCCCGCTCCACCCTACGCAAAGGACATCGACATGCTGCAAGTTGAACAACTCCACCAGTACTACGGCGGCAGCCATATCCTCCGTGGCCTGTCGTTCGACGTGAAGGTCGGCGAAGTCACCTGCCTGCTCGGCCGTAACGGCGTGGGCAAGACCACCCTGCTCAAGTGCCTGATGGGCCTGATTCCGGCCAAGGACGGCAGCGTGCAGTGGGAAGGCCAGGCCATCACCGGCCACAAGCCGCACCAGCGCGTACAGGCCGGTATCGCCTACGTACCGCAGGGCCGCGAGATCTTCGGCCGCCTGACGGTGGAGGAAAACCTGCTGATGGGCCTGTCGCGTTTCCCCGCCGGCCAGGCCAAGGCCGTGCCGGAATTCATCTACGAGCTGTTTCCGGTGCTGCGCGAGATGAAGCATCGCCGCGGCGGCGACCTCTCCGGCGGCCAGCAGCAACAGCTGGCCATCGGCCGCGCCCTGGCCAGCCAGCCGCGCCTGTTGATCCTCGACGAACCCACCGAAGGCATCCAGCCCTCGGTGATCAAGGAAATCGGCGCAGTGATCCGCAAACTGGCGGAACGTGGCGATATGGCCATCCTGCTGGTGGAGCAGTTCTACGACTTCGCCGCCGAACTGGCCGACCAGTACCTGGTGATGAGCCGCGGCGAGATCGTCCAGCAGGGCCGCGGCGAGAATATGGAAGCCGAGGGCGTACGCGGGCTGGTGGCCATCTAGTAGGGTGCGCCGCACGCATCGCCGCCCTCTCGGGTCAGCGCAGTCCAGACGCGCACGGCGCACCCCACGCACCGAATTGGTTCGAGGCACGCCTCTTGCTTGCCCACTCGGTCAACTAATGCGCGGAAATCTTTGCCCTGTCATGAACCTGCCTGTCGCCCCGTTCACGCCGAGCTGGCCCGCCGAGCTGGAGCTGGCCTACGCACGCCACGGCGAACGCACCACGCCAGTGCAAAGGCGTCACCTCGGCCCTCTTAGGGTGCAGAAGCACCTCTATGCCGAAGGGCCGCAAGTCTGCCAGCACATCATCGTCCATCCGCCCGGTGGCATCGCCGGCGGCGACCGCCTGGACATCTCCGCCCATGCCGGCGAAGGCACCTGGGTGCAGCTCACCAGCCCCGGCGCCGCCAAGTGGTATCGCGCCGCCGGCGTCGCCCGCCAGGAGCTGCGCCTGAGCGTCGCGGCCGGCGCCACCCTGGAGTGGCTGCCGCAGGAGACCATCGTCTACGCCGGCGCCCAGGCCGAGCTGCACACGCAGATCGAGCTGCACGGCGACGCCCGCCTGCTGCACTGGGACATCGTCGCCCTTGGCCGCCCCGCCGCCGCCGAGCGTTTCGCCAGCGGCCACTTCCAGGCCGCCCTGGATATCCGCCGCGACGGCCAGCTGCTGTGGCACGAGCGCCAGCGCGTAACCGGCGGCGACGGTCTGCTCGACTCGCCCGTGGGCCTCGACGGCCAGCCGGTATTCGCCACCCTGCTGGCCAGCGGCGAAGTGGACAGCGAATTGCTGGAGCGCTGCCGCGAACTGAAGATCGACGGCGTGCGCGGCGACCTCAGCCAGCTCTCGGGCCTGCTGATCGCCCGCTGCTTGGCCAGCGAAGCGCTGCAGGCGCGCGCCTGGCTGATCGCCCTGTGGCGCCTGCTGCGCCCGGCGCTGCTCGGTCGCGAGGCGCTGCTGCCGCGCATCTGGAGTACCTGACGGATGTAGGGCCAAGGCACGCGCCTTGGCTACCCCAATGATTGCGGCGGCTGCGACAGGCGGTCGCCCAGAAACGGAGTCACGAGATGGATCTGAGTCCACGCGAGAAAGACAAGCTGCTGATCTTCACCGCCGGCCTGGTGGCCGAGCGTCGCCTGGCGCGCGGGGTCAAGCTCAACTACCCGGAGGCCATGGCCTATATCTCCGCCGCCCTGCTCGAAGGCGCCCGCGACGGCCGCACCGTGGCCGAGCTGATGCACTTCGGCACCACCCTGCTGAGCCGCGAGCAGGTGATGGAGGGCGTGCCGGAGATGATCCCGGAGATCCAGATCGAGGCCACCTTCCCCGACGGCACCAAGCTGGTGACCGTCCACCAGCCGATTGCCTGAGCCATGAGCTATTCGATACATGACGCCGGCGAGGCCGACCTGCCCGGCATCCTGGCCATCTACAACGACGCGGTGCAGCACACCACGGCGATCTGGAACGAGACCCTGGTGGACCCCGCGCCTGGCTGGCCGAGCGCACGGCGGCGGGCTTTCCCGTGCTGGTGGCACGCGATGCCGCCGGCGGGGTGCTCGGCTATGCCAGCTACGGCACCTGGCGCAGCATCGAGGGCTTTCGCCAGACCGTCGAACACTCGGTGTATGTGCGCAGCGACCAGCGCGGCCAGGGCCTGGGACCTGTGCTGATGCAGGCGCTGATCGAACGCGCCCGCGCCGCCGCCCTGCACGTCATGGTCGCCGCCATCGAGTCGCAAAACGCCGCCTCGATCCGCCTGCACCAGCGCCTGGGTTTCGTCACCACCGGGCAGATGCCCCAGGTCGGCCGCAAGTTCGGCCGCTGGCTGGACCTGACCTTTATGCAACTGATTCTGGAGTGAACCGCCCATGATTCCCGGCCAATACCAGATTGCCGACGGCGAGATCGAGCTCAATGCCGGCCGCCGCACCCTGACCCTGTCCGTGGCCAACAGCGGCGACCGCCCCATCCAGGTCGGCTCGCACTACCACTTCTTCGAGACCAACGATGCGCTGCTGTTCGACCGCGCCAGCACCCGTGGCATGCGCCTGAATATCCCGGCGGGCACCGCGGTGCGTTTCGAGCCGGGGCAGAGCCGCGAGGTGGAGCTGGTCGATCTGGCCGGCGCGCGCCGGGTATTCGGCTTCGCCGGCCGGGTAATGGGCGACCTTTGACGAGTAGGGTGTCGCGGGGCCGCCTGGGCCATGCGCGCCACAAACAACGCGGATAGCGATGGTGCGCACGGCGCACCCAACGGGACGAACCAATGAAGATCAGCAGACAAGCCTACGCCGATATGTTCGGCCCCACGGTCGGCGACAAGGTGCGCCTGGCCGACACCGACCTGTGGATCGAAGTGGAGAAGGACTTCACCAGCTACGGCGAGGAAGTGAAATTCGGCGGCGGCAAGGTGATCCGCGACGGCATGGGCCAGGGCCAGCTGTGCGCCAAAGATGTAGTCGACACCCTGATCACCAATGCGCTGATCATCGACCACTGGGGCATCGTCAAAGCCGACGTCGGCCTCAAGGACGGACGCATCGCCGCCATCGGCAAGGCCGGCAACCCGGACATCCAGCCCGATGTGACCATCGCCATCGGCGCCGGCACCGAGGTGATCGCCGGCGAGGGCATGATCCTCACCGCCGGCGGCATCGATACCCACATCCACTTCATCTGCCCGCAGCAGATCGAAGAGGCGCTGATGAGCGGCGTCACCACCATGATCGGTGGCGGCACGGGACCTGCCACCGGCACCAACGCCACCACCTGCACCTCAGGCCCCTGGCACATGGCGCGCATGCTGCAGGCCGCCGACGCCTTCCCGATGAATCTGGGCTTCACCGGCAAGGGCAACGCCTCGCTGCCGGAGCCGCTGATCGAGCAGGTCAAGGCCGGCGCCATTGGTCTGAAGCTGCACGAGGACTGGGGCACCACCCCGGCCGCCATCGACAACTGCCTGTCGGTGGCCGATCAGTACGACGTGCAGGTGGCGATCCACACCGACACGCTGAATGAGTCCGGCTTCGTCGAGACCACCCTCGGCGCGTTCAAGGGCCGCACCATCCACACCTACCACACCGAGGGTGCAGGCGGCGGCCACGCACCGGATATCATCAAGGCGTGCGGGTTCCCGAATGTGCTGCCCAGCTCGACCAACCCGACCCGGCCGTTCACCAAGAACACCATCGACGAACACCTGGACATGCTGATGGTCTGCCACCACCTCGACCCGAGCATCGCCGAGGACGTGGCCTTTGCCGAAAGCCGCATACGCCGGGAAACCATTGCGGCGGAGGATATCCTGCATGACCTCGGCGCCTTTTCCATGATCAGCTCCGACAGCCAGGCCATGGGCCGCGTCGGCGAGGTGATCACCCGCACCTGGCAGACCGCCGACAAGATGAAGCAGCAGCGCGGCCCGCTGCCGGAGGACGTGCCGGGCAACGACAACTTCCGCGCCAAGCGCTATATCGCCAAATACACCATCAACCCGGCGATCACCCACGGAATCAGCCATGAAGTGGGCTCCATCGAAGTGGGCAAGTGGGCGGATCTGGTGCTCTGGCGCCCGGCCTTCTTCGGGGTGAAACCGACGCTGATCCTCAAGGGCGGCGCCATCGCCGCCAGCCTGATGGGCGACGCCAACGCCTCGATCCCCACGCCGCAACCGGTGCACTACCGGCCGATGTTCGCCAGCTACGCCGGTAGCCGGCATGCCACCAGCATCACCTTTATCAGCCAGGCGGCCTTCGACGCCGGCGTGCCCGAACAGCTCGGCCTGAAGAAGAAGATCGGCGTGGTCAAGGGCTGCCGCGAGGTGCAGAAGACCGACCTGATCCACAACGGCTACCTGCCGAACATCGAGGTCGACCCGCAGAACTACCAGGTCAGGGCCGACGGCCAACTGCTCTGGTGCGAGCCGGCCGAGGTGCTGCCGATGGCGCAGCGCTATTTTCTGTTCTAAAGCGGGAGCCAGGCTGGACTCGGCAGGCATGTAGGTTGGCACTGAGGTGGCTGGTGCTGAACGTAGGTTGGCGCTTAGGTGGGTTGGCGCTGAGCGCAGCGAAGCCCAACAGGGAGCACGCAGTGCTCCGCCCGACGGTCCCCCGTTGGGCTTCGTCGCAAGCTCCTCAACCCAACCTACCGGATGCACTCCGCCCCCCGACAACGCAACTACACTGACGCGAACGACAACCACACCAAGGACGGTGAACATGCGTTATCGACGCGCCCGGGTGGCGGGCGGCATCTACTTCTTCACGGTCACGCTGGCCGATCGCTCGCAAGACCTGCTAACCCGTCATATCGACGCCCTGCGTGCGGCATTCCGCGCGGTGCATCAGCGCCATCCCTTTCGCATCCCGGCCATCGTGGTACTTCCTGAGCACCTGCACTGCATCTGGCAACTGCCGCAGGGGGACTGCGCTTACCCGACCCGGTGGGCCCTGATCAAATCCGGCTTCTCCCGAGCCATCGACGACTGCGAGCCTGTTTCCCTGTCGCGCCACCTCAAACGCGAACGCGGCATCTGGCAGCGACGTTACTGGGAACACTGCATCCGCGATGCAGACGACCTGCAACGGCATATCGATTACATCCACTTCAATCCGGTCAAGCACGGTCACGCCCGATGCCCCGCAGAATGGCCGTTCTCCTCCATTCACCGGCATATCGCCCAAGGCCTGTTACCCGTCGACTGGGCCGGAGGCGGCACCTGAACTGCAAAAAGCGCCGCCTGCCGCCGGACACAGATTGGCGCCGAGGTTGGTTGGTGCGTAGGTTGGCGCTGAGCGCAGCGAAGCCCAACAGGGAGCACCCAGTGCTCCGCCCGACGGTCTCAACCCCCGTTGGGCTTCGTCGCAAGCTCCTCAACCCAACCTACCGGATACTGAAGCGACCGACAGTCCTGCCCCCGTTGGGCTTGGGTGCAAGCGCCTCGACCCGCCGAATGCGCCACAAGCGCATCTAGCCCGTCCGCCGCTGGCTCCAGGCCAGGCACAGGCCGCTGAGGATGATGATGGCCATGCCGACGATGCCGCCGGCGTCCGGGGTGTGGGCGAAGAAGAGCATGCCCAGCAGGGTGGCGATGACGATCTGGCCGTAGGTGAAGGGCGCCAGGCTGGCCGCGCTGGCGAAACGGTAGGCGTGGGTCAGCAGCATGTGCCCGGTCATCGCCAGGGCGCCGAGCGCCGCCATCAGCAGGCCGTGGGAGAACTCCGGCAGTTGCCAGACCCAGGGCAGCGCCAGGCTCATCAGCAGCGCGCCGAGCAGGCTGGTGAGAAAGTTGCTGGTGGCCGGATGGTCGGTGGCGCTCAGGCGCCGGGTGAGCAGCTGGTAGAGGCCAAAGCACAGCGCCGCCGCGAACGGCAGCAGGATCGCCGGGGTGAACAGCGCGCCGCCAGGGCGCACGATGATCAGCACGCCGAGCAGACCGCAGCCCACTGCCAGCCATATCCCGGCGCCGATCTGCTCCTTGAGCACGAATGCCGATAGCAGGATCACCACCAACGGCGCCAGGAAGATCACCGCCGTCGCCTCGCCCAGCGGGATGTAGCGCAGTGCGCTGAAGAACAGCAGGCTGATCGCCACCAGGCTCAGGCCGCGCGTCAGTTGCAGCCAGGGTCGCCGGGTGCGCACCAGGTCCCAGCCCAGGCGCGGGGCGAACAGCACCGCCATCAACAGGGTCTGCGCCAGGTAGCGCGCCCACACCACCAGCAGCACCGGGTAGAGCTGGGTCAGGGATTTCGACAGGGCGTCGTGGCTGGCCAGCAACAGGCCGGCGGCGAGGATCAGCAGGATGCCCAGGCCCGGGCGATGGGAAGTCGGCACGAAACAAACCAAACGAATAGTTAGCAGGCTATCAACTCTAGCGAGCATTTGCCGCTTTGCCCAGGGGCACCACGCCTCAGCCCAGACCGTCCATCGAACGCCCGTCGGCAAACCCGAGCGGGCGCCGGCGGCCGTCCATGGCGGGACTATAGTGAAAATCCATCCCTCCGATGGGAGATCGACCTCATGCGCCCGCCCTCGCCGTCTTGCCGCCTACTCGGCGGCCTGTTGCTGCTCAGCCTGCCCCTCGCCCAGGCGGAAACACTGACGCCCCTGCAGGGGCAAAGCCCGGAGCAGATTCAAGCCGATATCGCCAGCTGCCAGGCCCAGGCCGGCGGCAGCCAAACGCAGAGCGACAACGACGGCGTCGGTGGCGAGCGCCTGCGCGGCGCGGCCAAGGGTGCCGCGGTGGGTGCCACGGCGGCGCAGATTCGCGGCAATCGCCACGACGAGGTCTACGACCGGGTGGACGACGATATCAAGCAGGAGTACCGGCAGAATCAGGCGCGCGACGCGGCGGCCGTCGGCATGGCCGTGGGAGGCTCCAGACAGCGCCAGGAGCGGCGCGAAAACCGTCGCAACGACAGCGCCGGCGACAACGCGCAGCAGGCCTATATCAATTGCATGAGCGGGCGCGGCTACTCCGTCACGCCCTGATCAGCGCAGCTGACTGTCCTTGCTGCCGCGCCTGTTGTAGCCGCTGAAAGCGGCCTGCTCGCGGTCGTGCTCGGCCTGGCAGGCCACGCACAGGCGTACGCCGGGAATGGCCTGGCGGCGCGCCTCGGGAATCGCCGCGCCGCATTCCTCGCAGTGGCGCAGGCTCTCGCCTTTCGGCAGCTGGCTGCGAGCGCGCGCCACGGCGTCCTCGATGCTGCTGTCGATCTGTTCCTGTACCGCCGTGTCGCTCGCCCAACCGCCTGCCATCGTCTGTCTCCTCGCCCCCGCCAGACAGATATGCGCCCACGGCGGGCGAAGTTCAAGAGCAGCCCGTCGTCACTCCTTGACTTCCATAAACTCGCGGGCCCAGACGATATAGTCCTCGGGCAGGCTGTACTTGTGGGTCAGCTCGGTGGCGTTGAGATCGCCCGGCTCGATGCCGCGCTGCTCGCGCAGGCAGTCGTAGGTGGCCTTGATCGCGGCGAAGTAGGCGCCGTGGCCGTTGACCAGGATGCGCACGCCGAGCCGCGCCAGGCGGGCGTTGTCGCGCAGCTGCGGGTTGCCGTAGGTGACCAGCATCAGCGGCACGCCAAGGCCGCCGGCGATCTGCTCCAGGTGGGCGAAATCCTTGACCCCGACCAGGCAGATGGCGTCGGCGCCGGCAGCCTGGTAGGCGCGGGTGCGGCGGATCACCTCGTCGACCTCGAGCACTCCGGCGTGGCTGCGGGCGATGATCGCCAGCTCTGGATCGATGCGCGCCTCCAGCGCCGCGCGGATCTTGCCGACACCCTCCTCGACCGAGATCAGGTCGGTGGATTTGCGGCCGAACTGCGCCGGCAGCAGGGTGTCCTCGATGGTCAGCGCGGCCACCCCGGCACGCTCCAGTTCGACCACCGTGCGCATCACGTTGAGCGCGTTGCCGTAGCCATGGTCGGCGTCGGCGATCACCGGCAGGCGCGCGACCCGGCCGATGCGCGTGGCCTGCTCGACGAACTCGCTCAGGCTGATCAGGGCGAAGTCCGGCGCCCCCAGCACCTGCAGCGAGGCCACCGAGCCGCCGAGGATGCCGACCTCGAAATCCAGGTCGGCGGCGATCCGCGCGGACATCGGGTCGAACACCGAGGCGGTGTGGTAGCAGCGGTCGGAGGCCAGCAGCGCGCGAAAGGCGCTGCGCAGTTGGTGGTGGGAGGCGCGTTGCAGGATGGGCATGGTGCGTATTCCAGTCAGGTGAATCGCGGATCGGCTGTAGGGTTACCCGGATAGACGCGACGAACCGGGGCGCAGGACACCGACATGCGCCACCGCTGGCCGAGCGGTGTCACTCGGCGCGCTGCGGCAGGAGGCGTGCCGCGCGCTCAGTCGTCGCGCAGCAGCTCGGCCAAGGTCTCGGCATCGACCCAGGGCAACCAGTGCCGGTAGATGCGTTCCAGGCTGCCGTCGCGGCGCATCTCCAGCAGCGCCTGCTGCCAGCGCTCCACGCGCCGCGCATCGGTCTGGCGGGAGAAGGCGATGTAGGAATCGTTGGGCATCAGGTCGAACTGCGCCTGCAGCTGCTCGGCCTGCATGCCCTGTTCGGCCAGCATGCCGTCGAGGGTCAGGCTGTTGGCGAGCAGCAGCTTGACCCGGCCGTGGCGGAACATACGCAGCATGTCCTGCGGCGTCGGCACACCGTAAAGGTTGTCCAGGCCCAGCTCGGTCAGCAGCTCGTAGGAGTACCACTGCTTGGGCACGGCCAGGGGACCGAGACGGCGCACGCCGTCCAGGTCGGCGACGTGCAGGCCGTCCGCCTTGCGGCTGTAGAAGCGCGTATGGCCGCGGGCGATGGGGCCGACCCAGTGGAACAGCGCCTCGCGCGGCGCCGTGCGCACGGTGGAGAACAGCGCCGTATCGGGTAGCCGGCGAACCTGGTGGTAACCGCGCGTCCAGGGCACCACTTCGATGCGCGCCGACTCGCCGGTGCGGCGGATCAGTTCCTCGACCACCGCCACCGCCATGCCGCTCGGCTGGCCGTCCTCGAGGTAGCTGAACGGCCGATAGTCCTCGGTGTACAGGCGCAGCTCGGCGGCCAGGGAGGTGGCCAGGCTGCAGAGCAACAACAGGACACAGGCTTTGCATTTCAGGGTCATCAGCGGCCACCGACTGAGGCGCGCCCCACTGCAGGATTCGGAGCGACCAGGCGCACGATGATAAACGCCTGCCCGGCGCATCACCAAGGCTGCTCGGCGGCGGCGTCGTCGACCAGCTCCGCCGCAGTCAGCACGCGCGGTTCGGGCAGCAGCTGCAGGCGCGACGCCGCCGGTTCGCCCTGCAGCGCCTGTCGCCCAGCTGTCGGCTCATACTTTTTCACATTCCAACCGACGGTCGGGCTAGCCCTAGCGCGCCGGGCAGGCGATCATCGGGCCTCCTACGCAGACTCCAGACGTTATGACCGCTACCACCGACAGCCGCATCCCGACGCACAAGCCCCGCCCGCTGATCGACCTGGCCATCAGCATCCTGATCCCCTCGTTCATCCTGATGAAGCTCAGCGGCGACGAGCGCCTCGGCGCCGACGGCGCGCTGCTGCTGGCGCTGGCCTTCCCGCTGGGCTGGGGCGCGTTCGAGCTGATCAAGTACCGCAAGTTCAACTTCATCGCCCTGCTCGGCCTGATCAGCGTGGCGCTGACCGGCGGCATCGGCCTGCTGCACCTCGACACCCAGTGGCTGGCGGTCAAGGAGGCGGCGATCCCCGGGCTGATCGGCATCGCCGTGCTGGTCTCGACCCGCACCCGCTATCCGCTGATCCGCACCCTGCTGTTCAACAAGTCGGTGCTCAACGTCGACAAGATCCAACAGCGCCTGGAACAGGGCGGCCACCTCGAGCACTTCGAGACGCGGCTGATGCGCGCCACCTACTGGCTCAGCGGCACCTTCTTCTTCTCCTCGCTGATGAACTACGTGCTGGCCAAGTGGATAGTCGTCAGCCCGGCCGGCACCGAGGCGTTCAACGACGAGCTGGGGCGCATGACCCTGCTCAGCTACCCGATGATCGCCATCCCCTCGATGATCATGCTGATGGCGATCTTCTACTACCTGTGGAAGACCATCCACGGCCTCACCGGCCTGAGCCTGGAAGAGATCATGGCCCACCCGGGTCAGGAGTCGCAGTCCTGATTCCCGTCCGCGCCGGCCGCCCGGTCGGCGCAACGCCACGATGCTGAGCCTGTCCGCCTACCCGGCCCTGTTCCTCTCCGCCTTCGGCGCTGCCACCCTGCTGCCGCTGCAGTCGGAGGCCGTGCTGGTGGGCCTGCTGCTGCACGGCGAACACGCCCTCTGGGCCCTGCTGCTGGTGGCCACCTGCGGCAACGTGCTGGGTTCCTGGGTCAACTGGCTGCTCGGCCGCTCCATCGAGCGCTACCGGGAACGCCGCTGGTTCCCGGTCAGCCCGGCGCGCCTGCAGCAGGCGCAGGCCTGGTACGCCCGCCATGGGCGCTGGTCACTGCTGCTGAGCTGGCTGCCGGTGATCGGCGACCCGCTGACCCTGGTCGCCGGGGTGATGCGCGAACGCCTGTGGGTGTTCCTCGCCCTCGTCAGTCTGGCCAAGGCCTCGCGCTACGCGGTGCTGGCCGCGCTGACCCTGCAGCTGAGCTGAACGCGCGCTAAGCCGGCCGCCAGATCGTCTCGGGACCGATGGCGGCCAGGTCGCGGCAGCCGGTCAGGGCCATGGCCACTTCCAGTTCGCCGCGCAGCATCTGCAGCACATGGGCCACGCCCACCGCGCCGGCCGCCGCCAGGCCGAACACATAGGGCCTTCCCACCAGCACCGCATCGGCGCCCAGGGCCAGCGCCTTGAGCACGTCACTGCCGCGGCGGATGCCGCCGTCGAGCAGCAGCGGCACTTGCTTCTGCACCGCGGCGGCCACTTCCGGCAGCGCCTCGATGGTCGCCGGCAGGCCGTCCAGGCTGCGCCCGCCGTGGTTGGAGACGATCAGCCCATCCATCCCCGCCGCCAGCGCCTGCTCGGCATCGGCGCCGCTCATGATGCCCTTGAGCAGGATCGGCAGACGGGTCAGCCCACGCAGCCAGGCCAGATCGGCCCAGGTCGGCGCCGCCGCCAATAGCGGGCCGCCGAGCAGCAGGCTGCGGGCATCGGGATCCGCCTGGGCCTGCAGCGGGCGCATGCCGCGCAGGTTGACCGCCTCGACACCCGCCGGCAGGGCGAAGCCGGCGCGCTGCTCGCGGTTGCGCACGCCGCTGACCGGCGCATCCACGGTCAGCACCAGCGCCTGGTAGCCGGCCGCCTCGGCGCGGCGCACCAGCGCCGCGGTGAAGTCGCGATCGGGCTGGATATACAGCTGGAACCACAGCGGCGTCTGCGCGGCGGCGGCGATAGTTTCCAGTTCGACGCTGGCCTGGGTGCTGACCAGCATGCCGGCGCGCACCGCGCCGGCCGCCAGCACGCTGGCCAGCTCGCCGTCGGGGTGGGCCAGCTGCTGATAGGCCACCGGGGCGAGGAAGATCGGGTGGTCGAAGTCCTGGCCGAACAGGCGCAGGCGCGTGTTGCCGCCGCTCAGATCCCGCAGTACGCGGCTGCGCAGGCGCAGGCGGTCGAAGGCGGCGCGGTTGTCGGCCAGGGTCAGCTCGTCGGCGGCGCCGCCGGCCAGGTAGGCCCAGGCCTGCTCACTCAGGCGCTCGCGGGCGAAGCGCTCGTAGTCGGCCAGCGCGGCGATTTCTGCGGGTATCTGCTGCAGTTTGGGCAAGGGCATGGGAGCCTCTCCGCGAGTTGTTGGTCGCCCGGATGCCATCCGGGAAATGCGCGCCAGCTATCCCCGGATTGCATCCGGGCTACGGGTCGAACGCTCAGGTCTGCGACCACTGGCGCAGCAGGTTGTGGTAGACGCCGGTCAGGCGCAGCAGCTCGGGGCTGTCCGGCAGTTGCTGGCGCAACGCCTGGATGCTGTCGTCCAGCTCCAGCAGCAGGTTACGCTGCGACTCCTCGCGCACCAGGCTCTGCACCCAGAAGAAGGCGGCCAGGCGCGCGCCGCGGGTCACCGGCTCGACCCGGTGCAGGCTGCCGCTGGAATAGAGCAGCAGATGGCCGGCGGGCAGCTTGACGCGCTTGTCCTGCAGCACCAGCTCGCCGCCGTCGTACTCGTCCGGCTCGCTGAGGAACAGGGTGGCCGACAGGTCGGCGCGGATGCGGTGCGGCGTGCCCGGCACGCTGAACACGGCGCTGTCGATATGCGCGCCGTAGCTGCCGCCCTCGGCGTAGCGGTTGAAGCGCGGCGGCAGCACCTTGAGCGGCAGTGCAGCGGCCATGAAACGCGGGCTCTGGCCGAGCTGGGCGAGGACGAATTCGGCCAGTTGCTGGGCCAGCGGATCGTCCTGGGCCAGTTGCTGGTTGGCCTTGACGCCGACCGCCTGGTGCCCGGCGCTGTGCCGACCGTCCTGCCAGTTGGCGGCCTGCAGCGCGGCGCGACACTGGCGCAGCTGCTCGGCGCTCAGCAGATCGGGGATATGCAGCAGCATGGGTGAGGTCTCCAGGGCGGCTCGCCGTTGGCGCAGAATTCTAAAGAGAGCGAGGCCACTATGACAGCCATGCCTGGCGCTCGCTCCTGCTACAGGCAAACGCCCCGGCCGCTGGCGCGGTCGGGGCGTTGCCACAGGCACTTGCGCTTAGAAGCGGAAGTTGGTGCTCAGGGTGAAGGTACGCGGGTCGCCCAGCAGCACGCGGCGACCGTTCCAGTTGCTGGAGACGGCGTATTCCTCGTCGGTCAGGTTGTCGACGTTCAGGCGCACATCGAGGTTCTGGTTGACCTCGTAGCTGGCCATGGCGGCGAAGGTGGTGTAGCTCGGCAGCTTGCCGTACAGGCCGTTGGCGACGATACGGCTGGCATCGTCCGGGCGGCCCAGGTAGGACGAACCGACGTGCTGCGCGCCCAGGCCCAGGGTCAGGCCGACCGGCAGGCGATAGGTAGTCCACAGGTTGCCAGACACCTTGGGGGTGAAGGCCAGCTCGTCGCCGTCGGTGCGCAGCGCAGTACCGTAGTCGCCGGCGTTGGCGCGTCGACGCACCTCGTCCAGATAGGCGCTGTGCTTGCGCTCGCTGTCCATAAAGACGATGCCGCCGTAGACGTTCCAGGCCTCGGTGATCTGGCCCGAGGCGCCCAGCTCCAGGCCCTTGACCACCTGCTCGCCGTAGCCCTTGAGGCTGTCGCTGGTCTCGCCGGCGTCGCGGCCGGTGATGGCCACGTCCTTCTTCACCGTGTAGAACAGCGCTGCGGTGGTGGACAGGCGCTTGTCGAAGAAGTCCCACTTGGTGCCGACTTCGTAGTTGTGCGCGCGCACCGGATCGGCGCCCGGGACGAAGCCGGGGAAGGCCTGGCCGTTGACCCGCGAGATGTCCGGGTTGGACAGGTAGGAGCCGGGCGGCTGGGTGGACACGCCGTAGGCGGCATACAGACTGCCGTTCTCTGCCGGCTTGTAGACCAGGCCGAGTTTGCCGCCGATGCTGAACTCGCGGTCGTCGAAGCCGTCGGCCCCCACCGCGGCGCCGGTCTGGACGTTACGGCTGCGGATATCGACGTCGTACTGCTCCAGGCGCAGGCCGCCGGTCAGTTGCCACTGCGGGGTGAACTCCAGGGTGTCGTAGAGGTACAGCGCCACGGTGTCGACGGTCACGTCGCTGCGCTCGCGCAGTCGGCTGTGCTTGGAAACCGGCCCGCTACGCTCCCAGTCCGGATCGAAGATATTGACGTTGCCCGGGTTGACCTCGGCATAGGTGCCGGCCTCGGACTCCTCGCGGGTCAGCTCCAGGCCGGCGGCCAGGTTGTGCTTGATCGAACCGGTGGCGAACTGCGCCGACAGGTTGGTCAGGTTGCTCAGGCTGGTGTTGACCCGGTCGTAGAACTGGGTGTCGGTACGCAGCTGGTCGCCGCCCAGGTACTGGAAGGGCAGGGTGTAGCGCGCCTGGCGGTCGACGCGCGCCCAGCGGGTCTGGTTGCTCAGGGTCATGCCGGTGGACAGGTCGTGTTCCAGACGCACCAGCAGCGCATCGCTGGTGGTGTCGTCGAAGTCCGACTTGAGGCCGTAGAACTCGTCGCGGTCGACCCCGGACAGCGCCGGGTTATAGGGCGTGTCGCCCTTCATGCCCTTGACCGACGCACCGGAAACGCCCCAGTCCGGGCGGTCGTTCATCTGCACGTGCTCGTAGGCGAAGATCGCGCGGGTGTCGGTGCCCAGGCCGAAGGCCAGCGACGGCGCCAGGCCCCAGCTGTTCTTCTCGGCGTGCTCGCGACCGGCCACGCCGCTGTCTTCCACCAGCAGGTTGAGGCGGAAGGCGGCGCTGTCGTGGATGATCTGGTTGGTATCCAGGGTGGCGCGGCGGCGCGCCTCGGAATCGTACTGATCGAAGCCGAAGCTGGCGCCACCGGCAATGAAGCTTTCCAGGGTCGGCGTCTTGGTCACCAGATTGACGTAGCCGCCGGCGCCACCGCGGCCGTTGTCGGCGGCCGGGCCCTTGGCCACTTCCACCTGCTCGACGTTGAACACGTCGCGGGTGTAGCTGCCGTTGTCGCGGGCGCCGTCGATGAAGATGCTGCCGCTGGTGTCGAAACCGCGCAGGCTGAAGTTGTTGGTGCCGCTGGCGAAGCCGTTCTCACCGGCGTTGAAACTGATCCCCGGGGTGTTTTTCAGCACCTCGGTGAGGGTGCGCGCGTTCTGCTCGCGAAACAGCGCTTCGGGAATGATGTTGATCGTCTGTGGGGTATCCAGCAGCGCCGCGGTCTGCTTCGGCGAGGACGCCTTGTCGACCTTGTAGCCCTGGTCCTGCTGGCCCTGCACGGTGACGTTGTCCAGCTCCACTGCACTGTCCTGAGCCACGGCGAAGCCGGACGCCAGGGCCAGGCCGACGGCCGAAGCCAGCAGGCGACGCTGGGGAAGAGGTGCACGCTTGTTATGCTTATCGCTCACGAGAATCACTCCAGATAAAAACTGCGCGATAGTAGATGAGATTCAGTTGCAATCAATCTTTACGAACGATTTACAAAGGAGAATTTGTAACAAATATGTCACTGACAATCGCGTCTAGCCAACAGAGCGCTCTGGAAAGGGGTTTACAGCCGAACCGGGGGAAAGCGCAGAAGCCCGGCGGCAGAAATGACAACGCCCACACAAGGTGGGCGTTGCTGACCAGGCAGGTCGCTTACAGGTAGTAGGACTTCAGCGGCGGGAAGCCGTTGAACTCCACCGCGCTGTAGCTGGTGGTGTAGGCACCGGTGGACAGCCAGTACAGGCGGTCGCCACTGGCCAGGTTGAGCGGCAGGCCGTACTTGTAGTGCTCGTACATGATGTCGGCGCTGTCGCAGGTGGGACCGGCGATCACCACTTCCTCCATCTCGCCCTTCTTCTCGGTCCAGATCGGGAACTTGATCGACTCGTCCATGGTTTCGATCAGGCCGCTGAACTTGCCGACGTCGGCGTAGACCCAGCGCTCCACCGCGGTGCGCGACTTGCGCGCCACCAGCACCACTTCCGAGACCAGCACGCCGGCGTTGGCGATCAGCGAGCGACCCGGTTCGAGGATAATTTCTGGCAGCTCGTCGCCGAAGTCTTCCTTGAGGAAACGGGTGATCTCCTCGGCGTAGGTTTCCAGGTCGTTGGTGCGCTGGATGTAGTTGGCCGGGAAGCCGCCGCCCATGTTGATCATCTGCAGGGTGATGCCATCCTCTTCCTTGAGGCGCTCGAAGATCACCTTGACCTTGGCGATGGCCGCGTCCCACACGTCGATATCGCGCTGCTGCGAACCGACGTGGAAGGAGATGCCGTAGGGCACCAGGCCCAGCTGCTTGGCCAGGATCAGCAGGTCCAGGGCCATGTCCGGCTGGCAGCCGAACTTGCGCGACAGCGGCCAGTCGGCGCTGGTCGAGCCTTCGGTGAGGATGCGCACGTAGACCTTGGCGCCCGGCGCGGCCTTGGCGATATTGCGCAGGTCGGCCTCGGAGTCGGTGGCGAACAGGCGCACGCCCTTGTCGAAGAAGTAGCGGATGTCGCGCGCCTTCTTGATGGTGTTGCCGTAGCTGATGCGCTCGGGACCGACGCCGGTGGCCATCACCTTGTCCAGCTCGTAGATCGAGGCGATGTCGAAGCTCGAGCCCTTGTCGCGCAGCAACTCGATGATCTCGACGGCCGGGTTGGCCTTGACCGCGTAGTAGACCTTGGCGAACGGGAAGCAGTTGCCCAGCTGATCGTAGGCATCGCTGATAATCTGCCGGTCGATCACCACGAAGGGGGTTTCGTGCTGATCGGCGAACGCCTTCATGCGGGCAAAAGTGGCGGGTGCGTAATAGTCTTCGACCTTGATCGACATGCTGGTGACTCCAATGGCAAAACCGGGAACACATTGATTCGGGCAGCAGAACCGCTTACAGGTTCCGCCACGTGTCGGGGCTGGCCGCGCGTTGCTCCGGCCTGAACGTCTGACAGTTTCCCCACTTTGGTTCGCCTACTTCCCAAGGCATGTCGCCGAGCATCACCGGTACCGACCTGGCCGGCCGGCAACCTCTCGTCGTCAGTACTTGAGCCGGATGGATCGTTTCCAGCATGGACGTTCGGGCGCGGACTTTAAGACCATGCGCCCCTCAGATCAACCGGAAATTTCATCGTTCCGGATATCGCACGAAATGCCCGGAAATGCTGAACGGGCGCGGCCTGCAGCCGCTTGCCCGGCAGGCGAACTCCCTGCTGCAAAGCAGTCTAGAACAGCCTTGAGTCAGCGCCATGACCAGGCCGGAGACTGGCTTCGCAAAAAACCCATCCGACACTCTGCAGCGGCGCGACAAGCTGCCGGCGGCTCGCCACCGAGGTGCAGGCACCTGCACGGCGCTTGCTGTATACTTCGCGACCAATTTTTCGCCCCATCTTCATCCAGGTTCAGCCCATGACCACCCAGGCCGCCGAAGTCGCCAAGCGCCGTACCTTCGCCATCATTTCCCACCCGGACGCCGGCAAGACCACCATCACCGAGAAGCTGCTGCTGATGGGCAAGGCCATCGAGGTCGCCGGCACGGTGAAGTCGCGCAAATCCGACCGCCACGCCACCAGCGACTGGATGGAGATGGAAAAGCAGCGCGGCATCTCCATCACCACCTCGGTGATGCAGTTCCCCTACCGCGAGCACATGATCAACCTGCTCGACACCCCCGGCCACGAAGACTTCTCCGAAGACACCTACCGCACCCTGACCGCGGTGGACAGCGCGTTGATGGTGCTCGACGGCGGCAAGGGCGTGGAGCCACGCACCATCGCCCTGATGGACGTGTGCCGCCTGCGGGATACTCCGATCGTGAGCTTTATCAACAAGCTCGACCGCGATATCCGCGACCCCATCGAGTTGCTCGACGAGATCGAGGCGGTGCTGAACATCAAGGCCGCGCCCATCACCTGGCCGATCGGCTGCTACCGCGACTTCAAGGGCGTGTACCACCTGTCCGAAGACAAGATCATCGTCTACACCCCGGGCCACGGCCACGAGCGTACCGAGGTGAAGATCATCGAGCACCTCGACTCGGACGCGGCCCGCGCGCACCTGGGCGACCTCTACGACAACTTCGTCGACCAGCTGGAGCTGGTCCAGGGCGCCTGCCACGAATTCGATGCCGAAGCCTTCCTCAAGGGCGAGATGACCCCGGTGTTCTTCGGCACCGCGCTGGGCAACTTCGGCGTCGACCAGGTGCTCGACGCCGTGGTCGACTGGGCCCCGCGCCCGCTGCCGCGCGCCGCCCACGAACGGGTGGTGGAACCGATCGAGGAGAAGTTCAGCGGCTTCGTGTTCAAAATCCAGGCGAACATGGACCCGAAACACCGCGACCGCATCGCCTTTATGCGTATCTGCTCGGGCAAGTACGAGAAGGGCATGAAGATGCGCCACGTGCGGATCAAGAAGGACCTCAAGGTCGCCGACGCCCTGACCTTCTTCTCCAGCGAGCGCGAGCACTTGGACGAAGCCTTCGCCGGCGACATCATCGGCCTGCACAACCACGGCACCATCCAGATCGGCGACACCTTCACCGAAGGCGAGAGCCTGGGCTTCACCGGCATCCCCCACTTCGCCCCGGAACTGTTCCGCCGCGTGCGCCTGAAGGACCCGCTGAAATCCAAGCAGCTGCGCCAGGGCCTGCAGGAACTGGCCGAGGAAGGCGCGACCCAGGTGTTCTTCCCCGAGCGCAACAACGACATCATCCTCGGCGCGGTCGGTGTACTGCAGTTCGACGTGGTCGCCAGCCGCCTGAAGGAGGAATACAAGGTGGAATGCGCCTACGAGGCGATCAACGTCTGGTCGGCGCGCTGGATCGACTGCAGCGACGAGAAGAAGCTCAAGGAATTCAAGGACAAGGCCTACGAGAACCTCGCCGTCGACGGCGGCGGCCACCTCACCTACCTGGCGCCGACCCGGGTCAACCTCAGCCTGATGGAAGAGCGCTGGCCGGAGATCAAGTTCCGCGCCACGCGTGAGCATCACTGAGTAAAGAACGGCCCTCCCAACGGGCCGTTTTTTATTGTCGCCCGTTCGTCAGGACTGCTGTTGCTCACGCACCTGCAGCCGGCCCTGTGCAAGCACACATGAAAGGCGGCTAATACCGGGCTCCGCCAATAGCCACTCGGCAATTGCCGGCTCCAGCTCGGTGCGTATACGGCGCGCCAGGGCGCGGGCACCGAAGCGGATGTCATGCTCGCGGCATAGCCAGGCGCGGGCACTCTGCTCCACCTGTAGCGAGCGGCCCTGACGCCCCAGACGCTGGTTGAGTTTGTCCAGCTCGATGTTCAGCAAGGCATCGAGCCACTGCTCGTCGATGCGCTCGAACACCAGAATTCGGTCGATACGATTGAGCCATTCCGGCTCGAAACGCTCGTGCAGCACCTGCTCCAATAATGCGCCCTCGCCTCTCGGCGCCAGCCCCAACCAACGTCGCCAGCCACGGGCGAAACGCTCGCGGTAGCGCTGCGCCTGCTGCGCGCCGAGGTTGCTGGTCATGAAGATCAGGCTGTTACGAAAATCCAGGGTACGGCTGCCGGCGGTCAGGGTCAGTCGACCATGCTCGAGAATGCCGAGCAGGCTGCGCAGTACTTCGGGGCTGGCCTTCTCCAGCTCGTCGAACAGCACGATGCCGGGCCTGCCGAAACTGCCGGCGATGGCCTCGGCATCGAACAGCGTGGCGCCATCCTTGCTGCCGACATAGCCGGGCGGCGCACCGGTGAGGGCGGCGGCGTAGTGTTCCTGGGCCAGGGTGTGCATGTCGATGCGGCAGTAGGCGTCGGCGCGGCCGTGGATGGCCTGGGCCAGCAGGCGCACCACCTCGGTCTTGCCGACGCCGGTGGGGCCCATGAACAGGTTGACCGATAGCGGCCGCTCACGCTCGCCGATATCGGCCTTGACCACCTTGAGCAGCGCCTCGACCTGCTCCAGCACCGCGTCCTGGCCGACGATTCGCGCACGCAGCAGGGCCATCACGGCAGCGGGGTCAAAGAGGAAACGTGATTGCAGCCAGGCAATGCCCTTTTCCTCCAGGCGCTCGCGGTTGCTGTCGATCAGGTCGTTGGCGAAGGGCATAGACCACCTCGGGTGTTGGAGAAGCTCGCGGCTAAAGCCCCTCCCACGAGACGGGACAGGCGTGGGAGGGGCTTTAGCCGCGACAG
>MTEW01005416.1_pt1 | contig 20748 bp, 13 predicted proteins | sample 1042681 | NCBI WGS metagenome assembly MTEW01 (sample SAMN06185811, study PRJNA358809) | soil metagenome | isolation source: soil biostimulated with citrate as carbon source | place: India | collected 2015-05-23
GCGAATGTGGAAAACCTGTGGTACTACGGAACGGGGTCGTTCACGGGCACGGGTAATGCGCTGGACAACATCATTCAGGGAAATACCGGTAATGATCGACTAAATGGAGGAGCTGGCAACGACAGGCTTATTGGTGGTGGCGGCAACGACATCTTCCAGTTCGGGCCGAACTTCGGCAATGACAGGATCATGGACTTCGACGCCAATCCCGCCGGTGGCCAGGATCTGCTCAATATCGCCGCGCTGGGGATTACGGCAGCGACCTTCGCCGCTCGGGTGAGTATCGCCGATGCCGGCGCCGACACCCTGGTGACGGTCAATGGTGCGGATGGCGGCAGCATACGCCTGGTCGGCGTCGCCGATCACACCACGGTCACCTCGGCGGACTTCCAGCTGGGTTGAGCTAGGGGCGAGTCCAGGGTGTCTGGCCTCGGCCATGCACCCTGGCGACAAGGGTATAAACCTTGAGGGGAGCATATGCGATGAGCGACAAGATCAAGGTGGGCATAGTCGATGATCATCCCATGCTGCGTCAGGGGGTCGCTGCGACCCTGAACAGGGTGGACGATTTCGAGGTGGTGGAGCAGGGTAGCTGCGCCGATGAGGCGCGTGATATCTCCGCGCGCTTTCAACCCGATGTGCTGCTGATGGATGTCAACATGCCGGGCGATACCTTCGCCGCGGTGCGTGCCATCAGCAAGGCGCAGCCGAAGGTCAAGGTGTTGATGCTGACGGTGTCGGAGTCCGAGGACGACGCTTATGCCGCGCTGGAAGGCGGCGCTCAGGGCTATGTGCTCAAGGGCGTCAGTGGGCCGGAGCTGATCCAGGCGATTCGCACCGTGGCCAAGGGCGAGACTTTTATCACCCCGGCGCTGGCTGCGCGCCTGCTGAGCAACTTCCGCAAGCATCGCAGCGAACAGCGCGGCCCCGATCTCACTCACCGCGAAGAACAGATCATCCGTGAAGTCGCCAACGGTCTGACCAATCGCGAAGTGGCCGCCAAACTGGGCTTGAGCGAGAAGACGGTGAAGTACTACATGACAAACGTGATGCAGAAGCTGCATGCGCGCAATCGGGTCGAGGCAGTGGCGGCGGTGCGGCGCTACTGGGAAAGCCACAAGACCTGGCATGTGGGCATCAGCACGCCCTGAGCGGTCGGATGCTTACTGGTTGTCATTGACGTCGCGCAAATCGAATCTGGCCGTCACCCGGGTGCCTTGCCCGGGGGCTGATTCGAGCTCGAAGGTCCCACCCAGCGACTCCACCCGGTAGCGCATGCCCACCACCCCGAGCCTGGAGCGATGTGCTCCGTCCCCGTCGATTCGCGTCTGGTCGAAGCCCGCGCCGGCATCTTTTACCTGTATCTCCAACAGCCCGTTCTTGGTGTCGGCGCTGACCCGTTGGCCCTGGCCGCCGGCATGGTGGAAGGCATTGTTCAGCGCCTCCTGCACCAGACGGTAGATGCAGATCTTGTAAGGCAGGCTCAGGGCCTCGGGCAACTCGCCGAGCTCCAGCTGAACCTTGGTTTCGCTGCGCTGCTCATGGCGTTGCACCACGAGCTTGAGCAGCTCGTCCAGGTTCAGCCCATTGATTTCCGGCAGGGCCAGGCCACGGGAGATGCCGCGGATCTCGCGCAAGCTTTCCTGGGCGGCGTTGCGGACGGTTTCCAGAGCGTCGCTTTGCCCTGTCTTGCAAAGATCGGCTAGTTCGTCCAGACGCAGCAGGATCAGGGTCAGGAGCTGGGCCGGACCATCGTGCAGATCGGCACCCAGGCGTCTGTGGGTCAGCTCGTTGATTGTGGCGAACTCGCGATTGGCGGTGTTGACCCGTAGCTGTAGTGCAGCGTTCTGCAGATGCAGAGCTTGCTGATCCTGCATCTGCTGACGCAGGGTGGCCTGCTGTTTTTCGATGATGCGGTCACCGCGGCGGACAATGAGAAACAGCAACAGAAGTACGGCCAGGGTTGCGGCGGCGATGATCGCCCAGACCTGCTGATGGATGCTGCCGATCTCGTGCTCCATCTCGTAGAACTCGCCGATGGCGATGATCCTTCCGCTACCCAACTCGCGCAGCGGCACATAGGTTTCGTACAGGGGACGGCCGAAGCTGCGCTCGTAAGCATGCTCGTCATGGTCCAGCGGGCTCAGCCGCGTCACCACCTTGCCTTGCATGGCGGCAGCGATGGGACCGGCCGGATGATAGTAGAAGACCGGCAGCTTGCTGGTGCTGTAGACGTTGCGCCCGTCGGGCAGCCAGATCTTTATCGAGAGTACATGCTGTTTGAGCGAGGTTTCTTTCATCAGATCATCGATGGCTTGCACGCTTTCGGGCTTCAGCGTGCTGGCTGTAGCCAGCTCCTGCACGTATTCGTCGAGATAGGCCTCCATGTAAATGGCCGCCCCTTCGCCAGCGCTGTGCGCCGCAGCCAGTCTGATCTGCTGGCTGACCAGACTGCCGACGAAGGCCATGTGCAAGCCCATGATCAATGCTGCGCAGAGGATGAACTGGGTCGAGCGGTTGAGTCCGGCCAGCGGTCGCCAGAGACGTCGGGGCCAGGTATCGGATGCTTCGACCAAGGTCGCAGATGCGGGTCCGACGAAAGTCTTCGAATTTGATTCGACCTTTGCCTCTGTAGCCATTGGCCGTACTCCCCGATGCTGGTGACAAGCGCTGGGCAGGTTTTCAACCCAAACCGTCGTTACCTGTCCCAACAAGCTAGTCCAGGATGCGCTGCGGGGCGGCTTTTCCTTTTGGTCTGCGCCCCTAGCGGAGCAGCGTCGATGCCAGTGCAACGCAATTGCCATCGACTAACCCGGATTGAATGGGGCCACCCGCAGGCTCAGCAGTCGAGAGTGAAGGTGTTGCAGGTCGCCGCGCAGGAGAAGGCGCAGTGCCTCTGGCGCCTCGCTCAGGAAGGTAGAACATGGCTTTGCGCCCTGCTATCAGGTGTCAATCGAAGGCCTGTCCATCGAGCTCGCGCGTGCTGCGTTTCCACGGGCCGCCAGCGTCCGCATGGCGTTGAGCATGGGACGCGCTGCCGATCCCGTCCACTCAACATGAACTCCTCCGCCAATCTTCGACCACGCCGTTGCAGTGTCGCCGTATGCATGTGGTTTTTCTGACTTGAACGTCAGTTGCACTCAGCATTGAGGGAACAAAGATGGCCACTCTAACCGTCAATTACGCCGACCTGCTCTTCATCCTCCAGCAGATCAAGATTTCCGAGGCCCATGCCGCCGGTGAGTCGCTCTATGACCTGGTCGGCAACCCGCTGTTACCCTGGGGGCTGCGCACCGTCGACGGCACCTACAACAACCTGGTACCGGGCCAACAGTACTATGGCTCGGCCGATCAACTGATGCCCCGCCTGCTCGATCCGGTATTCCGCGATGCAGAAAATGGTATCGATGGGCCGGGCGCTCCTCCCGGTTTCCCCACTGGCAGCCAAAGCACCAGCTATGCCCAGACCAGCGGCTACGTGGTCGACTCGCAGCCGCGCACCATCAGCAACCTGATCGTCGATCAGAGCCTGGGCAATCTGGCAGCGGTGATTGCGGCGCTGGATTATGCCGGTTCGGAAAACTCCTATGCCGATGCGTTGCTGGTCATGCAGGCGCACAGTGCATTGAAGGCGGCCGAAAGCGTGGCCGCTGGCAACGGCGCTGAGGTGCAGGCCAGCGCCGCTAATCTGGCCGCGTCCACAGCAGTCGCTCAGTCCACAGCTGCGCAGGCCGCTGCCGCACAAGCGCTGGCCGACCAGGACGCCCAGGCTTACGCCGATGCACTGGCAGTGGTCGCCAGTGCCATTGAGTTGCAGAGCCTGACTCTGCAGACCTACATGGCAGCCATTGGCACACCGGAGGAGGGCGCCGCCCAGGCGGCCTTCCTTAGTGCGGCAATCGCCACCGCCCAGGCCCAGGCCGATGCCAATGTCAAAGCCGCGGTGGCCGCCGAGTCTGCTGCTGCCGCGCAGGTTGCCAACCAGCAGGCGCAGGCAGCCGCCACACAACTGGCCAGCGACACTGCTGCCCACCAGGCCGTGCTGGCCGAGGCTGCCGCCGACGATGCCGCGGTTGCCGCCGCTTCGGCGGCGCTGGATACGCTGCTGGAAGAGTTCGGCATCGTGGTGGAAAACGGCACGGTCGTGATCCCCAATGTTGCCCCCGACGAAGGCCTGACCGCGCCGTTCAATTCCTGGATGACCCTGTTCGGCCAGTTCTTCGACCATGGCCTGGATCTGGTCAACAAGGGGGGCAGCGGTTGGGTCTACATCCCGTTACAGCCGGACGACCCGCTTTACGTCGAGGGCTCGCACAGCAACTTCATGGTGGTCACTCGTGCCACCAACCAGCCCGGTCCCGACGGCATATTGGGTACGGCCGACGATATCCGTGAGCACACCAATCAGACCACGCCCTTCATCGACCAGAACCAGACTTACACCTCGCATGCATCGCACCAGGTGTTCCTGCGCGAATACGTCATGTTCGAGGGCAAACCGGTTGCCACCGGGCACATGCTCGACGGGCAGAACGGTGGTCTGGCCACCTGGGCCGATATCAAGGCGCAAGCGCGCGAGCTGCTGGGTATAGAGCTGACCGACGCCGACGTGACCAATATTCCGCTATTGGCCACCGATCCCTATGGCCAATTCATCCGCGGCGAAAACGGTTTCCCCAAACTGGTGATGGCCGGTCCGCCACTGCATGAGGTGGAGGGTAATCCCGATGCGCCTATCAGCACCGCCGGTGCCGTACGTATCGGTCATGCCTTCCTCGACGATATCGCCCATAACGCCGCTCCTGTCATCGTCGGGGGGCAGTTGATGGCCGATGCCGATGACGTGGCTGGCAATGCGGTGGCGGTCAATCCCATGACCGGGCGCAACCTCGAGTACGACAACGAGCTGCTTGATGCCCACTTCATCACCGGAGACGGCCGCGGCAACGAGAATATCGGCCTGACCGCGGTGCACCACGTGTTCCACTCCGAGCACAATCGACTGGTCGAAGCCAACAAGCAGACCATTCTCGCCACAGGCGATCTGGCCTTTATCAACGAGTGGTTGCTGGTGCCGGTGAACGAGGTGCCGGAAAGCGCCGATTGGCTGATCTGGAACGGCGAGCGGTTGTTCCAGGCTGCGCGTTTCGTCAACGAGATGCAGTACCAGCATCTGGTGTTCGAAGAGTTCGCCCGCACCGTACAGCCGTTGGTGGATGTATTCGTGTTCTCCAACACGGTGGACATCGATCCGGCCATCGTCGCCGAGTTCGCCCATGTGGTGTACCGCTTCGGCCATTCCATGCTCAACGAGACGGTGGCGCGTCTGGACAACAGCATGCAGTCCAGCGACATCGGCCTGATCGAGGCCTTCCTCAACCCCATCGAGTTCACCCAGGGTGGCACCCTCAGCGCCGATCAGGCCGCTGGCGCAATCATCCGCGGCATGACCCGGCAGACCGGCAACGAGATCGATGAATTCGTTACCGAAGCGCTGCGCAACAACCTGGTCGGCCTGCCGCTGGATCTGGCGGCGATCAACATCGCCCGCGGCCGCGAAACCGGTGTGCCGTCGCTGAACAATGCCCGTGCGCAGTTCTACGAAATGACCGGAGACAGCCAGCTCAAGCCCTACGACAGCTGGATCGACTTCGCGCTGAACATCAAGACGCCGGCCTCGATCATCAACTTCATCGCCGCCTACGGCACGCACAGCAGCATCACCTCGGCCATCACCCTCGAGGCCAAGCGCGAGGCGGCCATGGCCCTGGTGCTGGGGGGAACGGGCGCACCGGCGGATCGCGACGACTTCCTCAACGCCCGCGGGCAGTATGCCGTGAACAAGGGCGGGCTGGATCTGGTGGACTTCTGGATCGGCGGGTTGGCCGAGCAGAACATGCCGTTCGGCGGCATTCTCGGCTCCACCTTCAACTTCGTCTTCGAAGTGCAGATGGAGAACCTGCAGAACGGTGACCGTTTCTACTACCTCAGCCGTACTCAGGGCATGAACCTGCTCAACGAACTGGAAGCCAACAGCTTCGCCGCACTGGTGATGCGCAACACCGACCTCGGCGACCCCAACGCCTCGCACTTGCCGGGGGCGCTGTTCCAGCGCGTGGACTACATCCTCGAACTGGACATGAACCGTCAGCAGTATGCCGATCCGGTCGGCAGCAACCCCATCCTCAACGCCCTGGCGCCGCTGGTGATTCGTGACAATCCCGCCACAGCCGGAGCGGACAGCAATTACCTGCGCTACACCGGCGATGCCCATGTGGTATTGGGTGGCACCAACGGCGATGACATCCTGATCGGTGGAGCCGGTGACGATACCTTGTGGGGCGACGGCGGTAACGACCGCCTGGAGGGCGGTTACGGCATCGACCATATCTTCGGCGGCGCCGGCGACGACATCATCACCGATATCGGCGACGCCGATGTGATCCATGGCGACGACGGCAACGACGTGATCCACACCGGCCCCGGCCTCGACCTGGTGTTCGGTGGCGCCGGCCAGGACTTCATCTATGGCGGGCCGGACGGCAAGGAGATCTTCGGCGGCCGTGACAACGACTTCATCTTCAGCGGCGACGGACCCAGTTTCATCCTCGGCAACGAGGGCGACGATTGGCTGGAGGGCGGTGCCGGTTTCGACACCCTGGCCGGCGACAACTCGGAGTTGTTCTTCAACAGCCCGATCATCGGCCATGACGTGATGATGGGCGGCGGAAACGACAACGACTACGACGGCGAGTCCGGCGACGACATCATGGTCCAGGGCGCCGGCATCCATCGTAACGAGGGCATGTGGGGCTTCGACTGGGCGATCCACAAGGGCAATAGCCTGGCGGCCTATTCCGATCTCAATACGCCGATTTTCGCCACCGACTTCGAAGACATCCTGCGCGACCGCTTCGATCAGGTCGAAGGGCTGTCCGGCTGGATTCACGACGATCGGCTGTTCGGTGACGACCGCGTGGAGGACACCGCGGCCGGCGAGAACTCGTTGTTCAACCACGAGCTGACCCTGTCCGGGATGAACCGTATCGCCGGGCTGGAGGCGGTTCTCGGGATGATGGCCGAGCCGCGTGACAACCCGCGCGATGCCAGCGACCCGGTGGTGTTCAACGGCGGCAATATCCTCCTTGGCGGCGGCGGCAGCGATGTGATCGAGGGCCGTGCCGGCAACGACGTGATCGATGGCGACGCCTGGCTCAACGTGCGCATCAGCGTGCGCAGCAAGCTCGACCCCAGCATCGAGCTGTTCAGCGTCGACAGCATGAAGGAGATCCAGGCACGGATGTTCTCCGGTGAGATCAACCCGAGCCAGCTGCATATCGTGCGCGAGATTCTCGACGGCAATCAGGAGGGCGATATCGACACCGCGGTGTTCAGCGGCGCGTTCGCCAACTATGAGCTGGTCGAGACGTTCGACGGCACCGGCAGTTATCTGGTGGTGGACAACGTCGGCACCGACGGCACTGACCTGATCCGCAATATCGAACGGTTGCAGTTCGCCGACCAGGTGGTCTGGTTGATCGACCGCCCGGCCGAAGGCACGGTGTCGATCAGCAACATGGCGCCGGCCGAGGACGAGATGCTGCTGGCTGCCGCCACCGTCAGCGACCCCAATGGCACCCAGTTCGCCGTGCTCAGCTACGCCTGGCAGGCGCTGGTCGGTGGGGCCTGGATGCAGGTCGGTACGGGGCAGAGTTTCACCCCAGGTGATGCCGAGGTCGGGCTGGCGCTACGTGTGGTGGTCAGCTTCAACGACGACTGGGGCAACCCGGAGAGCCTGGTATCGGAAGTCACCGCGCCCGTGCTCAACGTCAACGATGCACCGACCGGGCTACCACAGCTCAACAACGTCTCGCCCAGTGTCGGTCAGGTGCTGATCGCCTCCACGGCGATGATCGCCGATGCCGACGGCTTGGTTGGGGTGACGTTTGGCTATCAATGGCAGGCAGGCACTGGCGATAGCTTCAGCAATATCGTCGGCGCCACCGCGCAGTCCTTTACCCTGACCAATGCGCAAGCTGGTCAGCAGGTGCGGGTGCAGGTCAGCTATACCGACAACCGTGGCACCTTCGAGGTACTGACCTCGGCGGCGACGGCCGTGATCGCCAGCGCGGTGATCATGGGCACCAACGCGGCCAATACGCTCAACGGTACGGCGCTGGACGACCATATCCTCGGCCTGGGCGGCAACGACGTGCTCAACGGTCTGGCCGGTAACGACATCCTCGACGGCGGCGCGGGCAACGACACTCTGGACGGCGGCCTCGGCGCCGATGTCATGCTCGGTGGTCTGGGCAACGACATCTATATCGTCGATAACCTGGGTGATCAGGTGATCGAGGCAGTCGGCGCCGGCACCGATACGGTGCGCACCACGCTGCTCAGCTATGGCCTGGGCGAGAACGTTGAGCACCTGACCTTTGTCGGCAGCGGCAATTTCACTGGTTACGGCAACGCCTTGGCCAACACCATCACCGGCGGCGCGGGCAACGATGTGCTCGATGGCGGTGCCGGAATCGACCGTCTGGTTGGTGGGGCGGGCAACGACAGCTACTACGTCGACAACCCCGGCGATGTGGTGGTCGAGGCTGCCGGCGCAGGGGTCGATACCGTCTACTCCACCAGTGCCAGCTTTACCCTGGGCGCCAATGTGGAGAACTACGTGCATCTCGGTGCCGGTGCTGCCAATGCCTCGGGCAATGGTCTGGCCAACCAGATGACCGGTGGGGCAGCCGCCGACACCCTGCGCGGCCTGGGCGGCGATGATGTGCTCAGCGGCTTGGGCGGCAACGATACCCTCTACGGCGGAGCCGGTGCCGACAGTCTGTTGGGAGGCGAGGGGGCCGATACTCTGTTCGGCGAGGGTGGCAACGACATCCTCGAGGGTGGCGACGGTGACGACATCCTCGATGGTGGTACGGGGAACGACATCATGATCGGCGGTGCCGGCAACGACACCCTGTATGCCAGTCAGGGCAACGACATTCTGGTGTTCGGGCCCAACTTCGGTAACGACACCATAATCGGTTTCGATGCCAACCCGACTGGAGGGCAGGACCTGCTCAACATCGCGGCGTTCAATCTGACGGCGGCGACTTTCGCCAGTCGGGTGTCAATCGCCGATGCCGGCAACGATGTGTTGGTGACGGTCAATGGTGCAGATGGTGGCAGCATTCGCCTGGTTGGTGTAACCGACCACACCAGCGTGACCATGGCCGACTTCCAGCTGGTATGAGGTGGCGTGGTTCCTGGCGTTGGATATGAAGAACGCCGGGTTGGCTGCGGGGCATCGCCTGCGGGGGCGGTGCGCCGTGGCCTTCTTTCCAGGTGTCCTGAATAGTGCAAAAAGTTGCGGCAGCGCGCAGGCCGAGTACCGCGTGCATGCTAATGTAATACGTCGTTACATTTCCCTAACCGTGTAAATGGAGTTTCCATGTCGATCAAGGATTCGATCCTGGCAGCCGCGCTGGCTGCCATGCTGCCGTTGATGCCCGTTGCCTACGCCGATTCCGACGCCGAGCCAGCGTCTGCTGCAGTCGACGAGGAAGTGGGCGAAGCCGAGGAATCGGCGCAGTACATCAGCCCCGAAGAATTCGTCGCCAGTCTGGAGTTCAAGACTGGGCGAGTGATGCTCGGCAATGATCTGGCCACCCTCAATCTGCCTGATTCACTGGTATTTCTCGACGGCGATAATGCCCAGCGTCTGCTGGTCGATGCCTGGGGCAACCCGCCGGATGACGTACCGCCGCTGGGCATGATCCTGCCGGCCGGCATCTCGCCCTTGTCCGAAGAGTCCTGGGGCGTGACGGTGGAGTACGAAGACAGCGGTTACGTGTCCGACGAGGACGCCGCCGACATCGACTACGCCGACATGCTCAAGGACATGCAGGCCGACATGCGCGAGGCCAACACCTGGCGCGAGGAAAACGGCTACGAGCCGGTGCAACTGGTCGGCTGGGCCGCCGCGCCGCATTACGACGCCGAGGGCAAGAAGCTGTACTGGGCCAAGGAACTGAAGTTCGGCGATAGCGAGGTCAACACCCTCAACTACAACATCCGCGTGCTGGGTCGTAAGGGTGTGCTGGTGCTGAATTTTGTCGCCAATATGGATCAGCTGGCGGAGATCGAAGCCAGCGTGCCGGCCGTGCTGGCGGCGACCGAGTTCAACCCGGGCCAGCGCTATGCCGAGTTCGACCCGGACCTGGACACAGTGGCCGCCTACGGTCTGGGCGCGCTGGTCGCCGGCAAGGTGGCGGCCAAGACAGGTCTGCTGGCCATGCTGCTGGTACTGCTGAAAAAGTTCTGGTTCATCCCGGTGGTGCTGGTCGGCTGGCTGTTCAAACGTATCGGCCTGCGCAAGAAGGACACCGCGAGCAACGAGGCGAGCGCAGCGGCCGTTCCTGTGACTGCGCCTGCTGAGGCCAAGCCGGGGGAGCCGGTACAGGCGCCGACGCAGACGGTTATGGATTTGAACAAGCCGGACGACGCGGACAAGCGCTGAGTTCTACTTTCATCCGGGCAACGAAAAACGCCGCGAACCCTGCACGGGATTCGCGGCGTTTTTCGTTGCGGCTTCAAGCCTTACTTGGACAGGTACTTCATCCCGTCTTCCAGGCCCTGCAGGGTCAGCGGGTACATGCGATCCTCGATCAGCTCACGCACCAGATTGGTGGAGGCGGTGTAGTTCCAGGTGTCCTTGGGGTAGGGGTTGATCCAGATGATCTTCTTGAACTTCTCGGTGAAGCGTTTCATCCAGACGTAGCCGGCTTCCTCGTTCCAATGCTCGACGCTGCCGCCGGCCTGGGTGATCTCGTAGGGGGCCATGGCCGCATCGCCGACGAACACCACCTTGTAGTCGGCGCCGTACTTGTGCAGCAGGTCCATCGTCGAGGTGCGCTCGCTGGTGCGGCGCAGGTTGTTCTTCCACACGCTCTCGTAGATGAAATTGTGGAAGTAGAAATATTCCAGGTGTTTGAATTCGGTCTTGCAGGCCGAGAACAGCTCCTCGCAGACCTTGACGTGGGCATCCATCGAGCCGCCGATATCCAGCAGCAGCAGGAGCTTGACCGTGTTGCGTCGCTCGGGGCGCATCTGGATGTTGAGCAGGCCACCGTCTTTTGCGGTGTGGTCGATGGTGCCGTCCAGATCCAGCTCTTCGGCCGCGCCCTGACGGGCGAACTTGCGCAGGCGGCGCAGCGCCACCTTGATGTTGCGCGTGCCCAGCTCGACCTGGTCGTCGAGGTTCTTGTACTCGCGCTGGTCCCACACCTTGGCGGCCTTGCCCTGGCGCTTGCCGGCATCGCCGACGCGAATGCCTTCCGGGTTGTAGCCGCCGGAGCCGAACGGGCTGGTGCCGCCGGTGCCAATCCACTTGTTGCCGCCGGCGTGCTTTTCCTTCTGCTCCTCGAGGCGCTTCTTGAACTCCTCGATCAGTTTGTCCAGGCCACCGAGGCTCTGGATCTGCGCCTTCTCCTCGTCGGTCAGCAGGCGCTCGAACTCCTTGCGCAGCCACTCCTCGGGGATCATCGCCTCGATGTGCTGATTGAGGTTTTCCAAGCCCTTGAAGTAGGCGCCGAAGGCGCGGTCGAACTTGTCGAAGTGACGTTCGTCCTTTACCAGAATCGCGCGCGCCAGGTAATAGAATTCGTCCATGTCGGCGAACACGACGTTGTGCTTGAGCGCGTTGATCAGGTCGAGCAACTCGCGCACCGACACCGGCACCTTGGCCGCACGCATTTCGTTTAACAGGTTGAGCAGCATGCTATGCCCTCATGAAAGTCTGTGACTGCCTGTGGCCACTGCCCGCACCAGAGGAAGGGCGAGCGAGCTAGAGTCAGGCAAGGCGAGAGCAGGCGAGCAAGCGCAGTGTACTTTTGTACATGAGCATTGCGAGCCTGCTCTCAACGCAGCCTGGCCGACGCGCAGCCGCCCGATGTTTACCGAGAAGCGCGGCGCGCCATAAAGGCCAGGCGCTCGAGCAGCTGCACATCCTGCTCGTTCTTCACCAGGGCACCGGCCAGCGGCGGGATGGCCTTGGTCGGGTCGCGCTCGCGCAGCACCGCTTCACCGATATTGTCGGCCATGAGCAGCTTGAGCCAGTCCACCAGTTCGCTGGTCGATGGTTTCTTCTTCAGGCCCGGCACCTTGCGTACGTCGAAGAACACGTCCAGCGCCTCGGCCACCAGCTCGCCGCTGATGTTGGGGTAGTGCACGTCGACGATCTTCTTCAGGGTGTCGCGATCCGGGAAGGCGATGTAGTGGAAGAAGCAGCGGCGCAGGAAGGCGTCCGGCAGCTCCTTCTCGTTGTTCGAGGTGATGATGATGATCGGGCGCTGCTTGGCCTTGATCGTCTCGTTGGTCTCGTAAACGTAGAACTCCATCTTGTCGAGTTCCTGCAACAGGTCATTGGGGAACTCGATGTCGGCCTTGTCGATTTCGTCTATCAGCAGGATCACGCGCTCGTCGGACTCGAACGCCTCCCACAGCTTGCCCTTCTTGATGTAGTTGCGAACGTCGTGAACCTTGTCGGAATCGAGCTGCGAATCGCGCAGGCGGCTGACCGCATCGTATTCGTAGAGGCCCTGGTGCGCCTTGGTGGTGGACTTGATGTGCCAGGTGATCAGCTTGGCGCCGAAGGCCTCGGCCAGTTGCTCGGCGAGCATGGTCTTGCCGGTACCTGGCTCACCCTTGACCAGCAGCGGGCGCTGCAGGGTGATGGCGGCATTGACCGCGAGCTTGAGGTCGTCGGTGGCGACGTAGGACTGGGTGCCTTCGAACTTCATCGGAAAATCCTCGAACGGTAACGGCCGGCCGTGCCGGGCGTTCGGTATCAGGTTGAAGCGCTGACTATAACGTGCGTCCGGGCGCAGTGTGAACGCAGACGCAGCATTCAGTCACTGAATGGTCGGTCACGGGGCTGCGCGCCTGCTGGAACTTGCCCGCTAGGCGTCGTCCTGTTGCGGCGGCGGACGTTCGAAGCGCGGATCGAAGGCCTCGACGAAGCCATTGCGCAGGATTTCCAGAAAGGCCTGGAAGGCGCTCACCTCCTGATCATGCACGTTGCCGCTGAGCTCCACGCGGGTGGCGAACTGATCGCGGCGCTGGTTCTTCAGCAGGGTTTCGCCACCACCGACCAGCGCCTCCCACAGCGAGCGCAGCACGCCCTTGTCCTCGTCTTCGACGTCCTGCTCCCAGTCGAACACTTCCACTTCGCGTAGCAGCGGCTTGATATAGCCGCTGAGCTGGGCATCGTCGGCGCTGGCCTCGATCACCAGGTCGCCGCTGCCGCGCTTGAAGTCGAAGCGGCCATAGGCACGGGCGAAGTCGTTGAAGCGGGTCAGGTCGATGTCCCGCACGCGCAGGCGCAGCTCGAAATCCTCGAATTGCTCGAACGGATCGAAGGTCGCCTCGGCTTCCAGCGGCGCGTGCTCCAGCAGGAGGGCGCGACCTTCGAAATGCGCGACCCGGTCGCCCGGCTCGTCACCGACATTGGTGAGGTTGTACAGGCTGGCGTTGACCTCGTCCGCACTCAGTTCCACCTTGGGACTGGTGGTGAAGTTGTGAAAGGTGATGCGTCCGTCGATCACTCGCAGTTCGTTGAGAGTGATGGGCAGCAGCTTGTTCAACTGGTCGCGCCAGTCGGTGCCGGCACCGGTCTGGTCGGCCTGTTCATTCTCGCCGCCATCGACGAAGTTCAACTGCGGTCGTTCGAAGTACACTTCGGCCACCACCGCGCGCTCGCGCCACAACGGCGGCCAGCTCACCGAGATGTCGATCAGCGGGGCGTCGAGCAGCGGCACCGGTACGTCGCCGGTCACCTTGACGATGCTCAGCCCGTTGATACGGTAGGCACCGCGCCACCAGGCCAGGTCGATATCGGTGATCCGGCCCTGGTAGTCGCCCATGTCGGCGAGCTTGTCGTTGAGATAGTCGCGAATCAGCCAGGGCAGGGTCAGCTGCGCCGCCAGCACCAGCAGCAGCGCGACGAGCACGGCCCTGAGGGGCCAGCTGTAGCGTCGTTTCATCGGGCAGTCCATCGAGTCACCTATCTTCGATGGACTGCGCGCGCGGCATTCTGTTCGGCTGGACTGCCGCTGCACCTGGGCATAGGCTGGTGTCTTTATCCGACGTTCATCTGCTTAGGAAGGAATCATGAGCCGCATCTTCGCTGACAACTCCCAGGCCATCGGCAATACACCGCTGGTGATGATCAACCGCCTGGGGCCGAAAGGCGTGACCATCCTCGCCAAGATCGAGGGGCGCAACCCGGCCTATTCGGTCAAGTGCCGCATCGGCGCCAGCATGATCTGGGACGCCGAGGAGCGCGGTGTGCTCAAGCCGGGCATGACCATCGTCGAGCCTACCTCGGGCAACACCGGCATCGGCCTGGCCTTCGTCGCCGCCGCGCGCGGCTACAAGCTGGTGCTGACCATGCCGGCATCGATGAGCCTGGAGCGACGCAAGGTGCTCAAGGCCCTGGGTGCCGAGCTGGTACTGACCGAGCCGGCCAAGGGCATGAAGGGCGCCATCGAGAAGGCCAACGAGCTGGCCGCCGCCAACCCCGACTACTACCTGCCGCAGCAATTCGAGAACCCGGCCAACCCGGCCATTCATGAAAAGACCACCGGCCCGGAGATCTGGCGTGATACCGACGGCGCCATCGACGTGCTGGTGGCCGGTGTCGGCACCGGCGGCACCATCACCGGGGTATCGCGCTACATCAAGCAGAACCAGGGCAAGCCGATCCTCTCGGTGGCGGTGGAGCCGGTGGGTTCGCCGGTGATCAGCCAGACCCTGGCGGGCGCCGAGGTCAAGCCGGCGCCGCACAAGATCCAGGGTATCGGCGCCGGTTTCGTGCCGAAGAACCTCGACCTGGCGATGGTCGATCAGGTCGAGCAGGTGGCCGACGAGGACGCCAAGGCCATGGCGCTGCGCCTGATGCGCGAGGAGGGCATTCTCTGCGGCATCTCCTGCGGCGCGGCGATGGTCGCGGCGGTGCGTCTGGCGGAGAAGCCGGAAATGCAGGGCAAGACCATCGTGGTGATCCTGCCGGACTCGGGCGAGCGCTACCTGACTTCGATGCTGTTCGATGGCCTGTTCACCGAACAGGAGCTGCAGCAGTAACCACCGCGATTCAGCGCGACCAAGCCGCCTACGGGCGGCTTTTTCGTAGGGGCACCGCGTCCGATCGTAGGGTGCGCCGTGCGCACCGCGGCTCAGGCTTTGGCAGCCGATTGCATCATCAGCCATGGCCCTGGTGCGCACGGCGCACCCTACGCAGTCCTCAGCCGTAGGGTGCGCCGTGCGCACCATCGCTCAGACTTTGGCAGCTCCTGGCCGCACCACCAGCCATAGGGCCAGCGCGATCAGCACGCCGCCCGGCAGGTAGTCCCAACTGAGTGGTTCGCCCAGCAGCAGGGCGCCCCAGAGTACGCCGAACGGCGGTATCAGGAAGGTGGTGGTGCTGGCCTTGATCGGCCCGATATCCGCCAGCAGGCGGAAATACAGGACATAGGCGAAGGCCGTGCAGACCAGGCCGAGGGCGGCCAGCGACAGCCATACCTCGATGCCTCCCCAGCTCGGCGGCGGTTGCAGCGCCAGGCTGCCGGCGAACAACGGCAGCAGGAACACACTGGCGCCGACCAGGCTGGCGAAGGCGGTCAGGCGGTTGTCCAGGCCGCCCTGCTGGCCGATCCAGCGGCGGGTGAGAAAACCGGCGAAGCCATAGCAGGTGGTGGCCACCAGGCAGGCGCCGGCACCGAGCAGCAGTTGCAGATCGAAGGCCACCGGGCCGGTGCGGGTCAGCACCGCCACGCCGAGCAGGCCGAGAAACACGCCCGCGGCCTTGCTCGGGGTGATGCCTTCATGGAAGAACAGTGCGCCGATCAGTACGCCCATCAGGGGCGTGGTGGCGTTGAAGATCGCCGAGTAACCGGCCGGCAGGATCAGCGCCGCCAGGCAGTACATGGCCGACGGCAGGCCGGCGTTGATCACCCCCAGCCCCAGGCAGATGCGCAGCTTGCCGCGAAAGTCCCAGTCGCTGCGCAGCAGCACCAGCAGTGCGAGCAGGCCCAGCGCGCCGAAGCTGGCGCGAAAGAAGGCAGTCGGCATGCTGCCCAGCGCCGGCGCGGCAACGCGCATGAACAGGAAGCTGGCGCCCCAGATGGCGGCAAGCAGCAGCAGGCGAAACAGATCGGCGGTACGCAAGGCGGTATATCCGTCAGGATGGGGCCGAGAGTGTTGCCGCTGGGCGGGGTTCTGGCAATCCGCATTGCGCTTTCGAACGAGGTTTGTGCCAACCCGTAGCCCGGATGAAATCCGGGAAGACCGGGGATAGTCCCCGGATTGCATCCGGGCTACGTTTGGCCGACTTTGCGGCTAAGCTCGCTTCACTCATTTCCTTGCGAGGCACTTCCATGGGGCAACAATGGCCGGCCGGCGAGATCGCTCGCCTGATCCTCGATGGCTTCGACGATTACCGCGAGCACTTTCGTCAGATCACCGATGGCGCGCGGGTACGCTTCGAGCAGGCGCAATGGCAGGAGGCGCAGCGCGCCTCGGCCGCGCGCATCAATCTGTACGAAGAGAAGGTGGCGCAGACCCGCGAGCGCCTGCTCGAGGGCTTCGATGAGTCCTTGCTGGAAGTGGGCCAATGGCCTCTGGTGAAGAGCGCCTACATCGCCCTGATCGATCTGCGCTTCGACGACGAACTGGCGGAAACCTGGTTCAACTCGATCTTCTGCAGCCTGTTCAGCCATGACCTGATCAGCGATGGCTGCATGTTCATCCATACCACCCGGCCGTCGCTGCGCAACCAGCCCAGCGCCGCGCAGACGCGCAGCTACCGGCCTGCCGGCGAACTGCACCTGGCCTTGCAGGCGATCTTCGACGACTATCGTTTCGACGTGCCCTATGAGGATCTGCCGCGCGACCTGCAACGTCTGGAGGGCCAGCTGCGCGCCAGCCTGCCGGACTGGATCTGCAAGGACCCACAGCTGTGCATCGAGCTGTTCTCCTCGGTGTTGTACCGCAACAAGGGTGCCTATCTGGTCGGGCGCATCTACACCCCGGACGAGCAATGGCCGCTGGTGATCCCCCTGCTGCACCGTGAAGGGCTGGGCATCCAGGTCGATGCGGCGATCACCGACGAGGCGGAGGTGTCGATCATCTTCTCCTTCACTCGCAGCTATTTCATGGTGGACGTGGCAATTCCCGCCGAGTTCGTCGGTTTTCTCAAGCGCATCCTGCCGGGTAAGCACATCGCCGAGCTGTACACCTCGATCGGTTTCTACAAGCACGGCAAGTCCGAGTTCTACCGTGCCCTGATCGGCCACCTGGCCAGCACCGATGACCGCTTCATCATGGCGCCCGGGGTGCGCGGCATGGTGATGAGCGTGTTCACCCTGCCGGGCTTCAATACCGTGTTCAAGATCATCAAGGACCGCTTCGCCCACGCCAAGACAGTGGACCGCAAGACGGTGATCGAGAAGTATCGGCTGGTGAAGAGCGTCGATCGGGTAGGGCGCATGGCTGATACCCAGGAGTTTTCCGACTTCCGTTTTCCCAAGGCCAAGTTCGAGCCCGAATGCCTGGCCGAACTGCTCGAGGTAGCGCCCTCGACCGTGGTGGTGGAGGGCGACACCGTCCTGGTCCGGCACTGCTGGACGGAGCGGCGCATGACGCCGCTGAACCTCTACCTCGAGAGCGCCAGCGAGGCGCAGGTGCGCGAGGCGCTGGACGACTACGGCCTGGCCATCAAGCAGCTGGCGGCGGCCAATATCTTCCCCGGCGACATGCTGCTGAAGAACTTCGGCGTCACCCGTCACGGCCGTGTGGTGTTCTACGACTACGACGAGATCTGCTTTCTTACCGAAGTGAATTTCCGCCGTATTCCGCCGCCGCGCTTTCCCGAGGACGAGATGAGCTCAGAACCCTGGTACTCGGTAGGGCCGATGGACGTGTTTCCGGAAGAGTTTCCGCCCTTTCTGTTCGCCGATATCAAGCAGCGCCGGCTGTTCAGCCAGCTGCACGGCAATCTTTATGACGCCGATTACTGGAAGCAATTGCAGGATGCGATTCGTGCCGGCAAGGTAATCGACGTGTTTCCCTATCGGCGCAAGAGTCCGGTGGAGTGATCCAGGTCAGTTGAATTCGGGCCTGGCACAACTAATCTGTTAACAGAGCCGGCTGCGGCCGGTTCGTCCATTCACTTGGCAGGAGGTCGTACCCATGCTCGCCAAGCTGCAAGAACAGTTTCACCGCCTGCTGCAGACCCTCGGAGTCGGAACCCTGCAACCCCAGCCCGTACGCATCAGCCAGGCCGAGCAGGAGCGCCTGCGTCGCGAAGCGCGCGGGCGTCGCTGACAGGCCCGTCAACTGAGCCGATGGGCGTCGAACCAGGCGTCTATCAGCTCGCGCATGCGCTCGCCGGAGAAACTCGCGAAATGCCCGCCATGCACGGTGCGTACGGGCAGCTCGCGCAGGCGCGCAAGGCTGCGCGCATAATCCTCCAGGTTGGAGTGGTAGGCGTCCTCGATCAGCGGGCCGTCGTAGAGGATGTCGCCGGAGAACAGCGTTTGCGTCCTCGCTTCCCACAGGCTGATGCCGCCGGGTGAATGGCCGGGCGTGTGCAGCACCTGCAATACCCGATTGCCCAGATCCAGTACGTCGCCATCCTCGATCAGTCGGGTGGCCGGCGCTGCCCGTACCCGGTATTCGGCGTAGCACAGCGGGCAGTCCGGATGCGCCTCGAACATGTCGTCGCCGACGAAGTCCGTGGCCAGGGTATTGGCGCCATCCGGTGCGGCGAGGATCTCGGCCTCGGCCGGATGCACCAGGCGCTCGGCGAATTCGTGATGCCCGGCGATATGGTCGAAATGGGTATGGCTGGCCACCGCCAGCAGCGGTTTCTCGGTCAGCCACGGCAACTGCTCGCGCAGGCTGACCAGCCCGGAGCCGGAGTCGATCAGCACGTCATGCGCGCGGCCCTGCACATGCCACATGTTGCAGCGGTAGAAGGGGCGCACGTAGGGCTCGTGGATCAGGCAGATGCCATCGTGACGGTGCTCCACCTCGAACCAGCGGTCACGGCTGACGATTTTCATGGTGGTTCCTCAAACCGGGTTCGCACCCTGCGGTGGCCTCGGTGGCGGGTTGCTCCCGCCCTACGGGGCGTCGTTTCCGGTAGGGCGGGTGCAACCCGCCGCGCTCCTCATCACGCTACGCCAGCTGCGCCTCCGCTACCAGTCTCGTAGGGTGCGCCGCGCGCACCGGCTCTTTTCGCTCGTTCATTTGGCCGCGCTACGCCAGCTGCGCCCGTGGCACCAGCACCCAGCGGCGCAGGACCGCGTAGCTGGCAGCGGTGATCAGGAATACCGGCAGCGAAGCGCCCCAGGCCAGCGGCGAGACCCAGCCCCAGTAGTAGGCCAACGCCGCACCCAGGCCGTAGGCGACGAAGGCCGCCGGGTTGAAGCCGTTCAGGTAGCGATAGTGGCCGCCGTCCTCGCTGAGCAGTTCGTCCACCGCATAGTCGCCCTTGTGAATCAGGAAGTAGTCGGCGATCAGCACGGCGAAGGCGGGGATGAACACGCTGCCGATCACCAGCAAAAAGCTCTGGAAGTTGTCGAGAATGCCGGGGATCTGCGAACCCAGGATCGACAGTACGCCGATGCACAGCGCCGGCTTCCAGAAGCGGGTGTTCGGGCTGATGTTCAGGTACGACAGCGAGGCGCTGTACACGCACATGACGTTGGTGGTCATCACCGAGAGGAAGACCACGATGGCCGCCGGCAGACCGAAGCCGAAACCGGCCAGCAGCACGGCGGGATCATAGGTCTGCTCCATGCCGGTGAGTACCGAGAAGCCCGACACCGTGGCGCCCAGGCCCATGGCCAGCAGCGTGGCGGCGACATAGCCGACCCAGGTGCCGACCGCCGCCACGCCCTGGCTGCGGCAGTTGCGGTTGTAGTCGGCGGCCAGCGGAATCCAGGAAAACGCGGTGGCGATGACGATATCGAAGGCGATGCCGGGGGTGATCTCGTTGCGCGGCTCGGTGGGCATGGCCAAAAGGCTTTCGAACTCGAACTGCTGCCCCATCACGTAGAACACCGCACCGGCCAGCAGGAGCATGCCGATGGCGGCCCAGCGCTCGACGCGCTCGATGCCCAGGTGGCCGCGCAGGGCGATCAGCAGCACCAGGGTCTCGCAGAGGATGGTGAACAGCGCCAGGTTGGAATAGCCGGTCAGGTGCTCCACCGCGTAGTTCAGGCTCATGCCGGCCAGCAGCGCCTGGATCCAGCTCCAGGCCAGCAGGGTCAGCAGGTTGACCAGCGACGGCAGCTTGGCGCCGTGCACGCCATAACTGCCGCGGGCCAGCACCATGGTGGTCAGGCCGCTGCGCTGGCCCATCAGACCGACCAGCACCAGCGGCAGAATGCCGATACCGGAGCCGATCAGGACGATGAGCATGGCCTGGGTAAATTTCAGATCCGGCACCAGCAACATGCCGGTGAGAATGGTGGTGACCACCACGTTGGCGCCCAGCCACAGGGCGGTGGTGCCGCCGAGGCCGAGGCTGCGATGGCCTTGGTCGGTGGGGGCCAGACCGTCCTGGCCGAAATGCTGGCTGAGATGCTTGAACATGTAACGACTCCCCGTACTTGATTATTGGTATTGGTGATCGGCAGTCAGTGGTGCAGCTAGGTCTTGTGGTTATGGCCGTGGGGCGGGGGG
>MTEW01000120.1_pt2 | contig 20736 bp, 20 predicted proteins | sample 1042681 | NCBI WGS metagenome assembly MTEW01 (sample SAMN06185811, study PRJNA358809) | soil metagenome | isolation source: soil biostimulated with citrate as carbon source | place: India | collected 2015-05-23
AGCGAGTTCTTCCAGCCACCGAAGCTATGGAAGGCCATGGGCACCGGAATGGGGACGTTGATGCCGACCATGCCGACCTGGATCTCGTGGGCGAACATGCGTGCCGAATCACCATCGCGGGTAAAGATGGCGGTGCCGTTGGCGTACTGGTGGGCGTTGATCAGGTTGACCGCTTCCTTGTAGGTCTTCACGCGCACCACACCGAGCACGGGGCCGAAGATCTCGTCCTGGTAGATACGCATCTCGGGGGTGACCCGATCGAACAGGCTGCCGCCCAGGTAGAAACCGTCCTCGAAGCCTGGTCGTTGCATGCGGAACTCGCGTCCATCGACCACCAGGCTCGCCCCTTCCTCGACTCCGATGTCGACGTAGCTGCGCACGCGATCACGGTGTTCACGGGTGATGAGCGGCCCCATCTCCGCCTGGGGGTCGGTACCGGGACCGATCCGCAGTGCCTTCACCCGGGGCGCGAGTCGCTCGATCAGCGCATCGGCGGTGGCATCGCCAACGGCAACGGCGATGGAAATCGCCATGCAGCGCTCGCCGGCCGCGCCGTATGCCGCCCCCATGAGAGCGTCGGCGGTCTTGTCGAGGTCCGCATCGGGCATCACCACCATGTGGTTCTTGGCGCCACCCAGGGCCTGTACGCGTTTGCCGCTGGCCGCGCCGGTGGCATAGATGTAGCGGGCGATGGGAGTCGACCCGACGAAGCTCACTGCCTGGATGTCGGGGTGGACGAGAATGGCGTCCACCACTTCCTTGTCACCGTTGACCACGTTGAACACGCCAGCGGGCAGGCCGGCTTCCTGCAGCAGTTGGGCGAGGAACAGCGCGGCGGAGGGATCGCGCTCCGACGGCTTCAGGACGAAGGTATTGCCGCAGGCCAGGGCCACGGGGAACATCCATAAGGCGACCATGGCCGGGAAGTTGAACGGTGTGATACCGGCGACCACCCCGAGCGACTGGCGTAACGAGTGGGAGTCGATCGAGCTGCCGATGTTTTCGCTGACCTCACCCTTGAGCAGGTGGGGGCCCCCGCAGGCGAATTCCACGACTTCCAGGCCGCGTACGACTTCGCCCATGGCGTCGGAATGTACCTTGCCGTGTTCCGCGCTGATGATCTCGGCGAGTCGCTCGGCGTTCTGTTCCAGCAATTCCTTGAAGCGGCCGAGGACTCGGGCGCGGCGCAGGGGCGGGGTGGCCGACCAGCCCGGAAAGGCCATCTTGGCCGCGGCGACGGCCGCCTGCAGTTCGGCGGTGTTGGCCAAGGGAACCCGGGCGCTGATGTCTCCCGTGGCCGGGTCGTATACGTCCGCGAATCGTTGGCTATCGCCTGCGACCGATTGGCCGTCGATGTAGTGGTGCAGCAGTGTGGTCATGACTTTTCTCCGCATGAGTGGGCCCTGCCGGCGACGTCGGGCGTGCTGGCTGGGAGTGGTGAAAACCTGGTTTCAGATGGCGGGTGTTTTCGTCGGATTCCCAGGCGCCAGGCGGAGCCGGGGCTGCTCTGCGTGGGGCATGAAGAACATGGTCAGGGTGCCGAGGGCGAAGAAGCCGGCACATACCAGCAGCCCCAGCGACAGGCTGTGGCTCGTCGCGATACCGCTCAGCAGCAGGGGAGCGAAGGCGGCGAGCCCGCGCCCGAAGTTGAAGCAGAAACCGGCGCCTATGGTTCGCACGCGAACCGGATAGAGCGCACTGAAGTAGGAGGCGAAGAGACTCGCGAAGGCGTAGAAGAACGCATAGACCGGCCCGAGCCAGAACAGCAGATCGTTGCGGGTGGTCATCGCATAGATGGCCAGCATGATTGCGCTGCCGAGCAGGGACAGCAGCGTCGCATCACGCTTGCCGATGCGGTCGGCGATGACGCCAAAGGCGTTGATGCCGATGAATGCGCCGACGTTCAGGATGGCCATGAAGTCGGCCATCCGGGCGATGTCGAGACCACGCTCCTGCACCAGGTAGGTGGGCAGCCAGGTGCTGGCGCCCCAGAAGCCGATGACGGAGCAACTCGCCGCGGTCGTGCCGAGCAGGGTCAGCCTGCGCAGTTCCGGCGAGAAGATTTCGCTGATGGAGACCTTGGCGACAGGGCTGTCAGTCAGTGCGTCCGGCGTTCTCTGCTCCTGCCATTCGCGGGACTCGGGCATGAACAGCCAGACATAGGCGATGGGCAGAAGGGTGGAGACTCCGGCGGCCAGGAAAAGCAATTCCCAATCGGGCAGGAAGGCCTTGCCGGCGAGGGCGGCGATGCTGGCGCCGATGGGGAAGGAACTGAGGACGAAGCCGGTCGCGCGGGCTCGCTGATGGGCGGGCCAGGTCTCGGCGATATAGGCCGACACGATGCCCCACACGCCGCCCAGGCCGAGACCGGAGAGGAAGCGCAGCAGCAGGAGCAGGTACCAGTCCCGGGTCACCGCCACCAGCATCGTCAGTGCGCCGAAGCAGGCCAGGGAGCCCAGCAGGGCCTTGCGCCTGCCGAAGTTATCCGAGTACCAGCCTGTGGTGATGCTGCTGAAGCCGATGCCGAGCAGGGTGGCCGAGGCCAGCATCCCGGCTTCGCCTATGGTCAGGCCGAGGTCCTGGCGGATGACCGGCAGGGCGATGGTCAGCAGGATGATTTCCATGGCGTCGAACAGGTAGGCGAGGAAACCGCCGGCCAGTACATGCCATTTCGAAAGTGCCTTCATGGTTCGTCCTCCCTCAGCCTTGTCGTGCGGGTCGAAGGTGAGCCGCACGCGGCAGGGGGCGGGAGAGCAGGGTGGGGTAGCGCATCGTGATTGCCTCGTTCTTGTTGTTGTGGTTCGGGGGAAGCGCGTCACAGCAGGCTGCAACATTCCTCGAAGGAGAGCCGCGGGCTGCGGGGGAACAGCTTGTCGGGATCGCCGTATCCCAGGTTGCAGAGGAAGTTCGTTTTCACCCGCATCCCGGGAAAGCAGCTGCCATCGTCGAAGAACTCGCGGTCGACCCGTTGAGGGTCGAAGCCGGACATGGGGCCGCAATCCAGCCCCAGGGCGCGGGCGGCGAGGATGAAGTAACCGCCCTGCAGCGAGCTGTTGCGCAGGGCCGTGGGTTCGATCAGCTCGGGCTGTTGTTCAAACCAGTCGCGGATCTCCGGGTTGTGCGGAAACAGGCGCGGCAGTTGATGATGGAAGGCTGCGTCGTATCCGATGATGGCGGTCACCGGCGCCGCCCGTACTTTGTCCACGTTGCCCGGACTGAGTGCGGGCAGCAGGCGCTGCTTGGCGGAGGTGCTGCGCAGGAAGACGATTCGGGCCGGGCAGCTGTTGACGCTGGTCGGTCCCCAGCGCACCAGGTCATACAGTGCCGCGAGTGTCTGGTCGTCTACTGGCCGGTCGCGCCAGCCGTTCTGGCTGCGTGCCTGGCGGAACAGCAGGTCCAGGTCCCGCTCGGAAAGCCGTTGGGTGTTCATGTCGTCGTCCTCCTACTTACTGAACGGTGCGCTTGCGCAGGGCGTCTGAGCGCGGGGCAATGGTTTCGCTTTCGCTACAGCCGCCGAGGAAGTACTCCACGGACATTGGGGGTCCCCATTGGTAGAGGCTGGAGTCGCAGGCCTGGGTGTGGTTCATCGGCGAGGCGTGGTTGAACAGGTCGCCGTCGGTGAAGTGCTCGATGAGGTTGCCTGACGGGTCTCTCCAGTAGTCGAAGATCTGGCTGCCGAGCACATGCCGGCCCACGCCCCAGAACGGGCTCCAGCCCTGTTCGGTCATCCATTGATGACCGATGCACTGGGCGTCGAAATCCTGCACTTCGAACGACGCGTGGTGGACGACGTCCCTGTTCGCCTGGAACAGCGCGATCGTGTGGTGGTCGGTCCAGGTCGCACCGCGATTCAGCCGCAGGAATGCGGCGGCCGGGCAGTTGCCGTCTTCCCCGTCGACGATCAGGTCCGATGGCAACATGCCGAGCATGCTCCGGTACCACCGAAGCATCCTCACCATGTCGGTTACCCCTATGGCGACATGGCCAAGGCGCATGACCTGGGCTGGCCCTCTACCAGGGCGTTGCACGTCGCCGAAGCGCCGCTTTTCCTCTGCGGAGTTGAGTGTCAGGGTGGCGCGCTGGGGCAGCGCCTCGACGGCTTCTATCCCGTGTACGAGGTCAATTCTTCGTCCCGAAGGGTCGTGCAGCGTCACCCGGCACCCGCCGCCCGGATGTTCCAGAGGCTGGATGTCGGATGCCCCGGGAAAACGCGCGGCGGTCTGCAAGTCGTCCAGGCTCTCCACGGCGAAGGCAATGGCACTGAGCCCGGACGATCCGGCCCGCTCGGCGATGTACACGTACGGCAGCGGGCCGGTGCCGCGCAGGTAGATGCGATGCTCGGTGCGATGAGCCACGACCAGGCCGAAGTCGGTCAGGAAGTGCTCAACGGCGTCGAGGTCCTTGTGCTGGTAGATCACGTGGTTGATGTCTTTGATGCGCAGCATGGCTGCTACTCCTTGGCCGGGCGCCGCGGCAGGTACCCGGCAACGGATGCGTTGATCTGGCGTTCGTCGGGCAGGAAAGGGCGCTGGCTTTTTCAGGGACGACCGGACCCACGGGCCCTGAAGCAGAGCCCGGAAAGGTTTTGGTAGTCAGGGTGTTTCGAACCCGCCAGCGCCCCTGAGGGCGATTTCGCAATCAGTCTTCCCCAGACGAACAGCGAGCCCTGTCGTCAGGCCTGAGGGCCTTCGTTAGCAATGGGGTTGCTGAGCGTGCCGAGGCCTTCGATCTCGACGGTGCAGAGATCGCCTGCCTTCATGAACAGCATGGGACGCCTGGCCCAGCCGATACCCGCCGGGGTTCCGGACACGATGACGTCGCCTGGCTCCAGGGTCACGGCTTCGCTGAGCGTCGCGATCAGCTCCGCGACATCGAAGATCAGGTCGGCGGTGTTGGCCTGCTGCTCGACCTTGCCGTTCAGGCGAGTGGTCAGGCCGAGGCCGCGTGCACCGGGCGGCAACTCGTCGGCGGAAACGAAGGACGGGCCGAAGGCACCCGTGGCGTCGAAGTTCTTGCCAATGGTCCATTGTGGGGACTTGAACTGGTAATCGCGCACGGAGGCTTCGTTGAAGATCGAGTAGCCCGCGACGTGCTCCAGCGCGCGCGCCTTGGTGATATGGCGGCCACCGCGACCGATGATCACCGCCAGTTCGCCTTCGTAGTCCAGCTGCTCGGAAACGATGGGGCGAATGATCGGCTCGCCGTGGCCGATGAGGGTCGTGGAGAAGCGCGGGAAGAAGGCGGGGTAGGTGGGCTGTTCGTACGGGCTTTCCTTGGTGTGATCGGCGTAGTTGAGTCCTACGCAGACGATCTTGCCGGGACGCTCGATGGGGGGCAGGTAGCGGATGGCGGCCGAGTCCAGTTCCCTGGCCTGGCTCAGGCGCCGGTGGGCATCCTTGAGCGCATCCGGGCCAGCCTTGAGTAGGTCGTGCAGCGAGCCGGTATAGCCTTTCTCGTGTTCCGCGAGGCCGTAGAGCTTGCCGGAAACTTCGACAGCCAGACCCTTGTGGGATGCTTCCAGGAATTGTGTGAAACGCATGGGGTGTTCCTCTGTTGTTCTTGTTAGTCGGAAGGGTACGGTACGGTACCGTACCCTTTGAGCAAAATTTGATCTCGAAACCTGACTTGGTCAAGAGGGGAATCAAGAATCATGAGGAATAAAAAATCGGGTATTTATGCTTCTTCTTCGATGCCAGTCGCTGGAAGCCCTGAGTGGCGCGGGTTAGGCTATTGGCCCTCGAAGCCTTGGAAACGCCCATGACCCAGTTGGAAAGCCCCCGCCAGGCCGCAAAGCGGCAACATATTCTCGATGTCGCGACCGAGATGTTTCTGGAGGACGGCTACGCAGGCGTGAGTGTGGACGGCCTGATCTCACGTATCGGTGGCTCGAAGCGTACTTTCTATGCCTACTTCGGCGGGAAAGACGGCCTTTTCGCGGCGATCATCGCGCGATTGTGCGAGGAGATCGTCAATCCTCTGACCCATATGGATCTCAAGCGCAAGCCCCTGCGCGAGGCATTGCTCACCATCGCCGAGACCTTCCTCGACGTGGTGCTGGCGCCGCGCACCACTGCCTTGCACCGGTTGATCGTCGCTGAGGCTCCGCGCGCGCCCGAGGCGGCCAGCTCGTTCTTCGAAGCGGCCCCGGGCACCGCCTATAGATGCCTTACGGAGTACTTCACCTGGGCCGAAGGCGCTGGTTTGGTGGCACCTGGTAATGCCGAGCGGCGGGCCGTGATCTTTCTGGATGCGCTGACCGGGAAGTTCCAGCTGCAGTGCCTGCTGGGGCTGGTCGAGTCGCCAGCGCAGGCGGAACGGCAGTTGCTGATCGAGGAGACCATCGCCATCTTCATCGATGGTCTGGAACCCCGAAGCAACCCCTGACGGCTATTGCCTGATGTGCGCTGCCAGGAAGTCGATCAGCTTTCTCACCGACGGCAGCAAGCCCCGGCGGGACGGAAACACGACGTGAACAATACCGCTGCGCGGCACCCACTGCGGAATGATATCCACCAGCCGCCCCTGTTCCAGGTCCTGATCGACCACCATCAGCGGTAGCTGAACGACACCGACGCCGCGCAATGCGGCCTGGCGCAATGCCGTCATATCGTCGGTGATGTAACGGGGCGTGTGTCGTACCTCGGCAGTCGCCCCGTTCGGGCCTTCCAGGTGCCACGTATGATCGCGTGGAGGACCCCAGTCCAGACTGGGCAGCTTGCTGAGGTCGGCGGGCACCAGCGGTAGCTCGAGGCCTTTCAGGAAGTCCGGACTCGCCACCAGGCGCTGCGGGCTTTCCGCCAGGGTGCGCATCACCAGGCCACTGTCTTCCAGGGGCGGAAAGCGCACGCGCAACGCCAGATCCAGTCCTTCGCCGATGACATCGACCCGCCTGTTGGTCGCGTCCAGATGCACCTGGACCTTCTGGTTCTCGGCCATGAACTGGCTGACCAGGTCGCCGATCCGGTAGTGGAGCAGGGTCGTGGGGCAGCTCATCCTGACGACGCCCTGAGGCTCGGCACGGTTCCGTTCGATCACCTGACGTGCCGCCTCGGCCTCCACCAGCATGGCCACGCAGTGCCGGTAATATTCCTGGCCCGTTTCGGTCACGGAGAAGTTCCGGGTGGAGCGCTGTAGCAGGCGTACGCCCAGACGCTCTTCCAGCGTGGAGATCCGTCGACTGAGCTTGGACTTGGGCGTGTTCAAGGCACGACCGGCTGGTGCAAAGCCGCCGTGCTCGACTACCTGGGCGAAGTAATAGAGGTCGTTGAGGTCGTCCACGATCGTTCACCAAATAGAACTGTGCGGGCAATTTAGCAGGTCTAGTGGAGCCGGCGTTGCAATCTTATGGTTACCGATTTCTGCCGCCTGGCGCGTTCGGGCTGATTGGAGATTCGGATGGGACCACCTGTAATACCTGCATCGCTGCTTGCACTGACAATGGCTCTGGGGTGCGCCAGTGCGGCCGCGGACGCAGTCAGCTTACCCCCGCTGCCGCTGGGCAATTCTAGCTTCATGGATGGGGTCGTACTTCCCGGGATGTTGTTCGAGTTGCCGATTCAGCACTATCGCTCGGACGCTGCAGCCGACCACCGTGGCAGCGCCGTACCGGGGCGCCAGCAGGTGCGGAGCACGACCGTGCTTCCGCACCTCGCCTACATCAGTTCCAGCAAGATTCTCGGGGCACACTACGGCGCCGAGATCTTGCTGCCGCTGGTGCACCTCGATCTCGACATCGACGGCGGGCCCGATGGGGCACGAACGCGCCAGGGGGATTTGATCTTCAGCCCCATGCTCCTGCAATGGGAGCCGGTTTCGCTGTTTGGCCGACCGTACTGGCAACGCCTGAATCTGGTGATCACCGCACCGACCGGGGACTATGACCGTGATGCGAGCATCAACGTGGGCAGCCATCTCTGGGTGGTCAGCCCGCACTACGCCTTTACCTGGGAGCTGACCGATAGACTCGAAGTCAGCGGCCGTCTGCACTATGCCTGGTCCAGTCGGAATGATGATCCGGCGACCCGGTTGCAAGCGGACAGCATCCAGCCAGGGGAGGCGCTCCACAGCAATTTCTCGGTCTCGTACGCCCTTGACGATGCCTGGCGGGTGGGGTTGGCGGGTTATCACCTGGAGCAGATCAGTGCCGACCGGATCGATGGGCGACGGCAATCCGAGTCGAAGGAGCGCGTGTTGGGATTGGGGCCCGGTGTGATGTATCGCCAGGGCAAGCAGACCTTTTTCGCCAATTACTATGTCGAGCAGGGTGCAAGGAATCGCTCTGAGGGTAATCAACTGACCTTGCGCTATCTCCTCCCTTTCTAGGGGGCGGGGCGGGCCGGCAGATCATGACGGCCCGCTAGCCAGTTCACTCATGGCTGCGTTGCTCAGCAGTCCAGCGGGTTGCGTTTTTCGGGATCGATACCGAACTTGGCAATGGCCTGGGCGACGACCTTGGCCTCGATCTCGCCGCGATCCGCCAGGGCTTCCAGGGCTGCCAGGACCACCCAGTAACGGTCCACTTCGAAGAAGTGACGCAGCTTTTTGCGGGTGTCGCTGCGGCCGAAACCGTCGGTGCCGAGAACCTTGTATTCCTTGCTCGGGACCCACTGGCGGATCTGGTCGGCAAACAGCTTCATGTAGTCGGTAGAGGCCACGACCGGACCCTTGCGGCCAGTCAGGCACTGCTCGACATAGGTCTGCTTCGGCTTCTGTTCCGGGTGCAGGCGGTTGTGACGCTCGATCGCGAGGCCGTCGCGGCGCAGCTCGTTGAAGCTGGTGACGCTCCAGACGTCGGCGCCGACGTTGAACTGCTCACGGAGAATCTTCGCCGCTTCAATGACTTCGCGCAGGATGGTGCCCGAACCCAGCAGCTGCACGTGATGCGCGGCTTCCTTCTTGTCCTCCTCGAGTAGGTACATGCCCTTGATGATGCCTTCCTCGGCGCCTGCCGGGAGTGCCGGCTGGGTGTAGGCCTCGTTCATCACGGTGATGTAGTAGAAGATGTTCTGCTGTTCTTCGGTCATCTGGCGGATGGTCCGGATCCAGGCGGTTGGCACGCATCACCATGGCCACCGCGATCCAGCGGATCAGCGAGCGGATGCGGCGTTCCATGAACAGGTCGCCGGTCATGCGCGCTTCGTGGGTTACGGGGATGCTGTTGCGGTAAGGCGTGGTGATGGCGTAGGGCAGTTGGGTGCCGCCTCGGGTGGCCAGCTCACCCAGCCGCGTCAGCAGGTAGTGCGCACGGTCTTCGCCTTCCTGGTCGAGTACGGATTCCAGGGAATCCAGCCATTCCTGGGTTTCGACGGGATCGAGGTCTTGCATGACGAGCTCCACATGTTTGGCCCCACTGACGTAGGGCTGCTGCCATCGTCTGTGCCCGAAGCTGATCGAGCATCTTCAAGCCGGCGACTGAGGGACTTCGTTTTTACCACCGATGGGGGAGGGGTCAGTGTTCAGCAAATAGAACGCTGAGGGTGAGCCAATGGGGCTACCGAGGTCCTCGTTGCGGAGCTAACGTTGCTGCCATTGGCTTCAGGAGGTCGGCGATGAAGAAGATCCTCGGCGTATACACCAGTCCTCGACCCCATTGGGTCGGTGACGGCTTCCCGGTTCGCACACTGTTTTCCTACGACAGTATGGGCAAGCATGTGAGTCCCTTCCTGCTGCTCGACTTTGCGGGCCCCCATGATTTCCCGGCTTCATCCCAGCGCCGGGGCGTAGGTCAACATCCACACCGCGGCTTCGAGACGGTGACCATCGTCTACCAGGGCGAACTTGCGCACCGCGATTCCACCGGTGCAGGCGGGCTGATAGGCCCCGGCGACGTGCAGTGGATGACGGCAGCCTCGGGCATCCTTCACGAAGAATTTCATTCCGAGTCCTTCGCTCGCAGCGGCGGCACCCTGGAAATGGTCCAGCTCTGGGTGAACCTGCCGGCCCGAGACAAAATGTCGGCACCGCGCTATCAGACCATCCTCGACCAATCCATTCCGGCTATTCCCCTTGCCGGCGGTGCCGGGACACTGCGGGTGATCGCTGGACAATTCGAGGGTCACCGAGGCCCGGCCCAGACCTTCACGCCGATCGATGTCTGGGACCTGCGTCTGAAGCGCGACAAGCCGGTGACATTGCCACTGGTCGAAGGGCGCACCTCTGCCCTGGTGGTCCTGCGCGGCACGGTACAAGTGAATGGTTCCCAAGTGGTCCGGGAGGCGCAGACTGTGCTTTTCGATCGGGCTGGCGGCGAGGTAATGCTGGAGGCCAACGACGACGCCTTGGTGCTGGTGCTCTCCGGCGAGCCGATCGATGAACCCATCATTGGCTACGGCCCCTTCGTGATGAACAACGAAGCCGAGATACGCCAGGCCATCGATGACTTTCAGGCCGGCCGCTTCGGCCAGATGAGCGACTGACGGTCAGATTTCAGGCCGGGTCATTGCCTAGTCTGATTAATCCCCTCTGTGGATTTGTGGGCCCGCGGTTCGACCGCCATGGCCAGGATGGCGTGTTCCCGAAAAAGAGGAGGAGGACTATGAGCAAATTGCCCAAGTCGCCAATTTCAACGGGTAGCACTCTCAACAGTGACCGCGATGATGCAGCGATGCTGCTGACCGAGAGCGAGAGAACGACCCGGTAGGTCGCCAAGGATAACGAAGTACCGGATTCGCAACCCAAGTGATCCCCTGACACGCCCCACAAGGGCGAGTTCTCAACCGAAGCAAGGAGACTCACCATGTCTTTCCAATACAAGCGCCTGGACAAGAACGATGCCGCCGTACTGCTGGTCGACCACCAGGCCGGCCTGCTTTCGCTGGTGCGGGATATCGAGCCTGACAAGTTCAAGAACAACGTGTTGGCCCTAGGTGCCCTGGCCAAATACTTCAAGCTGCCGACCATCCTCACCACCAGCTTCGAGACCGGCCCCAACGGCCCGCTGGTGCCCGAGCTGAAGGAGCAGTTCCCCGATGCGCCCTACATCGCCCGCCCCGGCAACATCAACGCCTGGGACAACGAAGACTTCGTCAAGGCGGTGAAGGCCACCGGCAAGAAGCAACTAATCATCGCCGGCGTGGTGACCGAGGTCTGCGTGGCCTTCCCGGCACTGTCCGCGCTAGCGGAAGGCTACGACGTATTCGTCGTCGCCGACGCTTCCGGCACCTTCAACGAAGTCACCCGTGACGCCGCCTGGCGCCGCATGGAGGCTGCCGGGGCGCAGCTGATGACCTGGTTCGGCGTGGCCTGCGAGCTGCACCGCGACTGGCGCAACGACATCGAAGGCCTGGCCGCGCTGTTCTCCAATCACATCCCCGACTACCGCAACCTCATCACTGCCTACAACACCCTGACCGCGGGCAAGTAACGCTCAACCCGGTAGTCATGTTTCAGGGCATGGCTACCGGGTCTGCTCCTTTTTCCCATCCAACTGAGTGGTGAGACGTCCTCACCAGCCAATTCATCGAGTGAGGAGAGCGGACATGGCCGATGCACCCCAGATCAAGGTATTGGGTATCTCCGGCAGTTTGCGGCGCGGCTCCTTCAACACCGCGGCGCTACGCGAGGCCGCGCGGCTGGCGCCAGCGGGCATGCTCATCGAGCTCGCCGACATCAGCGAGATCCCGCTCTATAACGAAGATATCTACGCCCAGGGCTTTCCTCCCTCGGTCGAGCGTTTGCGCGAACAGATTCGCGCGGCCGATGCACTGCTGATCGCCACGCCGGAATACAACTATTCGGTGTCAGGGGTGCTGAAGAACACCATCGATTGGGTTTCGCGTCCGCCCGAGCAACCCTTCGCCGGCAAGCCTGTCGCGCTGATGGGGGCCAGTGCCGGCCGTTTCGGCACGGCGAGGGCCCAGTACCACTTGCGCCAGAGCATGGTCTTCCTGGACATGCGGCCGCTGAACCGGCCCGAGCTGATGATCGCTACCGCGCAGAAGCTGTTCGATGAGCAGGGAAACCTGACCGACGAGACGACCCGCGATTACCTCCGCAGCCTGCTCGTGGCGCTGCATGAGTGGACCCTGAGTCACCGGAAATGAGCAGGCCCGGATGATGGAGACCAAGCGATGAGTACCCATGAAACGCGATGCGAGCTGTCCTCTTCCTGCGATTGTCCGGTGAACGATGGCATTCGGGCCATCCAGAGGATCACCTCCCGCAGTGCCGAGATTGGCGGGGGAATTTCGGTCAGCCGGCTGCTGCCCTCGAGGCATCGGCGCATGGTCGGTGCCTGGTGTTTTCTCGACCATGCCGGTCCGGCGGTCTTCAAATCCGGCGATGGCCTGCGGGTGGGGCCGCATCCACATATCGGCCTGCAGACCTTCACCTGGATGATCGAAGGGGAAGTGTTGCATCGCGACAGCCTGGGCAATGCCCAGGTGATCCGCCCTGGCCAGGTGAACCTGATGACTGCCGGGCACGGTATCGCCCATACGGAGGAGTCCTCGCCGGGCGAGGGCCATCTCCACGCAGTGCAGCTATGGATCGCCTTGCCGGCTTCGGAACGTGATCGCGCACCGGCATTCGAGCACCATGCCGAACTGCCCCGGTGGCAAGCTGACGGTTTCAGCTTCACGTTGCTCGCCGGGAGTTTTGGCCGGCACGCAGCCCCTGTCAGGACCTTCTCGCCACTGCTGGGCATCGACCTGGCCACCTTGGATGACGCGAACACCAGGCTGGATCTCGACCCGACCTTCGAGTACTGCGTCCTGCCGTTGATCGGTGAATGGCGGATCAATGGCGAGTCCTTTGCCGAAAATGAACTGGCTTATCTCGGTCGCGGCCTCAAGTCGCTCGAACTGGGCGCCCCGGCTGGCGCGCGGGGCATCCTGCTGGGTGGCGTGCCATTCGCGGAGGAGATTTTCCTGTGGTGGAACTTTGTCGGTCACAGCAAGGCTGAGATTGCTGATGCGCAGCGTGACTGGGAGGAGGGGAGCGCCAGGTTCGGTGAGGTAAGTGGATTCGATGGGCCGCGCCTGGTCGCACCAGCGCTGCCCTGGCGAGTGTCGTAGCGGGTTGGTGGGCATGGGCAGGTTTGATCAGGCGTTTGCCGTCCGGAGTGGCTGCTGATGTCAGTCGTGGGCGAGCGCCATTGCCTGCTGTTCCCGCTGGGCCTGAGCCTGCTGAAGGTGCTGCCGGCCAAGGCCGACAATGCACTCGGACAGCGGGACACTGTCTTCACCGGCGTGAACGACCGGCAGGCCGTCGAGCTGGGCATTCCGGCCGGCCTGGTCGAGGGTGCCCGACTCGATGGTTTGCTGAGGAGCTATTACTTTCATCGCGACAATCACTCCGACCTGGTCCGCCGGGACCCTGCGGAGTGGGCGCAGGGCTTTCTGCTCTCGTTCCGCTCCGGATTCACCGACACCCCTGTTGGCGTCGGCGTCGATGCGCATGCCTTCCTTGGCCTCAAGCTGGACGGCGGGATCGCCGCGACGGCCTACGGCCAGACCTTGACCCTGGGCCTGCAGAAGGTCGACGGCAGCACCCCCTTCTACTACCTCACACAGGACGACCGGATTTACCTCTATCTCGGCAACTCGCAACAGTTCGCGGACTTCAATGGCCCCGGCGAGAAGTCGTGGCGCTTGCAGTACGAAACCAGCGTGGCCTTTCTCGATGCGCCCAATCTGCAACTCACTGCGGCCTATACGCGAGGCGAGGCGGATCTGACTCGTGTGGACCCCGACAGCGTTGGCTACGGCTACATTTTCAATCCAGATGGGAAGAACGCGAAGCACTGGGAGCGTGATATCGCCATCAAATACCTGGTGCCCGCCGGGCCCGCGAAGGACCTGTCACTGACCCTGCGCTGGGCTACCCATCGGGAGGGCGAGGGTTACACCGCGCCGGGCAATACCCGGGGCAATACCAGCGCCGACGAATACCGCTTGATCGTGGACTACCCGATCAGTCTGCTCTAAGGCACTGCATGAACCCGCTGATCGCCTACTTCAAGATTGCCCTGCGTCCCGGTCGTGAGGTCCTGCTGTTTGCGTTGCGGACCGTGGCAGCCGGCTTGCTGTGCCTGTACCTGGCCTTCATCTTCGACCTGGAGCAACCGAAGTGGGCGCTGATGACGGTGGTCATCATCAGCCTGCCGCTGGCCGGCATGACGCTGAAGCGCAGCTTCGCCCAAGTGCTGGGGACCGGAGCGGGTGCCGCCGTCGCGGTATTGATCATGGCAGTGTTCCCCCAGGCACCGGAGCCGTTCCTGATCTGTCTGGCGTTGTGGCTCGCATTCTGTACGGCGGGCGGCACGCTGCTGCGCTACACGGACTCCCATGCCTTCGTACTGAGCGGTTTCACCGCCGTGATCGTCGCCACCCTGGCTATTCCCGAGCCGGACGGGACGCTTCTGCTGGCCATCACGCGCTTGACGGAAACCCTCCTGGCAGTGGCCTGCGTCGGTTTCGTCAGCCTGCTCACTGCTCGCCCGCAGGCCGTAGCCAAAGGTTACTTCGCCAAGGTCGACAGCCTGGTCAAGCTGATCGCCGTTCACGCCGCCGCGGTGGTTCGAACCGACGAGGATGAGGCCGCCTTTCGCCAGCGACAGGCACAGCTGGTCACCGAGATCAGTGCGCTGGAGAGCCTGCGCCGCCATCTCTACTTTGACGCGCCGCACCTGCGGAGCGCCGATGGCCTGGTGCAACTGTTCGCCAACCAACTGGTCCTGCTGACATCACGTCTGCTGGTCCTGCGGCAGCAGCGCGAACTGATCCAGAAGCACTGGCAAGGGCCGCTGCCCGCCGACATCCAACTGCTGCGCCAACGCGAATTGGCCAGCCTGGATGAGTTGGGAAGTGCCGGCATGGCCCTGCCACCGGCCAGCCGAGCAGCGCTTCGGAGTATTCACCAGGGCTTCGATGAGTCTGCTGACCGGGCCGAATTTCTGAGCGAACCTCTACCTGGCCACCTGCGCTCCCTGGCCTGGGCGTTGCGTTGGGAGCAGGCGCGACTGCTGCAGCAACTGGATGAACTGATAGAGCTCAACGAGGCCATCCAGCAGGGCAGGGCGGCGAGTTGCCCCTATGGGCAGGGTGGCCTGAATGCACTCCACCTGGACTTCCGCCTGGCGGGCATGAATGCCGTGCGGGCCTTCCTGGCGCTTTCCCTCGCGGGTTTCCTCTGGATCGAGACGGCGTGGGACGGAGCGCGGGCCGGTCTGATTCTGGTGGCGGTCATGTGCTCGCTGATGGCCACTTTCCCGCGCCCGTTGCTGGCCAGCCAGAACTACAACCGAGGGCTGGTGGTGGCCATCGGTCTGTCGGCGATCTATCAGTTCGCCTTGCTGCCGATCTTTGCTGATTTCGAGATGCTCGCGCTGTGTCTGGCGCCATTGCTCTACCTGGTGGCAGTTGGATTGGCCAGCCCCATGACCGCGGGCATCGGCATGGGCATTGGTCTGGTCACGCTGTTGATGGTCGGGCCGCAGAATGTCCTGCTATATCACAACACCGCGATGCAGTGGTTCGAGTTCGCCGGGGCCTATCTGGCAGGCGGGCTCCTCTCGATGGTGGTGTTCGCAGTGGTGTTTCCCTTCAATCCAGAGCAACGGATCGCCTGGCTATTCCGCGCGTCCCGCGAGGACGTGAGCCGGCAAGTCACCGGGACGACAAGCCCGGCCGCCCAGTTCGACTTCGAGAGCCGCATGCTGGATCGACTCGCGATCATGATCAGCCTGCTGCCTGCAACCACTGATCCACGCGCACGAGAGGTATTCGAATGCAACCTGATGTGTGTCGGCCTGGCGGTGTCCCTCGCACAAGCTAACGCTCAATGCATGAACAGCAAGGCGCTGCCGGCGGAGCTCCGCACGGCATTGCAGCAGGTACTGCGGGATACGGCCGATTACATAGGCGGATTCCGGATCGTCGACCTGAGCGGACTGCTGCAGGAAATGCAGCAGATAGGCGAGTCGATGGACGAGCTTCATGAGGCGCACCTGAGTCATGGCCGTGAAGAGTTGCGCAAGCTGTTCATCATGCGCGTTGCGCTGTCGATCGCGGTGGCGTTGTTGCAGCGATACCACCCTGTGATGGACTTGCCGGGATCGTTGCCGCGAGAGGAGGGTGCCTATGCCCGCTGATTTCGAACTGGGCGGCGTCTACCTGCCGCCGATTGCCCAGGTGCTGCTGCTGAGTCTGCCGCTGTTCCTGCTGCTCGATGCCCTGTTACGACGTCTTGGCGTTCTCGCATTCGCCTGGCATCCAGCGTTGTTCCAAGGCGCCTTGTATGCGGCGATCTGCGCGACTCTGGTGCTATTGATGGGAGTGAGTGTCTGAAATGCCTGCGATGAAACCCTTGCTGTCCAGGTCACTGACGCTGATCACAGTGCTCGTTGCGTTTGGCCTTGGCTGGTACGCCTGGGAGCATTACACCCGGTCCCCATGGACCCGTGATGCCCGCGTACGTGCCGACGTGGTGACGCTTGCCGCGGAGGTCAGCGGACGCATTGTCGAGCTGCCATTACGGGACAACCAGTTCGTCAGGAAGGGCGACCTGCTCTTGCAGATAGATCCAGCCCGCTACGAGCTGGCGGTGTTGCATGCGCAACGGGCGGTGGAAGTGGCGCGCGCCGCGCTGGGGCAATCGCAGGCGTCCATAGTCGCCAACCAGGCGCTGCTGAGGCAGCGGCGAAGCGAGGAGCAGCGCCGCCAGAAGCTGAGGTTGAGCTCGGCGATCTCCAATGAAGAGTGGGAAAAGGCCAGCACCGATGTTGCCGTCGCAGAGGCCGGCCTGCTCAGAGAACAGTCCAACCTGGGCCTGGCACAGGCCAACGTTCAGTTGGCCGAGGCTTCGTTGCAACAAGCGCGCCTGGATCTGGAGCACACGCGGTTGCTGGCGCCGGTGAGCGGTTATGTCACCAACCTGCTGACGCGCAAGGGCGATTTCGCGCAGCCAGGCGCGCCGCTGCTGGCCCTGGTGGACAGCGAATCCTTCCATGTCAGTGGGTACTTCGAGGAAACCAAGCTGCCGCGCATCCACGTCAATAGCCGGGCCCGGATCGTCTTGATGAGCGGGGAGGAGCTGGAAGGAACGGTGGAAAGCATCGCCTTCGCCATCACCGATCGCGAGAATCTCCCGGGCAGCCGCCTGCTCGCGAACGTCAACCCGAGCTACACCTGGATAAAACTCGCCCAACGGGTCCCCGTCCGCCTGCGCCTGGCCCCGCGCCCTGAAGGGGCCCAGCCGTTGCGGGCGGGAACCACCGCCACCGTCACCATTCTCGAATAGGTCCACAAAGATGCTTGCAGCGTTGCGATTGGGCGCGTCGTCATGTTCGATCTGAACGAGCTTTACCTGTACGCCAAGGCGGTCGAACACGGTGGCTTTGCTCCCGCTGGGCGTAAGCTGGGCCTGCCCAAGTCCCGATTGAGCCGCCGTGTTTCGATGTTGGAAGAGCGCCTGGGCGTACGCCTGATCCAGCGCTCGACGCGACATTTTGCGGTTACCGAAGTCGGTCTGGAGTACTACCACCATTGCGTGGCGATGCTGGCGCAGGCCCGTGCGGCCGAGGACGCCATAGAACGGAGCCGGACGGAACCACGCGGCGTGGTTCGAATCGCCTGTACGACACCTTTGTTGCATTCGAGACTCGCGCCCATGCTGGCGGATTTCATGGCCCAGTGTCCGGTGGTGGAACTGTTGGTCAAGAGTCTGAATCGCCGAGTGGATGTCATCAGCGAAGGTTTCGATCTTGTGCTGAGCGTCCGCCATCAGCCATTGGAAAGCAGTGAGCTGGTCTTGAGGACATTGGCGAAGAGTCGCCAGTGCCTGGTGGCGGCACCTTCTGTTCTCTTCGGGTATGCAGGTAGCCTCCGGCCGGCTGATCTGTCCGGACTGCCGATTTTGTGCTGGGGCCCGAATGTCCAGGACTACAGCTGGGAGTTTGATGGGCCGGCTGGAGCCATGGCCTCCATTCATTTCCGCCCGCGCATGGTTTCCGATGATGTGGCTGTGCTACGCGAAGGTGCATTGGCAGGTGTGGGGGTCGCGCTGTTGCCCGAGGAGCTCGTGATGGCTGACCTGGCGAGCGGCAGGCTGGTCAATGTACTCGACGGCTGGGTCCCCCGGACGGGGGAGATCGTCGCCATCTTCCCGTCCCGGCGCGGACTGATGCCCTCCGTGCGCAAGCTGATCGATTTTCTCGCCGAATCGTTCAAGCATGAGTCGATGATGTTGCATCCAGGCGCGCCGTGAGACCCGTGTTCTGGATGTGCCGGGGGGATTCCAAAACCAGAACCTGGCCATCGGACGGAATCAGCAGCCGATCAGCAACACCAGCCGCGACGGCCGCACTCGCCAATCCCTCACGGGTAACGGGGCAGTGATTGATCGCCTCCAGGTGGTTTGCAATGACGGTGCCCACGCCAAGGCCGGTGAATTCCAGCACGTCGTGCAGCCCCATGATGATATCGCCGCCCACATCGAAGGACGCCCCGCCAGCAGGCACCACGCTCACCCGGGGCTGATGCTGCAGCACGAAGTCCCGCACGGTGGACGACAGAATCGTGTCGCCGGCCAGATACAGGCTGGGCTCGTCTGGCAGTTCGATCAGATAGCCGACTCCGTGCTCCATCAGGCGTCCAACCAATCCTTCACCATGTGTGCAGCGCACCGTACGGATCACTCCGCCCAGGAAAGATTTAGGTTCTTCATGCCCCGCCGGCAATGGCTGTACGTTCAAGCCCAGCTTCGCCAAGTAGACCGCATCATGTGGTGTGCAGATGACCGGAATCTGCCGCACTCTCAACCAACGCGTAGCCACCCTGTCCAGGTGGTCGAAGTGGCCCTTTTGGCAGTGGGTGATCAGGCAGTGGGTTACGGACTCCAGCGCTTCGTGCGTTCCCGCCGGCAGCTCGACTGTCGGATTCCTCTGCCGCCCGGCGAAGATCCGCAGCGAGGGCAGCGCTCCCTTGCACGCCAGCATCGGGTCGACCAGTACGCGGTATTCGCCCAGTTCAAGAATGATCGTAGCGTTGCGGATCTGCCGAATTTTCATCATGAGCCTCCTCAGGTGTGGGCTCATGGTGCCGGGATGGAACATTGCCCATAATGGCAGGCCTTGACATAAATGATTCATTTACAGCCATGACCACCACTTTGCGAATCGGCCTGCTGCTTTTCCCCGGCTGCATGCCTGCAGGACTTCTGGCTTTCGCGGATATGCTCCACGCAGCGAACCGGAGAACCGGCACCTTGTTGTTCGAAACCTGCTTCGTCGCCGAGCAGAGCGGTCCGGTGGAGTGCGCCCATGGGCTGGAGCTGACGGCTGGCCATGGCATGGCAGAGCTGGATCTGGGGGCGATGCTGATACCGGGCTTCTGGGCGGAATCGGCGCAACAGGTGAAAACGACTCTGGATGTCAACGCCGCGCTTCTGGCTGGACTGGCGAGGCTTGGCAAGCGCTGCCGTATCTGGAGCTATTGCACGGGAGTCTGCTTGTCTGCCGCGAGCGGTCGCCTTGATGGGCAGCCCGCCACGGCGACCTGGTGGCTGGCGGATGATTTGCTTAAGCGCTATCCGAAAGTGCGCTGGCAGTACGAGCAAAACTGCGTCTTCACTGAGCGCACGGGTACTGCCAGTGGCGTCAATGGCTACCTGCCGCTGGCGCAGGCGCTGATCGAGCGGCAGGTCAGTGCAACGGTCTTCCATGACCTCAACCGGCTGATGGTGCTTCCGCGCCCGATCCAGTCGCACGATGCCTTCCAGAGCCTCAGCCTCATCGAGCAGCCCAGCCAACTGCTGCGAAGATTGCATACCCTGGTGCAACGATTACCAGCGGAACGGATCACCGTCTGCGCACTGGCGGACGAGCTGGGAATGACCGAGAGAACTCTGGCGCGCAAAGTCAGGGATGAAACAGGAACTGCCGTGGCCGCCTATGCACGCCGCATCAAGTTAAGTCAGGTAAGCGAGCGCTTGACCCTGACTTCTGCTCCTATCAAAACCATCAGCGATGAGCTGGGTTTCAGCAGCGACTCGAACCTCAGGCGGATGTTCAAGGAGCTGACTGAATTGACCCCTGCGCAGTACCGGCAGCGATTCGCCCGTTTCTAGGGCGGAAGACGTTGATTGGCAACCAGTCTCTGGAAAGCGCACCGCCTCCCTTAGAACGTGTATGAGACGCCAGCCTGCACGGTGCGTGGGGCACCCGGGTAGGCATAGAGGTTGAAGGCGCCCTCTTCATACTCCTCGTTGAACAGGTTCTTCACGTTCAGATTGAGCCGCACCTGCTCGGTCAGTTGGTAGAAACTCAACAGGTCCACGACGGTGTAGCCCTTCATCTCGTAGGAGGTCGCGGATGTCTGCCCGGCACGGTCGTCCACATACTTCACGCCCATGCCCAAACCCAAGCCCTTGGCTGCGCCACTCTGGAATTCGAAGACGTTGAGAAGACTGAAGCTGTTGCGTGGAATGTTGGCCAGGCGCGTGCCGGTCTTGAGGGTGTTGTCCTTGCGCACTTGCGCGTCGACGTAGGCATAGCCACCGGTGACTCGCCATTCGGGAGTGATGTTGCCAGTGACGTTCAGGTCGAAGCCCTGGCTGCGAACTTCACCAGCAGCCACGCTGAAGGTCGGGTCCACTGGATCAACGGTGAGCACGTTCTGCTTGGTGATGTGGTAGACGGCTGCATCAACGCTCAGCTGCTGATCAAGAGCTTCCCACTTCACACCCATCTCGTAGGCTTTGCCCTCCTCGGGATCGAACCCATTACCTTGCCGGCTGGCG
>MTEW01002203.1_pt1 | contig 20712 bp, 17 predicted proteins | sample 1042681 | NCBI WGS metagenome assembly MTEW01 (sample SAMN06185811, study PRJNA358809) | soil metagenome | isolation source: soil biostimulated with citrate as carbon source | place: India | collected 2015-05-23
CACGGCGCACCCTACGCAAGGCAACCGTAGGGTGCGCCGTGCGCACCGAGCCACCTACAGGTCTTCGTCGATGCGCTCGCGCAGGTAGGCGTAGAAGGGGTTGGAGGTCACCCGCTGCAGGCTGCCCAGCCCCACCACCAGCACGCCGTGCTCACCGCGCGGCGCCAGGGTGCCCAGCGCCACGCCGTAGTCTTCGCCAGGCGCCGGATCGCTGCCGTACAAGGGATCGCTGGGCGGAAACGGCAGTGCCACGTGCGACAGCGAGAACAGCTGACTCGGGTAATCCACGCCCAGAGGCTGGCTGATCGCCCGCAAGCTGCCCGCCGCGGTACGCCGGGCCTCGACCGCACGCCCCCGTTCGGGTGCCACGCCCACCACGGTCAGGTCGTAGTCGCGCTCGGCCGGCGGCAGCAACTGTTCCAGCAAGCTGCTCATGTCGGCCCGCAGCAGCGAGCTGACCGCCTGCGAACGATTGATGTCGAAGACCACCAGTTCGCTGCCGTTGGCCGGCAGGCGTTCGAACAGGTCGCGCACCACCGCTGGCGTGCTTACCGTGCTGTCGGCCAGCGACTGGAAGGCCAGCACCGGCGGCAGCCGCTGCAAACGTCCATCGGCCTCGGCGGCATCGAAGGCGCGCTGCACCTCATGCGTCAGCTCGTAGGTCTGCCGCGCGGCATGCACCGGAAAGGAGTTGTACTTGAACGGATTGAACTCCGGCAGCACGTTCATCCAGGCCGATTTGGCGAACGCCGGCAGCACTGCCGGCAAGGCTGCCAGGCCGGCATAACGGGCATAGCGGGTGACCCCGACCATCGGCGAAATCAGCACCAGACGCTGCGGCATGGCCAGGCGCTCGTCCTCCAGCGCAGCCAGGCTGTAGCGCAGCGCCAGGGCGCCGCCGTTGGAATAGCCGATCAGGTACAGCGGCCCGTCCGGCACCTGGCGCCGGGCTTCGCGCACCGCCAGGCGGGTGGCGGCCAGCCACTGCTCCCAGCGTGCCGCGGTCAGCGCACCCGGCACGGTGCCGTGGCCGGGCATGCGCGGTACCACGGCGAGCAGGCCCTGCTCGCTCAGGTGGCTGGCGATATGGCGAAGGCTGTAGGGCGAATCGGTCAGTCCGTGCAGCAACACCACCACGCCGCGTGGCGCACCGGCTGGCGGCAGGATGAAAGAACGGTTCCAGTCCTGCGACAGCTTGCCGGGGTAGACGGGGCTGTCGCTGGAATAGCGGCTGAAGGGTGCCACGCCGGCCGCCGTCACCGGCTCGATCAGCTCGCGTTGCAGGCGCTGGTGTATCGCGGCCTCGGCTGCCAGATAGGCCTGCCAGTCGGCCTGGTCCAGTTCATCCGCCTCCAGTTCCTGCGGCACCAGGCGGTGCCAGGGCTGCAGATCGGGCAACGACGACAGCCCGGCAATGCGAACGCCCAGCAGGGCCACCGCGATCAGCAACAGCAGTACAAGCGTCCAGGCCATCACGTTGCGCATGCGCGGTAAACGCATGAGGCGCCTCCTTGGTTGCGGTTGTTTCTGACCCTAGCGCAAAGCGGCTCAGGCCTCCACCAGGCTCCACTGCTTGGCGAGGCGCTTGTCCGATACCGCCATCTTCGTCCCCAGTTGCTGGGCGAACAGCGACACGCGGTATTCCTCCAGCATCCAGCGGTACAGAGTCAGTTGCGGGTCGCGTTTGCCTTCCTGGGCATGCTTGGCCGTACGCGCCTGGTACTGCTCCCAATAGCCGGTCAGCTCGCCGGTCCAGACGCGGTCGCGTTGCACCTGCGCGCCGACCTTGTCCAGGCGCTGCTCGATAGCCTTGAGGTAACGCGGAATCTCCTTGAGCCACTCGCCCGGCGTTTCGCGCACAAAACCGGCATAGACCAGATTGGCCAGTTGCTGCTTGATGTCGTTGAGCGCCATGGCCTGGGCCAGGTCGATCTTGCCCTTGAAGCGCTTCTGCAGGCCATGGTGCAGCTTGAGAATCTCCAGTACCTGGCGGGCGACGCGCTCGGCATGCGCCGTCCAGTCGCCACGCTTGCGCTCGGCCAGCTGCGCCAGGGCTGCGCCATCGCGCGGCAGCGTCGCTTCGCCTTCGAGGATGCAGGCATCCAGGCTGGCCAGCAGAATGTCCTCGACCAGCGCCTCGACGCGGCCGATATCGCGATACAGCAGGCCCAGCTCGGTCAGCCCCGGCAGCTTGCCGCGCAGAAACTTCGCCTGCTCGGCCAGTTGCTGCAACAGCAAACGCTGCAGCGCACGACGATGCTGGAAGTCGGCCTCGGCCTGGGTCGGGAAGCGCCCCTCCTTGACCACCCCGCCCTCTTCCACCAGCGCCGGGTAGACGGTCATGGAGAGGCCGGCGATCTTCTGCTGGGCCTTCTCGGCCACTTCGGCAAAGGCCTTGGCCTCCACCGCTTTCGGCTTGTCGCTCTGCTGCGGGATGGCCAACGCAGCCTGGCTGGCCTCGGCGAAACGCGCGGTCAGCTCGGCCAGGTCACGGCCTTCACCGAGGAACTTGCCGCGCGCATCCACCACCTCGATATTCATCTTCAGGTGGTTTTCGATGCTTTCAGCCGCTTCCGCCCAGGCCTCGTCGGATACCCGCGCACCGGTCATGCGCAGCAACTCCTGACCGAGTGCCTGCGGCAACGAACCCTGGCCGAATACCAGCTTGTCCAACGCCGCACCGACGAAGTCCGGCACCGGCACGAAGTTCTTGCGCAGCGCCTTGGGCAGGCCACGTACCAGCGCCACGCACTTGGCTTCCAGCAGGCCCGGTACCAGCCACTCGAGGCGTTCGGGCTGCAGTTGCGGCAACAGCGGTGCCGGCACGCGCAGGGTCACGCCGTCACGCGGGTGGTTGGGCTCGAAATGGTAGGACAGCGGCAATTGCAGCTCGCCGATGCGCAGGGTGTCCGGGTACTGCGCGGCGGTGACTTCCCTGGCATCGCGGGCCAGGGCGTCTTCCTCGCGCATGATCAGCAGTTGCGGATCGGCCGCGCTGCCCTTCTTGTACCAGCTCTCGAAACTCGCGGCCTGGTAGATGTCCTGCGGGATGCGCGCCTCGTAGTAGCCGAATAACGTCTCTTCATCCGCGAGGATATCGCGGCGGCGCGACTTGGCCTCCAGCTCGTCGAGGCGTTCGAGCAACTGGCGGTTGGCAGTCAGGCAGCGCACGCGGCTGTTGATCTCGCCCCGCACCAGCCCCTCGCGAATGAACATCTCGCGCGCCACCGGCGGGTCGATGGGGCCGTAATGCACCGGGCGGCGGCCGACGATGATCATGCCGTACAGGGTGACCTGCTCGTACGCCACCACCTGGCCGCGCTTCTTCTCCCAGTGCGGCTCCAGATGGTTCTTCTTCACCAGGTGCGCCGCCAGCGGCTCGACCCAGTCCGGCTCGATCTTGGCCACCATACGGGCGAACAGCTTGGTGGTTTCCACCAGCTCGGCGGCCATCACCCAGTTGGGCTTCTTGCGCCCGATCACGCTGGAGGGGTGAATCCAGAAACGCCGCTGGCGCGCGCCGAGGTAGTCGCCCTCCTCGGTCTTCTGGCCGATCTGGCTGAGCAGGCCGGCGAGAATCGCCTTGTGCACGGCAGCGTAGTTCTTCGCCCGCACCGCCGCCTCGCTGGCCTCGGCCTGCTGACGGGCGATGGCGTTGACGCGGGTGTCCTTGGTCGGAGCAACCGCCGCCTCGTAGGAGCCGGCTTGCCGGCGATCCTTCTGCGCACCTTGATCGCCCCCACCCGAGCCGCGTCCACCCTGCAATTGCAGCTCACGGGCGATCAGCACCAGTTGCCGGTGCGCATCACGCCATTCGCGCAGACGCATGTAGTTGAGGAAGTTCTTCTTGCACCAGGTACGCAGCGGGTTGCTGCCCAGTTCCTGGCGTTTTTCCTCGAAGCCGCGCCACAGGTTGATCAGCGCGGCGAAGTCCGAGTCCACATCCTTCCACTGCGCATGCGCCTGGTCGGCGGCCTGCTGGCGATCCATCGGTCGCTCGCGCGGGTCCTGCACCGACAGCGCGGCAGCGACGATGAGGATTTCCTCCAGGCTGCCCTGCTTGGCGCCTTCCAGCACCATGCGCCCCAGGCGTGGGTCGATAGGCAGGCGCGCCAGTTGCCGGCCGATGGGCGTGAGCTGGCTTTCGCGGTTGACCGCCGACAGCTCCTGCAACAGGTTGAAGCCGTCGCTGATGGCCTTGCCGTCTGGCGGCTCGATAAAGGGGAAGTCCTCGATGCTGCCCAGGCGCAGGTGCAGCATCTGCAGGATTACCGCCGCGAGGTTGGTGCGCAGAATCTCCGGGTCGGTGAATTCAGGGCGCCCGAGAAAATCTTCCTCGCTGTACAACCGAATGCAGATACCCGGCTCGACCCGGCCGCAGCGGCCCTTGCGCTGGTTGGCGCTGGCCTGCGACACCGGCTCGATGGGCAGCCGCTGCACCTTGGCGCGGTAGCTGTAGCGGCTAATGCGCGCGGTGCCGCTGTCGATCACGTAGCGGATGCCCGGCACGGTCAGCGAGGTTTCCGCCACGTTGGTGGCCAGCACGATCTTGCGCCCCGGCATGGGCGCGAAAATCTTCTGCTGCTCGGCCGGGGTCAGCCGTGCATACAGCGGCAGCACCTCGGTATGGCGCAGGTTGGCCTTGCGCAGCACCTCGGCCGCCTCGCGAATCTCGCGCTCGCCGGGCAGGAACACCAGCACGTCGCCGGGGCGCTTGCCCACGCTGCGCTCGTGCTCGGTGATCTCGTCCAGCGCGGCGAGAATGCCCTGATCGATTGAGAGGTCATCGAGCAGGCGTTCGCCCTCCTCATCCACCTCGGCCGCCAACGGGCGATACCAGGTTTCCACCGGGTAGGTGCGGCCGGACACCTCGATGATCGGCGCGTCGTTGAAGTGTTTGGAAAAACGCTCCAGATCGATGGTCGCCGACGTGATGATCAGCTTCAGATCCGGGCGACGTGGCAGCAGGGTCTTCAGGTAGCCGAGCAGGAAGTCGATGTTGAGGCTGCGCTCGTGCGCCTCGTCGACGATGATGGTGTCGTACTTTTCCAGAAAGCGGTCGTGCTGGGTTTCGGCGAGCAGGATGCCATCGGTCATCAGCTTGATCAGCGTGCCGTCCTTGCTCTGATCCTCGAAACGCACCTGATAACCGACCAGCTCGCCCAGCGGCGTACCGATCTCCTCCGCTACTCGAGTCGCCACACTGCGCGCCGCCAGGCGGCGCGGCTGGGTGTGGCCGATCAGCCCATGCACACCCCGGCCAATCTCCAGACAGATCTTCGGCAACTGGGTGGTCTTGCCCGAACCGGTCTCACCGGCGATCACCACCACCTGGCTCTTCTCCAGCGCGGCCTTGATCTCGTCGCGCTTGGCGGCAATCGGCAGCGCATCGTCGTAACGCATGGTGGGGATGCTGCTACGCCGCGCCGCCACCTTGTCGCTGGACGCCTGAAAACGCTCCAGCCACTGCGCCAGCTTCGCCTCGTCGGGATGCTTCTGCAGCTCATGCAACTGCCGGCGCAAGCGATGGCGCTCGGCGATCATGACGTGGTCGAGGTTGTTCTGCAGCGTGGCGAGGTCAGTCATCTGGATCGGGCAATCAGGGCAAAGGCGGGATTGTCGCAGATTACGCTCTAAGGCGGGCAGGCTATCCCGTAGCGGAAGAGCTTGAGGGACGGCAGCTATTGGCCAGAAGCGGACTGTTGCCCAGTAAATAAATCTGTCCCCTTTTCCAGTCCCCTTTTCTACATGTCCTCATTTTCCAATCAGCGATTGCCGTACTGCTAGGGATCGCGGATTAAGAAGCTATTGGTGACCGCGAACCGGGGCCTAGACGCCGGAGATGGCATTTTGCTAGCCTCATGCATGTTCATGGATAGGGAGGTATCAGGCAATGGATTACGTTGCATTCTCACAAAACCATAGATTAGCAAAATACCCTTTCTCAGCATTCACCGATGGAAATGAAATGGATTTCCAGAGATGAGACTTCTATCGGTTATTCGCCCCCATACATGAAAATAGGCAATGCAAGATTGCTTATTGCCCCGATGAGCACTCGATAAGAAAGGCGGCACATATGTTTGAGCCCAAAATTTTCGAGCCATACATTAGCATCAAATACTTTTCTGGCCTGAGGTAATAATGAGCAAATACATCCCTCCAACCGATAGTGCCGAGTTAGTTGCAAGATGGTTAAAGCGAGCTAGGGAGTCTCAGCTAGGGCATTATGCAATGGTTGACAGCCAGTCCAGCAAACATGTCGCTCTTGGCTTGATAACCATAATTGTTACCGCCTGTTTAGGTGTGACTAATGTCGTAACTGATCTGCCACAGCCAGCCAAAGTCGGGCTCGGCTTGCTTGCTCTGGTAGCTTCGTTTGTGTCCGCAGTGCAGACCTTCTTTAAATTTGAAGAGAGCGCTAATTCACATCGTTTGGCTGCAATTGAGTACGGAAAAATTAGGCGCCAACTAGAAATTGCGATCGCCACAGGAGCAAACCCAGTCGGCCTAATTGATGAGATACGAGCCAGGCTGGACGAACTGGCCACCAGCAGCCCAAATGTGTCTAAAAAATTTCATGTGGAAGCCAAAGAGAAGGTTAACGAATAGTGGCCAGCATATTTCAAGATCTTAATTTTAAGAAAATAATTCTCCACAATGTCCACAAGCCAAATGAAAAGGGTGCTGTAAAGCCGACAATTAGCACGGCCTTAACAACTCTAGCTACGGCTGGCCGTGAAAAACTGGAGCAGCGAATTAGTTCAGTGCTAGGTAGTGGCTCCAGTTCTCTAGAAATGGATGTTTCTGATACTTCGAGTGGCTCATGCTACGAGATTGCCCGACAGTTAATTGGCGCTACTGAGTCCAAGTTCATTAACGACTCATCAGAAGTAGCTAATTTACACACTAAAATCCACACAAGTAGACAGTGGCCGGACGGAACGCTTGTTATTATATCGGGAACGCTCGATGTAGATAGAAAGCGGTGCATAATCATAATCAAAGCAGAACAGCAGTTTGGATTCACTGAAACCCTCAAAAAGGGAAAGATTATTCTTGACTATCTAGAAAACTTAATCCTTACGCCGCAAGCAAAACTTTATAAAATCGGCGTGTTCTACGAGCCCGCTCCACAAAAGAAAGGAGTGCCTGCGAAGCTGCTTGCTCATGTATTTGATAGCAATATTAAGGCGAACGACGATCGTCAAGCTGCTAGATATTTTTACGCCAATTTTCTAGGTTTAAAAATCCCAAGCAATGCCGTTCAGAGAACCCGAGATTTCTACGATCTGACCACTGAATTTATCTCCACGCTAAAGGTGGATGATGAAAAAAAATTAGATCTACAGCAAGCGCTTTACACATACTTGAAAGTTGACAATCGACAAACAATAGAGGTCGGCGAGTTTGCAACTGACTACCTAGACAAGAATATCCGTGATGACTATGCTCACTACATGAAGCGAAAGTCATTTCCTGAAAGCGCGGTGGCAAAAGATACCAAACTCATCAATCGAAAGCTTTCTAGAAGAAAGTTGACTTTTAGCGGAGATGTCAAACTAACCGCACCTTCGGCCAAGTTCTCAGAGCTTGTTGAGATCACCGAAACCACCGAAACCCATACGATGCTTCGGATATTAGGAAAACTGGTAGGCCAAGAGTAGTGAACGAGGAAGAGTATCTATTAAAATATAGATCGGAGATCCCATCGCTTCAAGCCTGGGCGGATTACCTCGTTGAAAACATAAACTCTCTTATCCAGAAAGAATATGGAAAGGAGTGTTATTCTGACTGGATAAAAATACCTCCTTCCGTACGCATAAAAAACGAAGACTCGCTCATACTCAAAGCTTTTCTCCGAAATAAAGGATGGTTTCAAAATATCTACGACGACATCACCGATAAAGTCGGGATTCGGTACGTAGTGGGTCTCACCGATCAAATTGGGATGATAACCAGCTTAATTCATGATTCTGACTTGTGGCTTTGCACTCAAAGCAGAGAGTTTAATGACTGGATAAATTCCGACCCGAGAATCTTTGATTATCAGTCTGCACATTTAATACTGACCAGCCATCAGGACATACACTTCAACGCGACAAGAATCCCTTCTGGCACGAGCTGCGAGCTACAGATTAGGACACTGTTACAACACGCATACGCGGAGCTTAGTCACGACACTCTATATAAATCTAGCATAACTAGTCAGCCAGAGGTACACAGGCTATTTGCTAAAAGCATGGCACTGATGGAAACGACGGATGACATGCTGCTAAGAGCAAAGCTTAAATCCGATGAGACTGCATCAACATTGCTCAGATGGAAGCAAAGAACATATGAACTGAATAAGGTGCATCTTTCAACTTTGAATTTTAGTGCAACTGCGAGAGAGGATGATTATCTGCTAGATAAAATTCGCGAGATACTTTCAGAGGATCTCGCAGATGATTTCTCGCAGTTCATGATTGATAACGCCAATCTTTTGGAGCGAAAAATAAAGATAAGGCAAGAATCCAATGGCGCATTTCGACTAAATTCTATTTCGCTGATATATTTTCTGTCCGATAGAAAACGCCTATTGCTACCTAGTTATTTTCCTCTCGACCTATCTATTCTTGAAAAAACCTATAGCGACCTTGGATTAGCTCCATCTTGGACTTCAAGCTAGGAGGTGCAGCCACAACGGCCCTTCCGCAAGTGGACCACTCATTAATCCTTTAATTGGATCAATACCTTGATCCTCTTAGTTGTCTTAATTGAGCAGACCTTACTGATCCCCCATCCACAAAGGGTACTGCTCTATGACTCGTCTTGATTGGTTTGAGGCTTCGCCCGGTGCAGCCAAAGCACTGGGCGGGTTGCACCATTACGTCACCACCGGAACGAACCTGCCGCCCCAGCTCATACATCTCGTGTTCTTGCGGGCATCGCAAATCAATGGATGCGCGCACTGCATCGATATCCATTCACGAGATCTGATCAAGGGAGGTATGTCGGTAGAAAAGCTCGTTCTGGTGCCGGTCTGGCATGAGGCCGCGCATCTGTTTTCCGACCAGGAACGTTCCGCCCTGGCCTGGACGGAAGAGGTGACCCTGGTCGGCGAAACGCATGTTTCCGACGAGGCTTATGCCGCGGCATCGTCTGCATTCACCCCGAAAGACCTGGTCGACCTTACGGCGGCTATCGCAGCCATGAACGCGTTCAACCGCATGGGTGTCAGCTTTCGCTTGAGCCCTGCTGCGAAGGCGTAAACCGGAAGGGGGATTTAACCCCCCCTTCTCAAGTGTCTCTTCTTAAACCGCTATCGCCGCTGCACCTCGGGAGCGCCAGGCAAACCCCAGCACCATCAGCAGCCCCAGCCCGGCCATCGCAGCCCCAGCCAGCGAGATCGCCGGGTAGCCCAACCCTGCGTTGATCACCGCCCCGCCCAGCGCAGCGCCGATGGCGTTACCGAGGTTGAAGGCGCCGATATTCACTGCCGAGGCCAGGTTGGGCGCGGCCTTGGCGGCTTCCATCACGCGCATTTGCAGCGGCGGCACGATGGCGAAGCTGGCGATGCCCCAGATCAGGATGGCCACGGCGGCCGGTAGCGGCCAGCGCATCAGCACGGTGAAGGCCAGCAAGACTAGGATCAGCGCGCTCAGCGAGACGATCAGGGTGCGGTCGACGGAGCGATCCGCCGCCTTGCCGCCCCACACATTGCCCAGCGTCAGGCCGATGCCGTACAGCACCAGCATGGCGGTGATAAAGGCGGTGGAGGCCTGGGTCTCGCTGCTGAGGATCGGCGCGATATAGGTGAACACGGTGAACATCGCGCTGGAACCGATCACGGTCAGGGCCAGGGCCGCCAGCACCGGGCCACGGCCCAGCACGCGGATTTCCGCCAGCACGCCGTCGCTCTTCGGCAGCGGCACGTTGGGTAGCGCGAACCACAGCGCGAGCATGGCCAATACGCCCAGACCGGTAATGCCCGCAAAAGCCGTACGCCAGCCGAACACCTCACCGAACCAGGTGGCCAGCGGCACACCGCCGATGGTCGCCAATGTCAGACCCATGAACATGGCCGCCACCGCCCCGGCGCGCTTGTCCGGCGCGACCACGCTGGCGGCGACGATGGAGCCGACGCCGAAGAAGGCGCCGTGGTTCAGCGAGGTCACCACCCGGGCGATCAGCAGGCTGTAGTAATCGGTGGCCAGGGCCGACATCAGGTTGCCCCAGGTGAAGATGCCCATCAGCCCGATCAGCAGGTAGCGCCGGGGAATCCTGCCGGTGGTCAGGGTCATCAGCGGCGCGCCGAGCAGCACACCGAGGGCGTAAGCGCTGACCAGCAGGCCGGCAGCGGGAATGGAAACACCGAGATCGCTGGCGATGCCCGGCAACATGCCCATGGGGGCGAACTCGGTAACGCCGATGCCGAAGGCACCGATGGCGAGTGCAACGAGTGGTGGATTGATACGCATGCAAAGGCTCCTCATCAATGCCGCGAATGCTAGGAGCCAAACCTTGGCGGCGGTAGACGGCCTTTCTGCCAAACACCTTTGCTTACGGAGCAAAAATGGACGTAGGCGGCAGATCAGGTGACACGGCGGTGTTCGCCACCGTGGCGGAGCAAGGCAGCCTGTCGGCCGCCGCCCATGCACTGGGGCTGACACTTTCGGCGGTCAGCAGGATCGTTACCCGCATCGGCGAATTCAGCGTGGCCGAGTATCTGCGACGCGGCGATCTGGTACCGCTGCTGCAAGCCTTCAACCCGGTGATCGGGAGCCAGTTCATGCGGTGTTCGTGGACGGTTTAGTCGTTGTGCTAGCGAGACAGGATGAGTCGGGCCACCGGCCACTTGTGGCCAATTCGTCATCCGGAGCCCATGTACGGTCAGCAATACCGTGGCTATCAAAAAATAGAGAAGATCAATCCGACAGAAATAGCAGCGAGGTCATCCAGCCGAAACATCGCAGCAAGCACGACAAAAACGCTTATCAGAAATGGATGCAGGAGTGGCTGAAGCCGCGGTGATTGAAAAAACCAGGGCGCCTCTTGGACGCCCCTGGGATCGTATCAGTGCCCTTTGCTGCAGGCATCTGAAAGGGCTCTATATTTCAGGACCTGAACTTTTCCAGCCGAATCCACGTATCTCATGACCTGATCCAATGGCTTGCAGCTGTGGGTTTTGGGCGTCGAGATGGATAGAACCTTTGCAATATCAAGCTTTGCGCCGTACTTGTAAGTTGTCGGCGCACTTTCCGCGAGCACGTTAAACGATAAAAACACGCCTAGGCTGGCGACAACATATCGACTAATTTTCTTGCTGATCATATTTAAACTCCAAGTAAGGGTAAAAAGGCCTGGATGCCTCCAAGAGAAAGCAAGAAATCACTACTCTTGGAACAAACGAGCTTGAGGTAAGTGCGGCTGGTGCGAGTGCAGAAGGACGACATGCTCGCGATGGAGTTTGTCGATCTCCGTCGCGCTCAATATCCACACTGCAAACTGAAGTTGACCTGACAGTCGTCTAATGCAGATAACTGTCAGTTCAGGTGCGGTCGTTACAATTGGCTAAGCGTTTCTGCACGCCTTGCTGGCCAATTACTGAGCCTCTAGGAAACTTGCGGGATCAAGTCGAAGGCGCTGCCTTGACCACTGCCGGCAGCAAAAGCGGCCTCCTCGATGTGGTAGACGGTCGGCTCTTCGGAAAAATATTCCTCCAGGCCCTGCATGAACGTCTGATGGTCATCACTCGCCTCGAAGCCCGGCGTGTGATCCTCAAGTGAAGCCCAGCGCACGATCAGGTTGAAAACATGGGGCGTTTCGATCCCTTGCGCGAGCAAGTGGCCGCCGTAACCCTTTGCGCGTATCAGCAAAGGAGCAACTTCGGAGAATGCGCGCTTGAACTGTTCAATATGTTGGGTGTGAACCGGCAACAGTGCGATTTCGTAAATCATGGGGATATTCCTCTAGAGTGAGCTTGACGATTAAAAGTGTGAACTTACGAAATCAGCGAGGGCTCGACGGCAATCGCGATTTTCCCGCGAAGGCCGTTGTTAGGGGTCTCCAGCAAGGCGTGCGCACTTGAAATGTCGGCGAGCGAATAGACCGCCCCAACATGGGGCCGCAGCTGACCGCGCTCGACCAATGCCTTCAGTTCATCGAGCTTGCCGCGGTTCTGGCGGGTGAAGACGAAGTGATAACTGGCGTTCTTGCCCCAGGCCTGAATGAGGTTCTGCGGCTTGGCGATGTCCACGATCGAAACCACCCGGCCAAGCTGGGCGAGCGCGTCGGGGCTACGAGTCAGGGTGTCGCCGCCGATGGTGTCGAAGATCACATCCACGCCCTGGCCATCGGTTTCCCGCAGGATGGCGTCCACGTAATCCTCTTGTTCGTAGTCGATGACCACGTCGGCGCCCAGGCCCCGGGCGAACTCGAAGTTCGCTTCACGCACGGTGGTGAACACCCGCGCGCCAATGGCCTTTGCCACCTGGATCGCGACATGGCCCACGCCACCCGCGCCGCCGTGGATCAGAATGCTTTCCCCGACCCTAAGCGCCGCACGCCCGACCAGTGCTTCCCAGACCGTCCCGCCTACCAGCGTCAGGCTGGCTGCCTCGAGATGGCTCAGCGATGCCGGCTTCTTGCCGATGATGCTTTCGGACGCCACGTGGTACTCGGCATAACTGCCGTCGCCCTCGAAGATCTGCGTGGTGTACCAGACTTCGTCGCCCGGCACGAAGCTCGTCACGCCTGGGCCGACGGCTTCGACGACGCCGGATACGTCATGCCCGGTGATGGCGGGGAGAGGCACATAGTCGACGTAGTCGCCCCGGCGTACCTGGTAATCCAGCGGGTTGATGGAGGTTGCGTGCACTCGCACCAGAACCTGCCCTGCTTGCGGCACGGGCTTGGGTACTTCGCTCAGTTCAAATGCGTTCGGGCCGCCGAATGAGGTGAGAATTTGCGCTTTCATGGTAGTTCCTCGTTTCTGGAAAAAGGGATATAGGGATTTTTCGATATGCTGGGTCAAAAAAATTAACGGGTCTTTTCTACAATCTCTCCATCGCGAATGATTCGGTAAAAAGGGATATCGGGAATTACCGATATTTAAAGCTACAAAATTACAGCTCTTTGCCTATGAGCTCGACCAGAGCACGGATGTTCGCTTCGTTGCGCTTGTAGTAGGTCCACTGACCGATACGACGCACCTCGACCAGACCTACTCGCTGCAGCGTTGCCAGGTAATCGGAAACCGTCGACTGCGACAGACCGACGCCTTCCTGAATGCTGCTGACGCAGACGCCCACCGTATGAACGTCCCCTTCATCCTGCGGAGGAAAGTTCTTTACCGGGTCCTTCAGCCCCTTGAGGATTTCAAGGCGGGTAGGATTCGAGAGGGCTTTGAATACGTTGATCAGTTCCATGGGTCGATAATATCGAGATTTACCGATATGTCAATGCAGGAATCTGCCATTCGTCAGGAATGAAAGAGACGGATCCATCCTCCACCACAGGCTCACGCCCTCCCCCTCACTCGTCTCGCTGAGCCAAGCCCGCCAGCAGCTTGCCGGTCAATTCATGCAACGTCTGCTGCTCGTCGACGGTCAATCCTGAGAGCACGCGCTGCAGGTTGGCGACGTGGGCGGCAAGCATGCCATCGATGAGATCGAAACCGGCAGGCGTCAGTGCCACCAGCACGCCACGACGGTCGCTGGGGTGTTTGCGCCGCTCGATCAGCCCGGCCTTTTCCAGTCGGTCTATACGGCTGGTCATGCCGCCCGAGGAAATCATCGCGCTCTCGTAAAGGGTGGTGGGCATCAACGCATAGGGTTCGCCCGAGCGGCGCAGGGTGGCGAGCAGGTCGAACTCGCCGGCCTGCAGGCCATGCGCAGCGAAGAACGGCAGCAGATGGTCTCGACTGATCACCTGGCTGAGTTCGCCCAGGCGCCCGATCACGGCCATGGAGAAGCCATCCAGGTCGGGACGCTGTTGCTGCCACTGATTGGCAGCCAGTTGTGCGCGGTCTTGCATGTCGCCCTCGATTTATCTTGCCATCAAGATACTTTTCAAAAAGAATGTTCCCATCGTAACGTATTCATAGCGAGGAGGCATCCGCATGTCAGGCTCCAACTCACGGCCGCTTCTGGCTCTGTCGCTCCTGTTCGTCATCGGCGCGCTCATGGGGCTGACCAGCAATCTGGTGAAGCTGGCGGGCAATGCCGGCTGGTCACCGTTGGCCTATCTGCTCTGGAGTCTGCTCGGCGGCGGCCTGCTGCTGTTGCTGTTCGCCTGGCTGCGCGGCGAACGCCCCGGCCTGGGGCCGCGCCTGCAACGCTACTATCTGGCTTCGGGCCTGCTCAGCATTGCCATACCCAACGGCCTGCTGTTCAGCTCCATCGGCCATGTCGGTGCCGGCTTCGCCTCGATGTGCCTCGCCTTTCCCCCGCTGATCACCTATCTGCTGGCCCTGGCGCTACGCATGGAAGGGCTCAGCCGCATCCGCCTGCTGGGCATCTGCATCGGCCTGGCTGGCAGTCTGCTGCTGGCGCTGGGCAAGCTGCATGCGGGCGACAGCCCGTCGCTGTGGGTTCTGGCCGCGCTGTGCGTGCCGGTGTTTCTGGCGCTGGGCAATATCTACCGTTCGCGCTACTGGCCACGCGGCGCCAGCCCGCTGTCGCTGGCGCCGGGCATGCTGCTTGGCGGCGCCCTGCTGCTGGTACCCATGGCACTGTTCGGCATCGACCTGGCACCGCGCCTGGACAGCGCGTCAGCGCTCGTTCTGCTGGTCCTGCAGATGCTGCTGTTCGCCATGATCTACGCGCTGTTCTTCCTGCTGCAGAAGCTGGCCGGCGCAGTGTTTCTCAGCCAGATCGGCTCGGTGGCCGCCATTGTCGGCGCTGCCATCGCCATCGGTCTGCTGGGCGAGCGCGGCAGCCTGACCATGCTGCTGGCAGCCTTGTGCATCGTCAGCGGCGTGCTGCTGGTGGCCTGGCGCGGGGCGAAGGAAGCCAGGGGCTGAACACCGTGCGCACGGATTCGAACCCCTATAAGAGCGTGGTGCGCGCGGCGCACCCTACGGGAAGGTGACGCAACAAAAAAAAACGCCACCCGAAGGTGGCGTTCTTGTCAGCGCAGGCGAATCACTTCTTGCCCAGCTTTTTCAGCTCTTCGTCGCGCAGTTCGCGACGCAGGATCTTGCCGACATTGGTGGTCGGCAGTACGTCGCGGAACTCGACGGCCTTGGGCACCTTGTAGCCGGTGAGGTTGGCGCGCATGTGCTCCATCACCTGCTCCTTGGTCACGCTCTCGCCCGGCTTGACCACCACGAACACCTTGATCGCCTCGCCGGATTTCTCGTCCGGTACGCCGATGGCGGCGCATTGCAGTACGCCCGGCAGGGTCGCCAGCACGTCTTCCAGCTCGTTCGGGTAGACGTTGAAGCCGGACACCAGAATCATGTCCTTCTTGCGGTCGACGATGCGCAGGTAGCCGTCTTCCTGGATCAGGCCGATGTCGCCGGTCTTCAGCCAGCCGTCAGCGTCGAGGATCTCGTCGGTGGCTTCCTGACGCTGCCAGTAGCCCTTCATCACCTGCGGGCCCTTCACGCACAGCTCGCCGATCTCGCCAATGGCCAGTTCCTGACCGTCATCGTTGATGATCTTGCACAGGGTCGAGGGCACTGGAATGCCGATGGTGCCGAGCTGGATGGCGCTGAACGGGTTGACCGTGGCCACCGGGCTGGTTTCGGTCATGCCGAAGCCTTCGCAGATGGCGCAGCCGGTGACTTCCTTCCAGCGTTCGGCGGTAGCCAGTTGCAGGGCCATGCCGCCGGAGACGGTGAGCTTCAGACTGGAGAAATCCAGCTTGCGGAACTCTTCGTTGTTGCACAGGGCCACGAACAGGGTGTTGAGGCCGACGAAACCGGTGAAGCGGTACTTGGCCAGGTCCTTGACCACGGCCGGCAGGTCGCGCGGGTTGGTCAGCAGGATGTTGTGGCCACCGATCAGCATCATCGCCATGCAATGGAAGGTGAAGGCGTAGATGTGATACAGCGGCAGCGGTGCGATCAGCACTTCGCAGCCTTCGTCCAGGTTGGCGCCCATCAGCTCCTTGACCTGCAGCATGTTGGCCACCAGGTTGCGATGGGTGAGCATGGCGCCCTTGGCCACGCCGGTGGTGCCGCCGGTGTACTGCAGCACGGCGATATCGGCGTTGCTCGGATTGGCTTCGTTGAAGCTCTGCCCGCGGCCCTTGGCCAGCGCATCGTTGAGCTTGACCGCCTGCGGCAGGTGATAGGACGGCACCATCTTCTTCACGTGCTTGATCACGGCATTGACCAGCAGACGCTTGAAGGTGGGCAGCATGTCGCCCACTTCCGTGACGATCACATGCTTGACGCCGGTCTTGGGCACGACCTGCTCGGCCAGGTGCGCCATGTTGGCCAGGCAGATCAGCGCCTTGGCGCCGGAGTCGTTGAACTGGTGCTCCATTTCCCGCGCGGTGTACAGCGGGTTGGTGTTGACCACCACCAGGCCGGCACGCATGGCACCGAACACCACAATGGGATACTGCAGGACGTTGGGCAGCTGCACGGCGATGCGGTCGCCGGGCTTGAGATCGGTGTGCTTCTGCAGGTAGGCGGCGAAGTCACCGGAAAGCTTGTAGATCTCGCCGTAGGTGAGCGTCTTGCCCAGGTTGCTGAAAGCAGGCTTGTCGGCGAAGCGTTGGCAGGACTCCTTCAGTACCGCGAGGATGTTCGGGTACTGGTCGGGATTGATTTCGGCAGCAACCCCAACGGGATACTTGTCCTTCCAGAAGTTTTCGGTCATGGAAGCCCACTCCTAAGCAACAGCTGATCTTCACCGCGCGCAGGCGGTTGTTTGTTGTGTGTTTAGCTCGCTTTTCCATTGGCCTTCAGGCCTGAAAGCGCGCCGAGAGTAGCAGCTTTGCCAAAGGCCGACCAGCACCAAACATGGCCTGCGCAGTCAGCAAAGTGACCAGAATAAAAGCATCAGTCACAAAGCATCATCTTTCACGAAATGTGGCAGAAAGCCTCTAGCTCGCCCATCTCGGCGCGCCAAGCCTAGCCTGGATCTGCTGGAGGTGAAGTGCCGCGGTCGATGAAACGCCGCCGGGCTCGTCCGCCCGGTTACGAAATCACCACAATTGAACTGCCATAGCGGCAGCAGAAGACGGGAAAGCCCCTCCGCCAGAACGGCGGAGGGGCTCGGACATCAGGCGATGTCGCGCAGCTCGCGGCGCAGGATCTTGCCGACCGGGGTCATCGGCAAGGCGTCCTTCAGGACGATGTGCTTGGGAACCTTGTAGCCGGTGAAGTTCTCCTTGCAGTAGGCCTTGAGCTCTTCAATGGTCACGCCGCCGTCACGCGGTACCACGAACAGCTTGACCACCTCGCCGGATTTCTCGTCCGGCACGCCGATGGCCGCGCAGCTGGCGACTTTCGGGTGGGCCATGACCACGTCCTCGATCTCGTTCGGGTACACGTTGAAGCCGGAGACGATGATCATGTCCTTCTTGCGATCGACGATGCGCACGAAGCCGTCGGGGTCGATCACCGCGATGTCGCCGGTCTTGAACCAGCCCTCGGCGTCGAGCACCTCAGCGGTGGCCTCCGGACGCTGCCAGTAGCCCTTCATCACCTGCGGCCCCTTGATGCACAGCTCGCCCCGCTCGCCGAGCGGCAGCTGGTTGCCATCGTCGTCGATCACCTTGAACGCCGTGCTCGGCACCGGAATGCCCACGGTGCCCAGGCGCGCCCTGTTGCCGTAGGGGTTGGTGCTGGCCACCGGCGAGGTTTCGGTCAGGCCGTAGCCTTCCACCACGGTGCAACCGGTCATCTGCTGCCAGCGCTCGGCGGTGGCCTTGACCAGGGCGGTGCCGCCGGAGTTGGTCACCTTGAGATTGGAGAAATCGAGATTCTTGAACTCCGGATGATCCATCAGCGCGACGAACAGGGTGTTCAAACCCAGCAGCGCGGAGAACTTCCACTTGCCCAGCTCCTTGACGAAGCCCGGAATGTCGCGCGGATTGGTGATCAACACGTTGTGGTTGCCGTTGACCATCATGCACATGCAGTTCGCGGTGAAGGCATAGATGTGGTACAGCGGCAGCGGCGCGATCATGATCTCCTGGCCCTGCTTCATCAGCGGCTTGCCGTCATCACCGAGCTGCGCCAGGCAGGCGTCGACCTGCAGCATGTTGGCCACCAGGTTGCCGTGAGTCAGCATGGCGCCCTTGGCCACGCCGGTGGTGCCGCCGGTGTACTGCAGCACGGCGATATCGTCGTGACTGGCCTTGACCGGCGTCAGCGCCTGGCCATGGCCCTGCTTGAGCACCAGCTTGAAGGCGATGGCCTGGGGCAGATGGTAGTCGGGCACCATCTTCTTGACCTTCTTCACCACGGTGTTGACCAACCAGCCCTTGAGGCTGGGCAGCATGTCGCCCATCTTGGCTTCGATCAGGTACTCGATCTCGGTATCCGGCAGTACCTCCTGCACCAGCTTGCCGAACATGTTCAGGTACACCAGTGCACGCACACCGGCGTCCTTGAACTGGTGACGCATCTCGCGGGCGGTGTACAGCGGGTTGGTGTTGACCACGATCAGCCCGGCGCGCATGGCGCCGAACACGGCGATGGGATACTGCAGCACGTTGGGCATCTGTACCGCGATACGGTCGCCCGGCTTGAGGTCGGTGTGCTTCTGCAGATAGGCCGCGAAGGCCGCCGAGAGGCGATCCAGCTCGGCGTAGCTCAGGGTTACACCCAGGTTGCTGAACGCCGGGCGGTCGGCGAAACGCTTGCACGAACGCTCGAACACCTCGATCACCGACTTGTAGCTGGACAAGTCGATCTCGTTGGGTACACCGGGCGCGCGTTTATCGTTCCAGAAATCAGGTTGCATTGTTCTTGTCCTCTTCCCCTGAAGTGATCTGGCCCGCAGGAGGCACCTTCTGAAAACGTTGGCGAGGCAGTCAGCGCCAGCCAGCACGCCAGGCCCATGAGTGCTCGATGAGGGCATCGGACTCGTGCACGAGACTGCTTGCAACGCCGCGCTGACGACGCAGGTGATTTTTCAGGATGCCCAGCGGGACTGCCCCGGAAAGTAGCAGTTCAGAGCCCTGTCGCCTATAGCTCGAAGGCGTCATTGATGGGCTGAATCTCGATATAAATGCGGCGATTCGTTTCCGATCTTTACGAAAACGCGCGACCTCGTGGCGCTTTGCCAGATGCCGGCCAAGGTGCACAATGCGGCAACTTCCGGCACAAGGATTCGCCATGCGCCACGACGCCTTCATTCTCAGCGCCAGCGATGGCACTCCACTGCACGTCAACCACTGGCACAGCGACGCGCCGCCACGCGCGACGGTCATGCTGGCCCATGGCATGGCCGAACACAGCCTGCGCTATGCGCGCCTGGCCGAAGCGCTGGTCGCGGCGGGCTTCGCCCTCTACGCGCTGGACCAGCGCGGCCATGGCCGTAGCGCCGAACACGGCACCCTTGGCCACTACGCCGATGAAAACGGCTGGAACAAGGTGGTGGGCGACCTTTCCACACTCAACCATCACATCCGTCAGCAACACCCGCACACGCCGATCTTTCTCTTCGGCCACAGCATGGGCAGCTACATCGGCATGGCCTACCTGATGGGCCATAGCTGCAGCCTGCAGGGCGCCGTGCTCTCCGGCTCCAATTACCAACCGGTAGCGCTGTACAAGGCCGCGCGACTGATCGCCGGCTTCGAACGCTGGCGCCTGGGCCCCAAGGGGCGCAGCAAGGTCATCGACTTTCTGTCCTTCGGCTCGTTCAACAAGGCCTTCAAGCCCAACCGCACCGCCTTCGACTGGCTCAGCCGCGATGCCGCGGAAGTGGACAAGTACGTGACCGACCCGCTGTGCGGTTTCGTCTGCACCACGCAGCTGTGGTGCGACCTGCTCGACGGCCTGCAGCACATCACGCCACCCGGCAACCTCGCGCAGATCGATGCCGACCTGCCGCTGCTGGTGATTGGCGGCTCGCGCGACCCGGTCAGCGACGGCAAGCGCCTGGCCGATCTGGCTGGCGCCCTGCGCGAGGCCGGTGTGCGTGACGTGCAATTGAAGATCTACCCCGAGGCCCGCCACGAGCTGCTCAACGAGAGCAATCGCGACGAGGTCACCGCCCAGCTGATCGACTGGCTGCAGCAGATGCTCAGCCACGGTCGCAAGCCAACCAAGGAGTGTCCATGACTCAGGTCACCAACATCCCCTACGACGCCCTCAGCATCGGCCAGCAGGCCAGTTTCGAGAAGCATGTGCAGGAGCGCGACGTGCAACTGTTCGCCGCCGTCTCGGGCGACAACAACCCGGTGCACCTGGACGCCGACTTCGCCGCCGAGACGATGTTCAAGGAGCGCATCGCCCACGGCATGTTCACCGGCGCGCTGATCAGCGCGGCCATCGCCTGCCGCCTGCCAGGCCCCGGCACCATCTACCTCGGCCAGCAGCTCAAGTTCACCCGCCCGGTGAAACTCGGCGATACCCTGACCGTGCAGCTGGAAGTACTGGAAAAACTGCCGAAGAATCGCGTGCGCATCGCCACCCGCGTGTTCAACCAGGACAACAAGCAGGTGGTCGACGGCGAAGCCGAAGTCCTCGCCCCGGCGAGCGAACAGACAGTGACCATGCCGGCCATGCCGCAGGTGACTGTCGGCTGAGCCCCGCGG
>MTEW01003709.1_pt2 | contig 20677 bp, 16 predicted proteins | sample 1042681 | NCBI WGS metagenome assembly MTEW01 (sample SAMN06185811, study PRJNA358809) | soil metagenome | isolation source: soil biostimulated with citrate as carbon source | place: India | collected 2015-05-23
TGTCGTTGCCCGGAATGAAGGGGCTCCACGGCTGGGCGCGCAGCGGGCCTTCGGTTTGCCAGACCACGGAGAACTGACCGTCTTCCTGGATCTCGCCGATCATCACCGGCTTGTGCAGGTGGTGGTTGGTCTTGTCCATGGTCAGGGTGTAGCCGGACGGCGCGGCGAAGGACTGGCCGGCCAGGGCTTCGCGGACCTTGTTCACATCGGTGGTACCGGCTTTCTCCACGGCCTGGGCCCACATGTGGATGCCCACATAAGTGGCTTCCATGGGGTCGTTGGTGACTGCGGTCTGGTAGTTGGGCAGGTTCTTCGCCTTGGCGTAGGCCTTCCACTGCTCGACGAACTTGCCGTTGACCGGGTTATCCACGGACTCGAAGTAGTTCCAGGCGGCCAGGTGGCCCACCAGCGGCTTGGTGTCGATGCCGCGCAGTTCCTCTTCGCCTACCGAGAAGGCCACCACGGGCACGTCGGTCGCTTCCAGGCCCTGGTTGGCCAGTTCCTTGTAGAAGGGCACGTTGGAGTCGCCGTTGACGGTGGAGATCACCGCGGTCTTGCCGCCGGCGGAGAACTTCTTGATGTTGGCGACGATGGTTTGGTAATCGCTGTGGCCGAAGGGGGTGTAGACCTCTTCGATGTCCTTGTCGGCGATGCCTTTGCTGTGCAGGAAGCTGCGCAGGATTTTGTTGGTGGTGCGCGGGTAGACGTAGTCGGTGCCCAGCAGGAAGAAGCGCTTGGCGCTGCCGCCGTCTTCGCTCATCAGGTATTCCACCGCCGGGATAGCCTGCTGGTTCGGCGCAGCGCCGGTGTAGAAGACGTTGGGGGAGAGTTCTTCACCCTCGTACTGCACCGGGTAGAAGAGCAGCCCGTTCAGCTCCTCGAAGACCGGCAACACGGACTTGCGCGATACCGAGGTCCAGCAACCGAAGACCACATCCACCTTGTCCTTGGTCAGCAGCTGGCGGGCCTTCTCGGCGAACAGCGGCCAGTTGGACGCCGGGTCCACCACCACCGGTTCAAGCTGCTTGCCGTTCACGCCGCCCTTGGCGTTGATCTCGTCGATGGTCATCAGCGCCATGTCTTTCAGCGAGGTCTCGGAGATCGCCATGGTGCCGGAGAGGGAGTGCAGGATGCCGACCTTGATGGTCTCGGCTGCCTGGATGGTCCAGGACATGCCCATGGCGGCGATGGATGCGGAAAGGGTGAAGGCCTTGATCAGGCTGCGACGTTGCATGGGTCGGTCTCCATTCTCACAAGTTTTCGAATAACTGCGTTGTTCTGCGTTCTTGTCAGGGCAGTTTTCAAAGGGGCTTCCTCGTCACCCTTGGACTGGCTGCGGTCTTTGCCGAGCGCTGTGCAACATGTGCAGGGTGATCTTGCGTACTTCGGCCTTGCTGGTTTCGATATGGGTCCTCAGCAATTGCTGTGCCTCTTCGCATCGACGACCCGCAATGGCCTGGAGAATCGCCGCGTGTTCGGCGTAGGTAGCGTCGATGCGAGGCGCCTGGGTGAAGTCCAGGCGGCGGATGATGCGGATCTTTTCGCTGACTTCCCGGTGGATGCGGGCCATCTCGCGATTGCCTGCGGCCTCCACCAATTGGCAGTGGAAGTCCTCGTCCAGGCGCGACACCTCGAAGCCGTCTTCCATCTGTGGTTGCACCATCCAGGTGCGCCCGAGCCGTTGCAGTGCTTCGGGGTGCTCCTCCGTAGGGCGGGTGCAGTGGCGACGTACTGCTTCCAGTTCGAGGACGATGCGCAGTTCGTACAGCTCCTCGAAATGGTCGAAGTCGAAGGCCTTCACCTGCCAGCCGCTGCGAAAGCGCACCTCCAGGTAACCCTCGCGCTCCAGGCGATGCAGGGCCTGGCGCACTGGCGTGCGACTGGCGTCCATGCGTTCGGCCACATCTCCCTCGCTGAAGCGATCACCGGGCAGCAGGCGGAATTCGCTGATGTCGTCCTTGAGCCGGGCGTAGATGCGCCCGGCCAGGCTGTCGGGGCGTTCCTGGCGTCTGCTGCGCGGGCTGGCGAGTTCCATGGCGTCAGCGCGCCGGGCTGGCGATGAAGGCGCGCCAGCCACCGAAGGCGGTGATGTCGCGGGCGCCTTCCAGTGCGTAGGGCTCGCAGATGAAGCCCTTGACCCAGCGGCCATCCGCCAGCTGCAGGTTGCCGATGCCGAGCGGCGGCGGGATCTCTGCGACGAATTCGCCGAAGCGCGCCAGTGGGATATCCCAGAGTTCGACGATCAGCTCGGCACCATCCTGGCTTCGGGCGAGCCCCGGCTTGGGCGGCACGGTGCCGGGCAGGGCGAACAGGCGGTAGTCGGCGGCGGTGCGGGTTTCTTCCACCAGCACCGCACTGCGGTTGATGAGCTGGAAGTTCAGCGGCATGCCAGTGAGGTGCGCGCCGACTACTGCGACGCGTACACAACCGGGCGCCTGCGCGGCGGCGGGCTGGGGCGGTAGGGCGCGGCCGGTGGCGCCAAGGGGCAGGTCGAGGCTGGCTTGCCAGCGCTTGCCGAAGCTGGCCAGGGCGGCGTCGTGCCAGGCCGGGGCGAGCAGGGTGATGCCGGCGGGCAGGCCATCGGCGCGGAACCCTGCGGGCAGGGCGAGGGCACTGAGGTCGGAGAAGTTGGTGAAGTTGGTATAGGTGCCGAACTGGGCATTGAACAGCACGGGCTCCTCGGCCATTTCGGCTACGCGGCGGATGGTCGGCGAGGTGGGCACTACCAGGGCGTCGAAGGGCGCCAGGGCGTCGTTGATGCGTCGTGCCAGTTCAGCGCGCAGGTATTCGGCGCGGTAGGCGTCGCAGGCGCTGTAGTTCGGGCCGTTGTCGAGGATGCCGCGCACCACCGGGTCCATGGCGTCGGGTTGGTCGGTAAAGATCGCCCCGGCCGCCACGGTGCGTTCTGCTACCCAGGGGCCCTGGTAGAGCTGCGCCGCCAGTTGGCGGAAGGGGCTGAAGTCGATCGGGGTGATCTCCGCGCCGAGCGTGCGGAGCCTGTTCAGGGCCGACTCGAATACCGCGCGGGTCTGCTCGTCGCCGAAGAACTCCAGCGTGTCCGGCACGGCGAGTTTCGGCTGGGCGCCGATACCCACGGGGGCGCTGTTGGGATTCTGCCGGGAGTAAGGATCGCGGGCGTCGTAACCGCCGCTGATGCGAGCCACCGTTTCGGCGTCGGCCACGGTCAGGGCGAACACCGAGATGCAGTCGAGGGTGCGGCAGGCTGGCACCAGGCCGGTCGTGGACAGCCAGCCCTTGGTGGGCTTCAGGCCGACGATGTTGTTGAAGCCGGCCGGCACCCGGCCCGAGCCGGCGGTGTCGGTGCCGAGGGCGAAGGGCACCAGGCCGCGGGCGACCACCGAGGCGGAGCCGGAGCTGGAGCCGCCGCTGACGTACTCCGGATCGAAGGCATTGGGTACGGCGCCATAGGGGGAACGGGTGCCCACCAGGCCGGTGGCGAACTGGTCGAGGTTGGTCTTGCCGATGAGGATCGCGCCGGCCGCGTGCAGGCGGGCGACCACGGTGGCGTCCTCGGCAGCTTCATAGGCGAAGGCCGGGCAGGCGGCGGTGGTGGTCCAGCCGGCGGCGTCGATGTTGTCCTTGATGGCGAAGGGGACGCCGTAGAGGGACAGGCGTCCCCGCTGGCCTTCGGCGGCATCCAGCAGGGCCGACAGTTCAGCGAGCTGGGCGTCTAGCTGCTCGGCGCTGGCCAGGCTGATCCAGGCGTTGTCGTCCGCGTCGAGGTGCTGGAGCAGGGCGTGCAGCAGGTCGGCGGGTTGCAGTTGGTCGCGGTAGGCCTGTTGCCAGTCGGCGAGGGTGAAGGCGAGAGGGGCGTCGGACATGTTCTGGAGTTCCATCTTGTATCCAAGTTGGAATTCCCCACAGCAAAGCAGGTGCCAGGTTCCGGAAAGGCGCGTGGTTGCTGGCGTCGGGCGCGAAGAGTCAGGTATGCCCCGGGCATCTGGCGCACCGCACTGGGGCGCGCGAAGGCGCGAGAGGCATTGGCTGGTGCAATGTGCGGTGGTTTACGCAGCGATACCCATCGACCATGGCCATGGGTTTCGTACCTCAACCCATACGGGGGCTGCGCTGGAGCGGACGAAGCTACAGCACGAGGTAATTCTTCACCCCGGTAAAGATGATCTGCGCAGCCAGGGCGCAGACGAACAGGCCCATCAGGCGGCTGACGATCTGCAGGCCCTGGTCGCCTAGGATGCGTTCGATGCGGTCGGACAGGTAGAGGATGGCGCCCACGGTGGCGGCGGCGATGGCGATGGCAACCAGGGCGGTGAGCTTGTCGTTCCAGTGCACGTGCCCGGCGCCCATCACCAACATGGCGCCGATGGTGCCGGGGCCGACGGTCAGCGGGATGGTCAGCGGCACGATGGTGACGTCCTGCTGCACGTTGTCCGCCTGCACTGCCGGTTTGCCCTGGGCCATGCCGAGCGCGGAGATGAACAGCACGGTGCCGGCGCCGATGCGGAAGGCGTCGATGGTGATGCCGAAGACGTTGAAGATGGCTTGGCCGAACAGGTAGAGCAGGGCGCTGGCGATCAAGGTACCCAAGGCGACTTTCCAGGCGAGCTTCTTGCGCTCCTTCACCGTGTAGCCACGGGTCAGACTGATGAAGCAGGAGAGCACGAAGAAGGGGCTATAGAGCACCAGCATCTTCAGGTACAGGCTGGAAAGGCTTTCGAGCATGGGGGCATCCGTTCGTGACTGCGAGGGCCGCTGATCAGTGTAGAGGCTGCCCTGCCATTGGGCGCACAACTATAACCGCGCCGCCGGGGTCGGCTATACCTTCCCCCACTGGGTCGTTTCGTCGCGCAGGGAGCCGTTGATGGCGCGCATGAGTTTCACCCCCAACCTCCAGCGTCACCTCGACGTTCCCGAGCTGGACGTCGCCGCCGCTTCGGTCGCCGAGGCGCTGGAAGCCGCTTTCGTGGCCAACCCGCGGCTGCGTAGCTACCTGTTGGACGACCAGGGCCGCCTGCGCCGGCATGTGGCGATCTTCGTCGATGCCCAGCAGGTCAGCGACCGCCGCCACCTCAGTGACCCCGTGGGGCCGTCCAGCGACATCTTCGTTGTCCAGGCGCTGTCCGGCGGCTGAACCGTACAAGGAGGAGGACCCATGAGCCGATGCATCCATGTGGCGACCCGCAAGGGCCTGCTGCGATTCGAGAAGGACGGCGATGGCTGGCGCCTCGCACGCCAGGACTTTCTCGGCGAGCCGGTGAGCATGTTGTTGGCTGACCCGCGCGATGGACGCCTCTACGCGGCACTGCATCTCGGCCATTTCGGCCCCAAGCTGTGGCGCTCGGCAGATGGCGGGCAGAACTGGGAGGAGATCGCCGCCCCTGCCTTTGCCCAGGCGGACGAGGGCGAGGAGGGGCCTTCGGTGGACATGATCTGGTGCCTTGAGCCGGGCGGTGCGGACCAACCCGGAACGCTGTGGGCCGGGACCATTCCCGGCGGGCTGTTCCGCTCCCGCGACCAGGGTGCTTCATGGAGCCTGGTGGACAGCCTCTGGAACCGTCCGGAGCGTGCCAACTGGTTCGGCGGCGGCTACGACCAGCCGGGCATCCACTCCATCTGCGTCGACCCGCGCAACAGCCGGCACCTGACCCTGGCGGTGTCCTGCGGCGGCATCTGGCACAGCGAGGACGAAGGCGCCAGCTGGAACCATCGAACCCGTGGCATGCGTGCTGCCTACATGCCACCAGAACGCGCCGAAGACCCGGACATCCAGGACCCGCACCGCATGGTGGCCTGCCCGGCTGACCCGGAGCGCCTCTGGGTGCAGCATCACAGCGGCATTTTCGTCAGTTCCGATCGCGGCTTGAACTGGCGGGAGATCGAGCAGGCCGGTCCCTCTACCTTTGGCTTCGCGGTGGCGGTGCACCCGTCCGACCCGGACTGCGCCTGGTTCGTGCCGGCGGTGAAGGATGAATGCCGCGTGCCTGTCGATCAGCGCCTGCGGGTCACCCGTACGCGCGATGGCGGCAAGCATTTCGATGTGCTGGAGCAGGGGTTGCCGCAGCAGCTCTGCTACGACCTGGTGTATCGCCACGGGCTGGATGTGGATGGCAGCGGGCAGTGCCTGGCGATGGGCTCTACCACGGGCCATCTGTGGGTGTCGGAGGATCAGGGTGACAACTGGACGCTGGTGGCGGGGCATTTGCCGCCGATTTTTGCGGTGAGGTGGGGGTAGCGGGGCCGGCCACCAGCCTATTGTGGGGGCGAATTTATTCGCTATGGGCGGCGAAGCCTCCCCTTGGAAGATTTGAAGGGCGAACCTGCGGTCCGCATAGCGATTGAAATCGCCCCCACTGTGGGCTTCAGCCCACCATTGAGGCCGCTGGAAAACCGTCAGCTATGCATCGCGTGGCGGTCGCGCATTTCCTTCTCGGCCACCCAGTACTCGATCAGCTCGCGCAGTTGCGACAGTTCCACCGGCTTGGCCATGTGGCCGTCCATGCCGGAGAGGCGGGCGCGTTCCTTGTGTTCGCTGAGGATATGCGCGGTCAGTGCGACCACCGGAGTGCGAGGACGCTGCTCCAGGTTTTCCCAGTGGCGCAGCATTTCGGTGGCGGTGAAGCCGTCCAGCACCGGCATCTCGCAATCCATCAACACCAGGTCGTAGTGCTGGTTCTTCATCGCACTCAGGGCTTCCTCGCCGTTGCTGGCGGTGTCCGGTTCGAGGTTGAGCTTGCTCAGCATGCCGCGAATGACCTTCGTGGAAATGCTGTTGTCTTCAGCCACCAGGATGCGGAAGTCGGTGGGGACGTGCAGCGGTTCGCTGACCTGGGAACCTGGCAGGGAGATCGAGCCGCCGTCCTTGCGCTGGTTGAGTTCGTCGGCCAGCGTGGTCTTCAGCGTGTAGCCCGCCACCGGCTTGGCGAGGATGCGCTTGATGCCGGCGTTGCGCGCGATGATCTTGCTCGGCGCGTTGCTGATGCCGGTGAGCATGATGATCAGGATGTCGTGGTTGAGGCTCGGGTCTTCCTTGATCTTGGCGGCCAGCTGCATGCCGGTCATGCCGGGCATGTCCTGGTCCAGCAGGACCACGTCGAAGTACTCGCGCAGGTGGGCCTTGGTGCGCAGCAGGGCCAGGGCTTCCTTGCCGGACGGCACGGCGCTGACCTGCAGGCCCCAGGCGCCGCATTGCTGGACCAGCACCTTGCGGCAGGTGTCGTTGTCGTCCACCACGAGCAGACGCGCGCCTTCCAGGGGGCTGTCGAGGTCGGCGGTGGGGCGTATCAGGTGCTGGGCGTCGAGCGGCAGGGTGAGCCAGAGGGTGCTGCCTTGTCCTGCCCCGCTCTGGATGCCGAATTCGCCTTCCATCAGGCGCACCAGCTGGCGGGCGATGACCAGGCCGAGGCGGCCACCGAGCTTGGAGGAGGCGAGGAAGTCGCTGCTCTGCACTTCAGCATTGAGCAGTGCGGTGCGCTCACCGGCCTCCAGCGGACGGCCGCTGTCCTGCACGGCGATGCGCAGACGCGGTTGGGTGCTGCTGTTGTCCAGGGCCACCACCAGCAGGATTTCGCCCTCATCGGTCTGCTTGAATGCGTTGTCCAGCAGGCTCAGGAGAATCTGGCGCAGGCGCGTGGGGTCGCCGCTGATCACACGGGGAACCTGGGGCTGCATGAAGCTGATGAGTTCGACCCGCTGCTGCTCGGCCTTGGCGCGGAAGATGTCGAGGCAGTCATCGATCAGGGCATTGAGGTCGAACTGCACGTCGTCCAGTTCGATCTGCCCGGATTCCAGCTTCGAGATGTCGAGGATTTCGTTGATCAGGGTGAGCAGTTCATTGCCCGAGCTGTGGATGGTCTGCACGTAGTCGCGCTGCTTGGCCGACAGCGGGGTGCCTAGGAGCAGCTCGGTCATGCCCAGGACGCCGTTCATCGGGGTGCGGATTTCGTGGCTGATCTTGGCGAGGAATTCGCCTTTGGCCTTGAGCTCGGCGGAGCTGGCGGCGAGGGCTCGGCTGGCGCTGAAGACTTCGTTCTGTATGCGCCGCTGGCGTTCGCTCAGGGCCATGCTGAGCAACACGCCGCTGATCGTGGAGACGGCCAGCAAGGTGTAGGCCAGCCAGTCGGACTGCAGTTGCCAGTAGCCGAACAGGGCGGGCAGGGCACCGAGGATGGCGACGCAGAATACGCCCAGCGCCAGACTGAACAGCCGGGCCGGACGATAGCCCTGGCGCCAGTGGAGGAGGGCGAACACGAACATGCTGAGGCTGGCGATTGCCGCCATTACATAGACCAGCTGGTTGAACTGCAACTCGGTGACGATCAGCAGCAGGGCGGCGGTGAGGCTGATCAGCAGGATTTCACCCAGCAGCAGGCCGGACAGCGGCGTGCTTGGGCAGACCTTGCGGAAGAAGCTGAGGGTGAAGCCCAGCGCGCAGACCATGGCCATCAGCATGGAGAGGTTGGCGATCTGCGGTTGTGCGCTCTGCCAGTCACCCAGCCAGGGCGAACTGATGCCCAGCAGGCTGACACCGGTGATCATCAGGCAGCCTTGCGCAGCGGCGAGCCAGAGGCTGACGGCGGCGCGGGAATACGCGTAGCGCACCAGGTTGTAGTACACGAGCATGGCCAGGCCGCCGAGCAGCAGGCCAAACAGCAGCGGGCGGGTATCGTCCGCTGCCATCAGTGCCGATGAGCGCAACTCCACGGTCGGGCGCAGGGCATGTTCCGAGGCCATGCGCAGGTAGATGTCCAGCGGTTCCTGTTGCACTGGTAGCGGCAGGAGGAAGTCGCGGCTGGGCAACGGGCGCTCGCTGAAGGGCAGGCGGCTGCCGGTACGCGTGTGCGCAACCAGCTCGTCGCCCTTGAGGACATAGAGGTCGAGATAGGCCAGATAGGGTGCGAAGACCCGCAGCAACTGTTCATGGCTGCTCGCGGGAAGGCGGTAATGCAACCAGAGCGCGCTGGTGCCACCAGGGGTGTAGAGCTGGTCGAGATCGACCGGGGTGAACTGGGAAAGGGCCTGCTGGGTGCGGATTTCCTGCAGCTGCAGGTTGGCGCTCGGATCGAGCAGCATGCTCCACTGCCGCTCCCCGGCCGCTTGGGCGGGCAGCAGATAAAACAGGGCCAGCAGCAGGCTGGCGATCAATCCTGTGGCAATCCTGAGCCGGGGCACGTTCGAGGTCCCTTCGTGGGTGAGTGGCCGGATTATAGTCAAGGCCTTCTCGTGCGGAATATGACCAAGGCGGCCATCGGGCCGCCTTGGTGAGCACTAATTATTGACTTCTTACCCTTCGCCACGTTCCCGGGCAATGGCCCGGTAGCCGATATCCTTGCGATAGAAGCAGCCGTTCCAGCGGATTTTCTCCGCCAGGCGATAGGCCTGCTGCTGGGCATCGGAGACGCTGGCGCCGATGGCGGTGGCGCAGAGCACGCGGCCGCCGGCAGTGACGATGTTGCCATCCTTCAGCGCGGTACCGGCATGGAACACCTTGCCGTCCAGGGCTGCGGCATCGGCCAGGCCTTCGATGACGTCACCCTTGGCGTAGTCGCCGGGGTAGCCGCCTGCAGCCAGTACCACGCCTACGGTGGGACGCGGGTCCCAGGTGGCTTCGATCTTGTCCAGGGCCTTGGCCAGGGCGGCCTCCACCAGCAGGACCAGGGAGCTTTCCAGACGCACCATGATGGGCTGGGTTTCCGGGTCGCCGAAACGACAGTTGAATTCGATGACCTTGGGCGCGCCGCTCTTGTCGATCATCAGGCCGGCGTAGAGGAAACCGGTGTAGACGTTGCCTTCCTCGGCCATGCCGCGCACGGTCGGGTAGATGACTTCATCCATCACGCGCTGGTGCACGTCGGCAGTGACCACCGGGGCCGGGGAGTAGGCGCCCATGCCGCCGGTGTTCGGGCCGCTGTCGCCGTCGCCGACGCGCTTGTGGTCCTGGCTGGTGGCCATGGGCAGCACGTTCCGGCCGTCGACCATGACGATGAAGCTGGCTTCCTCGCCGTCGAGGAATTCCTCGATCACGACGCGGGAGCCTGCGTCACCGAAGGCATTGCCGGCGAGCATGTCGCGCACGGCGTCTTCGGCCTCGGCCAGGGTCATGGCGACGATCACGCCCTTGCCCGCTGCCAGGCCGTCGGCCTTGATCACGATGGGGGCGCCTTTCTCGCGCAGGTAGGCCAGGGCAGGCTCAACCTCGGTGAAGTTCTGGTAGTCGGCGGTGGGGATCTTGTGACGCGCCAGGAAGTCCTTGGTGAAGGCCTTGGAGCCTTCCAGTTGGGCGGCACCGGCGGTGGGGCCGAAGATATCCAGGCCGCGCGAGCGGAACAGGTCGACCACGCCTTTCACCAGCGGCGCTTCCGGGCCGACGATGGTCAGCTGCACGTTCTTGGCGGCGAAGTCGGCCAGTTGCTCCAGGGCGAGTACGTCGATGGCGACGTTTTCGCACTTGGCTTCAGTCGCGGTGCCAGCGTTGCCCGGGGCGACGAAGACCTTCTCGACGCGCGGGTCCTGGGCCACTTTCCAGGCCAGGGCGTGTTCACGGCCGCCGCTGCCGATGATGAGTACGTTCATGGGACTCTCCTGATCTGTTCTGGTCGATGCCAGATTGTTGGGTATCGCTTCGCTCCTCCCAACCTACGAATTCTTCTCGACTCGGAGTCGAGGTTGCGATCGAGCTGGTAGATGCAAGGCGCCCGCGTCGTCACCAAGCGGAGTTGCCTTCTGGCAATGAGCATTGGGGGCGGCGCGGGCAACACAGCAGATGCCTGCTCGAGTGCGGCCGTTAGTGCCTAAAGTGGCGCATGCCGGTGAACACCATCGCGATGCCCGCTTCGTCGGCGGCGGCGATGACTTCGTTGTCACGCATGGAACCGCCCGGCTGAATCACGGCGGTGATGCCGGCCTTGGCCGCGTTGTCGATGCCGTCGCGGAAGGGGAAGAAGGCGTCGGAAGCCATGACCGCACCTTTCACTTCCAGACCGGCATGCTCGGCCTTGATGGCAGCGATGCGGGCGGAGTTGACGCGGCTCATCTGGCCGGCGCCGACGCCGACGGTCTGACGGTTCTTGGCATAGACGATGGCGTTGGACTTGACGAACTTGGCCACTTTCCAGGCGAAGATCAGATCGTGGATTTCCTGCTCGCTCGGGGCGCGCTGGGTGACGATCTTCAGGTCTTCAGCCTTGATCATGCCGATGTCGCGGCTCTGCACCAGGAGGCCACCGTTAACGCGCTTGAAGTCCCAGCCAGCAGCGCGTTCGGCCGGCCATTCGCCGCATTCCAGCAGGCGGACGTTGGCTTTGGCGGCGACCACTTCGCGAGCGGCGGCGGAGATTTTCGGGGCGATGATGACTTCGACGAACTGGCGCTCGACGATGGCCTTGGCGGTTTCACCGTCCAGCTCGCGGTTGAAGGCGATGATGCCGCCGAAGGCGGACTCGGTGTCGGTGGCGTAGGCCAGGTCGTAGGCCTTGCGGATGCCGCCTTCGTTTTCCGGCACCACGGCCACGCCGCACGGGTTGGCGTGCTTGACGATGACGCAGGCCGGCTTGACGAAGCTCTTCACGCATTCCAGCGCGGCATCGGTGTCAGCCACGTTGTTGAAGGAGAGTTCCTTGCCCTGCAGTTGCACAGCGGTGGAGACGCTGGCCTCGCCTTTCTTCGCTTCCACGTAGAACGCCGCGCTCTGGTGCGGGTTCTCGCCGTAGCGCATTTCCTGGGCCTTGACGAACTGGCTGTTGAAGGTGCGCGGGAAGGCGCCACGGTCTTCGGTGGACAGCGTGTCGCGAGCCTGGTCGATGGTGCCCAGGTAGTTGGCGATCATGCCGTCGTAGGCGGAGGTGTGCTCGAACGCCTTGAGGGCCAGGTCGAAACGCTGGGCGTAGGTCAGGCCGCCATTCTTCAGGCCTTCGAGGACGCCGGCGTAGTCGCTGGCATTGACCACGATGGCGACGTCCTTGTGGTTCTTCGCGGCGCTGCGGACCATGGTCGGACCGCCGATGTCGATGTTCTCGATGGCGTTCGGCAGGTCGCAGTCAGGCTTGGCGACGGTGGCTTCGAAGGGGTAGAGGTTGACCGCGACCAGGTCGATCGGCTTGATGCCGTGCTGTTCCATGACCGCGCCGTCGAGGTCGCGACGACCGAGGATGCCACCGTGGATCTTCGGGTGCAGGGTCTTCACGCGGCCGTCCATCATTTCCGGGAAGCCGGTGTGGTCAGCGACTTCCACGGCAGCGATGGCGTTGTCCTTGAGCAGCTTGTAGGTGCCGCCGGTGGAAAGGATTTCCACGCCAAGGGCAGCCAGTTCACGGGCGAATTCGACGATGCCGGTCTTGTCGGAGACGCTGATCAGGGCGCGGCGTACGGGAAGGCGGGTGGTCTGGTCGGTCATTTCGGAACCATTCGAGTGGGAGAGGGTTAAGCGGTCAGGCCTGAAACTGAAAGCCGGAAGCGTGATCGTCGGGGGGTTCTCCCGCTTCAGGCTTCCGGCTTCCAGCTCCCGCCGGTCAAAGCAGGTCGTATTGCTTGAGCTTCTTGCGCAGCGTGCCCCGGTTGAGGCCGAGCATTTCGGAAGCTTTGGTCTGGTTTCCCTTGACGTAATTCATCACGGATTCCAGCAGCGGCGCTTCCACTTCGGAAAGCACCAGGTTGTACACGTCCGTGACGGCGGCGCCCTCAAGATGGGCGAAATAGTTATGCAGCGCTTTCTCGACGCTACCGCGCAGGGTCTGCCCCTCAGCGGTCGGCGCCGTCAGATGCTGCTTCAGGTTGGCGTTGTCACTCACGGGTGTTGCCCCATCAAAAAAATTCTCGGTCATCGTCGTCATGCGGCCCTTTCCCCTTCGTTGTGACGCTCGGCGAAGAACTCCCGAACGTTGGCGCACTGCGCGTCCGTGGACTCCAAACGATTGAACTTGGCGCGAAACTCCCTGGCGCCCGGCAGGGTTGCCAGATACCAGCCGACATGCTTGCGGGCGATGCGAACGCCCATCTCGTCGCCATAGAAGGCGTGCAATGCGGCCAGGTGTTCCAGCAATATCCGTTCTACCTCGATCAAGCCCGGCGCCGGCAGAAGCTCACCGGTCGCCAGGTAATGCGTGATCTCGCGGAAGATCCAGGGTCGCCCCTGGGCCGCTCGACCAATCAGCAGGGCATCGGCACCGGTGGCGTCGAGGACCTGCCTGGCTTTCTGTGGCGAATCGATATCGCCATTGGCAAAGACCGGAATCGACACCGCCTGCTTGATCGCCGCGATGGTGTCGTACTCGGCTTCGCCGGTGTACAGGTCGGCACGAGTCCGGCCGTGGACGGCCAGGGCCTGGATACCAGCCTGTTCGGCGATCTTCGCCACGTTGATGCCGTTCCTGTTCGATCTGTCCCAACCGGTACGGATCTTCAGGGTGACCGGCACGTCGACGGCCTTGACCACGGCGTTGAGGATGTCGGCCACCAGGGCTTCGTCCTTCATCAGCGCCGAGCCGGCGGCCTTGTTGCAGACCTTCTTCGCCGGGCAGCCCATGTTGATGTCGATGATCTGTGCACCGAGCTCAACGTTGGCCCTGGCCGCCTCGGCCAGCATGTCCGGATCACCGCCGGCTATCTGGACGGAGCGGGGCTCCGGATCTCCCTCGTGGAGCAGGCGCAGCCGCGACTTGCGGCTGTTCCACAGGCGCACGTCGCTGGTGACCATCTCCGATACCACCATGCCGGCGCCAAGGCGGCGGCACAGTAGGCGGAACGGCCTGTCGGTCACGCCCGCCATGGGGGCGAGAATCACCGGATTGGGCAAGGCATAAGGGCCAATGCTAACCGCCGACATAGGTCTTCCCTGTTTGGGGCCTGCTGAGTGCTGGGGGAGTTCGAAAAAGGGTGGGCATGATACCCGCTCTCGGTGACCGGATAAAGGCTGTTTTGAACAAAATCTGAACAGCCCTGCGCTTATCGCCGGGAGTTAGGAATTGCCTGGAGACTCCGGAATCCGGCGTCTCCAGCTTATTCGGGGGAGTGGAAGCTGAGGCTGTAGTTCACGGCCTTGGTGCCCGGATCGAGGATGTCCAGGCTGATGTGGATTGGGGTTTGCGGAGGCATTTCCGCCTGTCCGGCCAGTTCGCCGGAAAGGTATTCGCCCGGCTTGAAACGACGGCTGGCCAGCAGTTGGCCATTGATGTCGGCAAAGCGCAGTTCCAGCAGCGGGAACGGCTGGGCGAAGGCGGCGCGGTTGTAGAGGATGGCGTCCACCACCAGCGCGCCAGAGAACTCGGGATGGCTGCGTACGACGAGATTGCTGCTCTTGATCAGGTCGATATCCACCTTGGAGGGCAGCTGGCAGCCGATTTCCGGGCAGATCTGCTGGAACCAGGGGCGGTACTGGTCCTGCCGGGCCAGTTCATCGAAGTGGTACCAGATGTACTGGGTGGCCAGTGCGCCGACCGCGATCAGGTTCAGCAGGAGCCAGCCGATCCAGCGGCCCCAGGGGTGCCTGCTTTCCTGCCAGTCCAGCTGTAGCGGTTCGTCATTCAGGTCGAGCAGGCCATCGTCGCGAAGGGCGGGCTCGTTACGCTGGTGCTGTGGGCGCACGGGCTCGGTCGCCGGTGGTGCGTCCGGCTCATCGTCGAAGTCGTCGCGCAGGTCTTCGGGTTCGTCGTCGCGGGCGGAACCCAGGCTGAATTCCGGACCGGGCTCGTCTTCCACCAGGTCCATGGACAGGCTGGGCTCGGTGCGCTCCACCGGGGCAGGCCTTGGCGGTTCCGCCGGAGCGCGACTCACCGGCCCGGCAACAGGCTCGGCGCGCAGGTCGAAATCCGTCTCAGGTTCGGCTTCGAAATCGTCGTCCCGCTCGGCTGCCAGATCCGCAGACGGCTTGCGTTCCTCGGCCTCCAGCAGGGCTTCGGCCCAGCCTTCGTCATGGCGCGGTGCAGGTTGTGCTTCGGCTCGTTGCGGTGCGGCGGGGCCCAGCAGGTCGCGGGACAGGCGCTGTTCTTCCTGTTCCAGCTTGGCGAGTTCTTCGTCCAGGTCGAGGCTGTCGAGGTCCAGGTCGTCGTGAATCCACAGCGTATCGCTACTGGCGGCTGTGGCTGCCGGCGTCTGCGGAGCAACCGGCTGCTTGAGGACGGTGGCGACGCTGGGCACTGGGGTTGCGGGTGCCTGGGGAGCGGCTGGCCGGGGTGGCACTGCCGGTGCCGCAGGTTTTGGCTTCGGCGTTGCCGGGATTGCCGACTGGCCCTTGGCTGCCAACAGCTGCTGAGCCGCATTGAACACATGCAGACAGGCGCCGCAGCGCACGGCGCCGTGGGCAACGGCCAGCTGTGCGCGGCTGACGCGGAAACTGGTCTGGCAATGCGGGCACTGGGTGACGAAGCTGTCGGTCATGCGGCGATCCGGTCGAAACGAAAGGCTATTTTACTCGATCTGCTGGCTTTCAGCGGCGCACGCCACTGATGCGTACCCAGCCGTCCTTCTCCGCGGTGGGATCGAGGTCGAAGGCGTCGGTGTAGGCGGCGCGTACTTCCTCGGCCTGCTCGGCAAGGATGCCCGACAGCGCCAGGCGCCCGCCGGGTGCAACCAGGCTGGTGATCTGCGGAGCCAGCGAGACTAGCGGACCGGCGAGGATATTCGCCACCACCACTTCGGCGGGTTTGGCGGGCAGGTCGGCCGGCAGGTAGACCGGGAAGCGCGCCGGGTCGATGCCGTTGCGCGAGGCGTTGTCGCGGGAGGCTTCCAGGGCTTGCGGGTCGATGTCGGTGCCTACGGCCTGGCGCGCGCCCAGGAGCAGCGCGGCGATGGCGAGGATGCCCGAGCCGCAGCCGAAGTCCAGGACTTCGCAGTCGTTCAGATCCTGGCCGTCCAGCCATTCCAGGCACAGGGCGGTGGTTGGGTGCGTGCCGGTGCCGAAGGCCAGGCCCGGGTCCAGCAGCAGGTTCACCGCGCCCGGCTCGGGGGCATCGTGCCAGCTCGGCACGATCCACAGGCGACGGCCGAAGCGCATGGGCTGGAAGTTGTCCATCCAGCTGCGTTCCCAGTCCTGGTCCTCGATGCGTTCGATCTGGTGCTCCGGCAGCGTGCCGCCGGTCAGCAGTTCCAGGTGCGCCACCAGGCTGGCTTCGTCGGTATCGGCTTCGAACAAGGCGAGCAGGTGGGTGTTGGACCAGAGCGGGGTGGTGCCGAGGTCCGGCTCGAAGATCGGCTGGTCTTCGGCGTCCATGAAGGTTACCGAGACGGCGCCCACTTCCAGCAGGGCGTCCTCGTAGGTTTCCGCCTGTTCCGGGGTGATGGCGAGTCGAACTTGTAACCAGGGCATGGCGGGACCTCTTGAAAATTCAGCGTGCACGTGCGGCAGGCGCGCAAGCTTACTTGAGCACAGGCCGGAAAAACACAAGGGCCGCCATATGGCAGCCCCTGTGTCGTGGATCAGGCACCCTGGATCAGTGCTTGTCCATGCCGAGTTTCTTTTCAAGGTAGTGGATGTTGATGCCACCCTTGCAGAAACCCTTGTCGCGAGTGAGGTCGCGGTGCAGCGGGATGTTGGTCTTGATCCCGTCTACGACGATCTCGTCGAGCGCATTGCGCATGCGCGCCATGGCTTCGTCGCGGTCCTTGCCATAGGTGATCAGCTTGCCGATCAGCGAGTCGTAGTTCGGCGGAACCGCGTAACCGCTGTACAGGTGCGAATCGACGCGAACGCCGTTGCCACCCGGGGCGTGGAAGTAGGTCACCTTGCCAGGACTCGGCATGAAGTTATCCGGGTCTTCGGCGTTGATCCGGCATTCCAGCGCATGGCCACGGATGACCACGTCGTCCTGCTTGATCGACAGCTTGTTGCCGGCAGCGATGCTGAGCATTTCCTTGACGATGTCGATGCCGGTGACCATTTCGGTAACCGGGTGCTCCACCTGCACGCGAGTGTTCATCTCGATGAAGTAGAAGCGACCGTTCTCGTAGAGGAACTCGAAGGTGCCGGCGCCGCGGTAGCCGATCTCGATGCAGGCCTGGACGCAGCGGTCCAGCACTTCGGCGCGAGCCTTCTCGTCGATGCCGGGGGCTGGGGCTTCTTCCAGCACCTTCTGGTGGCGGCGCTGCAGGGAGCAGTCACGGTCACCGAGGTGAATGGCGTTACCCTGGCCGTCGGACAGGACCTGGACTTCGACGTGGCGCGGGTTGGTGAGGAACTTCTCCAGGTAGACCATGGAGTTGCCGAACGCGGCACCGGCTTCGGTACGGGTCAGCTTGGCCGACTTGATCAGCTCTTCTTCCTCGAATACCACGCGCATGCCGCGACCACCGCCGCCGCCGGCGGCCTTGATGATCACCGGATAGCCCACTTCACGGGCGATGGCGATGGCGGTTTCCTCGTCTTCCGGCAGCGGGCCGTCGGAACCCGGCACGGTCGGGACGCCGGCGCGCTTCATGGCGTCCTTGGCCGATACCTTGTCGCCCATCAGGCGAATGGTGTCGGCCTTCGGGCCGATGAAGGCGAAACCGGAGTTCTCCACCTGTTCGGCGAAGTCGGCGTTCTCGGCAAGGAAGCCGTAACCCGGGTGGATAGCAGTGGCGCCGGTGACTTCGGCAGCGCTGATGATCGCCGGGATGTTCAGGTAGGACTGGGCTGCCGAAGCCGGGCCGATGCAAACGGTCTCGTCGGCCAGCGACAGGTGCATCAGTTCACGGTCGGCCGTGGAATGCACCGCCACCGTCTTGATGCCCAGCTCCTTGCAGGCGCGCAGGATGCGCAGGGCGATCTCGCCACGGTTGGCGATCAGGACTTTTTCCAACATCGCAGGCTCTCCGCGGTTCAGACGATGGTGAACAGCGGCTGGTCGTACTCAACCGGCTGACCATTTTCCACGAGGACGGATTCGATCACGCCACTGGCTTCGGCTTCGATGTGGTTCATCATCTTCATGGCTTCGACGATGCAGAGGATGTCGCCTTTCTTCACGCTCTGGCCGACTTCGACGAAGTTGCCGGAGGTCGGGGAGGCTGCGCGGTAGAAGGTGCCGACCATCGGCGAGCGCACGACATTGCCGTTCAGCTTCGGTGCTGCCGGGGCAGCGGCTTCAGCGGCGGCGGCCGGAGCGGCAGCTGCAACAGGGGCTGTGACCGGCGCGGGGGCGGCGGCGTAGACCGGCTGGCCCGCGAAGGCCTTGTTGCTGTGACGGCTGATGCGCACGGACTCTTCGCCCTCGCGGATCTCCAGTTCGTCGATACCGGACTCTTCCAGCAGTTCGATCAGTTTCTTGACTTTACGGATATCCATTAATCATCAACTCCCGGGGTGAGGTCAGGGGCGTTCAAGGTGTTCTAGCGCCGCGTCCAGGGCCAGGCGGTAGCCGGTGGCACCCAGACCGCAGATCACTCCCACGGCAACGTCGGAGAAGTAGGAGTGATGGCGGAAAGGTTCACGTTTGTGCACGTTGGACAGGTGCACTTCGATGAATGGGATGCTCACTGCGAGCAATGCGTCACGTAGGGCGACACTTGTATGCGTGAAAGCAGCAGGATTGATGAGGATGAAGTCCACTCCTTCACCTCGGGCCGCATGAATCCGGTCGATGAGTTCGTACTCGGCATTGCTCTGCAGATACATCAGGTGATGCCCGGCCTCACGCGCGCGGCGCTCCAGGTCCTGGTTGATCTCGGCCAGGGTCGTGGCCCCGTATTTATCGGGTTCGCGGGTGCCCAGCAAATTGAGATTGGGGCCATGCAGAACGAGCAGGGTGGCCATGCTGTTTGTTCCTATTTGAAGGCCAGGCGGCACTATGCCGGATAGCGGAAAAGGCTGTCCAGTTGCCGACAGTAATCGACAAGATGCCCGGTGTTTGCGGCAAATATATGACGTTGTATGCGTCAGCGCGATGCATTCGCCTGTTGCAGGCGAGCGGCGAAGGCCTTGGCATCGACTTCACCTACGACACGCAGTTCGACCAATTCGTCACCCTTGCCGTTGAAGAACAGGATGGCCGGCGGCCCGAACAGCTTGTAGTGGTCAAGCAGGGCGCGTTGTTCCGCGTTGCTCTCGGTCATGTCGAAGCGGATGAGGCGGTAGCCGCCCAGCTGCGAGGTAACCTCCGTGGCGGTGAGGACTTCACGTTCGATGACCTTGCAACTAATGCACCAGTCGGCATACCAGTCCAGCAGCAGGGGCTGGCCAGAGCCTTTGGCTTGCGCGAGGACTCCCGTGAGCTCCGCCGGGGTCTTGATCGTCTGCCATTCGCCAGCAGTTGGCGCGACGGACGGTGCACCAGCGAGGGGCGCGCGGCCCAGCGGACGCAGCGGATCGGATTCGCCCTTGAGCGCGCCCGACCAGGCGGCCACCGCGTATACCAGCAGGACCAGTCCGGCCAGTTGACCCAGGCGCTCGCGCGGTGCCTTCGGGGTGAATTCCAGGGCGCCGAGAAACAGCGCCACACCGCCGGCCAGCAGACCCCAGAGACCCAGTGCCAGCGGACCGGGCAGCACGCGTTCGAGCATCCATACCGCGACCGCCAGCAGCAATACGCCGAATGCATTTCGTACGCTGACCATCCATTGCCCCGCCTTGGGCAGCAATGCGCCGCCACCGGTAGCGAACAGGACCAGCGGGGCGCCCATGCCCAGGCCGAGGGCGAAGAGCTTGAGGCCGCCACCCAGCGCATCACCGCTTGCACTGATATAGAGCAGGGCTCCGGCCAGCGGCGCAGAGACGCAGGGCGAGACCAGCAGGCTGGAGATGACGCCGAGCAGTGCGGCGCTCCAGATCGAGCCGCCCTTGGTGCTGCCGGCGAGGGAATCCAGCGGGCCGCTGATGAAGCGCGGCAGGCGCAATTCATAGAGGCCGAACATGGCCAGGGCGAAGGCGGTGAAGAAGGCCGCGAAGGGCACCAGTACCCAGGGCGACTGCAGGCGCGCTTGAAGATTGAGTTCGGCGCCGAACACCCCCATCAGCGCCCCCAGCAGGGCGAAACAGGCGGCCATGGGCAGGACGTAGGCCAGCGACAGCACCAGGCCGCGCCCGCCGCCCGCCTGGCCGCGCAGAACCACGCCCGAGAGGATCGGCAGCATCGGCAGTACGCAGGGGGTGAAGGTCAGGCCGAGGCCGGCGAGGAAGAACAATGCCAGTTCGCGCCAGCTCCAGCCCTTGCTGGCGGAGCTGCTGCCCAGTTCGGCGATGCCGCTGGTGGGGCCGGACTCGGCCAGTTCAATGACTTCGGTTTCCGGCGGGTAGCACAGGCCCTTGTCGGCGCAGCCCTGGTAGGTCACCCGCAATTCGGTGGGCGCCTTGCGTGTCGGGTCCACGGGCAGGTTGATGTCGGTGACGCCGTAATACACCTCGACATCGCCGAAGAATTCGTCGGTCTTGTGCTTGCCGGGCGGTAGTACGGCCTGGCCCAGGCCACTGTTGACCGGCTCGGCGCGGAACTGGAAGCGATGGCGATAGAGGTAGTAGCCCTCGGCATTGGTGAAACGCAGCTTTACCGAGGTGGGCGTGCTTTCCGCGAGGCTGAGGCGGAAGGCCTCGCGAACCGGCAGGAAGTCGCCACTGTTATTGAGCGAGGCACCCAGGTTCGGGTTCGGGCGGTTGTCCAGCAATCCTGCGGCGGCGGGCAGGGCCACCAGCAGAAGGATCAGGCTCAGCAGACGGCGCATGGAGGTCTCTTGGGTGGAAAATGCCCGCATCATAGCGGACCTCGACGGCTTCCTGCAGGCTCCCGGCTGTAAGCGGTTT
>MTEW01004229.1_pt3 | contig 20618 bp, 20 predicted proteins | sample 1042681 | NCBI WGS metagenome assembly MTEW01 (sample SAMN06185811, study PRJNA358809) | soil metagenome | isolation source: soil biostimulated with citrate as carbon source | place: India | collected 2015-05-23
ACGGATCAGCCCGGCGAAGGTGCGGAAGTTGTGCACGCCACGGGCGACATCCAGGCTGCGCGCCTGCTGCACGGGGCGCCCGGTGTCGGCCACCTCGGCGGCCACGAAGTCTTCGAAACGCCGTTCGATGGCATCGGCGATGCGCTCCAGCAGGTCGGCGCGCTGAGCCGCGCACCACCCGCCCCAGGGACCGGAGTGCGCCTCGACCGCGGCCGTCACCGCGGCGTCGACTTCCTCCGCACCGGCTTCGCAAACCTGACCCAGGACGCGACCATCGACCGGAGAGACATTGTCGAAGGTTCGACTGCTGGCGACGAACGATCCGGCGATGTAGTGGCGGAGCAAGGGATGGGACACGGCGACCTCCGTTGTAGGCTGTTTTCGCCGAGTCTAGGAGTGCGCCCCATAAGTGAATAATCAAAAGACCTGCCGCAGATATACCTGCCAGGAATACTCATTGCGGCGCCGACCGCGCCAGATCGGTGCGCGTCAGGCTGCCGTGCTCCAGATCGAGCCAGGCGTTCGCCTTCGTCGGATGCGGCTCCCGCGGCATGCTCCGTTCAGCGTGGCCTGTGCCGTCTGGGGACGCCGGCACTGATGCGAGTTGTGTTTGGCAGCGATCAGCGCCGCGGGCTAGCAGGCCTCAGAGGCCATGACGGCGAAAGGTGGCGGCGTAGCTGCCATCCTCGTGCATGGTCTGGATCGCCCGGTCGAAGCGCGTGGCGATCTCGCGGTGCTCGGGATGGCTTAGGCGCACCAGGATGTGCAGGCCGTTCTCGCTCAACGGCAGCGGCAGGAACTCCAGCTTGTCGCGAATGGCGCGCAGCTCGCGACCGAGGTGATAGCGGGCCACCAGTTCGTCCTCCAGGGCCAGTTGCACCCGCCCGGCGTGCAACATGCGCGCGGCGCTTTCGAAGCTGCCGGCGCCCACCTTGCGCAGCTGCTCGTCGCTGTCGAATGCCTTGGCGTAGGCGTAACCGCGCACTACCGCGATGCGATGGGGATACAGGTCGCTCAGGCTGGCGAAACGGATGCCGCTGCCCATGCGCTGCAGGAAGCGAATGCGGTTGACCAGATACGGCTGCGAGTAATGCCCGAAGGCTTCGCGCTCGGCGCTGTACCAGGCGTTGATCAGCACATCGTAATCGCCGCGCTGCAGCCCCCAAACCGCTCGCTCCCAGGGCACCTCGGCATAGTGGCTGTCGTAGCCCGCCCGTTTCAGGGCCTGCACCACCAGGTCGCTGGCCAGCCCGTTGGCGGGCAGGCGGCGGTCGGTGAAGGGTGGCCAGGGGTCGGCCACCAGCCGTAGCGGCTCGGCCAGTGCCAGAAGAGGCGACAACAGCAACAGCGGCAGAAGCCAGGTGCGCACTGCGGGCATCGGCATTGTTCCATCCTGAGAAGCCAGCCTGTAGTGATAGCAGGCGCGACGAATAGCGTCACTGTTTCATATTTGATACAGCTGCGCAGCCTTTATCGGTCATTCTCCCGCTGGCCGCCGGAACCGGCGACGCAGAGCGGCTTCGGGTAAACTGCGCCGGTCTTCGCGCAGCCCTGCCTGCGCCCGCGAACCGTCAGAGGAAATGTCGTGTTGCAAACCGAGGTACTGATCATCGGCGCCGGCGCCGCCGGCCTGATGTGCGCCGCTACCGCCGCCGCCCGCGGCCGGCGCGTGCTGGTGCTGGACCACGCCAACAAGGCCGGCAAGAAGATCCTCATGTCCGGCGGCGGGCGCTGCAATTTCACCAATATGTATTGCGAGCCGGGCAACTTTCTCTCGCAGAACCCGCACTTCTGCAAATCCGCCCTGGCGCGCTTCACCCAGTGGGATTTCATCGGCCTGGTGGCCAAGCACGGCGTGCCCTACCACGAGAAGAAACTCGGCCAGCTGTTCTGCGACAACAAGTCCAGCGACATACTCGAACTGCTGCTGGCCGAGTGCAGCGATGCCGGCGCGGAGATTCGCCTGAACACCGCGGTGCACGCCATCGCCAGAACCGAAGGGGGTTTCCTGCTGCAGACCGATCTCGGCGCGGTCACCTGCCAGTCGCTGGTGATCGCCTGCGGCGGGCTGTCCATTCCCACCCTGGGCGCCACCGGCTTCGGTTATCAGGTGGCCAGGCAGTTCGGCCACGAGGTGCTGCCGACCCGTGCCGGGCTGGTGCCTTTCACCCTTACCGATCCGCAGCTCAAGACGCTGTGCACGGAGCTGTCCGGGACCTCGGTGGAGGACTGCCTGGTGAGCTGCAACGGCCAGAGCTTCAAGGAGAACATCCTGTTCACCCACCGCGGCCTGTCCGGCCCGGCGATCCTGCAGATCTCCTCCTACTGGCAGCCGGGCGACACCCTGCATATCGACCTGCTGCCGCATATCGACCTGCCCGAGTGGCTGGCGACGCAGCAGCGCGAGCGCGGCAACAGCGAGCTGAAAACCCTGCTGGCCGAGCTCTTCACCAAGAAGATGGCGGCCCTGCTGGTGGACAGCTGGTTCGTCAACAAGCCGCTGAAGCAGTACACCCCGGGCGAACTCAAGGCGATTGCCGAGCGCCTGTCCGACTGGCAACTGGTACCGGCCGGCACCGAGGGCTACCGCACCGCCGAAGTGACCCTGGGCGGAGTGGACACCCGCGAGGTGTCCTCCAAGACCCTGGAATCGCTCAAGGTGCCGGGGCTGTACTTCATCGGCGAGGTGCTGGACGTCACCGGCCACCTCGGCGGCTTCAACTTCCAGTGGGCCTGGGCCTCGGGCTACGCCGCCGCGCAGTACGTCTGAGGCATCCAACACGGCCTGGCGCCTAGGGTGCGCCGCGCGCACCAGTGCCGCCATCGTCGCCTGGCGAGCAACGGATTGCGGAGCATCCCGGCGCACCCTGCCTCGATCCTCGCCATTCTGCTCGGGGAACTGCCTGCGCGGCGCAAAGTCTGCTGAATACGGCGGGTGTCGTCGGGTGCGCCGTGCGCACCAATGCCCAGGCTCGCCGGCCACGCACAACCGGCATCTTTCGCGCCTCGCACAAGGACAGTTCCGCGCCATGACCCTCGACCAAGGCCTGATCTTCGCCATTCTCGTCGCCAGCATGGGGCTGTTCATCTGGGGCCGCTGGCGTCACGACGTGGTCGCCCTGGGCGCCCTGCTGGCCTGCGTGATCGCCGGCCTGGTGAAGGAGGAGGAGGCCTTCACCGGCTTCGGCCACCCGGCGGTGATCACCGTGGCCTGCGTGCTGGTGCTCAGCCACGGCCTGCAGAGCACCGGCGCGGTCAACCGTCTGGCCCAGCGCCTGCTGCCCAGCGGCGCCGGCGTGCTGCTGTCGCTCGCGGCGCTGACCGGTCTCGGCGCCCTGCTCTCGGCCTTCATGAACAACGTCGGTGCACTCGCCCTGCTGATGCCCATCGCCCTGCAGATTGCCGCGCGCCTGGAATTGCCACCCGGCCGGGTGCTGATGCCACTGGCCTTCGGCACCATCCTCGGCGGCATGACCACGCTGATCGGCACGCCGCCCAACCTGATCGTCTCCAGCTTCCGCGCGCAGCACGGCAATGGCCCGTTCGCCATGTTCGATTTCAGCCCGGTGGGCGTGGCGGTGGCGCTGGCCGGCGTGCTGTTCATCACCCTGCTTGGCTGGCGCCTGGTACCCAGACGCGAAGTGGGCAACGCCGCCAGCTTCGATACCGGCCGCTACCTCACCGAGGCGCGCGTCAAGGAAGGCGGCAAGGCCCAGGGCAAGACCCTGCGCGAGATCGAGCAGTTGCTCGACGAGGCCGACGCCCAGGTGGTGGCCATGGTGCGCAACAAGCTGCGCCTGAGCGCGCCCAACCCGCGCCGCGTGCTGCAGGCCGACGACGTACTGGTGATCGAGGCCGATCCGCAGGAACTGGGTGAGGTGCTGGGCCAGCTCGACCTGCTGCTGGAGGCCGAACGCGAGGCCAAGGAAGCCGAGCAGCAGCGCAAGGACAACGGCGGCGAAACCGAGAAAAAGGAAGCCAACAGCGAGGAGCGCGGCCTGCTGGAGCTGCTGGTCAAACCCGACTCGCCGCTGATCGGCCGCTCCGCCAGCAGCACGCGCTTGCGCAGCCGTTACTCCATCAGCCTGCTGGCCATCTCCAGACAGAGCCACCGCTCGATCAAACGCCTGCGTTCGACCCTGATCCAGAGCGGCGATGTGCTGCTGATGCAGGGCAGCGCCGAGGACGTCAGCGAGTTCGCCAGCGATTACGGCTGCGTGCCGCTGGCCGCTCGCGCCATCAACATTCCCGATCCACGCCAGGCCGATCTGGCCCTGGGCGTGATGCTGCTGGCCATCGCCACGGCTGCCTTCGGCCTGCTCTCGGCCGCGGTGGCCTTCTCCGCCGGGGTGCTGGCCTACATGCTGCTGCGCCTGATCCCGCTGCGCGCGGTGTACGAAGCGGTCGACTGGCCGGTGATCGTGCTGCTTGGCGCGCTGATCCCGGTGGCCGGCGCCATGTCGGAAACTGGCGCCGCCGATCTGCTGGCGCGCGTGCTGATGGAGCATCTGGCCCAGGGCAATGCCATCGTCACCCTGACCCTGCTGCTGGTGGTGACCATGACCCTGTCGGATTTCATGAACAACGCCGCCACCGCCGCGGTGATGTGCCCCATTGCCCTCAGCGCCGCCAGCCAGCTCGGCGTCAGCCCCGACTCGCTGCTGATGGCGGTGGCCATCGGCGCCTCGTGCTCCTTCCTCACCCCCATCGGCCACCAGAACAACACCCTGATCCTCAGCCCCGGCGGCTTCCGTTTCGGCGACTACTGGCGCCTCGGCCTGCCGATGGAGATTCTCGTGGTGCTGGTCAGCGTGCCGCTGCTGCTCTGGGTCTGGCCGCTGTAGTCCATCGTCATGAGGCCGGGGTGACGCCGAGGACCACATCGAAGCGGGCAATCTGCTGGTTGACCTGCCCGCTCACCGGCACGAAAGGCACGATCAGCAGTTCGCGCAGGCGTGGATCGCGGATGGCGTTGAGCAGACCGTCGCGCTGGTTGCCCGGCTCGCCGCGGATATAGCACTGGGTGGCGAAGCGCGGCATGCCGGGCAGGGTCACCGCCAGGTGGATATGCGGGGTACGCCCCGGATAGGACACCGGGCGGATGGTGCGAAAGCCATAACGACCGTCCGCCGCCGTGACGAAGCGGCCATAGCCCTGAAAACCGGGGTCGAGCCGCTGGCGATCGCCGCCACGGCTGTGCAGATAGATGCCGTTGGCATCGACCTGCCAGATTTCCACCAGCGCCCCGGCCAGCGGCCGACCGCCGGCATCGAGGATCGAGCCGTGCAACTGCACACGAATGCCGCGCGCCTCCTCGGCCCGGCCCTCAACCTGCACCAGATCGTTGTCGCTATCGAGCGGCAGTAGATCGGGGTAGAAGGGCCCCAGCGTCTGCCGCGGCGTCAGCAGGCGCTCGGCCAGCACCAGCGAAGGGCTGGCCAGCAGGGCGCCGCCGGCGGCGAGCAAAAGATGGCGACGGCTGGACATGGTGCTTTCCTCCACGGCGCGGGTTCGCCTTCGAAGCGGCCAGCGTGGCCGGAGCCGGTGGCGCTGTTTCGCAATCAGCCGCTGCCCGAACGGCTGCGGCCGCCCCATTTACCACCGTTCGCGCAGGTGGTGCGCAGCGCACCCTACGGATCGGCGCCCGTAGGGTGCGCCGTGCGCACCAACGCTCGAGATGCATCCTGCCCACCAGCATCGCCCTAATCGGTGCGCAGCGACAAACCGCCGCCAGGCCGCTACAGATGCTCCAGCACCCCGGCCGCCGACTGGAACGGCAAACCGTGAGCCTCGGCCACGCTGCCGCAGGTGATCACGCCCTTGGCCACGTTGAGCCCCGCCAGCAGGTGCGCATCCTCCTCCAGGGCCCGGCGCGTGCCCTTCTGCGCCAGCGCTATGACGAACGGCAGGGTGGCGTTGTTCAGCGCCAGGGTCGAGGTGCGCGCCACCGCGCCGGGCATGTTGGCCACGCAGTAGTGCACCACCTCGTCGACCACGTAGGTCGGCTCGGCGTGGGTGGTGGCACGCGAGGTCTCGGCGCAACCGCCCTGGTCGATGGCCACGTCCACCAGCACCGCGCCGGCCTTCATCTGCCGCACCATTTCCGCCGTGATCAGCTTGGGCGCGGCGGCGCCGGGGATCAGCACCCCGCCAATCACCAGATCGGCCGCCAGCACCTGCTCGCGCACCGCAGCGCGGGTCGAATAGAGGGTGGTGATGCGGCTGCCGTACAGCGAATCCAGCCGGCGCAAGGCATCGACGCTCTTGTCCAGCACCGTGACATCCGCCCCCAGGCCAACGGCCATCGCCAGGGCATGGCTGCCAACCACGCCGCCGCCAAGGATCACCACCTTGCCTGGCGCCACACCGGGCACGCCGCCCAGCAGTACGCCGCGGCCGCCACGGGCCTTTTCCAGGCAGCTGGCGCCGGCCTGGATCGACATGCGCCCGGCCACCTCGGACATGGGGGCCAGCAGCGGCAGGCGCCCCTGGGCGTCGGTCACCGTCTCGTAGGCGATACAGGTGGCACCGCCGGCCATCAGCTCTTCGGTCTGCGCTCGATCCGGAGCCAGGTGCAGGTAGGTGAACAGGGTGTGATGCGGGCGCAGCTTGGCGCGCTCCACCGCCAGCGGCTCCTTGACCTTGACGATCAACTGCGCCTGCTGGAACACCTCGCCCGCGCTCGCGGCGATCTGCGCACCTGCCTCGCGGTAATCCTGGTCGGCAAAGCCGATGGCAGCGCCGGCCAGGGTCTCCACCCAGACCTCATGACCCAGCGCGGCAAGCTCGGCCACCGACTGCGGGGTGAGGCCGACGCGGTATTCGTGATTCTTGATTTCCTTGGGTACGCCGATGCGCATAACGACCTCCGCTGGAAGGGTGCGTTGCCTTATCGAAGTCTAGGAAAGACCTGGCAGTCAGCCATCCGTTTTCATCACGATTTTCAGGGGATAGCCCTGCGCCGCAGCTACTTCTTCTCGGCGATTCCCTGCAACAGCTCCACCGGCAGCGGGAAGACGATGGTCGAGCTCTTGTCACTGGCGATGCTGCCCAGGGTCTGCATGTAGCGCAGCTGCATGGCGCCGCTCTGCCGGCCGAGGATCTCGGCGGCCTGCATGAGCTTCTCCGCGGCCTGCAGTTCGCCTTCGGCGTGAATCACCTTGGCCCGCCGCTCGCGCTCGGCCTCGGCCTGCCTGGCGATGGCGCGCACCATCGACTCATCCAGGTCGACGTGCTTGATCTCGACGTTCGCCACCTTGATGCCCCAGGCATCGGTCTGCGCATCGAGCACCTGCTGGATGTCCACGTTGAGCCGCTCGCGCTCGGCGAGCATGTCGTCCAGCTCGTGTTTGCCGAGCACGGCGCGCAGGGTGGTCTGTGCCAACTGACTGGTGGCCGAGTGGTAATCCTCGACCTGGATGATCGCCCGCTGCGGATCGAGCACGCGGTAATAGACCACCGCATTGACCTTGACCGAGACGTTGTCGCGGGAAATCACGTCCTGGGTCGGCACGTCCAGCACCAGGGTACGCAGGTCCACCCGCACCATCTGCTGCAGACCGGGGATGACCAGGATCAGCCCCGGCCCCTTGACCCGCCAGAAGCGGCCGAGCTGGAACACCACGCCGCGCTCGTATTCGCGCAGGATGCGAAACGCCGAGGCGAGCAGGGCCAGGACGATGATTGCCAGTGACAGAAAACTCAATTCGAAACCCATCAGTTACCTCCTCGGGGCGGCGGCTCATCCACCGCGCTGACCTGTAGATGCACGCCCTCGCGCGCGGTGACTCGTACCTGCTGCCCGGGCTGCAGCGGCGCAGCGCCCTGCACCTGCCAGCGTTCGCCCTGCAGTGCCACCCAGCCGGCGCGCGGATCGTCCTCACGCACCGCAGCGATGGCCACCAGGCTGCCGACCAGACCGCTGTCACCGGCCACCTGCTGACGTCGCCTGGCCCTGAGCGCCATGCCGACGATGGCCAGGATCAGCGCGGCGCTGACCAGCGCCAGGGTGATGATCAGCGCCAGCGGGATGCCGAAACCCGGCACGTCGGTGTCGATCAGGATCAGCCCACCGAAGACGAAGGCCACCACCCCGCCGATGCCGAGCACGCCGAAGCTGGGCAGGAAGGCCTCGGCGGTGATGAAGGCGATGCCGAGCAGGATCAGCGCCACCCCGGCGTAGTTCACCGGCAGCAGTTGCAGGGCATAGAGGGCGAGTACCAGGCTGATGCCGCCGAGCACGCCACCGACGCCGCTGCCGGGATTGGAGAATTCGAAGAACAGGCCGTAGACGCCGATCATCATCAGGATCAGCGCCACGCTGGGGTTGGTGATCACGGCCAGCAGCCGGGTGCGCCAGTCCGGCGCGTGGCTGATCAGCGGCGCGCCGGCGGTGGCCAGGGTCCGTTCGACGCCCGCGGCCTGCAGGGTCTTGCCATCGAGCTGGCGCAGCAGATCGGCCGTGTCCCTGGCCAGGTAGTCGATCACCTTCTGCTCCAGCGCCTCCTCGGCGGACAGGCTGACGGCCTCGCGCACCGCCTGCTCGGCCCACTCGGCATTGCGCCCGCGCATGTTGGCCAGGCCGCGGATATAGGCGGCGGCGTCGTTGACCTGCTTGGCGGTCATGGCATCGCCCGTCCCCTTGTCGCCTTGCGTGGCCTTGTCCTTCTCGGCCTTGTCATCCCCCTCGGGCTGGCTCGGCGCTCCCGGCATGCCGATGGCCACCGGTGTGGCGGCGCCGAGGTTGGTGCCCGGCGTCATGGCCGCGACATGACTGGCATAGAGGATGTAGGTGCCGGCGCTGGCCGCCCGCGCGCCACCGGGCGCGACGTAGCTGGCCACCGGGATGGGGCTGGCGAGAATCGCCTTGATGATGGCGCGCATGGCGGTATCCAGCCCGCCGGGGGTGTCGATCTCGATCACCACCAGCTGCGCGCCCTCGTCCACCGCCTTGGCCAGGCCGCGCACCAGGTAGTCGGCGCTGGCCGGGCCGATCACGCCGTCCACCTGCAACTGCACCACCGCCCCCGGCGCCGCACTCACCCCTACCGATGCGCAGAGGATCAGGGCACACAGACACAGACGCAACCAGCCAGGCAACACGTTCGACTCCCGGGAACCGCATTGATACCGAACCCGTGGCGGCGGTCCCTTTCTGAGCATAGTCCACGCCCCCAGGGGCTCCCGCGCCCGCGCGGACGGATGTGCTACAGGGCATGTAAGCGCAGCGGTGCTGGCGGCGAGGTCGTGCGCCGCCGCCAGGGCTCGCAGACGGATACCCAGCGGCAGGCCAGTTCCGGTAGGCTGCTCACATCTTTTCCGCCCAGGTCACCCATGCCTCGCCCTCACCTCAGCCAAACGCTGCGCCGCCTCTGGGCGCTGGACAAGTTCAGCGCCAGCCTGCGGGTATTCATCGCCCTGGCCGGAGCCTTGGCGCTGTGCTGGTGGCAGGGTTGGGTGCACGGGCTGATTCCGCTGTTTCTCGGCATCATCGCCAGCGCCCTGACCGAGACCGACGACAGCTGGCAGGGCCGCCTGGGCACCGTGCTGGTGACCCTGGTGTGCTTCAGCGCGGCGGCCTATGCGGTGGAGTTCCTCTTTCCCTACCCCTGGCTGTTCGTCGTTGCCCTGGCCTGTTCCGCCTTCTGCCTGACCATGCTCGGCGCGCTCGGCGAGCGCTTCGCCACCCTCGGCTCGGGCACGCTGATCCTCGCCGTGTACAGCATGATCGGCCTGGAACAGCGCGGCGGCGTTGCCGGTCTGTGGCTGGAGCCGCTGCTGCTGGTGGCGGGCGCCGCCTGGTACGGCCTGCTGTCGGTGATCTGGCACGCGCTGTTCGCCCACCAGCCGGTGCAGCTCGCCCTGGCCCGGCTGTTTCGCGAACTGGGCAAGTACCTCAAGCTCAAGGCGGCGCTGTTCGAGCCGCTGCGCCAGCTGGACGTGGAGCAGCGCCGCCTGGAGCTGGCGCAGCAGAACGGACGGGTGGTGTCGGCCCTCAACGCGGCCAAGGAAATCATCCTGCACCGGGTCGGGGGCGCTCGCCCGGCGCCCAAGGTCAATCGCTACCTGAAGCTGTACTTCCTCGCCCAGGACATCCACGAGCGCGCCAGCTCCTCGCACTACCCCTACAACGAACTGGCCGAAGCCTTCTTCCACAGCGACGTGCTGTTTCGTTGCCAGCGCCTGCTGCGCCTGCATGGCGAAGCCTGTCAGCGGCTGGCCGCCGCCATCGAGCTGCGCCAGCCGTTCGAGTACCGCGAGCTGTGCAGTCAGGCCCTGGAAGATCTGCACGCCTCCCTCGACCACCTGCACCTGCAGAGCAACCCGGCCTGGCGCCGCCTGCTGCGCTCGCTGGGCGCGCTGGCGGGCAACCTGGCCACGCTCGACCAGCTGCTCGGCAATGCCAGCAACCCCGACGCCCTGGCCGAGGAACAGGACAGCAGCCTGCTGGATCGCGAACCGCATTCGCTGCGCGAGGTCATCGAGCGCATCGGCCAGCAGCTGACGCCCACCTCGCTGCTGTTTCGCCATGCGCTGCGTCTGTCCATCGCCCTGGCTGCGGGTTATGGCCTGCTGCACCTGATCCACCCGACCCAGGGCTACTGGATCCTGCTGACCACCCTGTTCGTCTGCCAGCCGAACTACGGCGCCACCCGCCTGAAGCTGGTGCAGCGCATTCTCGGCACCCTGCTCGGCCTGGGAATCGGCTGGGCGCTGTTCGACCTGTTCCCCGACCCGCGCATCCAGGCGCTGTTCGCCGTGGTCGCCGGGGTGGCCTTCTTCGCCACCCGCGCCACCCGCTACACCCTGGCCACCGCGGCGATCACCCTGCTGGTGCTGTTCTGCTTCAACCAGATCGGCGATGGCTACGGCCTGTTCCTGCCACGCCTGATCGATACCCTGCTCGGCGGCCTGATCGCCGGCCTGGCGGTGTTCCTGATCCTGCCGGACTGGCAGGGCCGGCGCCTGGGGCGCATGTTGGCGAACACCCTGAGCTGCAACAGCGCCTACCTGCGCCAGATCATCGCCCAGTACGCCCACGGCAAACGCGACGACCTCGGTTATCGCCTGGCCCGGCGCAATGCCCACAATGCCGACGCGGCGCTGTCCACCACGCTCGGCAACATGCTGATGGAACCGGGGCATTTCCGTAAGGACGCCGATCTGGGCTTTCGCTTTCTGGTGCTGTCGCACACCCTGCTCAGCTACCTCTCCGCACTCGGCGCGCACCGTGGTGAGCAGCTGCCGCAGGCCGTCCAGGCGCAGTTGCTGGAACAGGCCGAGCACCTCGCCGCCAGCCTCGACGAGATTGCCGCGGGCCTGCGCGGCGAACGCCCGCTGGCGATTCACAGCGACGAAGAGCAGGAACTGGCCCAGGCCCTGGAGCAGATCGCCGATGACGCCGATGAGCGCCAGCGCCTGGTGCAGACCCAACTGGCGCTGATCTGCCGGCAACTGGCGCCGCTGCGCACCCTCGGCGCCCATCTGCACAAGGACGGCTGAGGGGCACTAGCAGGCCGACAAAGCTTTCTGCGAGTATTCGAGCAGGCCTATCACCCAGGCACCGCCATGTCCGCCAGCCCATCTTCGTCGCGCACCTTGCCGGTCTCGCTGCCGAGCCTGCTGCTGGCGCTCTGTCTGCTGCTGGCCGGCCCGCAGGCCTGGGCTGGCCTGATGCTGGACGAGACCACGCCACCGCGGAATCTGCACGGGCTGGTGGATTTTCTCGACGATCCACAGGCCGACCTGTCGCTGCTCGACGTCAGCCGCGCCAACGCCCCGTTTCGCCCCTCCAGCGAGCGCCGCGACCTCAGCTTCGGCTACGTGCCGGGCGTGGTCTGGCTGCGCCTGCCGCTGCAGTCCAGCGCGGCCGCAACGCTCTCCTGGCGCCTCGAACTGAACTACGCCTCACTGGACGAGGTACGGCTGTACGACGTGGGCGCCGACGGCGTGCGCGAATCGCGCAGCGGCGATACCGTGCCCTACGCTCAGCGCAGCGTCGGCCATCGCAACCCGGTGTTCGAGATCGTCCTGCGACCGGGCGAGCAACGCACCCTCTACCTGCGCGCCGACTCGCGCGGCAGCATGACCCTGAGCGGTGAGCTGATGTCGGCCCGCGCTTTCGAGCAGCACAGTCAGAAGGGCTACCTGGTGCATGCCCTGTATTGCGGGGTGCTGACCGCCCTGGGGCTGTACAACCTGCTGCTGTTTCTCGCCCTGCGCGAACGCCCCTTCCTCAACTACGTGCTGTTCATGTTCGCCTTCGCCCTCAGCGTGCTGTCGCTCAACGGCCTCGGTGCGCAATACCTGTGGCCGCATGCCGCGCCCTGGAGCAATCGCATGCTGCCGGTCAGCCTGACCCTGGCGGCGCTGCTCGCCGTGGTGTTCGCACGCAGTTTCCTGGATACCCGGCAGTGGCTGCCGCGCTGGGACCGGGTGCTGCAGATACTGTGCGGCGCCACCCTGCTGGCCGTGCTCGCCACCCTGCTCCTGCCGGTGCAGACGGCCCTGCAGACCATGTCGCTGACCGGCCTGATCGTTACCCTGACGCTGCTGCTCACCAGCTTCGTCTGCGTCGGCTACCGGGTGCCCGGTGCGCGTCTGTTCGCCCTGGCCTGGCTGATGCTGCTGAGCGGCGCGTTGCTGCTGGCATTGCGCAACTTCGCCCTGATCCCGTCGAACTTCATCACCCTGTACGCCATGCAGATCGGCTCGGGCCTGGAGATGATCCTGCTGTCGTTCGCCCTGGCGGCCCGCTTCAACGAGCTCAAGCGCCAGCGCGAGGCCGCCCTGCAGCTCAACGAGCAGATCCTCGCCAAACGCGTCACCGAGCGGACCCTGGCGCTGGAGCTGGCCAACCAGCGCCTCAGCGAACTGGCGCTGCAGGACCCGCTGACCGGCCTGGCCAACCGCACCGCGCTGCAGCAGCACCTGGAACAGGCCATCGCCCGCAGTCAGCGGCGCAACGAACTGCTGGCGGTGATGCTGATCGACCTCGATGGCTTCAAACCCGTCAACGACCAGTACGGTCATGGTTTCGGCGATCAGGTGCTGGCCGAGGTTGCCCGGCGCCTCAGGCACTACCTGCGCGACGCCGACCTGCCGGCACGCCTGGGCGGCGACGAGTTCGTGGTGATCTGCGAGAACGTGCAAACGGCCGCAGACGCCCGCGACCTGGCCAAGCGCGTGCTGGAGGGGCTGGACACGCCCATCTATCTGGAAGGACGGGCCGTGCGTGTGGGCGCGAGCATCGGCATCGCCCTCTATCACGGCGAGGACGACGCCACCGCACTGATCCGCCGGGCCGACGCCGCGATGTATCGTGCCAAGGCCACCGGACGCAACCGCGTGCACCTCACCGCCGAACCGGACTGACGCGCTGGACAGCCGCCCGTCGGCCTGGGATAACCGCGCCATTTGCAAGCGAAACCGCCACATGAACAAGACCCTGTTGTTGCAGGCCGTGCTCAGCCAATTGCAGGCCGATCTCGAGCAGGCCAACCTGGCCGCCCTGAGCGCCCACGAAACGGCCACCCATGAAGAGAACGTCGCCGAGAACAAGTACGACACCCTCGGCCTGGAGGCCGCCTATCTGGCCAGCGGCCAGGCGCGGCGGGTGGAGGAGCTGCGCCAGACGCTGATCACCTGGCGCCAGCTGCGCCCGCGCCCCTTCGACGAAGCGCAGGGCATCGAACTGGGCGCGCTGGTTCTGCTGGCCGGCGAGGACGGCCACGAACAGTGGCTATTTCTCGGCCCGCAGGGCGCCAGCATGAAGCTGCAGCACGCCGGGCGCAGCATCCAGGTGCTGGGCAATGCCGCTCCGCTGGGGCGCCTGTTGCTGGGCAAACGCCCCGGCGATGAAATCAATCTGCCGATGGGCAAGCGACTGCAGCTATTCGAAGTGCTGGCGGCCGAGTGAAGGGAACTATCTGAGCTAGGGTTGGGTAATTAACCATGAACCCCACGTTTGGAGAGCCCACCATGGAAGCGCCCGTCCACAGTCTGCCCGCGCTGTTCAAGCAACTCGGATTGCCCGACGATGCCGCCAGCATCAACGCCTTCATCAGCACCCACTCGCCGCTGCCGGACGCGTGCAAGCTGTCCGAGGCCCCGTTCTGGACGCCGGCGCAGGCCGCGCTGCTACGCGAGGAAATTCTCGAAGACGCCGACTGGGCACCGGTGGTCGACCAGCTCAACGTGCGCCTGCACGGCTGAGCATCCAGGGTGCGCCGTGCCCACCTCGAGTGAAAGGGACGATGTCAGTGGTGCGCCTGGCGCACCCTACGGTCGCGTCGTGCCGGTGATCTTGCACGCTTTCATGCCGAGCCCGTCATCTCGCGCCAGGTCAGGTACATGCGCAGGTCGAACTCGATCTGCGCATAGCCCGGCAGCATGTAATCGCAGAGCTTGTAGAAGGCCTTGTTGTGTTCGGCCTCCTTCAGGTGCGCCAGCTCGTGCACCACGATCATCTGCAGGAAGGCCGGCGCCGCGTCGCGAAACAGCGAAGCGACGCGGATTTCCTTCTTCGCCTTGAGCTTGCCGCCCTGCACCCGCGAGATCGCCGTGTGCAGACCCAGCGCCCGATGGGTAAGGTCGAGGCGGTTGTCGTAGAGCACCTTGTCGATGGCCAGCGCGTTCTTCAGATGCTCCTGCTTGAGCGCCATCACATAGCCGTACAGCGCCTTGTCGCTCTGCACCTCGTGGCGGCCGGGGTAACGCTGCGCCAGGTAGTCGCCCAGTCGATCATCGGCGATCAGCTGGCGAACCTGTTGCTGCAAGGCGACGGGATAACCCTGGAGATATTTCAACGCGACCGATCCGAACTCATCAAAGGCCTCCAGTGTAACGGATGACGCAGCCCGTTCAGTCGCCGGGCACCACCCGCAGCAGACGACCATCGGCATTGTCGGTCAACAGATAGAGCGCGCCATCCGGGCCTGCACGCACATCGCGGATGCGCTCGCCGAGTTCCTCGAACAGAATCTCCTCGCCCGCCAGCATCCCCTCGTGCAGGCGCACACGGCGCACGCTGCGCTCGGCCAGGGTGGCGGCGAACAGGTCGCCCTGCCAGTCCGGGAACAGTGCGCCGCGGTACTGGGTCAGGCTCGCGGGCGCCACCGAAGGCGTCCAGTGCAGCAAGGGCTGGGTCAGGCCCGGCAATTCGGTGTAGGGGCTGACCCGCGCGCCGGTGTAGTCGATGCCGAAGGTCGCCAGCGGCCAGCCGTAGTTGTTGCCGGCCTCGATCAGATTCAGCTCGTCGCCGCCGCGCGGGCCATGCTCGTGGCTGTACAGGCGCCCGGCCTCGGCGTCGAAGACGATGCCCTGCACATTGCGGTGGCCGAGGCTGTAGATTTCCGCCGCGGCGCCGGTCTGCCCCACCAGCGGGTTGTCCGCCGGCACACTGCCGTCGCGGTTGAGGCGAACGATCTTGCCCAGGTGGTTGCCGGGGTTCTGCGCCTCTTCGCGCCAGTCGAAACCATCGCCCAAGGTCAGCACCAGGGTCTTGTCGGCGAGAAAGGCGATACGCCCGCCATAGTGGGAAGCCCCGGCCTTGAGCGGCTGGGCGGTGAACAGCACCTCGAAGTCGTGCAATTCGTCGTCTACCAGCCGGGCGCGGGCCAGGCGCGTATTGTTGGCCTGCGTCGTGCCATGGGCATAGCTGAGGTAGAGCCAGCGATTGCTGACGTAGTCGGGGTCGAGCGCCACCTCCATCAGACCGGCCTGCGCCGCGACGAAGATCTCCGGCAGCCCGGCCACCGGGTCCGGGTCCAGGCTGCCGTCGGCTTCGACGATACGCAGGCGGCCGACCCGCTCGGTCACCAGGATGCGCCCGTCCGGCAGGAAGGCCAGCGACCAGGGGTGTTCCAGCCCTTCGCTGAAAGTCTCGATGCGATAGGCCTGCGCCAGCGCAGGCACGCTGGCGAGCAGGGCGCCAACCAGCAGCGCACGAATGAGTCTGGACATGGAAGGGGCCTTATCAGGGTAAATCGGAGGACGTCGGCTGCGTCAGATAACGCACCCGCCGCGCCAGCAGAGCGAACAGCAAGGCACCAGCACTGCCACTCGCCATGAGGCCAAGTGTGCCGATCAGGGTGCGATTGGCTGCGATCAACGTGGGCATGGGCGCCAACATGTTGGCCAGCGCCAGCGCCACCCAGATCGCCAGCGCACCGGCCAGCAGAAAGATCATCCAGCGCAGCGGCGGCAGGCGCTGCGCGCACCAGGTCGCCAGCGGCAGCGCGAAGAGAAAGCCCAGTGCAGCCAGCAGGGCGAAGACCGGGGCGAAGCCGAGCAGATCCAGGCAGGTGGTGCCGACGCGCACCTGCAGCGGCATTGGCGCGCCGAGCGCCTGCAGCGCGGCGAGGTTGGTCTGGGTCTGGAAGATCGAGGCGAGCAGCGCAGCCAGCAGCACGGCGAGAACGAAGGCGAGCAACAGGCGAGGCTTGCTGGACATGGGTGACGGCATTCCCGAAACGACAGTTCGGGGATTATGGCGCAGCCCGCCAAGCCCCATGCCCCCAGGTGTTTTACAGGGTTTTACCTGCCGCTGCGCAGCCGTTGGCTGAGCGCTGCTACCGCCGGCTTGCGGGCAATTGAACGCCTATTGGAACCGCTCTTTTTTGCGACCATATATTGACGTCAATAATGCGACGAACGGTGCTCACGCAACACCCGAAATTGCCGTTATAAAGCGCGCCAGCAGAGCACTTCCGCTCTGCTGTCACGGGCAGTCCTGCCCACCCTTCTAGTTCGCGTGTGTCACCCGCTGGAACGCCAAGTAAGCCGTTACTGACTCCTGGATGAGATGTGCCATCGACTGAAGTTTCCGTCTTTCAGGAGCTTTGATCATGATTGAACTCGCCATGTGGAATCTCAGCGTTCCAGTCGGCGTACCCGCCACCACCATCGAGACACGCGTACTGGCCGGTGGCTACCAGGATCACTATTTTCAGTCCAAGGAAGGTGCGATCTTCTTCTGGGCACCGGTCAATGGCACCACGACCGAGAGCGCCAAGTACCCCCGCACCGAACTGCGCGAAACCTTTGCCGACGGCCGTCTGCGCAACTGGACCTACCCGGAGGCGGACCATTTTCTGCGGGCGTCGCTGAGCGTCAGCCAGGTGCCGTCTACCGGCAAGATCGTCATTGGCCAGATCCACGCCTTCAAGAGTTCGGAGCCGCTGCTCAAGCTGGAGTACCAGTACAAGACCAAGACCGCCGATGGCAACATCGTCGCCAAGGTCCGTCCGAGCCCGGACGCCGCCATCCAGACCGTGACCGTGGCCAGCGGCATCCGCCTGAACCAGCCGTTTCGCTACGTGATCAACCTGAAGCCCGATGGCACCCTGGCCATCAGTCTCAACAGCATCAACTGGAGCGCGCGGATGGACCCGACCTGGGCGGCGAGGCCCCTGTACTTCAAGGCCGGGGTCTACACCCAGGACAACACCGGCTATGAAACCGAAGCCGGCGCCGCGCGCTTCGATCAGCTCAACATCGAGCACCGCTCGCTGCTCGGCTCGGCGAAGTAAGACGGCCCGAGCGCAGGCCATAAAAAAACGCCGCGGCTCCGTGAGGAGCCGCGGCGTTTTTCGTGCAGCGCGCCTGGCTTAGTTGACCTTGGCGGCCAGCTCGCCACTGGCGTAGCGCTTGTACATGCCTTCCAGGGAGATCGGCTTGATCTTCGAGGCGTTGCCGGCAGTACCGAAGGCTTCGTAGCGGGCGATGCAGATGTCACGCATGGCTTCGATGGTCTTGGCGAAGTATTTGCGCGGATCGAACTCGGCCTTGTTCTGCTCGAGGAAGCGACGGATGGCACCGGTGGAAGCCAGGCGCAGGTCGGTGTCGATATTTACCTTGCGCACGCCGTGCTTGATGCCTTCGACGATCTCTTCGACCGGCACGCCGTAGGTCTCCTTGATGTCGCCACCGTACTCATTGATGATCGCCAGCCAGTCCTGCGGCACCGAGCTGGAGCCGTGCATCACCAGGTGGGTATTGGGGATGCGCTTGTGGATTTCCTTGATGCGCTCGATGGAGAGCACGTCGCCGGTTGGCGGCTTGGTGAACTTGTAGGCGCCATGGCTGGTGCCGATGGCGATCGCCAGGGCATCGACCTGAGTGGCCTTGACGAAGGCCGCCGCCTCTTCCGGGTCGGTCAGCAGCTGGCTGTGGTCCAGCACACCCTCGGCGCCAACGCCATCCTCTTCACCGGCCATGCCGGTTTCCAGGCTGCCCAGGCAGCCCAGCTCACCTTCCACCGACACGCCGCAGGCGTGGGCGAAAGCTACGGTCTGCTGAGTGACGCGGACGTTGTAGTCGTAGTCGGCCGGGGTCTTGCCGTCTTCCTTGAGCGAGCCGTCCATCATGACCGAGGAAAAGCCCAGCTGGATGGAGCGCTGGCACACGTCGGGGCTGGTGCCGTGGTCCTGGTGCATGCACACCGGGATATGCGGGAATTCTTCGATGGCAGCCAGGATCAGGTGGCGCAGGAAAGGCGCACCGGCGTATTTGCGGGCACCAGCGGAGGCCTGGACGATGACCGGCGAATCGGTCTTGTCGGCGGCTTCCATGATGGCGCGCATCTGCTCGAGGTTGTTGACGTTGAAGGCCGGCACGCCGTAGCCGAATTCGGCGGCGTGGTCGAGCATCTGGCGCATGCTGATAAGTGCCATGGTGAAGCTCCCAATCTGGGTTGTTTAATGTACAAGCCTGCCGCAGGGGCAGGCTCGGTTCAAGCTTGAATACCGCTGTAAGTCTAAAGCCGCTGCTCTACTGCGCCTTGCAGCCGCGACCGATCAGGTCGTCGGTCGCGGTCCAGTAGACCAGGCCTTCTTCGCCCTTGGTGTGAAACGACAGGCGTCCATCGCTGTACAGCGCGCCGGACGCGGCCGGCTCCTGGGTCAGGCGATAGACGATGTCGTCGCCACCCAGGCGCAGGTCAACCTGATCGTAGCCGCCATTGGCGAAGCGCCACTGCACCTCGGCCTGGCTGTCGCATACCCAGCGATTCCAGTGATCCGGCGCCGCGGGCTGACTGCTGCACGCAGCGAGCAGCACTGCCAGGGCGGAAAGTCCCGCCAATCTGATTCCGATCATTGCCTCTCCTTGTCAGCAACGCTGTTCCGCTGCCGGGCCAGTGGGTTCGCCACTGCTTTGCTCGACACGCTGATCATCCTGAGTGGTCGGCGTGTCGATCTGCGCGGGGCTGAACACCTCGCAGGCAGCTTCCCGTCCACCGCTGGCGCAACCGGCCAGCAAAACACCCATGACTGCAAGAGCGACCCACTTTTCCATGACATGACTCCTTGTGCGATGGTCCAGTCTGTACAGACCATCCGATCACGCCAGGGTTTAATCCAGCGGGTGAAACCCCTTGGCGATGCGCCGCTCACTTGGAAAGGCCAGCGCCTCTCTCTGGCGCGCATGGCGCATCGCCGATTGCCCGAGCCTTACTTGGCGCGCTGCTCCAGCACCTCGACTGCCGGCAGCACCTTGCCCTCGACGAATTCGAGGAAGGCGCCGCCGCCGGTGGAAATGTAGGAAATCTGCTCGCTCACGCCGTATTTGTCGATGGCCGCCAGAGTGTCGCCGCCGCCGGCAATGGAGAACGCCGGGCTTTCCGCGATGGCCAGGGCCAGGGCCTTGGTGCCATTGCCGAACTGATCGAACTCGAACACGCCGACCGGGCCGTTCCACAGGATGGTCTGCGAGGCCTTGAGCATCTCGGCGAACTGCTTGGCGGTCTGCGGGCCGATGTCGAGGATCATGTCGTCGTCAGCCACGTCCTTGACCGACTTGACGGTGGCTTCGGCGTCCTCGGCGAAGGCCTTGGCCACCACCACGTCAACCGGCAGCGGCACGCTGACCTTGGCGGCGATGGCCTTGGCGGTGTCGACCAGGTCGGCCTCGTACAGCGACTTGCCCACCGGCAGGCCGGCTGCGGCGAGGAAGGTGTTGGCGATGCCGCCGCCGACGATCAGCGAGTCGCAGATATCGGCCAGGGAGTTGAGCACGTCGAGCTTGGTCGACACCTTGGAGCCGGCAACGATGGCCAGCATCGGCCGGGCCGGCTTGTCCAGGGCCTTGCCCAGCGCTTCCAGCTCGGCGGCCAGCAGCGGGCCGGCGCAGGCGACTTTGGCGAACTTGGCCACGCCGTGGGTCGAGCCCTGGGCGCGGTGGGCGGTACCGAAGGCGTCCATCACGAACACGTCGCACAGCGCCGCGTACTGCTGGGCCAGCTCATCGCTGTTCTTCTTCTCGCCCTTGTTGAAGCGCACGTTCTCCAGCAGCACCAGCTCACCGGCCTTGACCTCGACACCGCCGAGGTAGTCCTTGACCAGCGGCACTTCGCGGCCGAGCGCCTTGCTCAGGTAGGCGGCGACCGGCGCCAGGCTGTCTTCCTCGCTGTACACGCCCTCTTCCGGACGGCCCAGGTGCGAGCAGACCAGCACCGCCGCGCCCTTTTCCAGCGCCAGCTTGATGGTCGGCAGCGAGGCGAGGATGCGCGCATCGCTCTTGACCGCGCCATCCTTCACCGGGACGTTGAGGTCTTCGCGGATCAGCACGCGCTTACCGGCGAGGTCGAGGTCGGTCATCTTCAGAACGGTCATGGCATC
>MTEW01001056.1_pt1 | contig 20407 bp, 24 predicted proteins | sample 1042681 | NCBI WGS metagenome assembly MTEW01 (sample SAMN06185811, study PRJNA358809) | soil metagenome | isolation source: soil biostimulated with citrate as carbon source | place: India | collected 2015-05-23
GGAATTCCGCGCCGGCGTCGACCAGGCCATCGCCTACGCCAAGGTGCTGGGCAACAAGCAGATCAACTGCCTGGCCGGCATCCGCCCGCAGGGCCTGGACTGCGCGACCGTGGAAAAGACCTTCGTCGACAACCTGCGCTACGCCGCCGACAAGCTGGCTGGCGCCGGTATTCGCCTGGTCATGGAAGCCATCAACACCCGCGACATCCCCGGCTTCTACCTGAACAACACCAAGCAGGCGCTGGACATCCGCGACAAGGTCGGCAGCACCAACCTGTACCTGCAGTACGACATCTACCACATGCAGATCATGGAAGGTGACCTGGCCCGTACCGTGGAAAGCAACCTGGCCGCCATCAACCACGTGCAGCTGGCCGACAACCCGGGCCGCAACGAGCCGGGCACCGGCGAGATCAACTACCGCTTCCTCTTCGAGCACCTGGATCGCATCGACTACCAGGGCTGGATCGGCTGTGAATACAAGCCGGCAACCACCACCGCTGCCGGCCTCGGCTGGATGAAAGCGCACAACGCAATCTGAGGAGACTCTACGCATGGCTAAAATCGGATTTATCGGCACCGGCATCATGGGCAAGCCCATGGCGCAGAACCTGCAGAAGGCCGGCCACACCCTGTTCTTCTCCGAGCACTTCGACAAGGCGCCGGCCGACCTGCTGGGCGACAACGGCATCGCCCTGGCCAACCCGAAGGAAGTGGCCCAGGAAGCCGAATTCATCATCGTCATGGTCCCGGACACCCCGCAGGTCGAAGACGTGCTGTTCCGCGACAACGGCATCGCCCAGGGCGTCGGCGCCGGCAAGGTGGTGATCGACATGAGCTCGATCTCCCCCACCGCCACCAAGGCCTTCGCCGAGAAGATCAAGGCCACCGGCGCCGCCTACCTGGACGCCCCGGTGTCCGGCGGCGAAGTCGGCGCCAAGGCCGCCACCCTGTCGATCATGGTCGGTGGCTGCCCGAACGCCTTCGAACGCGCCCTGCCGCTGTTCCAGGCCATGGGCAAGAACATCACCCGTGTCGGCGGCAATGGCGACGGCCAGACCGCCAAGGTGGCCAACCAGATCATCGTCGCGCTGAACATCCAGGCAGTCGCCGAAGCCCTGCTGTTCGCCGCCAAGAACGGCGCCGACCCGGCCAAGGTGCGTGAAGCGCTGATGGGCGGCTTCGCCGGCTCGAAGATCCTCGAAGTGCACGGCGAGCGCATGATCAAGGGCACCTTCGATCCGGGCTTCCGCATCAGCCTGCACCAGAAGGACCTCAACCTGGCGCTGTCCGGCGCCCGCGAGCTGGGCCTGAACCTGCCCAACACCGCCAACGCCCAGCAGGTGTTCAGCACCTGCGCGGCCCTCGGCGGCAGCGGCTGGGACCACTCCGCCCTGATCAAGGGTCTGGAGCACATGGCCAACTTCAATATCCGCGGCGAGTAAATCGCCGCACACGGCGCACGGTAGGGTGCGCCGTGCGCACCGATTGGCCGGGCGAGCCCCGGCACCCTTTCGACCTTCCTGGCAGGAGGTGTCACGGCCCGATTGCCAGGTCGGTCGATTCCACTCCCCAGGCGCTGCCACGCGGCGCCTGCGGACTGGAATCGATCCAGCGTCACCCCAGAACAAGAGAAAGCCGCCATGACCTTCGATCCGCAACGCCTGCTGCGCGACCTGTTCGCCACCGCCATCGCCGCCGCGCATCCGCGCCAGGTGCTGGCCGACCATCTGCCCGCCGACCGCAGCGGCCGCGTCATCGTCATCGGCGCCGGCAAGGCCGCCGCGGCCATGGCCGAGGTGATCGAGCAGGAGTGGCAGGGCGAAGTCAGTGGCCTGGTGGTGACCCGCTACGAGCACGGCGCCGACTGCAAGAAGATCGAAGTGGTGGAAGCCGCCCACCCGGTGCCGGACGACGCCGGCGAGCGCGTCGCGCGCCGTGTGCTGGAGCTGGTGTCGAACCTGGCCGAAGACGACCGGGTGATCTTCCTCCTCTCCGGCGGCGGCTCCTCGCTGCTGGCGCTGCCGGCCGAGGGCATCAGCCTTAAGGACAAGCAGGCGATCAACAAGGCCCTGCTCAAATCCGGCGCCACCATCGGCGAGATGAACTGCGTGCGCAAGCACCTCTCGGCGATCAAGGGCGGCCGTCTGGCCAAGGCCTGCTGGCCGGCCACCGTCTACACCTACGCCATCTCCGACGTGCCCGGCGACGAGGCCACGGTGATCGCCTCCGGCCCCACCGTGGGCGACCCCACCACCTCGGCCGAAGCCCTGGCCATCCTCGCCCGCTACGCCATCGACATCCCGACCAACGTGCGCGCCTGGCTGCAGGACCCGCGCTCGGAAACGGTCAAGCCGGGCGATCCGGTGCTCGCCCGCAGCCACTTCCAGCTGATCGCCACCCCGCAGCAATCGCTCGACGCCGCCGCCGCCAAGGCCGAAGCGGCCGGTCTGCCGGTGCTGATTCTCGGCGACCTGGAAGGCGAGTCGCGCGACGTGGCCAAGGTGCATGCCGGCATCGCCCGCCAGGTGCAGCTGCATGGCCAGCCGATCAAACCGCCGTGCGTGATCCTCTCCGGCGGCGAAACCACCGTCACCGTGCGCGGCAACGGCCGTGGCGGGCGCAACGCCGAATTCCTCCTCAGTCTCACCGACAGCCTCAAGGGCCTGCCCGGCGTCTACGCGCTGGCCGGCGACACCGACGGCATCGACGGCTCCGAAGACAACGCCGGCGCCATCATGACCCCCTACAGCCATGCCCGCGCCGGCATCAAGGGCCTGTCCGCCCGCGACGAACTGGACAACAACAACGGCTATGGCTACTTCGCCGCCCTCGACGAGCTGATCGTCACCGGGCCGACCCGTACCAACGTCAACGATTTCCGCGCCATTCTGATCCTTGAGAGCCCTGCCCAATGAACGCCGACAAGAAAGTGAAGATCCTCGCCACCCTCGGGCCGGCGATCCGCGACGCCGCGCATATCCGCCAACTGGTGGAAGCCGGGGTCAACCTGTTCCGCCTCAACTTCAGCCACGGCGAGCACGCCGATCACGCCCAGCGCTACCAGTGGGTACGCCAGGTGGAGCGCGAGCTGGGCCAGCCCATCGGCATCCTCATGGACCTGCAGGGGCCGAAGCTGCGCGTCGGCCGTTTCGCAGGCGGCAAGGTGCAACTGGTCAACGGCCAGAGCCTGCGCCTGGACCTGGACGCCACGCCCGGCGACGCCAGCCGGGTCAACCTGCCCCACCCGGAAATCATCGAAGCCCTGCAGCCGGGCATGAGCCTGCTGCTGGACGACGGCCGCCTGCGCCTGAAAGTGACCGCCAAGCAGGCCGATGCCGTGATCACCGAGGTGGTCGCCGGTGGCGAGCTGTCCGACCGCAAGGGCGTCAACGTGCCCGAGGCCGTGCTGCAGCTGTCGCCGCTGACCGAGAAGGACCGCCGCGACCTGGCGTTCGGCCTGGAGCTGGGCGTGGACTGGGTGGCGCTGTCGTTCGTGCAGCGCCCCGAGGACATAGTCGAGGCCCGTGAACTGATCCAGGGCAAGGCCTTCCTCATGGCCAAGATCGAGAAGCCGTCGGCGGTGATCCACCTAGAAGCAATCGCCAAGCTGTGCGACGCCATCATGGTGGCGCGCGGTGATCTGGGCGTGGAAGTGCCGGCCGAGAACGTGCCGCGCATCCAGAAGGACATCGTGCGCACCTGCCGCCAACTGGGCCGCCCGGTGGTCGTCGCCACGCAGATGCTCGAATCCATGCGCTTCTCGCCGGCGCCGACCCGCGCCGAAGTCACCGACGTGGCCAACGCCGTCGCCGAAGGCGCCGATGCGGTGATGCTGTCGGCCGAGACCGCCTCCGGCGACTACCCGCTGGAAACCGTGCAGATGATGAGCAAGATCATCCGCCAGGTGGAGAACGGCCCGGACTACCAGAGCCAGCTCGACGTCGGCCGCCCGCAGGCCGAGGCCACCGCCAGCGACGCCATCAGCTGCGCCATCCGCCGTATCAGCGCGATCCTGCCTGTGGCGGCATTGGTCAACTACACCGAATCCGGCAGCTCCAGCCTGCGCGCCTCGCGCGAGCGGCCCAAGGCGCCGATCCTCAGCCTGACCCCGAGCCTGACCACCGCGCGGCGCCTGACCGTGGCCTGGGGCATCTACTCGGTGGTCAACGAGCGCCTGCACAAGGTCGAGGAAGTCACCAGCACCGCACTGGAGATCGCCCAGGCCCAGGGCATGGCCCAGCGCGGCGACACCGTGGTGATCACCGCCGGCGAACCCTTCGGCCAGCCCGGCAGCACCAACAGCCTGAGGATCGAAACCCTGCATTGAGCCGGCGGCGCTCAACGCAATAAAGCACCGTAGCCCGGATGAAATCCGGGGAAATCCCCCTGTTTCCCCGACTTCATCCGCACTACACGCGGCCTTGTGGGAGCGGCTTCCGCCGCGAATGAATCCAGGAAGAACGCGTTCCCCGAGCCCCGCACGGGCATAACCAGTTTGCAGGCGCCCATCGGGCGCCTCTTTTTGTTTCGAGTCCAGCATGTCGCCTCTCTCTTCCCACCCTGCCCTGCAGGGCCTGCGTGCCCTGCTTTGCGGCTTCGCCCAGATCTTCCTGCAGCAACACCCCGGTTGCGGCCTGCTGGTGCTGCTGGCGATCGTGCTCGGCGCACCCGACCTGCTCGGCGGCGCGCTGCTCGGCGGCCTGGCCTCGATGCTGGTGGCGCAGCGCCGCGGCTACCCGCAGGCGGACATCGCCATCGGCCTGTACGGCTACAACGGCATCCTGCTCGGCCTGCTGCTCAGCCTGAAACTGGCCTGGACGCCGCTGCTGCCGCTGCTGATCGTCGCCAGCGCCGGGCTCTCCAGCCTGCTGCTGGCCCCCTGGATGCGGCGCATGCGCCAGTATGGCTGGCTGCCGGCCTTCACCTTCCCGTTCGTCTTGCTGGGCTGGGCACTGCTGGCCCTGGCCGCCCCGCTGGGCCTGCCGCCGGCGCCGCCAGCGGCAGCGCCCGGCATGCCCGAGCTGGTCGGCGTGGAGCTGCTGCTGGCGGTGCTGCGCGGCCTGGGCCAGGTGATCTTCCTCGACGCGCCGCTGGCCGGCCTCGCCCTGCTGCTCGGCCTGCTGCTGGCCGACCGCCGCGCCGCGCTGTGGGCCGTGCTGGGCTCGAGCGCCGGCTTCGCCCTCGCCCTGCTGCAGGGCTGGCCCAGTGACGGCGCCCTGGCCGGACTCTACGGCTACAACGCCAGCCTCGCCGCCATCGCGTTGGCCCAGGTACAGCGCCCCCCCCTCGCGCCGCTGTGCGGCCTGCTGCTGGCCCTGCTGCTGCAACCGGGTTTCGCCGCTCTCGAAATACCGGCGCTGACCATGCCCTTCATCCTCGCCTGCTGGCTGGTCAAGGCCAGCGCGCAACGCTGGCGTCAGGCGGTGAAGGACAGCGCGCCGCGGCGCCAACCCTGAACAGTCTCGACCGGGCCGATCCCCAGTACGCAAAACGGCGCCCTGGGGGCGCCGTGCGTCGAGCGGAGAAGCCGACTTCAGCGACTCTGGTACTGCCGGTAGAGCCCCGGCGGGATGCCGCTGCTGTCGGTGGCGCGCCAGGGCCCGCCGGGCTGCGGCGACCAGCTCCAGCCGCTGGCCCAGCGATAGAAGATGCGCTCGCGGTAGTAGAGGTCGCGCGCGCCCTCGACCACGTAGACGCCCAGCGCCGGGTTCCAGTGGCTGGCCACGCCCGGCGGCGGCGCGTAGCGCGGGTGGGACGGCTGCTGCACCGGCGGCAGCGAGCCGAGCGGCGCACTCGGCTGCACGGCGCAACCGACCAGGCTCAGGCTGAGCGCGCCGAGCAGCGCCAGGCGCTTCATTGCGCCTGGCCGTCGCGGCTGTCGATCAGCAGCGCCTGGGTGTCGCGCGCGGTGTTCGACACCGGCCCGCGCTGGCCGATCCACTCGCCGCGGGTGGCATTGCCCTCGCGCGATACCCGCGCCACCAGCTGCACCTGTTCGAAGGCCGACAGCTTGAGCTCGGGCATCATCGCATCGACATCCGACAGGCTGACCTGCGCCGGCAGGTCGGAAACCTTCAGGCGCTTGACCGCCAGCGGCATGGGCGGGCCGCTCAAGGCACGGGCGAAGACGAAGACGCTGTCGTCCGGCTGTACCTGCGCCTGCACCTCGGGCGACAGCGCCACGCTGACTTCCAGGGCATGCACCTTGGCGCCCGGCGCGGCGGCGGCCGGCGGCTGCTCGCCTTCGCCGATCTGCTGACGGGCGCGCTCGATGCCGCCGGCAATCGCCGCGCGCGAGGGGTCCTGTTCCGGCAGCACCGCCACCAGACGCTCCCAGTAGCGCACCGCATCGGCGTAACGCTGGCTCTCGTAGGCGGCGATGCCGAGCAGGCCGAGGCTGGTCACCTCTTGCGGGTCGGCCTTCAGCGCCTCGTCGGTCAGCGCCTGCAGCTGGTCATTCCACTGCTTGCCGCCGGCGAAGTACAGCGCCTGCGCCCACTGGCCGAGCAGCTCCGGCGCACGGCCGGCCAGCTTCACCGCCTGCTCGAAGGCCTTGGCCGCATCAGCGGCGCGCTCCTGGGCCATATAGGTGCGGCCGAGGAAGTACCAGGCCTCGGCCGATTCCGGGTTGTCCTTGAGCGACTGTTCCAGGCGCGCGGTCATCTCTTCGATGCTCTGCGGCTGCTGCGCGGCCAGCTGGCGGGTCTGCACGACCTGAGCCAGGGCGCCCCAGTGCATGTACAGGCCGACGCCCAGCAGCGGCACCAGGATGGCGGCGAGCAGCGGGATCTTGCCGCCGAGCACGCCGCTGCGGCGCTGCACGCCTTCGGTGTCGGCCAGCAGTTCGCGCGCGGCCTCGGCGCGGCCAGCCTCGAGCTGGGCGTCGTCGAGCACGCCGGCCTGGCGCTGAGTTTCCAGCTCCTGCAGGCGCTCCTGGTAGAGGGTGACGTTGAGGGCGGTGCGGTCTTCCTCGGCCTGCAGCTTGCGAATGCGCAGCACCGGGATCAGCAGAAACGCCAGGGCGGTCAGCAGCAGCAACCCGGCGGGCAACCAGAAATCGATCATTGGTCTTTCTTGTCCTGAGAGTTTTGCTCGAGCAGCGCGGCGAGGCGCTGCTGCTCATCGGCGGAGAGGCCGGCGGCCGGGCGCGTCTTCTGCTGCTTGCGGCGGCGCAGGACGATGGTCCCGAGCACGCCGAAGCCGATCAGCAGCAGGCCGGCCGGGCCGTACCAGAGCAGCAGGGTGCGCCCGGTGACGGGCGGGTTGTAGAGCACGAAGTCGCCGTAGCGCGAGACCAGGAAGTCGATGATCTGCTCGTTGCTCTTGCCCTCCTCCAGCATGCGGAAGATCTCGCGGCGCAGGTCCATGGCGATCGGCGCGTCGGAATCGGCGATGTTCTGGTTCTGGCACTTGGGGCAGCGCAGTTCTTCGATCAGGTTGCGGTAGCGCTGGCGCTCCGCCTCGCTGGCGAACTCGAAGGTGTCGATGGCCGCCTGGGCGCCGGCCAGCAGGCCGAGGCTGAGGCCGCAACTGAGCAGCAGGCGCTTCATGGCTGCACCTCGTCGGCCAGTTGCTGGTAGATCGGCGCCAGCTTCTCGCGCCAGACGCGCTCGTCGATGGTGCCGACGAACTTGTGGCGGATAATGCCCTGGGCATCGACGAAGAAGGTTTCCGGCGCGCCGTACACGCCCAGGTCCAGGCCCAGGCTGCCCTTGGCGTCCTCGATATTGAGCTGGTAGGGGTTGTGCAGGTCGCGCAGCCATTGCTGCGCCGGCTCGCGTTCGTCCTTGTAGTTGACCCCGTGGATCACCACGCCGGCCTCGGCCAGCTTGTTCAGCACCGGGTGCTCGTGGCGACAGGCCGGGCACCAGGTAGCCCAGACGTTGACCAGCGCCGGTTTGCCCTTGAGGTCCTCCTGAGTCAGGGTGCGCGCCGGATCGTCCAGCGCCGGCAGGCTGAAGGCCGGAAAGGGCTTGCCGATCAGCGCCGAGGGCAGCTCGGAGGGGTCGAGGAACAGCCCGCGGTAGAGAAATACCGTGATGCCGAGAAAGGCCAGCAGCGGCAGCAGCAGCAACAGTCGTTTCATGCCTTGGCCTCCGCCATGCCGAGCGCCTCGCGCACGCGGGTGCGCACCTTGATCCGGTAACGCGAATCGCTGGCGGCGAGGAAACCGCCAAGGCCCATAAGCAGCGCGCCCAGCCAGATCCAGCGGACGAACGGCTTGATGTGCACGCGCACCGCCCAGGCGCCCTGCTCCAGCGGCTCGCCGAGGGCGACGAAGAGGTCGCGGGTGAAGCCGGCGTCGATGCCCGCCTCGGTCATGGTCGCCTGCTGCACGGTGTACAGACGCTTCTCCGGGTGCAGCACCTTGATCTGCCGCTCGCCGTCGAACACCCGCACCGTGCCCTTGTCGGAGATGAAGTTGGGGCCCTCATGGTGCACCGCACCGTCGAACTGGAAGCGATAACCGCCGAGTTCCACCGAATCGCCCGGCGCCATGCGCAGGTCGCGCTCGTAGCTGCCGAGGCTGGTCAGCACCACACCGAGGGCGCACAGGGCGAAACCGAAATGTGCCATCTGCATGCCCCAGTAGCTGCGACCGAGGCTCGGCAAGCCCTTGAGCAGGCCCTTGTGACGGGTCTTGTCGAGGATGTCGCGGGCGCCGGCCAGCACCACCCAGGCCGCCAGCAGGCAGACGGCGAGCACCGCCCAGTGGAAGTCGCCGTGGACGAAGGTGGCGACCAGCGCCAGCACCACGCTGGCCACCAACACCGGCGCCAGCATGCGCCCGAGCCAGTGCAGCGGAGTGTCCTTCCAGCGCACCAGCACGCCGACGCTGATCACCGCCATCAGCAGCGCCATCAGCGGCACGAACAGCGCGTTGAAGTAAGGCGGGCCGACCGACAGCTTGGCCCCGGTCAGTGCGTCGAGCACCAGCGGGTAGAGGGTGCCGAGCAGGATCATCGCCGCGGCCACCACCAGCACGATGTTGTTGACCAGCAGCAGGGTCTCGCGTGACCACAGGCCGAAGCCGACCTGGCTGCGCACCACCGGCGCGCGCAGGGCGAACAGCGCCAGCGAGCCGCCCACCACCAGCAGCAGGAAGGCGAGGATGAACACGCCGCGCTCGGGGTCGGTGGCGAAGGCATGCACCGAGGTCAGCACCCCGGAACGCACCAGGAAGGTACCGAGCAGGCTGAGGGAGAAGGCGGCGATGGCCAGCAGCACGGTCCAGCTCTTGAACACCCCGCGCTTCTCGGTCACCGCCAGCGAATGGATCAAGGCCGTCCCGACCAGCCAGGGCATAAAGGAGGCGTTCTCCACCGGGTCCCAGAACCACCAGCCGCCCCAGCCCAGTTCGTAGTAAGCCCACCAGGAGCCCAGGGCGATGCCGATGCCGAGGAAGGCCCAGGCGACTATGGTCCAGGGCCGCGACCAGCGCGCCCAGGCGGCGTCCAGCTTGCCGCCGAGCAGCGCGGCGATGGCAAAGGCGAAGGCCACCGAGAAGCCGACGTAACCCATGTACAGCATCGGCGGGTGAACGATCAGGCCGAAGTCCTGCAGCAGCGGGTTGAGGTCGCGGCCGTCCATCGGTGCATTCGGCAGCAGGCGCTCGAAGGGGTTGGAGGTGACGATCAGAAACAGCAGGAAGCCGATGCTGATCATGCCCATCACCGCCAGCACGCGGGCCAGCATCTCTTCCGGCAAGTGGCGGGAGAAGATCGCCACGGCGAAGGTCCAGCCGGCCAGGATCAGCGCCCACAGCAGCAGCGAGCCTTCGTGGGCGCCCCACACGGCGCTGAACTTGTAGTACCAGGGCAGCGCGCTGTTGGAGTTGTTGGCCACGTAGGCGACGGAGAAGTCGTCGACCATGAAGGCATAGGTCAGGCAGAGGAAGGAAAACAGCAGGAAGGCGAACTGGCCCCAGGCGGCCGGCTGCGCCAGGCTCATCCACTGGTGGTCGCCGCGCCAGGCGCCGATCAGCGGCAGCGTGGCCTGCACCAGACACAGGCACAGCGCCAGGATCATCGCCAGATGGCCGAGCTCGGGAATCATTGCGCACTCTCCTGCTGGTAGGCCTGTTTGCCGGCAGTGGCGGCGTCGTGCTGCTGCTTCATGCCGCTCTTTTCCAGCGCCTGCATCACCTCCGGCGGCATGTAGTTCTCGTCGTGCTTGGCCAGCACCTCGTCGGCCACCAGCACGCCCTGCTCGTTGACCTTGCCCAGGGCGACGATGCCCTGGCCCTCGCGGAACAGGTCGGGGAGGATGCCCTGGTAGCGGATGGTGATGCCCTTGGCGCCGTCGGTGACCACGAAGTCCACCTCCAGGCTGTCCGGCGAGCGCTTAACCGAGCCCTCCTCCACCAGCCCGCCGGCGCGGATGCGGGTATCGAGCGGCGCCTCGCCGTCGGCGATCTGGGTCGGGGTGTAGAACAGGTTGATGTTCTCTTGCAGCGCGGTCAGCGCCAGGGCCACGGCGATGCTGACGCCGCAGAGGATGGCCAGGACGATGTACAGACGTTTCTTGCGGACCGGATTCACTTCGACTTCTCCCGGCGCAAACGGCGCGCCTCGTCTTGCAGGTAACGGCGGCGCGCCAGGATCGGCCACGCCACATTCAACGCCAGCACCGCCAGGCTGATGCCGTAGGCGCTCCACACGTAGGCGCCATGGCTGCCCATGGCGAGAAACTCGGCGAAGGAGGAAAAACTCATGCCTTGCCCTCCACCAGGAATTCGACCTCGGCTTTCACCCAACTGCTGCGCGCCTCGCGCTTGAGCACCTCGGTGCGCATGCGGTAGAGCAGCACGGCGCCGAAGAAGCAGTAGAAGCCGAGCACGGCGAGCAGCAGCGGCAGCCACATTTCCACCGGCATGGCCGGCTTCTCGGTGATCTTGAAGGTGGCGGTCTGGTGCAGCGAGTTCCACCACTCCACCGAGTACTTGATGATCGGGATATTGACCACCCCGACTATGGCCAGCACCGCGCAGGCCTTGGCCGCGCTGTCGCGGTTGCTGATGGCGTTGCCCAGGGCGATCACGCCGAAGTAGAGGAACAGCAGGATCAGCATCGAGGTCAGGCGCGCGTCCCACACCCAGTAGGTGCCCCAGGTCGGCTTGCCCCAGATGGCGCCGGTGAGCAGGGCGATGGCGGTCATCCAGGCGCCGATGGGCGCGGCCTGCTGCAGGGCGACGTCGGCCAGCTTCATCTTCCACACCAGGCCGACCAGGCCGGCGACCGCCAGCATCACGTAGATCGACTGGGCGAGGAAGGCCGCCGGCACGTGGATGTAGATGATCCGGAAGCTGTTGCCCTGCTGGTAGTCCGGCGGCGCGAAGGCCAGGCCCCAGACCAGCCCGGTGGCGATCAGCAGCCCGGCGGCGATGCTCAGCCAGGGCAGCCAGCGGCCGCTGATCTCATAGAACCACTTGGGCGAACCCCACTTGTGAAACCACGTCCAGTTCATCGCTCGACTCATCACTCAAACGTGGCCCGGATGCAATCCGGGGAAGCGCGGGCCACGGTTCACGGTTCGTTATTATTCGCCGACGCTGATGGTCAGGCCGGCGGCAATTGCAAAAGGTGTCAGGGTCACCGCCAGGGCGGTGAGGCTGGCCAGCCACAACAGGTGGCCGGTCGCCGGCAATCCTTGCAGGGCCGCCTGCAGCGCCCCGCTGCCGAGAATCAGCACCGGGATGTACAGCGGCAGAATCAGCAGCGCCAGCAGCAGGCCGCCGCGCTTGAGACCGACGGTGAGCGCCGCGCCCACCGCGCCGAGCAGGCTCAGCACCGGGGTGCCGAGCAGCAGCGACAGCAGCAGCACCGGCAGGCAGCGCCCGGGCAGGCCGAGCATCAGCGCCAGCAGGGGCGCCAGCAGCACCAGCGCCAGACCGCTGAACAGCCAGTGTGCCAGCACCTTGGCCAACACCAGAAGAGGCAGGGGGTGCGACGAAAGGACCCACTGTTCCAGCGAGCCGTCCTCGAAATCGCTGCGGAAAAGCCCGTCCAGCGAGAGCAGCACGGCCAATAGCGCCGCCACCCACAGCAGCCCCGGCGAAAGGGTTTGCAACAATTGCGTCTCCGGCCCCACCGCCAGCGGAAACAGCGCGACCACTATGGCGAAGAACACTAGCGGGTTGGCCAGCTCGGCCGGACGCCGCGCCAGCAGGCGCATTTCACGGGCGAGCAGCAGGCTGAAGACGTTGCTCATGCGGCGTGCTGCCCCAGGTCCAGTTCGCGGTAGGTGGCCGGCTTGTGCTGCAGGCTGTGGTGGGTGGTCAGCACCACCACCCCGCCGCGCTCGCAGTGCGCCGCCAGGTGCTGCTCCAGCTGCGCCACCCCTTGTTTGTCCAGCGCGGTGAAAGGCTCGTCGAGCACCCACAGCGGCGGCGCATCGGCCAGGTACAGGCGCGCCAGGGCGACGCGGCGCTGCTGACCGGCGGACAGGGTGTGGCTGGGCACGTCCTCGAAGCCGCGCAGGCCGACGGCGGCCAGCGCCTGCCAGATCGCCTCGCGGCCGACCGGGGTGTGCAGCGCGCAGAGCCAGGCCAGGTTTTCCTCGGCGCTCAGCAGGCCCTTGATGCCGGCGGCGTGGCCGATCCACAAGAGATTGCGCGCCAGTTCGCCGCGCTGTTCGGCCAGCGGCCTACCCTGCAGGCGGATGCTGCCGGCGGTGGGCTGCATCAGCCCGGCCAGCAGGCGCAGCAGGCTGGTCTTGCCGCTGCCGTTGGGGCCGCTGATCTGCAGCATGTCGCCGGCCTGCAGATGAAAATGCAGGTGTTCGAAGAGCATGCGCCAATCCCGCTCACAGCTGAGCGCCACGGCTTCGAGAAGGGGGGCGGGAGGTGTCATCGCTACCTGGCAGGGTTAAAGTCGGCAGTGCCCCGGCCGCTATACTGACGCGAGCCGGAAGTGCGGTGCGGAACGGGGCGGCATTATACATGTCGCATCACTGTCCCCGCAGTCAGCATTTTCGACAGGGTGTTAATAGACTTTCGGCCTACCGAGCGCTCATGAGCGAAATCAGCAGTCCCCGTCCGCTTCCCGCCACGCCGCCGGCGGTGCGCCCCGCCGTCAGCGCCGCCGACCTGGCCGTGCGCCTGCTGCAGCCGCTGGACGGCCTGCTGGCGGCCGGCGAAAGCGCCAAGGCCGAGGTGATCGCCCTCAAGGAACAGGCGCAGAGTTTCCAACTGCTGCTCAAGCTGACCCTGGCGGGCGGGCGCCAGGCCACCCTGCAGGCCGAGAGCCCGCGCCCGCTGGCCCAGGGCAGCGCGCTGCTGGTCACCGCGCTGTCCGACACCCGCCTGGCCCTGGCGCTGCAGGCCGGCGGTGACAAGCCGCTGACCAGCCTCGACCTGCAACAACTGCCGCCCGGCACCCTGGTGCAGGGCAAGGTGACCAGCCGCGAACCGTTGCCGCCGCAGGGTGCGCAGGCGGTCTACCGGCTGCTGGTCAACCTGCTCAACACCCCGCTGGCCGGCCGCCAGCTGGCCCTCGACAGCCCGCTGGCGCTGCCTCTGGGCAGCCTGCTCAGCGCCCAGGTACAGGGCAGCCAGAGCCTGAATTTCCTGCCGCTCAGCGGCCGCCTCGATCAACTGGTGCTGGGCCAGCAACTGGCCGCCCAGCACAATCGCCAGGCCTCGCTGGAGGGCCTGCTCAAGGGGCTGCAGGGCCTGGCTGGCAAGGCCGAACTGAGCGGCGAGCTGCGCAGCGGCATCGAGCGCCTGCTCGGTGCTCTGCCCGACAGCACCCAACTGAGCACGGCCAAGGGCCTGGCCCAGGCCCTGGAAGGCAGCGGCGTGCTGCTGGAAGCCAAGCTGCTGCAGGGCCAGACCGCCGCCCTGCCCCAGGACCTGAAAGCCAACCTGCTGCGCCTGATCGCCCAGTTGTTGCCACAACTGCCCGGCGGCGCCGCCACCCTTGCCGGCCTGCAGGGCGCCATGGGCCAGGCGCTGCCGGCGCTGGCCCGGCAGATGCTCGGCGGTCTCAGCCCCGCCGGCGCCGCGCGCCAACAGGCCCTGGGCTTTCCCCTGCCGTCGCGGCTGCTGCAGAACCTGGATGGCGAGGCCGACCTGGAAACCCTGCTCAAACTCGCCGCCGCGGCCGTCTCGCGCCTGCAGACCCACCAGCTGTCGAGCCTGGCGCAGACCCAGGTAGATGCCAACGGCAACCTGCTGACCACCTGGCAGCTGGAGCTGCCCATGCGCCACCAGCAGGAGCTGATCCCGCTGCAGATCAAGCTGCAGCGCGAGGACAGCGGCAAGGCGGACAAGCCGGAGCATAAGGAAACCCTCTGGCGCGTCGAGCTGGCCTTCGACCTCGACCACCTCGGCCCGCTGCAGGTGCGCGCCCAGCTGCTGCGCGGCAGCCTGTCCAGCCAGCTGTGGGCCGAGCGCGCCGATACCGCCAATCTGATCGGCGCCGAACTCGGCAACCTGCGCGAACGCCTGCAGGCCGCCGGCCTCGAGGTCGGCGAACTGGCCTGCAGCCAGGGCCTGCCGCCGCAGGGGCCGAAAACCACGCTGGAACAACGCTGGGTGGACGAAACCGCATGAGCCGCAAGAGCAAGGCCGAGCCGCGCCAGGCCATCGCCCTCAACTACGACGGGCACAACGCCCCCGTGCTCAGCGCCAAGGGCGACGACGAGCTGGCCGAGGCCATCCTCGCCATCGCCCGCGAATACGAGGTGCCGATCTACGAGAATGCCGAACTGGTGCGCCTGCTGGCCCGCCTGGAGCTGGGCGACGCCATCCCCGAGGCGCTGTACCGCTGCATCGCCGAGATCATCGCCTTCGCCTGGTACCTGCAGGGCAAGACCCCGCCCGGCTTCGCGGCCGACGCCGAGCGCGACGTCAGCCCGCCACTGCCGCGGCTCAAGGGACCGGCAGACTGACCGCCAGCGCCTCGCCGGCCGCGCCCTTGCCGCTGGGGAAGTCGAACAGCTGCCAGGCGAAGTAGCCGCCGCGGAAATAGAACACCCGACTGAAGCCCCAGGCCACCGCCTGCTGCACCGCCTGCGCGCTTTGCGGGCAAACCTCGCTGTCGCAGTAGATCACCAGTGGCAGCTCGCGCGGCCAGTGCCTCTGCTGCAGCCCGGCGAAGCGTCCGGCCAGGTCCATGTGCAGGGCACCGTGGACATGGCCCCAGCCCCATTCGCGCGACGGACGCACGTCGATGAACAGCGCGCCGTGGTCGTACAGGTGCTTGGCCTGCAGCACGTTGACCGTGATCGCGCCACGTACCTCCAGCGGCGCGTCCTGGGCGGCGAGCGGCAGGCACAGCAGCCAGCCGACCAACAGCAGAATCAGGCGATGCATGACGAACACCCCGCGGCGATGCCTACAGCATCAGCTTAGGCGTGGCCAGGGGGCGTACTAGGATTGATTGGCGAAGATCGGACGAGCTTTTAAGAACGCCGACGACTATGCGTCGGTTATTGCGCCTTGGACTGGTGCAGGCGGCTGATCAGTTCGGCCTCGGCCTGGCTCAGGCCGCAGGACTGGGTCAGATCCTCGACGCTGGCGCCCATGCCGACCAGGCGCGCGGCCTGGGTGAAGGACAGGCTGCTGGGGTCGCGCTGCTCGATCTGACTGAGTTTGTCCGGCAGCGGCGCCACCACCCGGCGCAGCTCGTGCAACTCCTCGCCCATGCGGATGCTGCCGGTCAGGTAGGCATCCAGGCGTTTGCCCAGCTCCTTGATCCGCGCGTCGCGCACGGCATCGCACTTGGCCTGCTCCGCCAGCATGCGCTGCTGGTTGCGGTACAGGCCATGGCAGACGATGCCCAGCGCCACGCAGAGCAGCGCCAGGGCGATCAGGGCGGCTTCGAGCACTAGATACTCTCCAGCTCCGACCACTCTTCCTCGGTCATCATCTTGTCCAGCTCGACCAGGATCAGCAGTTCGCCGTTCTTGTTGCACACGCCCTGGATGAACTTGGCCGACTCGTCGTTGCCCACGTTCGGCGCGGTCTCGATCTCCGACTGGCGCAGGTAGACCACCTCGGCCACGCTGTCGACCAGGATGCCCACCACCTGCTTGTCCGCCTCGATGATGACGATGCGGGTGTTGTCGGTGACCGGCGCCGAGCCCAGGCCGAAGCGCTGGCGGGTGTCGATCACGGTGACCACATTGCCGCGCAGGTTGATGATGCCCAGCACGTAGCTCGGCGCCCCCGGCACCGGGGCGATCTCGGTGTAGCGCAGCACTTCCTGCACCTGCATCACGTTGATGCCATAGGTCTCGTTGTCCAGGCGAAAGGTCACCCACTGCAGAATCGGATCTTCGGCACCCTGTGCAGAACTTTTCTTCATGTCCCTAGCCTCGTCAAAAACCGCTCGCTGCGGCATGCGCGGGTCGACCCGCTTGTCATCAACTTTAGAGCCCGGCGCACGCGCGGGCCCGCCAATTCTCAGTGCAGCTTGCCGGCGGCGAGGCGCTTGGCGCCGCCGCTGGCGATCAATTCGGCGAGTGCCGCCACGTCGAGCAACGCGCACATGTGCTCGATCACCGTACCGGCCAGCCAGGGCCGCTGGGTGCGCTGGCTGCGCCACTTGACCTCGGCCGGGTCGAGACGGATCGAGCGGCTGACCTGATGCACCGCCAGCCCCCATTCATAGCCCTGCACCGAGATCACGTACTGCAGGCCCTCGCGGAAATCCTCGCGGTAGCGATCGGGCATCACCCAGCGTGCGGTGTCCAGCACCTTGAGGTTGCCCGCCTGGCTCGGCAGGATGCCGAGAAACCAGTCCGGCTGGCCGAACAGCGGCGTCAGCTCCTGGCCCTCCAGCGGATAGATCGAGCCCAGGCAGATCAGCGGCACGGCCAGGGTCAGGCCGGCGACGTCGAACAGCAGGCACTCGAACGGCTCCTCGGCCCAGCTCGGCCGCCCCTCCAGCTGCAGCGCGGCCGGATATGCCGGCGGCGTTTCGAGCGGCGCGGCAAGCGGCGGGGCCTGCACCTCCACCTCAGGCGCGACCACCAGGGCCACCGGCGCGCGCGGCGCGACGACAGGTACGGGAGCGACCGGCGCAGGCGCCGTCAGGCGCGCATCGCGCACCTGCTCCTCGAGTACCGCGCTCTCGAATTCCTCGAGGCTGACGGACATCTCCAGCTCGGCCGCGGCCTCCTGCAACAGACCGTCGAGGTAGGACTGCAGGGCCAGCTGGGAACGCGTGGCGGTGGCGAGGGTACGACTCATGACTGAAACCCGTGATGGAGACCTGTACAGCCTATCGGCCGCAGCCCGGCCCGACTTGAGTGCGCCAGTTCAACACAGACGGGCATGTCAGGCCACCTGCGCTGCCGGTTGATGGCTCAGCAGGTGCTTGAGCAACGCCCGATAGGCGATCACCCCGCGACTGCCGGCATCGAACTGCGAGGGCGTGCGCCCGGCCCGGCTGGCATCGCGCAGACGAGTATCGACCGGGATGTAGGCCTGCCAGAGGTGCTCGGGATAGCTGTTGCGCAGCACCCGCAGGGTGCTCATCGAGGCCTGGGTACGGCGGTCGAACAGGGTCGGCACTATGGTGTAGGGCAGCGCCTGCTTGCGCGAGCGGTTGATCATGGCCAGGGTGCTGACCATGCGCTCCAGGCCCTTGACCGCGAGAAACTCGGTCTGCACCGGGATCACCAGCTGCTGGCTGGCGGCCAGGGCATTGACCATCAGCACGCCGAGCAGCGGCGGGCTGTCGATGATGGCGTGATCGAAATCCTCCCACAGCTGCGCCAGGCTCTTGGCGATCACCAGGCCCAGGCCGCTCTGCCCCGGCGACTGGCGCTCCAGGGTGGCCAGCGCGGTGCTCGACGGCAGCAGGGAGATGCGTTCGTGGCTGGTACCGTGCAGCAGCTGCCTGGGCAGGCCCTGGGGCACGCCGCCCTGGTGCAGGAACAGGTCGAAGCAGCTGTGCTCCAGCGTATCGGGATCATGGCCGAAATAACTGGTCATCGACCCGTGCGGGTCGAGGTCGACCACCACCACCCGCTTGCCGGCATCGGCCAGCAGGCCGGCCAGGGCGATGGAGGTGGTGGTCTTGCCGACACCACCCTTCTGATTGGCTACTGCCCAGACTTTCATCTTCTTTCATCCTCCCGGCGTGAAGCACTCAGGCCGAGAACGGTTGTCGCCGGCACGCAGCAGGCGACTGGGATTTGACGGCTCACGATTGCGGAACCTCCGACACAGGCGCCGGTGCAGGTTGCGTGCCAGCGCCGGACTGCTGCGCCGCGGTGCTGCCGGCGCTGCGCCGGGTGTCGAGGTTGCGCGAAATCACCAGCACCACGCGGCGGTTGCGCCCCCGCCCTTCGGCCGTGGCGTTGTCCGCCACCGGCTGGAACTCGCCGTAGCCGACCGCCGCCAACCGCGCCGGATCGACGCCGTCCATGGCCAGCATACGCACGATGCTCGCCGCCCGCGCCGAAGACAGCTCCCAGTTGGTCGGAAACTGGCTGGTCTGGATCGGCAGGTTGTCGGTGAAACCTTCCACCTTCACCGGATTCTGATAAGGCGCCAGAATCTTGGCGACCTTCTCGATGATGTCGAACGCCTGGTTGTTCGGCAGCGCGTCGCCGCTGGGGAACAGCAGGCTGGAACTCAGCTCGATCTCGATCCACATCTCGTTGCCGCGCACGGTCAGCTGCTCGTTCTGGATCAGCTCGCCGAAAGCCTGGCGCACGCTGGCGGCGATGTCCTGCAGGGAGTCGTCCGGGGTCTCGCTATTGGCCTCGTCCAGCGAGGCGCGCTCGGGCTCGCCGGTGCGCGGCCGCTCCTCGCCCACCGGGATCGGCTTGATCGAGCGATCCGGCTGGTTGAACACGCCGGTCAGGGTCTCGGAGAGAATCTTGTACTTGCCCTCGTTGAGTGAGGAGATCGAGTACATCACCACGAAGAAGGCGAACAGCAGGGTGATGAAGTCCGCGTAGGACACCAGCCAGCGCTCGTGATTCTCGTGTTCTTCATGCTGCCGCCGACGCGCCATGACAGCCCTCCATCAGTCCATGAAGCCTTGCAGCTTCAGCTCGATGGACCGCGGGTTCTCACCCTCGGCGATGGACAGGATGCCCTCCAGCAGCATCTCGCGGTAACGCGACTGGCGCATGGCGATGGCCTTGAGCTTGTTACCGGCCGGCAGCAGCAGCAGGTTGGCGAAGCCGACGCCGTAGATGGTGGCGACGAAGGCCACGGCGATGCCGCTGCCGAGCATGCTCGGGTCGGCCAGGTTACCCATCACGTGGATCAGCCCCATCACCGCGCCGATGATGCCGATGGTCGGCGCGTAGCCGCCCATGCTCTCGAACACCTTGGCCGCCTGGATATCGCGCGCCTCCTGGGTGTACAGATCGACCTCGAGGATGCTGCGGATGGATTCCGGTTCGGCGCCGTCGACCAGCAGCTGCAGGCCCTTGCGCGCATAGGGGTCGGGCTCGGCGTCGGCCACCGCCTCGAGACCTAGCAGGCCTTCCTTGCGCGCCACCATGCTCCAGCCGACCACGCGGTTGATACCGCCGATCAGGTCGATGCGCGGCGGGAAGAAGATCCAGCGCTGGATGGCCATGGCGCGCTTGAACACGCTGACCGGCGCCTGCAGGAAGGCCGCGCCGAGGGTGCCGCCGATTACGATCAGCGCCGCCGGACCGTTGAGCAGCGCGCCGGCGTGGCCGCCCTCCAGGTAGTTGCCGCCGAGAATCGCGACGAACGCCAGAATGACGCCGATCAGGCTCAGTACATCCATGCGCACGCGCCCGTGTGAGGGTTCATTACAGGCAGGCCTCGGTCAGGTGCCGGCCGATCTCGTCGAGGCCGTAGACCGCGTCGGCCAGGTTGGCCTTGACCACCGCCATGGGCATGCCGTAGATCACGCAGCTGGCCTCGTCCTGCGCCCATACCTGGCTGCCGCCCTGCTTGAGCAGGCGCGCGCCTTCGCGGCCGTCGGCGCCCATGCCGGTGAGCACCACGGCCAGCACCTTGTCGCCATAGGACTTGGCCGCCGAGCCGAAGGTGATATCGACGCAGGGCTTGTAGTTCAGGCGCTCGTCGCCGGGCAGGATCTTCACCGCGCCGCGGGCGTCGACCATCATCTGCTTGCCGCCGGGGGCCAGCAGGGCCAGGCCGGGGCGCAGCAGGTCGCCGTCCTCGGCCTCCTTGACCTGGATGCGGCAGAGCTTGTCCAGACGCTCGGCGAAGGCCTTGGTGAAGGCTGCCGGCATGTGCTGGACGAGCACCAGCGGCGCCGGGAAATTGGCCGGCAGCTGGGTCAGCACCCGCTGCAGGGCCACCGGGCCGCCGGTGGAGGTACCGATGGCCACCAGCTTGTAGGCCTTGCGCTTGGGCGCCGCGGAACTGGCGCCGACTGCGCCGCCGGGCGCCGCAACCGGGCTCGCCGGGCGCGGCTGCAGGCCGGCCGGGCGG
>MTEW01000292.1_pt1 | contig 20304 bp, 17 predicted proteins | sample 1042681 | NCBI WGS metagenome assembly MTEW01 (sample SAMN06185811, study PRJNA358809) | soil metagenome | isolation source: soil biostimulated with citrate as carbon source | place: India | collected 2015-05-23
GATGGCCACGCCGAGACCGGCGGCAGCCGCCTCCAGCAGGTAGTAGAGGTGCTCGAAACCCTGGCCCTGCTGCAGCCGCGCCGGCTCCAGGCCCTGCGCCGCGGCCCACTGCGGCCAGGCCTGGGGACGCGAGGCGGTGTGCAGCAGCGGCTCGTCGAGCAGCGCCGCGGCAGGCGCCCCCTGCAGGCGCGCATAGCCGGCAAAGCGCGGGCTCAGCACCGGCCCGATCCGTTCGATATCGAGCTCGTGTACCTGCATGTCCGCCGGCCAGGGCGGCGCGGCGAAGCACAGGGTGGCGTCCACCCCGGGGCGGCGCGGGTCCAGCTCGCCCTCGCTGGCCGACAGCTGCAGGCGCAGCTCCGGCAGCTCGCGGTTGAGGCGATCCAGGCGCGGGATAAACCAGCGCGCCAGCAGGCTGCCGGGGCAACCGAGCACGAAGGGCGCACCGTCCTGACGCTGGCGCAGCTCGGCACAGACGCCGCGCAGGCGCTCGAAGGCATCGCTGGCAGCATCGCGCAGGCGCATGCCGGCATCGGTGAGTTTCACGCCGCGGCCGTCCTTGTCGAACAGGCTGACGCCGAGCTGTTCTTCCAGCGCACGAATCTGCCGGCTCACCGCGCCATGGGTGACATGCAGTTCCTCGCCGGCGCGGCTGAAGCTCTGCAGGCGGGCGGCGGCCTCGAAGGCGCGCAGGGCATTCAGCGGGGGCAGTTCGCGATTCATTTATTTGTGACTTTTCCTGACAGGTCAGGGCAATCTAATCGCTTTTCAGCCTGCTCGCCAGGGGTAGAATGGCGCCATTGCCAAACCTCCTGCCCGCTCGTGGGCAGAGGCCCCAGACAGGAGCTCGACCATGACCTCATTTCGCACCGGCCCCGACGCGCGCGGCCTGTTCGGCCGCTTCGGCGGTCAGTTCGTCGCCGAAACCCTGATGCCGCTGATCAACTCGCTGGCCGCCGAGTACGAGAAGGCCAAGAGCGATCCGGCCTTCCTCGAGGAACTCGCCTACTTCCAGCGCGACTACATCGGCCGCGCCAGCCCGCTGTACCATGCCGAGCGCCTCTCCGAGCACTTCGGCGGGGCGAAGATCTACCTCAAGCGCGAAGACCTCAATCACACCGGCGCGCACAAGATCAACAACTGCATCGGCCAGATCCTGCTGGCCAAGCGCATGGGCAAGCAGCGCATCATCGCCGAGACCGGCGCCGGCATGCACGGCGTGGCCACCGCCACCGTGGCCGCACGCTTCGGCATGCAGTGCGTGGTCTACATGGGCACCACCGACATCGACCGCCAGCAGGCCAACGTCTTTCGCATGAAGCTCTTGGGCGCCGAGGTGATCCCGGTCACCGCCGGCACCGGCACGCTCAAGGATGCGATGAACGAGGCCCTGCGCGACTGGGTGACCAACGTCCACAACACCTTCTACCTGATCGGTACCGCCGCCGGCCCGCATCCGTATCCGGCCATGGTGCGCGACTTCCAGTCGGTGATCGGCAACGAAGTGCGCGAGCAGATCCTGGCGAAGGAAGGGCGTCTGCCCGACTCGCTGGTGGCCTGCATCGGCGGCGGTTCCAACGCCATCGGCCTGTTCCACCCCTTCCTCGACGATGCCGGCGTGCAGATCGTCGGCGTCGAGGCGGCCGGCCACGGCATCGACACCGGCAAGCATGCGGCGAGCATGGCCGGCGGCGCGCCGGGCGTGCTGCACGGCAACCGCACCTTCCTGCTGCAGGACGACGACGGCCAGATCACCGATGCCCACTCGATTTCCGCCGGCCTCGACTACCCCGGTGTCGGCCCGGAACACGCCTGGTTGCACGAGATCAAGCGCGTCGAATACGTGCCGATCAGCGACGACGAAGCCCTCGCAGCCTTCCACCAGTGCTGCCGCCTGGAAGGCATCATCCCGGCCCTGGAAAGCGCCCACGCGCTGGCCGAAGCCTTCAAACGCGCACCGAAGCTGCCCAAGGATCACCTGATGGTGATCAACCTGTCCGGTCGTGGCGACAAGGACATGCAGACCGTGATGCACCACATGCAGGACAACCAGGAGAAGCACGCATGAGCCGCCTGCACAACCGTTTCGCCGAACTCAAGCAGGAAAACCGCGCCGCGCTGGTCACCTTCATCACCGCCGGTGACCCCGACTACGAGACTTCCTTGCAGATTCTCAAGGGCCTGCCGGACGCTGGCGCCGACGTGATCGAACTGGGCATGCCCTTCACCGACCCGATGGCCGACGGCCCGGCCATCCAGCTCGCCAATATCCGCGCGTTGGGGGCCAAGCAGACGCTGGCCAAGACCCTGCAGATGGTTCGCGAATTCCGCGCCGGCAACCAGAGCACGCCGCTGGTGCTGATGGGCTACTACAACCCGATCTTCGTCTACGGCGTCGAGCGCTTCATCGCCGATGCCAAGGCCGCCGGCGTCGATGGCCTGATCGTGGTCGACCTGCCGCCGGAGCACAACGACGAGCTGTGCGAGCCGGCGCAGGGCGCAGGCATCGACTTTATCCGCCTGACCACGCCGACCACCGACGACGACCGCCTGCCCACCGTGCTGGCCGGCAGCTCCGGCTTCGTCTACTACGTGTCGGTGGCGGGCGTCACCGGCGCCGGCGCGGCGACCCTGGATCACGTCGAGCAAGCCGTGGCGCGCCTGCGTCGCCACACCGACCTGCCGCTGTGCATCGGTTTCGGCATCCGCACCCCGGAGCACGCCGCCGAAGTGGCCAAGCGCGCCGAGGGCGCGGTGGTCGGCTCGGCGCTGATCGACAAGATCGCCGAAGCCAACAGCCCGCAGCAGGCCATCGATGGCGTGCTCGGTCTGTGTCGCGGACTGGCCGAAGGGGTACGCGGCGCGCGCCGCTAACGCCACGGGCAAACAAAAGCCGCTGCCGGATCGCTCCGCCAGCGGCTTTTTTGTGCGCCCTCAGTGGCCGCCGGCGGCGGCCGGGGCGAACTTGGCGAGAATATGCTCCTGCATGCCGCGCGCCAGCTCTTCCTCGTCGAAGAACACCGCGCCGAGGCCTTCGCGGCGGAAAATCTCCACCGCGTCGGCGCTGTGGGTGCGGATCGCCACCTCGATCTGTGGGTTCAGCGTGCGGGCGATCTCCACCATACGCTGCACGTGCAGCGGGTCGGGCGTGGCGATCACCAGCATTGCCGCCTTGGCGATATGCGCCTGGATCAGGCTGCCCGGCTCGGCCGAGTCGCCGCTGACCGCGACCAGGCCCTGGGCGCGGATCTGCTCGACCCGCTCGCGGTTCTGCTCCACCACCACGAAGGGGATGCCGCGCGCCAACAGGGCCGCCGCGATGCGCCGACCGACCCGGCCGTAACCGACCACCACCACCTGGCCTTCCAGGTACTTGAGCTCGGTGCTGGCCGGCAGCACCGCCAGCGGGTCCTCGCGGAATTCCAGGCGCCGCGCCAAAGCCGAGCGCCGCAGCGCCAGGGCCTTGAACGGCTTGATGCAGGCGAACAGCAGCGGGTTGAGGGCGATGGAGATCAGCGCGCCGGCCAGCACCAGGCTCATGCCCTCCTGCGGCAGCAGACCCAGGGCCAAGCCCAGGCCGGCGAGGATGAAGGAGAACTCGCCGATCTGCGCCAGGCTGGCCGCCACGGTCAGCGCGGTGTTCAGCGGGTAACGCAGAGCCAGCACCAGCACGGCGGCCGCCAGGCCTTTGCCGAGGACGATGATCGCCACCACCGCCAGCACCCGCAGCGGCTCGTCGAGCAGCACGGCGGGGTCGAACAGCATGCCGACCGAGACGAAGAACAGCACGGCGAAGGCGTCGCGCAGCGGTAGCGACTCTTCCGCCGCGCGGTGCGACAGGTCCGACTCGCGCATCACCGTGCCGGCGAAGAAGGCGCCGAGGGCGAAGGACACGTGGAACAGCACCGAGGCGCCGTAGGCGATGCCGATGGCAGCCGCCACCACCGACAGGGTGAACAGCTCGCGCGAGCCGGTCCTGGCGATCTGCAGCAGCAGCCAGGGCAATACCCGGCGCCCGACCAGCAGCATCAGGGCGATGAAACCGGCCACCTGCAACAGGGTCACGCCGAGCACCTGCCACAGCGGCGCAGCGCCGCTGCCGACGGCCGGATTGCCGCCCAGCACCCCGGCCAGCGGCGGCAGCAGCACCAGCACCAAGACCGTGGCCAGGTCCTCGACCACCAGCCAGCCGACCGCGATACGGCCGTTCATCGAATCGAGGATGCCGCGCGTTTCCAGGGCCTTGAGCAGCACCACGGTGCTGGCGCAGGACAGCGACAGGCCGAGCAGCAGGCTTTCGCCGAAGGTCCAGCCCCACCAGCTGGCCACGCCGATGCCCAGTGCCGTGGCCAGGCCCATCTGCACCACCGCGCCGGGCAGGGCGATCTTCTTCACCGCCAGCAGGTCCTTGAGCGAGAAGTGCAGGCCGACGCCGAACATCAGCAGCATCACGCCGATTTCCAGCAGCTGCGGCGCCAGCTCCATGTCGGCGACGAAGCCTGGGGTCGCCGGGCCGATGACGATACCGGCCAGCAGGTAGCCGACCAGCGCCGGCAGCTTCAGTTTCTCGGCGAGAAAACCGCAGATCAACGCCATGCCGAAGCCGCCGGCGAGCATGCTGATAAGGGAGATGTTGTGCTCCATGGCACCTCCTTGATTCAGGAGCCGACCGGGCGCGCCGATGCGGCTGAGACGAAAGACAATCGACGCACACTATCAAAGCATCAAGATCAATTCCATAAATCAATAATTGCAACATCTGTCCAGCGCAGTGCCGATTCTCGGCCCGGCCGCACCGCGCGCCCAGGGTTGACGAGCTTGGCCCGGGCGCACGCGCCGTGCTATCACCGCGGCATCCGTAACCCCGGAGCCCCACCCCATGAGCAAGAACCTGCTGATCACCGGTGCCAGCCGCGGCATCGGTCGCGCCACCGCCCTGCTGGCCGCCGCCCGCGGCTGGCGCGTCGGGGTCAACTACCGCAACGAGAACGCCGCCGCCGACGCGCTGGTGGCGCAGATCACCGCCAGCGGCGGCGAGGCCGTCGCGCTGCAGGCCGACGTGGCCGAAGAAAGCCAGGTGCTGCGCCTGTTCGAAGCGATGGACGCCTTCGGCCCGCTGCACGGCCTGGTGGTCAACGCCGGCATAGTCGCACCGCCCCTGCCGCTGCTGGAGATGAGCGGCGAACGCCTGCGCCGCATGTTCGCGGTCAACGTGCTGGGCAGCTACCTCACCGCCCGCGAGGGCGCCCGGCGCATGGCCCGCAGCCGTGGTGGCGAAGGCGGGTCGATGGTGCTGGTGTCGTCGGTGGCCGCCAGCCTCGGCGCACCCTTCGAGTACGTCGACTACGCCGGCGCCAAGGGCGCGCTGGACGTGCTGACCCGCGGCCTGGCCAAGGAGCTGGGCGGCGAGGGCGTGCGGGTCAACGCCGTGCGCCCCGGGTTGATCGATACCGAGATCCACGCCAGCGGCGGCCAGCCGGACCGCGCCGAGCGCCTCGGCAAGAGCACCCCGCTGGGCCGCGCCGGGCGGGCCGAGGAAGTGGCCGAGGCGATCCTCTGGCTGCTCGACGACAAGGCCAGCTACACCACCGGCGCGCTGGTCGATATCGCCGGCGGGCGGTAGGGCCCAAGGTCGTGGCTGAAGCCCCTCCCACAGCCTACTGCGGGTGCCGGGCTCAGTCCCAGCGCGGCGCGAACCCCGGGTTGGCCACCCGCTCGCCGCGCTCCAGGCCGGCGATGGTGGCCATGTCCTCGGCGCTCAGGCGCAGCTCGGCCGCAGCCAGGTTGGCAGCCAGATTCTCGCGCCTGGTCGAGGAGGGGATCACCGCATGGCCCTGCTGCAGCGACCAGGCCAGCGCCACCTGCGCCGGGCTGGCGCCATGGGCGGCGGCGATGCGCTGGATCACCGGCTCGGCCAGCACCTTGCCGTAGGCCAGCGGCATATAGGCGGTCAGGTGAATGCCTTGCTGGCGGGTGAAGTCGACCAGCCTGCGATTCTGCAGCAGCGGGTGAATCTCCACCTGGTGGGTGGCGATCTCGTCCGCCCCCACCGCATCGATGGCCTGGCGCAGATGGGCGATGGTGAAGTTGGATACGCCGATGGCCGCGGTCAGTCCCAGGCGCTTGGCCTGCAGCAGTTCGCCCAGGTACTGCGTCACGGGGAGCTCGTCGCCCGGCGACGGCCAGTGGATCAGCGCCAGGTCGACCCGCTCCAGCCCCAGGCGCTGCAGGCTCTCCCGCAGGCTGGCGATCACCCGGCCGCTACCGAGGTTCTCGGTCCAGATCTTGGTGGTGACGAACAGCTCGTCGCGCGCCACGCCGCTGGCGGCGATGGCCTGGCCGACCTCGACTTCGTTGCCATAAATCTGCGCCGTGTCGATATGCCGATAGCCCAGTTCCAGCCCCGTGCGTACCGAATCGATGGCGACCCGGTCCTTGAGACGGAAGGTGCCGAGGCCGAAGGCAGGGATGAATTTCATGCGCAATCTCCTTGATTGACGGAATCAGTGACCGACCACCAGGCCGGAGCGGGCAGTGCCCGCCTCACGCAGCGCCGGGTTGCGGCTGTCCAGACGACCGCTCCAGGCGGTCAGCGCCAGCGCGCCGAGCACCACCAGCGCGCCGATCCAGGCGGTGTGGATCAGGCCGAGCTGGGCGACGATATGCCCGCCGAGCCAGGCGCCGCCGGCGATGCCCAGGTTGAAGGCGGCGATATTCAGGCCCGAGGCCACATCCACCGCCTGCGGGCTGAAATGTTCGGCCTGCCGCACCACGTAAAGTTGCAGTCCCGGTACGTTGCCGAAGGCCACGGCGCCCCACAGCAACACGGTGCCCAGGGCCAGCCAGGGATTGCCGGCGGTGAGGCCGAGCAGCAGCAGAACACCGGCGAGCAGGGCAAAGATCAGCTTCAGCGCCGCAATCGGCCCGCGCTGGTCGGCCAGCTTGCCACCCCAGACGTTGCCCACGGCAACCGACACGCCATAGACCAGCAGCACCAGACTCACCGCACCGGCGCTGAAGCCGCTGAGCTCCTGCAGGATCGGCGCGAGAAAGGTAAAGGCGGTGAAGGTGCCGCCGTAGCCGAGGGCGGTCATGGCGTACACCAGCAGCAGGCGCGGCTGCTTGAGCACGGCCAGTTGGGTCAGCAGCGAGGCAGGCGGGGTATGAGCGATACCGCGAGGGATATACAGCAGGCTGCCGACGAAGGCGATCACGCCGAGGGCGGACACCGCCAGGAAGGTCTCGCGCCAGCCGAAGTGCTGGCCGATAAAGGTACCCAGCGGCACGCCGGTGACCAGCGCCACGGTCAGCCCGGTGAACATGGTGGCAATGGCACTGGCGGCCTTTTCCTTGGACACCAGGCTGGTGGCGATGGTCGAGCCGATGGAAAAGAACACGCCGTGGGCCAGGCCGGTGACGATGCGCGCGACGATCAGCGACTCGTAGCCCGGCGCCTGCCAGGCCAGCAGGTTGCCGGCGCTGAACAGCAGCATCAGGCCGAGCAGCAGAGCCTTGCGCGGCAGCTTGCCGGTCAGCGCGGTAAGCAGCGGCGCGCCGACCGCCACGCCGAGGGCGTAGAGGCTGACCAGCAGGCCGGCCGAGGGCAGATCGACCCCCAGATCGGCGGCGATGGTGGGTAACAGGCCGACGATGACGAACTCGGTCGTGCCGATGGCGAAGGCGCTGAGGGCCAGCGCGAGCAGGGCAATGGGCATGGAATGGCTCCGCAATGAGGTTGATGGCGCGCAGTATCCGAGCCAGACTCATGCGGAAAAAGCCGATAACCCAGCAAAGACCTTTGCCTGAAGATCAACAATGAAAACCAGCCTGGAAGAAATGCTCGCCTTCGTCCGCGTGGTCGACAGCGGCTCGATCAGCGCCGCCGCCGCGCAGCTGGAACAGACCGCCTCCGGGGTGAGCCGCGCGCTGAGCCGGCTGGAGGAAAAGCTCGCCGTCACCCTGCTGCGCCGCACCACCCGCCGCCTGGAGCTGACCGAGGAGGGCGAGCTGTTCCTCGCCCAGGCGCGGCGCATCCTCGCCAGCGTCGAAGACGCCGAGGAGCAGATGGCGCTGCGCCGCCAGGCGCCGGCCGGACGGCTGCGGGTCAACACCGCCTCGCCCTTTATGCTGCACGTGATAGTCCCGCTGATCGGCGAGTTTCGCGCGCGTTACCCGCAGATCGAGCTGGAACTGCACAGCGACGACCGCATCATCGACCTGCTGGAGCGGCGCACCGACCTGGCCATCCGCATCGGTGCGCTACCCGATTCCAGCCTGCACGCCCGGCCGCTGTGCCACAGCTGGCGACGGGTGCTGGCCAGCCCGGGGTATCTCGCGCGCCACGGCACGCCGGACAGCGTCGAGGCGCTGAGCGGACACAGCCTGATCGGCTTCACCGAGCCGGACGGGCTCAACGACTGGCCGCTGCGTCACGCCCAGGGCGAGCGCTGGCGCATCACCCCGAGCATCCGCGCCTCCAGCGGCGACACGCTGCGCGAACTGGCGCTGGCCGGCGAGGGCCTGGTGTGCCTGTCGGACTTTATGACCGACGCCGATCGGGCCAGAGGCGATCTGGTCGAGGTGCTGGCCGAGCAGCGGGTCGAGGTGCGCCAGCCGATCAATGCGGTGTACTACCGCAACACCGCGCTGGCCTCGCGCATCACCTGCTTCCTGGATTTCCTCAGCGAGCGGCTGGGCAGCCACGGCTAGCTGCCGCCGGTGATGAATGGCCGGGGTGCGCGGCGCAACCTACCCGGCGCGCGGCGTCAGCCGCAGGTAAGGGACGCCGGATCGACCTATCCAGAGGTCAACGAAAAAGGGCGACTCATCGAGTCGCCCTTCCTTCACTGCCCGGCCTGCAGGTTCCACTCCGCCAGCTTCTGCCGCTTGTAGCTCAGCGCCGCGGCCGGCACCGGGGTGACCTTGCCGGTTTCCATCCAGCGCTTGAGGCGGTTGGCGTCGGCCATATGGGTGTACTTGCCGAAGGCGCCGAGCACGACGAAGGCCACCGGGCGATGGTTGATCGAGGTGAGCATCACCAGGCAGCGGCCGGCGGCGTTGGTGAAGCCGGTCTTGCTCAGGTCGATGTCCCAGTCGGCCTTGCGCACCAGCGCGTTGGTGTTGCGAAAGCCCAGGCTGTAGGCGGGCTTGCGGAAGCTCACGGTGGCCTCGGAGTCGGTGCTGAACTGGCCGATCAGCGGGTACTGCTGCGCCGCCTTGAGCATCAGCGCCAGATCGCGGGCGGTGGCGACGTTGTGCTCGGACATGCCGGTGGGTTCGACGAAGCGGCTGCTGTGCATGCCCAGCGCCTTGGCCTTGGCGTTCATCGCCGCGACGAAGGCCGCGTGGCCGCCCGGATAGTGGTGGGCGAGGCTGGCGGCGGCACGGTTTTCCGAGGACATCAGGGCCAGGTGCAGCATGTCGCGGCGGCTGACCTCGCTGCCGATGCGCACCCGCGAGTAGACGCCCTGCATTTCCTTGGTGTCGCGGATGGTGATGGGCAGCACCTGGTCCAGCGGCAGCTTGGCGTCGAGCACCACCATGGCGGTCATCAGCTTGGTCACCGAAGCCACCGGCAGACGCAGGTCGGGGTTGCTGGCATAGAGTTCCTGGCCGGTCTTCAGGTCGACCAGCAGCGCGCTGCCGGCGGCCAGTTCCTGCTGGGGCTTGGCCGGGGCGGCCTCAAGGTTCGAAACTGCAAGGCCGCCGCACAGCAGCAGGGCCAAAATCGAATGACGGAGTTTCACGGTTCACTTCACCGGTTGAGTAGAGGGGCCTGAGAGCCTGTTCAAAGTCTCGCGAGCTAGAGCAATGCAAGGCAAAAACAGGCGAGGAAGCGGAGTGTACTTTTGTACATGAGCATTCCGAGCCTGTTTTTAACGCAGCAGTGCCGACGCGCAGCAGACTTTCAACAGGTTCTGAGGGCGAACCCTCGGGCGGCGCCCAGTATAGGGACTCGCCGCACGCTCTTGCAGTATGGCTCGCTCAGAGGCTTTGTGCCGGCAACTCCAGCTCGGCCTGCAGCCAGTCGACGAAACGCGCGGTCAGGCGCTGACGGCGTTTGCGCTCGGGCAGCACCAGGTAGTAGCCCAGCGCCGACTGCGCCTCGGCCTCGCCCAGGCGACAGAGCAGGCCCTGGGTCAGCAGCTCGTCGACCAGGTGGCGCCAGCCGATGGCCACGCCCTGGCCGGCGATGGCCGCCTGGATCAGCAATGTGTAGTTGTCGAAGCGCAGCGCCCCGGGGGTCGGCAGCGCGGCTATGCCCAGGGCGCGGAACAGGCCGTCCCAGTCGAACCAACGCGAGCGGTGCTCGGGGCGCAGGTGCAGCAGCGGCAGTTCGGCCAGCACCGACGCCGGCAGCGGCGGCTGGCGCGCGCCGAGCAGGCGCGGGCTGCACACCGGGAACACCTCCTCGCGAAACAGCAGGTGCGCCTCGCCGTGCTTGAAGCGGCCGTCGCCGAAACGGATCGCCACGTCGATATCGCTGGGCACGCTGGCCGGGTCGCGCTCACTGGTGATCAGGCTGACGTCCACTTCCGGGTACAGGCGGTTGAAGCGCTGCAGCCGCGGCATCAGCCAGTAGGCGGCGAAGGCGAAGTCGGTGGCCACCTGCAGCACCTCGTGCTGCTGCCGCGCGGTGACCGCGGCCAGGCCCGCGTCGAGGCTGGCCAGCCCCTCCTGCACATGGCCGAGCAGCAGATCGCCGGCCTCGGTGAGGACGATGCCGCGGTAGACCCGGTCGAACAGGCGCGTAGCCAGTTGCTGCTCCAGACGCTTGATCTGCTGGCTGATGGCCGGCTGACTGCTGCCCAGCTCGCTGGCGGCGGCGGTGAAACTGAGCTGGCGCGCGGCCGACTCGAACACCCGCAGCGCCTCCAGGGCCACGCCGTCGAGTGCTTTATGCATAAGCTGAAATTATCCGAGTCATGTCTTTGAGGCGGGTTTACCCCGTCGCCGTTCTAGCGGAATCATGAAGCCCGCACTGTCGCATAAACCCACAGTATGGAATAGCCGCCGCCATGAGCCGCCCCAATATCCTCTTCATCATGGCCGACCAGATGGCCGCGCCGATCCTGCCGCTGCACGACGCCGCCTCGCCGGTGCAGATGCCCTACCTGATGAAGCTGGCCGAACGCGCCGTGGTGTTCGACTCGGCCTACTGCAACAGCCCGCTGTGCGCGCCGTCGCGCTTCAGCCTGGTCAGCGGCCGGCTGCCGTCGCAGATCGGCGCCTATGACAACGCCGCCGACTTTCCCGCCGACGTGCCGACCTACGCCCACTACCTGCGCCGCCTCGGCTACCGCACCGCGCTGTCGGGCAAGATGCACTTCTGCGGCCCCGACCAGCTGCACGGCTACGAGGAACGCCTGACCAGCGACATCTACCCGGCCGACTACGGCTGGGCGGTGAACTGGGACGAGCCGGAGGTGCGCGCCAGCTGGTACCACAACATGTCCTCGGTGCTGCAGGCCGGCCCCTGCGTGCGCAGCAACCAGCTGGATTTCGACGAGGAGGTGGTGTTCAAGGCCCGCCAGTACCTCTACGACCACGTGCGCCTGACGCCGGAGCAGCCGTTCTGCCTGACCGTGTCGATGACCCACCCGCACGACCCCTATACCATCCCGCGCGAATACTGGGAGCGCTACGAAGGCGTGGACATTCCCCTGCCGCGCCAGCACCTCGAGCAGGCCGAGCAGGATCCGCATTCGCAGCGCCTGCTCAAGGTCATCGATCTGTGGGACCAGCCGCTGCCGGCGGACAAGATCCGCGATGCCCGCCGCGCCTACTTCGGCGCCTGCAGCTATATCGACGACAACATCGGCAAGCTGCTGGGGACCCTGGAAGAATGCGGCCTGGCCGAGGACACCATCGTGGTGTTCTCCGGCGACCATGGCGACATGCTCGGCGAGCGCGGCCTCTGGTACAAGATGCACTGGTTCGAGATGGCCGCCCGCGTGCCGCTGCTGGTGCATGCGCCGCAACGCTTCGCCGCGCGCCGGGTCAGCCAGTCGGTTTCCACCCTCGACCTGCTGCCGACCCTGGTGGAACTGGCCGGCGGGCGGGTCGAGGAGGGCCTGGCACTAGAGGGCCGCTCGCTGCTGGCGCATCTGGAAGGTCGCCAGGGCCATGATGAAGTCATCGGCGAATACATGGCCGAAGGCACTATCAGCCCGCTGATGATGATCCGTCGCGGGCCGTGGAAATTCGTCTACTCGGAGCAGGATCCGCTGCTGCTGTTCGACCTGGCCCGCGATCCGCAGGAACGCGAAAACCTGGCCGGCTCGACGGGTCACCAGGGCGTGCTGGCCGAGTTTCTCGCCGAGGCGCGGGCGCGCTGGGATATCCCGGCGATCCACGCCGCCACCCTGGCCAGCCAGCGCCGCCGGCGCCTGGTGGCCGAGGCGCTGAGCCAGGGCAAGCTGACCAGCTGGGACCACCAGCCCTGGGTCGACGCCAGCCAGCAGTACATGCGCAACCATATCGATCTCGACGACCTCGAGCGCCGCGCCCGTTATCCCCAGGTTTGAAGCACTGCCGCCCCTAACCAGAAGAAGGAGAAACGTGATGAACCGAATCAGCGTGCTGCTACTGACCGGACTGCTGAGCAGCGCCGGCAACGCCTGGGCCGAGGACGCCAGCTGTGCCAAGGTCAAGCTGGGCGATCCGGGCTGGAGCGATATCGCCGTGACCAACGGCATCGCCAGCTTCCTCCTCGAGGGCCTCGGCTATCAGACGCAGAGCCAGACCCTGGCGGTGCCGATCATCTACGCCGGGCTGCAGAAGGGCCAGATCGATGTCTTTCTCGGCAACTGGATGCCGGCGCAGCAGAGCAACTACGACAAGTTCGTCGCCAGCGGCGAAGTGGACCAGCTGGCGCAGAACCTCGACGGCACCGAGTACACCCTGGCCGTGCCGACCTACGCCTATGAGGCCGGGGTGAAGACCTTCGCCGACCTCGACAAGCATGCCGACAAGTTCGACAGGAAGCTCTACGGCATCGCCTCCGGCTCGCCGGCCAACGAGTCGATCAGGCAGATGATCGCCGCCGACGAGTTCGGCCTGGGCGACTGGACGCTGGTGGAGTCCAGCGAACAGGCGATGCTGGTGCAGGTCGGCCGCGCGGTGAAGCGCGAGCAGTTCGTGGTGTTCCTCGGCTGGACGCCGCACCCGATGAACGTGCAGTACGACATGAAATACCTGCGCGGCGGCGAGAAATACTTCGGCGCCAGCGGCCAGGTCAACACCCTGGCGCGCAAGGGCTATGCCCAGCAGTGCCCCAATGCCGGCAAGCTGCTGAGCAACCTCAAATTCACCCAGGAGATGGAGAACAGCATCATGGATCGGGTGCTCAGCAAGCAGGCCAGCAACGACGCCGCGATCAAGGACTGGCTGCAGGCCAACCCGCAGGTGCTCGATGCCTGGCTGGACGGCGTCACCACCCGCGACGGCGGCGACGGCCTGGCCGCGGTCAAGGCGCGGCTTTGAAATAGCCGGGGCAATTGCGTAGGGTGGGGCCAGCCTGCCCACCCTGCCGAGCCTGATCTCGATGCCGCTACCCGACCTCCAGACCCTGCTGCCCTTCCTGCGCTGGCTGCCCGGCATCAGCCGCAAGACCCTCGGCAACGATCTGCTGGTGGGCCTGAGCGGCGCCGTGCTGGCCCTGCCGCAGTCGCTGGCCTATGCGCTGATCGCCGGGCTGCCGGCCGAATACGGCCTGTACGCGGCCATAGTGCCGGTGATCGTCGCCTGCCTGTGGGGCTCGTCCTGGCACCTGATCTGCGGGCCGACGGCGGCCATCTCCATCGTCCTGTTCACCAGCGTCAGCCCCATGGCCGCGGTGGGCAGCGAGCGGTTCATCGCCCTGGTGCTGCTGCTGACCTTTCTCGCCGGGCTGTTCCAGTGGCTGCTCGGCCTGCTGCGCTTCGGCGCGCTGGTCAACTTCGTCTCGCAGTCGGTGGTGCTCGGCTTCACCCTCGGCGCGGCGCTGGTGATCGCCATCGGCCAGTTGCCCAACCTGCTCGGCGTGGAAGTGGCCAGCCAGGCCACCGCCCTGGCCAGCCTGCTGCAGATCGGCCAGCACCTGGATGACGCGCATTGGCCGAGCCTGGCCGTGGCGGCCGGCACCCTGCTGTTCAGCCTGGGCATACGCCGGCTGTGGCCGAAGGCGCCGGCGCTGCTGCTCGGCCTGGTCGCCGGCAGCGCGCTGGTGTGGCTGCTGCCGCCGCGGCTGGTCGGCCAAATCGCCCTGGTCAGCGCCTTCGAGGGCGGCCTGCCGCCCTTCACGCCGCTGCAGTTCGACCTCAACAGCCTGCTACAGCTGCTGCCGGCGGCGGTGGCCTGCGGCATGCTCGGCCTGGTCACCAGCCTGTCCATCGCCCGCGCCCTGGCGGTGAAATCCCAGCAGTTCCTCGACGCCAACCAGGAGGTGCGCGCCCAGGGCCTGTCGAACATGCTCGGGCCCTGGTTCGCCGGCTCGCTGTCGGCCGGCTCCTTCACCCGCTCGGCGCTGAACCTGCAGGCCGGTGCGCGCACGCCGCTGGCCGGGGTGTTCTCGGCGCTGCTGGTGGCGCTGTTCGCCCTGTTCGGCGCCGCGCTGCTGGCACATATCCCGCTGCCGGTGATGGCCGCCGGCATCCTGCTGATCTGCTGGGGCCTGGTCGACCTGGCGGCGATTCGCGCGCTGCGCCGGGTCAGCCGCGCCGAGTTCGCGGTGATGCTGCTGACCCTGGCGGCGACCCTGCTGCTGGAGCTGCAGACGGCGATCTACGCCGGGGTACTGGCCTCGCTGTTCTTCTACCTCAAGCGCACCTCGCAGCCGCGCGTGCGCCTGTGGCACGACGGCGACGACGAGGTGCTGCGCATCGACGGCTCGATCTTCTTCGGCGCCTGCCACTACCTCCAGCAGCTGCTGCAACGCAGCCGCGGCCAACGCCTGGTGATCGACGCCCGGCATATCAACTTCATCGACTACGCCGGGGTGGAGATGCTGCACCAGGAGGCGCGCCGCCTGCAGGCCCTGCAACGCAGCCTGGTGCTGCGCCAGGCGCGACCGCAGGTGGTGGAGGAGATCCTCAAGCTGGAAGGCGCCGAACGCTGCCCGGTGCAGTTCGAAGAGTGACCGCGCTCCGTAGCTTGGGTTGAGGAGCCTGCGACGAAGCCCAACAGGGGTGTATGAGCGGCGGGGTGGCGGGAGGTCAGTCGGGCGGAGCACGGCGTGCTCCCTGTTGGGCTTCGCTGCGCTCAGCGCCAACCAACGCGCTGGCCGATGCAGCAACGCAAAGCCCGATCAGCGCGCTACCGATGCGCCAACCGGCGGCGCAAGCCGCGGGCGACGGCTCAGTCTTGCTCGGCGTCGAGCACGCTCAGATCCAGCGGGCGCGACTGACCCAGCCACAGCGCCCAGTCGCGGTGGTCGCGCAGCTCATCGCCGGTGATCGGATGCACCAGCACGTTGAGCCCGCCGCGATGCTGCAGCAGCCAGGGCAGCAGTTCGCCGAACAGCTCGGGGCGAAAGGCCAGCTGGCAGCTCCAGTCCGGGTGCGGGCCGACCGGGCGCTCATGCAGCCGGCCCATCTTCAGCGGGAAACGCCGCGCGGCCTCCTCGCATAGCGCGCGGGCCTGCTCCAGGCTGGCGGCGTCGAAGTAGACATGGGCGTGGTAGCCCTTGATCCGCGGCAGCGCGTCGTCGTTCATCACGGCCTCCGAGGGCTTCAGCCCGCCAGCTGGCGGCGCAGTTCGGCCAGCACCGGCGCGGTGTCCGGGCGCACGCCGCGCCACAGTTCGAAGGCTTCGGCGGCCTGCTCCACCAGCATGCCCAGGCCGTCCAGGCAGCGCGCCGCGCCCTGATCAAAGGCCCAGCGGTTGAAGGCGGTGGGTTCCTTGGCGTACATCATGTCGTAGCAGACGGTGTGCCCCGCCTGGATCAGGCTCGGCGCGATCGGCGGCAGCTCGCCGCCGAGGCTGGCCGAGGTGCCGTTGACGATCAGGTCCACCGGCGCGTCGAGCCAGTCGAAGCCGGCAGCGACCAGCGGGCCGAGATCGGCGAACTCGCGCACCAGCTGCTCGGCCTTGCTCACCGTGCGGTTGGCGATCACCAGCACCGCCGGGCGCTGCGCCAGGAAGGGCTCGAGCACGCCACGCACGGCGCCGCCGGCACCGAGCACGAGGATGCGCTTGCCGGTCAGGCTGAAACCGGCGTTGTCCTGCAGGTCGCGGGTCAGCCCGGCGCCGTCGGTGTTGTCGCCGAGCAGGCGGCCGTCTTCCAGCTTCTTCAGGGTGTTCACCGCACCGGCACGGCGGGCGCGTTCGCTCAGCTGGTCGGCGAGGCGGAAGGCCTCTTCCTTGAACGGCACGGTGACGTTGCCGCCCAGGCCCTCGGCGAAGAAGGCGCGGGCGCAGCCGGCGAAGTCGTCCAGCGGCGCCAGCAGCGCCTCGTAGCTGAGCTGCTGGCCGGTCTGCTCGGCGAACAGGCGGTGGATCAGCGGCGACTTGCTGTGGCCGATGGGGTTGCCGAAGACGCAGTAGCGGTCCATGAGAAATCCTGTTTGTGTAGGCGCCAGTCCGTAGCCCGGATGAAATCCGGGGGCGGTCGGTACATTGCCCCGGATTACATCCGGGCTACGCGTTCACGACAGCGTCGAGAGCCAATCGCGATCGGTCAGAAAATACTCGGTCAGGCGCGCTTCTTCGCTACCCGGCTCGGGCTTCCAGTCGTAGCCCCAGCGCACCATCGGCGGCAGCGACATGAGGATCGACTCGGTGCGCCCGCCGGACTGCAGGCCGAACAGGGTGCCGCGGTCGAACACCAGGTTGAACTCGACGTAGCGGCCACGGCGGAAGGCCTGGAACTCGCGCTCGCGCTCGCCGAAGGGGGTCAGCTTGCGGCGTTGGACGATGGGCAGGTAGGCCGCCAGGTAGGCATCGCCGATGGCGCGCATAAAGGCGAAGCTGGTGTCGAAGTCCCACTGGTTGAGATCGTCGAAGAACAGCCCGCCGATGCCGCGCGGCTCGCCGCGGTGCTTGAGGTGGAAGTAGCGGTCGCACCAGGCCTTGAACCTGGGGTAGACCTCGGCGCCGAACGGTGCGCAGGCGTCATGGGCCACCTGGTGCCAGTGCACGCAGTCGTCTTCGTTGGCGTAGTAGGGGGTCAGGTCGAAGCCACCGCCGAACCACCAGACCGGCTCCTCGCCCTCCTTCTCCGCGCTGAAGAAGCGCACGTTGGCGTGGGAGGTGGGCACATGGGGGTTTTCCGGGTGGATCACCAGCGACACGCCGAGGGCCTGGAAACCGCGCCCGGCCAGCTCCGGACGATGGGCGCTGGCCGAGGGCGGCAGGCTGTCGCCGAACACGTGGGAGAAGTTGACCCCGCCCTTCTCGATCAGCGCACCGTTCTCGATCACCCGCGTGCGCCCGCCGCCGCCGGCCGGCCGCTGCCAGGCGTCCTCGGCGAACCGGGCCTGGCCGTCTTCGGCCTCGAGGGTGGCACAGATGCGGTCTTGCAGGTTGAGCAGGTAGGCCTTCACGGCCTCGGTACGGTCAGTCACGGCGGCACCTTGAGAGGGAGCGAATCGAAATCGGCGGGCAGCATAGCACTCACGGGCGCGCCTTCGCAGTTGACGGCGGTCGATCGGGGCGTTTGGATAGACCCTTTCGCCGCCTCTCGGCGGCTCGATCAGAGAAGGAATCCGAAATGGCCAAGCGTATCCAGTTCAGCCAGCACGGCGGCAGCGAGGTGCTGGAGTACCGCGACTATCAGCCGGCCGCCCCCGGCCCGCGCAAAGTGCGGGTGGCCAACCGCGCCATCGGCCTGAATTTCATCGATACCTATTTCCGCAGCGGTCTCTATGCGCCGCCGGCGCTGCCCTCCGGCCTGGGCACCGAAGGTGCCGGGGTGGTCGAGGCGGTGGGCAGCGAGGTCAGCGGCTTCGCCGTCGGCGACCGCGTGGCCTACGCCACCGGCCCGCTCGGCGCCTACAGCGAGCTGCATGTGCTGCCGGCGGACAAGCTGGTCAAGCTGCCGGACGGCATCGGCTTCGAGCAGGCCGCCGCGGTGATGCTCAAGGGCCTGACCGTGCAGTACCTGCTGCGTCAGACCTACCCGCTCAAGGGCGGCGAGACCATCCTGTTCCACGCCGCGGCCGGCGGCGTCGGCTCCTTCGCCTGTCAGTGGGCGCGGGCGTTGGGGGTCAAGCTGATCGGCACTGTGAGTTCGGCCGAGAAGGCGGCGCGGGCGAAAGAGCAGGGCGCCTGGGCGACCATCGACTACAGCCATGAGAAAGTGTTGCAGCGCGTGCTGGAACTGACCGACGGCGCCAAGTGCCCGGTGGTCTACGACGGCGTCGGCAAGGACACCTGGGAAACCTCGCTGGACTGCGTGGCGCCGCGCGGCCTGCTGGTCAGCTTCGGCAATGCCTCCGGCGCGGTCAGCGGGGTCAACCTCGGCATCCTGGCGCAGAAGGGCTCGCTGTACGTCACCCGGCCGACCCTGGCCGGCTACGCCGATACGCCGCAGCGCCTGCAGGCCATGGCCGACGAGCTGTTCGCCATGATCGAAAGCGGCCAGCTGCAGGTGGAGATCAGCAACCGTTATGCGCTGAAGGACGCCGCCGCCGCCCAGGACGCGCTGAGCGCCCGGCAGACCACCGGCTCGACCATTTTGCTGCCGTGAAACCTTAGCCCGGATGCAACCCGGGCTATGCAATCAGGACGGGCGAATCACATCGCCCGTGCGCAGGTCGCGGATCAGGCTGGGATTCTTGCGCCCGCCCAGGGCGCCGCCGAGCACCTTGTCCAGCTGACGCGGGAAATACTGCTCGACGCGCAGACGCGAGCGCGCCGCCGGGCGCCCGGCCGGGTTGGCCGAGGTCGACACCAGCGGCCCGGTATGGCGGCACAGCGCGCGTACCAGCGGATGGTCGCTGACGCGCAGGGCAACGGTGTCGTGCTGGCCGCTGATCCACTCGGGCAGGCGCTCCTGGTGCGGCACCAGCCAGGTGTTGGGCCCCGGCCAGCTGCCGGCCAGGCGCTCCTGCCAGATCGCCGGCAGGTCCTGCAGGAGAAAGTCGAACTGCTCGATATCCTCGGCTACCAGGATCAGGCCCTTGTGCATCGGCCGTTCCTTGAGCGCCAGCAGGCGATCCACCGCCTCTTCGTTCCAGGGATCGCAGCCCAGGCCCCAGACCGCCTCGGTGGGATAGGCGATCACACCGCCCTCGCGCACCACGCGCGCCGCTTGCTGCACCTGCCAGTTGCCGGCCATCGACTGTCTCCCGCTGAATCAATGGCCGGCAGTCTATCCAAGTCGGCCATGCGACTGTAGTCCGTATGCAATCCGGGCTACGGCTTTCGCGCCAGCCAGCGCCCCGCCTCGTTGCACACCCGTCCCTCCAGCTCCAGGTCGGTCAGCGCCGCCAGAACGTCCGCCAGCGCCCAGCCGCTGCCCTGCACCAGCGCCTCGCTGCTCTGCGGCGCGGCATGCAGCAACTCCAGCAGGGGATGCACGGCCCCTTCTGGGGCAGGGCTCGGCCCGGGCGCCTGCCAACCGCGCAGGGCCTCGAGAATATGCTCGATGCTTTCCACCAGCGTCGCGCCGTCGCGGATCAGCTGATGACAGCCGCGCGCCCCGGGATGGTGGATGGAACCGGGAATGGCATAGACCTCGCGACCCTGTTCGGCGGCCAGGCGCGCGGTGATCAGCGAACCGCTGGACGGGCTGGCCTCGACCACCAGCACGCCCAGCGACAGACCGCTGATGATGCGGTTGCGCCGCGGGAAGTTGCTCGCCTGCGGCGGGCAGTCCAGCGGCAGTTCGGAGACCAGCGCGCCGCCCTGCTCTGCGATCTGCGCTGCCAGGCGCTGGTGCCGCGCCGGGTACAGGCACTGCAGACCGGTGCCGAGTACCGCCACCGTCGCGCCGCCCGCATCCAGCGCGCCCTGGTGGGCGGCGCCGTCGATCCCCAGGGCCAAGCCGCTGGTGATGACGAAACCGCCGCCGGCCAGGCTGCGGGCGAAGGCATGGGCGGTATCCAGGCCCGGCTTCGAAGCGCGCCGGCTGCCGACCATGGCCAGTTGCGGTCGTTCGAGAATGCCCGGATCGCCGGCGACGAACAGCAGCGGCGGGGCGTCCGCCAGTTCGGCCAGCAGCGCCGGGTAGCGCGCATCGTCCCACATCAGCAGGTGCTGTCCGGGCTGCTCCAGCCAGGCCAGCGCCGCCGCGGCGCGCTCGCGGATCTCGGCGCTGCGCCGCGGCTCGGCGCACGTGGCCGGCAGCCCCAGGGCACGCCAGGCACTGGCCGGCGCACTGAG